>MKWU01001369.1_pt1 | contig 42446 bp, 30 predicted proteins | sample 809101 | NCBI WGS metagenome assembly MKWU01 (sample SAMN05860141, study PRJNA318959) | sponge metagenome | host: Aplysina aerophoba | place: Slovenia: Piran, Adriatic Sea, Gulf of Piran | collected 2013-05-07 | reverse complement strand
CTTGCTGCCAGGGCTTCGTTGCTACTCATCCAGTCACTGTCTGCTACCAGTCGGGCCGCAGTAATCGTAGCGGCGCGACCGTGCAATTGCTGGGCGGCTACCGTGCATACAACGCGCTGTTGCAACTCTGGCGTTGTGGGTTCCGGTAGCTGGATACTGTCTGCACGGGCCACCATCTGGCGTAACAGTCGTACAGCACGGGTTGGTGTCCCTATCGCCATTTGTATACGTCCACCCGTGTCTGCATCCGCACTGGGCCAAGGCTTGCCGCTGTACATATCCAGCGCGTTACCCGGCCGCATCACGGCATCACCAAAGCGATTGAACGCACCCATCATGGAACCTGCCATGTTTCCGGGAGCACGAAACTGGGCAGCGATATCGTCGGCAATACCATTGATCACATCGTCAATGCCATTGAGCATGTCGTTGAGATCGGCTTCCAGATCGGCAAGTGACCAGCCAGACAAGCCGTCCATGTTCCAATTTTTGCCAAAGTCGTGCGTGCTCTGCTCTTGTGCCTGATCTGCGCTTTTTTCCACTTCGCGCTGACTGTCCACTGTCGTGACCGGGTAGGCCTGTTCGCCCGCCTCGGCGAAGGTGACTGTAAACGTACAGACTCCACCATCACGGCTGCTTTCGACCCAGCTCACCTCGCTGGCAACGGCCGCAAATCGCCCCAGATACGGGTGCACCAATGTGGCGGCTCCCGGTGCGTCCAGTGCTTCAATCAAGGCATCACGTTTGCGGTCATAATCCTCACCGGCCACAAACAGTGTCAGCTGCCAGTTGCGAGCCTTGCGTCCCATGTCTTCGCTGTAGGGGCGATCGCGACGAGGGTACTCATGCAGCAGCCAGCGACGCCCCCCGATCGTTGTGGATTGCTCCACATGGAAGGGCACCCCCCTGTAGGAACCTGCCAGCTCGGCATTGATGCGATCATGCCAGCTCATGTGTTAGACTCCGCTCCCTTTTTTTAAGACACTGGTTCACCATTTCATGAAGAGAAGAATCGGAGCAGCCTTGCTTACCCTTCTTGTCGTTTTGTCCTGTCCAACTCAGGCCGATGCGCGCCGAATTCCAAAGCCGCCGCCACCGCCGAAAAATGGACCTGCATGGATGGTCTTTGCCCATGAGTGTCGACATATCAACAAATTGAGCAGTGCGCTGGAGTGTCGTCCTGAGGGACTGTTTGGAAAAATGGAGTTGCACTGGCGAGTAAAACCGTCCAGTCTCAGCCCGGAGCGACGCGAAGAGCTTCTCTATCAATTCAATCGAATAGGGCTGCGCTACATTGGTTTTGGCTTTCGCGGTTTCAATGTGACGGCCGACTTCTATCCTGAAAAAAGGTTTGACTCCTGTTCGGACTGGTACTACGGCTCGGGTCACAATTTCGTCTGCTCAAAATACAAAATCGATGAGAGAGGCGCTGGTGTTCCAGTCAGAAAGAATCATGACGCCGCCCCCAAAACCCCGGACTCCAGCGCAAAATCAACTGGCCCCTGACGGCGCATCTGTGCAACCTTCGACCGCCCTTGCGCATCCACCACTATCCGCAACTCTCCCCCCACCTCAGTCCTTGTCCGGGTGAGCACCGCCGCTGGGCGCTGCTCCCTGCTTACCGGAGCCCCTGTCGCACGCGGTGCGCCCGGGCCCGGCGCACCACCGCCGCCACCAGCCCAGTTCGGTAACCAGTTGGCCAGGACCCGTGCTTTCTGCGACAGCCAGCCGGTCAGCGCGTTATCAGCAAGCACACGGTAAAGCGGAAGAGCGTCACCAAGGAAAAACCAGGTCGATTAAGCTCACTGATAACATTAAACGACGGATCTAAGGTGATATCAGGGATGACTGGAGCCCCGAGCAGGTTGCCGGAAGGCTTGAACATGAAGGCATCACAAAGCCACATCACGAGACTGTGTACCAGTTCATACTGGAAGACAAAAGAACTGGCGGAACGCTCTATAACCACTTGCGCCACCAAGAAAAACGTTCCGTAAACGATAGGGTTCTGCCCATAACCGAACGGGTATTTCCAACCGTTTTGGCATAGAGCAACGCCTGGTAGTTGCCAACGAAAGAGCACGATAGGAGGCTGAGAAGCAGATACGATAATCGGCAAAAACCATGAGGGGGCTATTGTCACAATGGATGAACGTCAGACCAGGCTACGTGCTGCTGTGCCGCTGCCAGGGAAGAAGGCGAAAGCAGTTAAACAGGCGATGGTCAGTTCCCTCAAGCCTTTGAAGAAGTTTGCCAAAACCATAACTTACGACAACGGTAAAGAATTGTTGAGCATGAAGCAGTAGCAAAAAAATTAGGCTGTGACAGTTAGTTCGCTAGCTCCTGTCACTCATGGGAGAGAGGCCAGAATGAGAACGCCAATGGCCTGCTCAGGAAATATTTTCCCAAGGCGATGAGCTTGATAAGGTTTCAGAGCAAGAGGTCATCATTGCGACTAACAAGCTGAACAACAGGCCAAGGAGATGCCCTGACTACAAGACTCCTTACGAGGCATTCAAAGAGTTAGCAGGCATAGATGCAAGAAAAGTCATGGGTTATGTACTTATGAATTGAATTCATTCCGCTTTCCTGATGGGGGGCGACACAGGAGCACCGCCAGCTGGCATCTCCTTCCGAATGGCCGCGTTTTTACTTCGTCTGGATAACGAGTCATTGCAGCCTTTTTCAATCAGCTCTCAGTCCTGAGAATCCGTCATGGAGAGAGGTGACAACTACCTTGATTCATTTTGCACGGCGGGGAATGGACAATCATTTGTGTTTTCACATGTTTTGCGTTTTACCTTCAACTCTCTGGCTACACAGGCTTGAAAAGGTTCCCAGAACTTGAGAGGAAAATGTCCGGGATCAGATGACCCTATGGGGCCATGAAACAGACAGATACAGTAGCGGTACCATGCCGCGCAACATCGCTATAAGACGCGTTGTCTATTGGATAAGCCACAGCCAGAGACGTATCCGGAAAGGGGGCTGATGCAGCTCCCCACTTGACCTTCCGGCAGGGTAGCAAGCGACAGGGGGTGTGCTGTCGCAGTGCGGCTGCTCTCTGCTCCCATCCTGCCGGCAATCTTGAGCAAGCCGCACCGCAAGCCCGAGTGCGAGCGGACAGGTGTGGCCCCGCTGTTATTGGCAGGCGGGCGGAAAATCGCTCCCGCTATTGCCTTTTATCCAGACATTGAGTTCTTTCAAATCATTGGGGCTCAGGCTGCCACTGACCCTTTTGAGTTGCAGAACATTGATGATGAAGTCGTAGCGCGCATTCAAATAATCCCGCTGTGCGCTGTAGAGACGCTGCTGCGCATCCAGCAAGTCCAGTACATTACGGGTTCCTATGTCATAGCCGCCCTGGGTGGCGCGCAGGGCACTGTGCGCGGAAACTATACCCTGGCAGCGTGCCGCTATACGTTGAATATCGGTTTCAACTGTGTGGAAAAGAGTGCGGGCGTTGGTGCCGACCTCACGTCGCTGGTGGTCAAGATTGGCTTCGCTTTCCTTCAGTCTGTATCCCGCTTCCCTGACCCTGGACTGAGTCCCTCCTCCGCTGAAAAGCGGTAGACTCAACTGCAGTGAATAGGTGGTTCCGGAGAGATTTGCCTCTGACGCCGGCGATTCGCTGCTACGGTTATAGGCGGCCGACGCCGTGAGGACCGGCGCGTGTTTGGCATAGGAAGCCTTGACGGTGGTGCGGGCAGCCTCCACGTCTTTGCCGGCTGCCTGGAGTTCCAGATTATGTGTCAAGGCATGCTGGGCCCACTTGTCTGCATCCAGGGGGGAGGACACCTTGACAGGCATGGATTTGTCCAGACCGATGAGCCGTCCTGGAGACCGTCCCGTCAGGAGGCGCACAGCTTCCTGGGCAACTGTCAGCTGGTTTTTGGCCTGCAGGCGCGCCACTTGCGCTGAGTGATAGCTGGCTCGGGCGTCATGCACATCTGTCTCAGCGACAAGCCCAGCCTCGAAGCGCTGGCGTGCCCGCTTGAGCTCACGCTCTGCCGTTTTTTGCTGGGCCTCGGTGACTGACAAGTTATCCCGGGCTCGCAGTACATCAAAGTAAACGACAGCCGACCTGAGAATAAGTTGTTGCTGTTCCGCGACCAGCCGCAGCCTTGCCTGTTCGGTCATGCTGCTGGCACCAGAGAGCTCAAGCCAGGCGGACAGGTCAAACAGCGATTGCGAAAGGGTGAGCCCCCAGCCGCGTTGGCGCCAGTCCCTCTCGCCGGCATGTCCGGGGTTGGACGCCAGCGGTGACTGGCTGTTGGCGCTATAGGATGCGGAGGCCTCGATGCGTGGCAGCAGGCCGGATCGGCTTTGAGGAACGGCCTCTGCTGAGGCTTTGAATGCAGCCTGGGCCGCTAGCAGCTGTGCATCACTGTCCCTGGCCATATTGTAGACCTGGAGCAGATCCGAGTCCCCCAGCGCCTGGTGGCTACAGGCTGCCATTGCCATTGCAGCAGTGGCCAGCATTTTCTTGAGAGTCATACGGTTTTTCCTGCATTTTCCCCTGTGCTTGATGTCTCATGGCGATCCCCTTGACAAGGCAGTGCTCTCGCTTTGGCGGTTCCGGTGACCTGGCTCTGTGAACACCGGTCGTCTACAGGAGAACGGGGAAGCATGTATCTCAAAAATAACAAGGGGGAGGCGATTGACTGGGCTGTGGGTAAACCGACCAAATTATACACAGGCTGTGCGGGCTGTATACCACCGGCAACATTGTCTGACCAGGTGCCGGCACTGAAACTATGATTGTTGGTTGCCAGCGGGTCGCACGCATACTCTTTTCAAGGTATATTCGCCTCTATTTTTTATAAAGCTATGCACATATAAATGCTCTGCCCATACGACGCATACAACGCATACAAATACAATTACAAATACAAAGAGGAGACAAGATGTCTTTTTCTGACCGTGACGGTGTTATCTGGTTTGATGGTCAGCTGGTACCCTGGCGCGAAGCCAAGGTTCACGTCCTGACGCACACTTTGCACTATGGTCTGGGCGTTTTTGAAGGTGTCCGCGCCTATGAAACACAAGATGGAGTTCGTATATTTCGTCTGCAGGATCACACCGACCGCTTGCTGCGTAGTGCGCATATCCTCGGCATGAACATCCCTTTTTCCAGAGAAGAGCTGATGGAGGCGCAACGCACGGTGGTCAGGGAAAACAATCTTTCTCAGGCCTATCTGCGTCCTATGTGCTTTTATGGATCAGAAGGCATGGGCCTCAAGGCTCAGGGCCTTGGTACACACTGTATAGTTGCGGCCTGGGAATGGCCTTCCTATGTGTCTCCCCAGACACTGAAGGAGGGCATAAAAGTACGCACTTCGTCCTATACGCGTCATCACGTCAACATTACCTTGTGCAAAGCCAAGTCCAATGGCAACTACGTCAATTCCATGCTGGCTCTTCAGGAAGCGGTTTCTTGCGGCTGTGACGAGGCGGTGATGCTGGACAACGAGGGGTATGTTGCGGAAGGCAGCGCCATGAACATTTTTATTGTGAAGCCCGATGGTGTGCTCTGTACTCCAGGCGGTACTTCCTGTCTGGAAGGAATTACTCGGGATACCATTATGCAACTGGCGCGTGAACAGGGCTGGGAGGTCCGGGAAAAGCGAATCACTCGTGATGAGGTCTATATTGCCAGCGAAGCGTTTATGACCGGCACAGCCGCCGAGATTTTGCCTGTCCGTGAATATGATGGGCGGGTGATAGGAGACGGAAGTCGAGGACCTGTGACATCAAGATTGCAGACACTGTACTTCGATCAGGTGTCTGGTAAAAGGCAGCAAAGGCCAGAGTGGTTGACGGATCCAGCTTGAGCCGCCCAGGTTGTGAACGGGTGTTGCACAATAGCTTTTCTGGGGCCTGTGCAGGAGGGGCAGTTTCTCCGGGGGGGGCGGCCGTGCACGGGGAAGCAGAAGCCAGCAGCCTCGGCTGCCACGGCCATAACAGGTTGCCGTAGTCATAGAGAGATAAGATAGTGCAATCGCAGTGCAGAGCTCCCTGACATTGATCAGGCGTTGTCTTTCTTGCAGCAAGGAGCCCTTGTTCCGGTTGATCGTGCCTGCTGTTTTCTTCTTGCTGGCGTCCCCCTGGTGTATCTTGACACACCTCAAGCTGTGGGCCTGGAGATCGTCAGGGACGGGCGGTAACGAGCGGGCTGCGCAACGAACAGCGGTCTGTTGTCAGGAGCGGTTTGCAAACGAGCAGCGCGGCTTTCCAGCCAGCGCCTTGCATTGCCAGAAAGGGAAAAGGAACAAGGTCAGAAGTGAAATATTTGGTGGTAGCCCCCTCCTGGGTAGGAGATATGGTGATGGCCCAGGTGCTTCTGATCAGCCTGCGCCAGCAAGACCCGGAGGCAGAGATTGATCTGCTGGCGCCAGGCTGGTGTGCTCCGCTGGCTTCCCGTATGGCACAGGTCGATCGGCTGATTCCCATGCCTTTTGGACGCGGTGAGGTAAAGCTGGCGGCGCGCTACCGTTTTGCTGTGACACTGCGCGCCGAGTCCTACGACCGTGCGATTGTTCTTCCGAACACACTCAAATCGGCTCTGATTCCTTTCTGGGCCCAAATCCCGGTAAGAACAGGCTGGCGAGGCGAGATACGCTATGGGCTTCTCAATGATTTGCGGCGACTGCACAAGCAGAGCCATATTTCGATGAGCCAGCGCTATGGCGCTCTGGCGTATCCGGAGGGCGAGTCCTTGCCGGCCAGGTTGCCCAGCCCCAGCCTCACAGTGGATGCCGAGGGGGTGGCGAGGCTGCGGACTGCTTTGAAACTGAAGGATTCTGGCCCGGTGCTGGCACTGTGCCCAGGTGCGGCAGGCGGGCCGGCCAAGCGTTGGCCGGCGGTGCATTATGGAGCGGTGGCATCTCACCTTGTTGCCCGGGGGTGGCAGGTCTGGGTTTTTGGGGCGAAAGGAGAGGAAGGGCTGGCCCAGGAGCTGGTGACCGGCCTGGCGCCAGTGGCCCGCAAGAATGTCAGTGTTCTGGTGGGACGCACCCGGCTGGAAGATGTTGTGGACCTGTTGTCCTGTGCTGACGCTGTCGTTGCCAATGATTCCGGCCTCATGCATATAGCTGCCGCGCTGGCACGCCCTCTTGTTGCCCTTTATGGCCCGACGTCTCCGCAGTTCGCGCCGCCATTGACATCCCAATGTCGTATTTTGCGCCTGCCTCTGGAGTGCAGTCCGTGCGGGCAGAAGATCTGCCCACTGGGACACGGTCGCTGTATGTGGAATCTGAAGCCGGATCGGGTTATCCAGGCGCTGGATGGACTTGCTGGGCGGGCGTCTGATGTCGGTCAGCCTCAAGATGCCGGTCAGCCTCAAGATGCCGGTCAGCCTCAATAAGAAGAGAAGGATACAAGAGATGTCGCACTGCTGTCGTCGTGTGTTGATCATCAAGACCAGTTCGTTGGGGGATGTCATTCATACCCTGCCTGCCGTGACAGATGCGGCAGCGGCTATGCCTGGTACTGTCTTTGACTGGGTTGTTGAGGAAAGTCTGGTCGAGATTCCAGGCTGGCATCCGGCGGTTGATCGCGTGATTCCCGTGGCGGTGCGTCGCTGGCGGCGTCACCCATTACGCTGCTGGCGCACGGGCGAATGGAGTCGCTTCCGCAGCCTGTTGAAAGAAGGTCAGTGGGATCTTGTTATTGATGCCCAGGCACTGCTGAAAAGTGCCTTGCTGACACTGGGGATAGGGGTGCCTGTTTATGGGCTGGATCGTCACTCAGCGCGGGAATCGCTGGCAGCCCATTTTTACAGGCATCGGGTGGCGGTGAGCAAGGGGCAGCATGCGGTGGAGCGCATTCGGCAACTATTTGCCCAGGCACTGGGCTACGCGCTTCCGCCTGGACGGGGGCAGTTCGGTATTCGCTCTGAAATACTGCAAGGCGCAAACGCTCCAGTGCCTGAGGCTCCCTACATCGTCTTCGTTCACAGTACAACCGCAGCGAAAAAGCACTGGCCCGAGGGTTATTGGTGTACTTTGGCCCGACTGGCGGTCGACGCTGGATACCGTGTGTGTCTGCCTTGGGCGTTGCCGGAGGAAAGGGCGCGAGCGGAGCGCATAGCACGCATCAGCTCCCGGATTTGTGTGTTACCGAAACTCAATCTTCAAGGCGTGGCTTCTGTTATTGCCGGGGCAGAGCAGGTGGTGGCGGTAGACACAGGACTGGGGCATCTGGCGGCAGCCCTGGATGTACCTTGTGTGTCTCTTTATGGCCCTACCAGTCCGGTGCTTGTGGGTGCCTATGGGCGCAGTCAGGCCCACTTGAGCCTGGCCGATTGTCCCGCTTCTCTTCCTGTACCCGGCGTGCAACCGGCCCTGTTTTCTCCTATGACGGCACCACGCGTATGGCAGGCTATGCAGCGGTTGCGGGCTGCAAAGGATGTGGATGGAACCCGACAGAAAGCGCGCCGGCTGGATGAAGTTGGCTGAAAATTGACGACAGAGGATGGGGGCGCCTTTTCCTGAATGCTTTTCTGTTTTCCGGTTGCTGCCAGAATTTGCGTTAGTGCGGACCGCAAAGCGTACACTCAGCTGGACGAATGGTCGGGGACGAGGAAAAAATTTTCCTTACCAATACAGTGAGTCTTGTGAACCCTTGGTGTGGCTCATTGACAGGGAGATAAAAAAACTGGAAAGAAAGATGAGAGCTGGCTGAAAAACATGAAAATCAGTAGGTTGCAACTGGTACGAAAGAGCGAAGACCAACGGGTTTTGACAGTTCCAGGCATTATTTTTGAAAAGACTCCAGTGCCGCTTCGCGCAACAGGTAGACAAAGCGTTCATCGTGTTCATCAAGGAAAATGATGGCATCTTCGTCGAACTCAATAATCTTGCCATACTCAGGAACAGAGCTTCCTTTCCAATATCTGGTATTGTTTCTGACAAGAAAGGGAACTGAGCTACTGGAAATATGAATGTCATAAAGGAAATCGTCTTTGTCAATCAAGTTGAGAGAAGAGTGTTTTTTCTTGAAAAGGGATTTGTCATACTCTATTGAGTTTGTATGCAAGATGCCTTTCATCTTTTCTGGATTTGAAACAAAAAAGACGCCTTCAGAAACGCTGAAGGCTATTTTTTTTCGGTTAAGAAGTTTAGCTATAGCGAACATTTTTTCATATGTCTTCACTTGAAGAACGGCATGGTTTTTTATTTCCGTCAAGCTTGCCGAAACAGGTTTTTTTCCATCAGCTTGTTTCAAGTCAAGGAAGAGGGAGGGGAGCACTATAGCATCTGCTTTTGCAACACGAACAACCTGATTACGCAATCCCCAAGGTATAGGAGCGGTGGTGTTATGATCACTGTTGATATAGACAAGGCCGTTTTTTATATAAGCAAGAGGAAGACTGAGCAAAAACTCTCTCACTAGTTTTTCGTTTGACTTTATTCCGTGGGCAATCAGCATGGAAGAGGCTGCCACATTGATCAACAAAATCAGGGAAAGGATCGGCAAGTGGCGTTTTGCTTTCAATAGCAGGTCTTTTGGATTCCTGTTTCCTGCTCCGTATGCAAAAAACAAAAGGTCCTGCACTCGATATATGACATTGTGTTTCATTTTATGTTTTTTCCTCTTCCCTCTTGCTGCTGTTTCAAAAAAAGCATGGCCATTTTCTTCATGGATTTTGATAGATGATGAGGCATCGAGATAATCAGGAACAAGGATGGCCTCTTCTGTGCCAGAAGATTTGGTTGCACCAGAAAAAATAACGGGATTCTCAAGAGGTACCACTGTTTTCATGAGTTTGCCGGAGTAAATTTCAAGAAGCAGCATGTGACACAAGTTCCTTTTTTATCAGGGATACATAACCGACAAATTGCGCAAGCTGCCTTCCCATCTGGGCTACGTTCTCCGGTATGGGGCTATGGAAGAAGTAGAATATTTTTCCATCCGGCTCTACCTTGCCGAAGTACCCATATCCTGTCACATGGTAGCGGGAATTTATGGACAACAGAAAATTGGGATTTGTCGTTGAGTCAATTTCCCATAGTAGAAGAATGTCGCCAGGGTGCCCTATGGATTTTCCATTTTCAATGTAGATGGATGTGTCTCCGAATGTAAGCTGAACAGCCTTCCCGGGTTGCATGTTCACCGTTTTGAACCCTGTTGCATTCAGGTATTCTCTGACAAGAATTTCAAATTTGATGTTGCTCATTTGTTAATTCAGTTCAACACGAATGGTATAACGACGTTGCCGTGCTCTCTGCTCTGCTGCGGAGAGTCCTTGTTCTACAGAGTAGCGTTTTTCAATGTTGATATTGTTGAACCCGTTTTCTCGAAGGAAGTCGACAACTGCATTGGCGCGCTTGTTCGATAACAGTTTGTTTCTCTGATAGTTTCCTGAAGAGTCAGCAACGCCAAACACAGTGACTTTTTTTACATCAGAAAAATTGAGTGACCCCGATAGGTTCAGAAGTTTTTTTTGTGCGTTGGGTGTCAGGTCGTAGCTATCCAATGGAAACAAAGCTTCAACAATACGCAGCTTGTAGCTTTTATCTCTGGATTCGTCAGACAAGTATCCCTTCATCTGAAAGCTGCTGGCCCCTCCCTTGTCTGTTATTATTCCATGGAACTTCCTTTTGTTTGCAGAAGCCATATAGTCCGCAGTACAAGAAAAAACAGGCGTCACTGAATAGTTGTCTACGTTAATTGCGTAGCAGCCTGTTTCCTCTTCCAGCTTGCTGTTCACTTTGACACAGGCCCATCGGTCTGGTGACCGACGCAGGGTCTTGGGCTTTCTCAGTACCTCGTACTTGACATCGTTAATATCCTGCACAAATTCAAACAGCACGTTATAGACATCCTGTTTCCACATGTAATTAAAGGCTGGCTCATCCAGGAAAAACCACGTGGAGCAAGAGCTCAGAAAAAAACAAAAGACATACAGTGCTGCACTACGAAGCTTGTACACGTTCAACGCCCTCTATCCAGAAAGAGAGACAATGCAAAGTGACCACCGTCCCTCAAGGCTTCTGCTATCAGCACTGACCAATACAGCCGGTGCGCCCGCCCGGATGGCAGGGAGACGTCGGCTGGGTTCTGTTCTCTGCACGAGCTGCTTCTGCCTCACAGTTTGCGACACTTGCTGTCTACGTTTTCCCCGCAGTTTATATAGACCATAACAACCTGCTACCCGAACTCTTTCCGTCATATCAGTGATCTGACGCGAATCTTGCGTCTGGCGGTGTTCCTGTTCCCTTGTTGTTAACACTTGTGGCAGCACCGTCGGTGCAGCTCAGGATCTACTGTCTGCTGACTGAAGGCAGGGGGCAGCCACCAGCCAAGACAGGAACGGGCAGGGAGAGGGAAGGCAATAGTGTCGAGGGGAGGCGTGCAGCGATTGCTTGTGAGAGCGAAAGTCGACACATGCCGCCAGGCGTTAACACCAGGCAACCTGCGCTTCAGGAAGGCAGAAAGGCAAACAACTGTTAACAACAACAAGGACGTGCCATTTTCCGGGTCGGGCTAATCCCGGGGCAAGAGTCCTGACCCGGAGTCATATGTCCCTTTGTGCGACGTTAACAAACCTGTTTGAAACGCAGGTTTGCGCATTCCTGTTTGGCTGACCATGGTGTGAACACATGGCAGGCTATAGCCTGAAGCCAGTGAGTACACGAGAGAAGTCGTCCATCGCAGCTGGCTGAAGGAAGCCCTCATGGATCGGACGACAGAAAAAGAGACCAGAGAAAAGGGACGCGATGCGCAGCAGACTCTCAGGAAAAGCTTGTGACGGGCAAGCGCCAGTCAAGGCCTGCCCTGGGCGGTGCTTGTTTCCTGGCGTTAACACCTTGCTGGCCTGTTCTATCACTTGCCGGAATTGCTGGAAAAGCGTAACTTGTGGCCGGGTGTCGGGCATAGTGGCTGAGTGGTTGTGGTACCGGCGTCGCCGACACAGGATATCTTTCACCGAACCAGGGTCGCAAGCCGCGCATATGAGCAGGCTGCGGGGGCCTTGTATCCACAGCTTACACTGTCCACAGCTTGCATTTTGCATAGCTTACATTTTGCACAGCTTACATTTTGCACAGCTTACACTTTCCACCGCTTACACTTTCCATCGCTTACACTTTCCATCGCTTACACTTTCCATCGCTTACACAAGGAGAAATTCTGGCATGGTCGTAGAAGACGAGCTGGTCCGCTTGCAGTGCTGGGTCAGCCACCAGGACGACAGTCTGAACAAGATGAACGAGGTGATAACACGTCAGCAGCAGGAGATTACGACACTGGTTCAGCAAGTGGACCTGATGCGAAAGCAGCTCCAGATGCTCATGAGTTCTTCTGTTGGCGAGGCCGACGAGCCGCCACCCCATTACTGAATGACGGCCTGAATGCGGAGAGCCTTTGTGTTTGTTGGAGCTCTCTGTCAATACCCTGTGACAGAGGCCGGGCAGCTCCAGGCCTTGAATGCACGTCTACAGCAGTATAACTGCCAGCCAGCCAAACAGGATCAGTGGCACGTTGAAGTGCAGGAAAGTCGGTAGTACGCTGCCGCGTATATGGTCATGACGACCATCGGCGTTCAAACCTGCTGTAGGGCCCAGTGTCGAGTCCGAGGCTGGCGAACCGGCATCGCCCAGTGCGCCAGCCGTGCCTACCAGGGCTGCGATGGCCAGGGAAGACAGGCCCATCTCCATCCCGATGGGTACGTACAAAGTGGCCAGCACCGGCACCGTGGCGAAAGATGACCCCACCCCCATAGTAATCAGAAGACCTGTCAGCAGCATGAGAAGAATGGTCACGAATGGATGATGCGCCAGCATGCCCTGGCTGGAAGCTACCAGATCAGCCACAGCGCCGGTATCACGTATGACCTGGGCGAATCCCGCCGCAGCGATCATCACAAAACAGAACCAGGCCATGGTTTTCATGCCCCGGATAAAAACCTCGTTGGAATCCCTCAGCCGGAGAACGCCGGTCAGAGGCAGTGTCAGACAGCCTGCCAGGGCCCCGATGACGATGGATCCGGTTTTTATCTGGCACACGACTGTAAGGACAGTTGCCAGAGCGGCACCCAGGGCTTTGGACAGCGGCAACGCGGGTTCCTCGGGCGTCGGGGCCGGGACGGCTGTCATCTCTGGCGCCTGGGTTGTGCGGTAACTTCTGGAAGCCACCAGCAGGCCCAGCAACATGCCTCCTACCGGAATGGCCATGGCCAGGGGCATGCTGGCAGGATCTATCGTCAGACCGTTTTCCTGTAGATTACGGGCCAGAACCTCTATGAGAAACACGTGTCCGAAGCCTGCCGGCAGCAGCATATAACTGGCTGTCAGACCAAAGGTCAGGCAGCAGGCGACCAGGCGCCGATCTATGCGAAGGTCAGCGAACACACCCAGCAGCGGGGGAATGAGCAGGGGGATGAAAGCAATGTGTATCGGCACCAGATTCTCGGACGCTACCGCGATCAGCACTATCACGAGCAGCAACAAAAAACGGTTTTGTCCGCTCTTGTGAGGCGAGCGTAGCAGTTGCTTTTTTATCTTGCCCACCAGCCAGGCCGGAACGCCCGAGCTGGACAGCCCCATGGCAAAAGCACCGAGGAGAGCGTAGCCGAGTGCAATGTTTGCCCCCGCGCCCACCCCCTGTGAGAAAGACGCCAGGCTGGCGGAAAAGCCCAGATGTGTCACCGAGCCTCCCGCCAGGGCGCCCACCACCAGTGCCAGCACCACGTTGACGCGCAGCATGTTGAGAGCGAGCATGACCAATACGGCCAGAACAACAGCATTCATAGCTGGCGTCCTCCCTGGAATTTTATTTTGTTGTTAATCAAGCCAGCCGCCCAGTTCTTTCCAGCGGTTGATAATGCTGCAGAACAATTCAGCCGTGCAGTTGGCATCATAGCGGGCCGAGTGAGCCTGGTTTTGATCGAAGTCAATGCCGGCGGCCTCGCAGGCTCTGGCCAGTACGGTCTGACCATAGGCCAGGCCGCCCAGAGTCGCGGTATCAAAACAGGAAAAGGGGTGGAACGGATTACGTTTGATCCCACAACGTGCCACAGCAGCATTGATGAAAGCCAGATCAAAAGCGGCGTTATGGCCTACCAGTACGGCCCGGGTGCAGCCGTAGGCCTTTACCGTCCGACGGAGGGTGCGAAAAAGAGAGTCCAGAACCTGGGCTTCGGGGGAAGCAACACGGAGTGCGTGAAAAGGATCAACGCCGATGAAATCCAGGGCGGCCTGTTCCAGGTTGGCACCTTCGAACGGCACCACATGGCTGGATTCACGGTGCTCCGGGAATACAAATCCTTCGTCGTCCATGCCTATGGTGACAGCGGCTACCTCGAGTACGGCGTCAGTGCGCGCATCGAAGCCGCCGGTCTCCACATCCACAACCACCGGGAGAAACTTGCGAAAACGGTTGGACATCAAGACGTCAGGACTACCACTCATAGCAGCGTCCATTGCAAAAATTCCCCGCCACGCAGCGGAACCACCTGTTCCTTTCCAAACGGGAAAGCGGCGGGGACGGGCTGTGGTTTTTTTTCAAGGCGAATGGTCTCTGTATTTCTTGGCAACTGATAAAAATCTGCACCAAAATGGCTGGCAAAGGCTTCCAGACGTTCGAGGGCCCCGGCTTGTTCAAAGACCTCGGCGTACAGCTCAAGGGCACCAAAGGCCGAGTAACAGCCAGCGCAACCGCAAGCCGCCTCCTTGAACTGGCGGCCGTGGGGTGCGGAGTCTGTGCCCAGGAAAAAACAAGGCTCGCCGCTGGTGGCGGCCTCTACCAGAGCCTGGCGATGACGTTCACACTTGAGTACCGGCAAACAGTACAAGTGCGGACGCAGGCCTCCTGCGAGAAGGTGGTTGCGGTTGTACAGCAGGTGTTGCGGCGTCACAGTGGCGGCAACAGCGTCTCCTGCCTCGCGTACAAACTCCACTGCCTGACGCGTGGTGATGTGCTCCATCACCACTCTCAGCTCTGGGTAGCGCTTGATCAGCGGCCAGAGTTCGTGCTCGATAAACAGCTGTTCCCGATCGAATATATCCACAGTCGCATCCGTGACCTCACCGTGCACCAGCAGCGGCAAGCCGACGTCTATCATGGCCTCCAGGGCGGGGAAAACCTTTTCCATGGCGGTGACGCCTGCCGCCGAATGCGTGGTTGCGCCGGCCGGGTAGAGTTTGACAGCGTATACATCACCTGCAGCTTGCGCCGCCCGGATGGTGTCGGGGCAGGTGGCGTCGGTGAGATACAGGGTCATCAGTGGCTGGAAAGAGGAGCCTGGCGGGCGCTGGGCCAGAATGCGCTCCTTGTAAGCCTTTGCCTGGTCTGCGGTGGTTATCGGTGGCACGAGGTTGGGCATGACCACGGCGCGGGAAAAAGTCCGCGCCGTGGCAGGAACCGTTGTACCCAATGCTTCCCCGTCTCGCAGATGCAGGTGGAAGTCATCGGGTCGCGTCAGATGTAGCTGCACAGTGCATTCCTTGCCAGGGCCGCAGGGCGGCCCTTGCGTTGTAATCAGCATGCCGTCATGGTGCTGACGGAGCAGGTTTCTTCAGGAACTTGAAGAACTCGCTGTCAGGTTTCAGGAGAAGCACATCAGAACGGGTGCGGAAACTTTTCCGGTAAGCCTGAAGGCTGCGGTAGAAAGAGTAGAACTCCGTATCCTTGCCATAGGCCTCGGCGTAAATAGCCGCCGCGCCGGCGTCTCCTTTACCTTTGAGTATTTCAGCCTGGCGGTTGGCCTCAGCCAGAATATAACGACGCTCACGGTCGGCATTGGCTCTGATAGCCTTGCCGGCTTCCTTACCCTTGGAACGGTATTCCCGGGCCTCCTTTTCACGCTCCGATGCCATACGCTGGAACACAGAGTCACTCACGTCCTCGGGCAGATCGATCTTTTTGACCCGGACATCCCTCACAGAGACACCCAGCTCGTTGAGAGCCACGGCGTTGAGGTTGGACGTGATTTTTTTCATCATCTCTTCACGACGGCCGGAGACGACCTCACTGAGGGTCAGGCTGCCGAAGCTGTTACGCAGTCTGGAGTCGACCCTTTGCGTCATCAGCTGCTTGACCCGAAAAAGATCGCCGCTTGTCGCCTTGTAGAACTTCTGCACATCCTGTATTTGCCACTTGATGTAGGCATCTACAACCACCGCCTTCTGCTCCAGGGTCAGGAAGCGTGCCTGGGGTACATCCAGTGCCTGCAGGCGACCGTCAAAGATTTTCACTTTGTCGATGCCGGGGATATGAAAGTGTAATCCTGGCTGAACATCAGCATCAGAAATCTGGCCGAAACGAAGTTCTACAGCCCGTTCACGCTCGGTGACTATATACAGGCTGGACGACAGCAGCAGCAGCACCACAAACGCAAGGGAACTGAACAGAAAGAACCGATTACTCATGGGGCACTCCTGTCCTTGCGGATTCTGCTGACACGCTTGTTGATTTCTGACGTCACCTGATCGGTCAGTGAGCTTAACTCTTCCCGGCTCAGCGGGGCTGCGCCCGCCGATTTGTCTGTCTGTTCTCCCGTTGATGTCTTGCCTGCTGTCGCGGAGGACTCCATCAGCTTGTCCAGGGGGAGATACATCAGATTATTGCTTCCCTTTATATCCACCAGCACTTTGCTGGTAGAACCGAGAATTTCCTGCATGGTTTCAAGATACAGGCGCTCGCGGGTGATGGCGGGAGCCTTCTGGTACTCAGTCAGAAGCTGGTCGAAACGGGAGGCATCGCCATTTGCCTTGGCAATAGACTCCTGACGGTAGGCCTGGGCTTCCTCAAGAACGCGCTTGGCATCACCCCGGGCTTCCGGGACAACCTGGTTGGCGTAGGCTTCCGCCTTGTTTTTTTCCTGTTGCTCTTCTTCCCGCGCCCGGATGACATCATCGAAGGCTGCCAGTACCTGGCGTGGGGGCTGGGAACTTTCTATGTTGACTTTCACGACATTGAGTCCAGAGCCATAGACATTGAGGTAATCTTGCAGGCGAGTTTTTATCTCTTCGCCGAGCACCTCCCGCCCTTCAGTCAGCACCTTGTACATTCTGGAGCCTCCGACGACATGGCGCAGGGCACTTTGTGTTGCCTCTCTGAGGCTTTGTTCCGGATTGGCGTCTTTCAGCACATAATTTTCCAGGTTGGAGATGTTGTACTGAACAGACATGGCCACTTCAACGATGTTCTCATCTTCGGTCAACATGGCCTGACTGATACGATAGGTGCTGATCTGGGTGACAGCACGCTTGTATCTGGATTCAAAAGGCGGGAAGTAGATGCGCAAACCGGGCCCTACTGTCTCCACGTACTTGCCCAGCCGGAGCACCACTGCCCGTTCCCGTTCATCGACGACATAAATGGCATTCCAGATGTAAATGGCACCGGCCAGCAGCGCAATGCCTACCCACAGGGAAGACGAAGGTGCGCCACTGCCGGACCGGTTGTCGCGACCGCCTGACACCTTTCCCAGTCCCAGCAGGCGCCCCAGCGCAATTTGCAGTTTACGAAAGACTTCCTCCAGATCGGGAGGCCCTTGATTGCCGCCTCGTTTTCCCCCCCAGGGGTTCTGGTTGTTGTCACCAGGCTCATTCCAAGCCATAGTTTTCTCCATCTTCAGCTGTACTCACCCAGATCATGGCCACGCAGCCGGGCCGGGTAATGGCCTGAGCGCGGTGGATTGTAGAGTCACTGTGGCGCCAGGCGCAAGCCTGCCTGGTCAGGCAAGGGCCTGATCGGGCAGGAAGAAACCGCTGCCTGGTGGCAGCGGCAAAAACAAAAAAAACAAAAAAGAGGTCAAGAGGTTACAAGAGGCACAGAGGTCAAGAGGCCATCCAGCTGCCCAGGCTCAGCAGTACCATGATCAAAATGGAAAGCTGCACCAGAAGTGGCAGAACAAACTTGATCCAGGTGTTATAGGGCACCCGGGCGATGGTCAGTCCGCCCATGATGACTGCCGAGGTGGGCGTAACCAGATTGACGAGGCCCAGGGCAGACTGAAAGGCTGTCACTACCAGTTCGCGTCCGACACTGGCGAAGTCTGCCAGCGGAGCCATAATGGGCATGGTCAGTACAGCCAGACCGGAGGAGGAAGGAATAAAAAAGGACAGCAACACCTGTATCCAGTACATCACATTGATGAAGGCAGCTTCTGACAAGCCCGTCACGGATTGTTCCGCCCAGAACAGCACTGTGTCTGTGATCTGGCCAGCATCCATCACTACCACTATGCCGCGCGCCAGCGCAATCACGAAGGCTACCCCCAGAAAATCACTGGCACTTGAGACAAAGGTCTCCGTCAGCACCGCTTCAGGCATCCGGTCGAGAAGTCCGATCAGAATGCTGGCTGCCAACAGCAGGGCCGACATCTCGGCCATCCACCAGCCGCCAAGGGACACACCCCAGATCATCAGGCCGAAGGTCAGGACAAAGAGCAGAAGAATCAGTTTGTGGCGTCCGGTGAACTCTTGCTCAACCTTTTTCTCGGTTTTCAGGAAAAACTCCAGGTTGCTTTCCCTTTTGTCAGCCACCAGAGAGGCCTGGGGATCTTTGCGGACACGCTCGGCATAACGCATCACATGCATGGCGCACAGTACGAATCCCAGCACCAGGATAACCACACGCAGCCACAGCCCCTCGGTAAAGGCGATGCCCGCCGCATCGGAAGCAATAATGGTGGAGAAAGGGTTGACCACCGAACCCAGCACACCTATGCCTGCCCCCAGCAGGACAACGGCGACCCCGGTCAGGGCATCAAACCCTGCTGTAATAAAGACGGGAATCAGCAGCAGATGAAAAGCCAGGGTTTCTTCAGCCATGCCGTAGGTCGTTCCACCTGCTGCAAACAGCGCCATGACAAGAGGAATCATCCATTTTTCGCGCCCCTGCATAGCCTGGGTCACCCGTCCTATTCCTGCGTCAATCGCCCCGGTTTTGCCCACAATGCCCAGGAATCCCCCGATGAAAAGAACAAAAAGGGCGACATCGATGGCACCGGCTTCATTGCTTTCTGGATCAAAAAAACCGGCAACGGGAGCCATGAGGATGTCGGTGACCCCTTGCGGATTGGGGTCTACCGGTCGATAGCTTCCGGCGACGGGTGTTTCCCGGTCCAGAAGCGTGTTCATGACGCGCTCGTACTGTCCGGCGGGTACGATGTGAGTCAACAGGGTTACGGCCGCAATGATGACCATGAGCACTGTGTAGACGGAAGGGAACTTCATTTTTTTCATGACGTGCAACTTTGTGACGGAATCGGCATTTGCAGAAAGCTGGAGGATCTCACCCCTGTAAAACTGGCGCGCAAAACTGTACCACAGTCTAATGGACTTCAGGCAATAAACCTTGATGGCATCAGAAAAAAGGTGCTCACGCAGGAATGTTCACTGACATCAGACGATCAGTCGATGGCCCGATGCTCTTTATTGGCATCGCCCATCGCCCATCGCCCATCGCCCATCGCCCATCGCCCGTCTCCCTTTCCACCATTTCTGCATTCAGGTCTTGAGTTATCCGGGCTGAGGCCAGCTGCATGCATCGGCGCGGCAGTTCGGGGCAATTGCAGACCGGGAGCTTCTTCACCAGACAATTCCTCAGATAAAGCAGGAAGAGCGAAACCCGCACCCAAGCCATAGTGTCGACCTGCTGCCTTCTTTCCGGCTTTTCTATACAGACGTTCGTCGTCTTTCGGCTTTAGGGTTTCAGTCTCGATTCGCTGTGCGGCCCAAAAGGGCAGGCCCTTACTCACGCCCGAGCATCGGTTCTGGATGCTGCCTGTTTTTCGCTTGTGCCTTGCTTGTCTGAAAAGCGGTAGCGCATGACGAACGGGCTGATCAGTGACTCTGGCTCATCCTCAGCGTAGTCTGGCAGATGTTGCTGCTGATGCCAGGAAAAATTGGTCCCACGCAACAGGCTGGTACGTCCCCGGCGTTGCAGGGACCTTGCACCCGGTTGCCCTGTTGTTAAGCCAGCGTCGCAGGAAACAAGGCCCGTCTCTTTGTTGGCTCCGGGACTGTATGTTTTTGTGGCGGGCTGGCTTTTTGAACAGTCGTGCCGGCAAGCTCCTGCGCAGACAGTCTCTACAGCGGCTCTGTGTGCAGGACAGGGCTGCCGGTGATTCTTTCCATTTCCTCACGTCCACCGGCTTGATGGAGCTTGTCAAAATAGACCACCTCGCAGTTGTCTATGCAGCAACCACTGCGAGGTTCTGCCAACTGAAAGAAGCAGTCAGAGTGTGGCCTCAGAAAAATCCCTTTCATGTAGGTAAAACGTCGGTTATCCGAAGGCAGGTTCACAAGCAAGTTGCTCAGTTCCTCGGACTGGGAAAAAAACAGATCACGCAGTGCGTCTCTCTGCTGCTCTATATAATCCAGATGGCTCAGCAACTGCACCCGGTCCTGCTCCAGAAACCGCTGCGCGAAGCCGTCCAGCTGCTGGGTGCTGAGCTGATAGCTGGCAGCCTTCCAGTGTGCAAACAGCCGGTGGATCCAGAGGGCTGCGATGGCACCCTGCTCATCGGTAATGCCCTGGTAGTCGTCGGAGTAACTCGTCCAGAAATCCCGGCGCGCCTGTAGCTGGGCCAGCATCAATCTGGTGAAGCTGCGTTCCTCAAGAGCGCGGATTGCCTTCTTTACCGGTTCTTCATGCAGCAGGTAAAACACCAGCACAGTCAGTGCCTTCTCCAGTTCCAGGTGGGCCAGGGCGCGGGGAATCTTGTTGAGTATCAGCTGGCGAAACGCCACACGGCTTTCCGGTTTGTCCAGAGGGTGTGAGCCGTGCAACTGCTGAAAGGTTCCGCCCTGGAGCGCGTGGGCCAGATCGTGCACCATGAACGCGAAAGGGCTGTGCATGAAACCATCGGCATTGGTGGCGTAGGTGCTGATCAGCCCGACAGGGTAGACCGGCAGGTGACCCAGGTGGCAGAGGTCCTTGAGATCCAGTGGTTGCCAGGAGGGGTACAGCAGCAGATCTTCGTTATCCAGAAGCGCGGGCAGTTGCTCGCCGACAAAGAAGTCTCCGTCGAACAGGTAGTCTTTCTCATCTTCGCCCCCCGGATTCAATCCCCCCCAGTCACAGGCGACAACCCGTTCCGGGTCTATGTCTACCGTATCGAGCGACCGATGATTGCCCAGTGTTTCACAGCGGCCGAACTCGTAGGATATCAGGTCCTGCATGACCGGGTTTTGCTGCACCAAACGGGCGAGAACGTGCTTCTGTGCCAGCAATTCGTACAGGGTGCCAAAGGCGAAAGCCAGAAAAACCGTGCGTCTGTAGGGAACCTCACCGCCCTGGAGCAATGCGGCTGCCTGCTTGTCCAGCTTGTTCAGCGCCCCTCGTTCTGCGTCTGTCAGGGGCTCGGAAAACTGACGACCGGCTTGCAGATGTGCGATGAAAAGCCGCATGTTTTCCAGAGTGGGACGCAGGGCTGACAAGGTGTACTCCTTCTTCTCGGCTTTCATTGCAGCGCGCCTGTTGAGCTGGGCGTGATACCAGGCAAGGCCTGTCTTGGGTTCCTGTAGCAGAGAACCCAGCCAGCCATCGTTTTCGAGTCGCAGCAGATGGCCACAAGGCGGTTTGGGTATGCGGCCCTCAAAGGCCGGACGGCCCCGGGGAAGGGCATTGATTTCCTGTGGTTCGACTTCCTGCCACTTCAGATGGTCCGGGCTGGAGTCGGTGGCTGGCACGCGATTTACCCAGTGTCGCCTGGGCAAGCTGGCCGCTATTGCGAGGGGGGCAGGGGGGCTGATGTCCATGCCACCAGGATTCTGCCTGCCAATGGTGCAGATCAACTGCATGATTGTGCTCCAGTGTTTTGGGCCAAGCGTCAGTCCCGGTGTTGATTGCAGGCTGTCCCGGAAGTTCATTCTTGTGAGCCAACAGCAAGGTTGCGACCGGTTGGGCACCGATCGGCTTTCATCCAGCGCGAAGCTATCGTGGCGTTCTGTGGATGATGGGGGCTCCTGTCGTTTGTTCCATTTGGGTGGGCCCGCCCTTTTTGTGGAACCTGTCGAAATAGAGCACGTCGGAGTGGTCTACACAACAGCCACCATGGGAGTTCATCCAGTGAAAGAAAGCATCCTCAATGCGCTGGAAATACTGTGACTCTCTGCAGGAAAAGCGTCCGTAATTGCCATCGGGTCGCAGCAGATAATCGGTGGTCTCCCGGGACTCGGATAAAAACAGATCACGTAGCGCAGTCTGGTGTTGCTGGATGTAGTCCAGATGCCAACGCAACTCTGGCCAATCGGTGGTAATGAATTGATGGGCAAAAGCATCGAGCTGCTCTGGCGTCAGGTGCAAGCCCGAGGCTGTCCAGTGCGCAAACAGGCGGTGCATCCAGAGGGCCGCAGCCGCGCTTTGACGGTCGGTAATGCCCTGGAAGGGGCGGGAGTAATCACACCAGCGCTCCCGGCGTGCCACAGCCAGAGCCCAGAGCAAGCCCACGAAGCTCTCGTGCTCAATGGTATCCATGGCCTCCCTGGTGGGCTCTTCGTGCAGAAGGTGAAAAACCAGCATGTCCATGGGCGCATCCAGCTGCCAGGGCGCCAGGGCGTCTGGCAAGCTGTCGAGCATCAGCTGGCGAAAAGCGAGACGATTCGCCGGCTTTTGCAGGGGGTGTGGGCCATGGAGGTGATCGTAGGACTCCACCAGACTTGCATGAAAGATGTCGTGTGTCATGAAGCGCAGCGGGCTATGCATGAAACCATCGGCATTGACCGCATAGTCTGTGGTCATGGCGATGGGATACACGGGCAGGTGACCCAGTCTGGAAAAATCCCCGATATCCAGTGGTTCCCAGGTGGGATAGACCAGCACCGACTTCATGGCGCTTAGCTCGTACAGAGTGTCGGTCAGGAGGCGCTCGTGGGCAAACAGGTGGAAGCGTTCATCAAGGCCATCTGGGTAGAGCCCGTTCCAGGCATAGGAGAAGAGCTGTTCCGGATCTATATCTGCCACAGGTTTCAGCGTCAGATCGTCAGGGTGGTCATCCGGGCGACGGCTGGCATAAGGGAACAAAACCAGGGTCGGCAGGTGGGGTTCCCGGTTGCGGGTCAGCTCGGGATGGCGCTGGGCCAGAGGTTGCAGAATGCGTTTTTGTGCCAGGAGATCGTACAGGGTGCCAAAGAGCAAAGTCAGGCCCAGGGTGCGTTGATAGGGCAGATCCAGGTCCAGCAGTCGCTGTGCCTGTTCATCCACCCTGTCCAGTGCCCGGCGTTCGGCATCGGTCAGCGGCTCATCGAACTGGCGACCGGCGCGCAGATGCGCGATAAAAATGCGCATATTTTCCAGCGTAGGGCGCAGGGCTGGCAAGGTGTACTCTTCATGGTTTTGCTCGGCTTGCGCGCGCCGGGCGAGTTCTGTTTCATACCAGGCAAGGCTCTCGGGCCCCTTTTGTAAGGTATCTTTGAGAGTCTCGTCCTTGTTCAGCTGCGGCGTCGCGGGCGGTTTGGGCGTCAGGAGCTCAAAGTACGGACGCCCCACCGGAATGGCGTTAACTTTGCGGGGGCGGACAAGCTCCCAGGTCGGCCGGTCTGTTCTGGAATCGGCTGCGGGCAGGCGGCGCACCCAGTGGCCGCTGTCAAGTTGGGTGGCCAGTTCGGGGGTGACATTCTGTGCCTGATGGACAGGAAAAGCCGGGTGATAGTGGTCCATGACGACAGGGTATACATCCACATTTGCATACATCTTTACATCTCCGTGTGAGGTATTTTCCCTTGCTTGGACAGCGTGCCCGGGCTGCAAGTTCCACTGGCACAACAGGGAGCGCGAATGACCGGAAAGGGCGTTGCTGCCGGTCACCGGCCAGGGGGGGAGAGCCAGTCACAAGGCTGTTCTGTCGGCTATGGAATGTCCGGTGGCGCGTTCCATTTGCTCGGGTCCACCGTCCTGGTGCAGCCTGTCGAAGTAAACGATATCCGAATGATCTACACAGCCGCCGCCGTGTGGTTCTCTCAATTGAAAGAAATTATGCAGATCCGGGTCCAGAAACTGATCTTTTATGCATCTGAAACGGCGGTTGTCTGTAGGGGGACCCCAGTTTGGCATGGGTCGCTCCAGGGCATCAGACAGAAACAACTCACGCAGTGCGGTCCGGTGTTGTGCGATGTACGTCAGGTGGCACTGTAATTGTTTCAGCTCGGTGGCAGTAAATTTCTGGGCGAAAGCCTCGATTTCGGTGTCAGTCAGGTGAAAGTTGCTTGTTTTCCAGTGTGTAAACAACCGGTGCATCCAGAGGCTGGCAATCGCAGCCTGCTCGTCCGCAATCCCTTGGTAGCGGCGTGAATAGTCGCACCAATGCTCGCGCCGGGCCTGGGCCTGAACACACATCAGCGGGATAAAGCTGTTTTGTTCAAGCATGAGGTTGGCGTGTTTCGTATTCTCTTCATGGAAAAGATCGAAGACCAGTAACTCTATGGCCTCCTGCAGCTGCCAGTACGCCAGCGCTCCGGGCAACCTGTCGATTATCAACTGGCGAAAAGCACAGCGACTTTCTGGCTTGTCCAGAGGCTGCGCGCCTTCAATGTACCTGGCAGATCCCGTCTGGAATATATGGAAAACATCGTGCTGCATGAAACGCAGTGGACTGTGCATGGCACCGTCTGCATTGGCGGCATAGGTCGTTATCAGACCGAGGGGGTAGACTGGCAGATGGCCAAAGCGACAAAAATCGTCCACATCCAGTTCCTCCCAGCTGGGGTAGAGCCATACAGCTTTGTTCTCCAGCAGCTCGGCCAGAAAATCAGTCATATAGAGGCGTGTCTCCCAGGAAAACAGACAGTCTTTTTCGTCAGGACCCTCGGGATTGAAGCCGTACCAGTGACAGGAAGTCACCGTCTCCGGCTGTATGCTGGTGACCGATGGGCTTTGTGATTGTGCATCGGGCTGCTGTGTCAAGAGAAAGGCGAAGCGCACCAGAGAGGGCATGACGAGCCGATCCTTCGTCAGTTCAGGCTGTTGCTGCTCCAGCGGTTCCAGAATGCGCTGCTGGACCAGCAGGTCGTACAAGGTGCTGAAAATTAGAGTCAGAATCACGGTGCGCTTGTAAGGCACCCCCAGATCCAGGAGTTCCTGTGCCCAGCTGTCGACTTTGGCCAGCGCCTGGCGGGCACAGGCGTCAAGCGGCGCGGAGAAATGCTGATTGCCCTGCAGGTGAGCGATAAAAGCGCGCATGTTCTGCAGCGTAGGTTTCAATTGTGGCAGAGTGTAGGGCCTGTCGTTTTCCTCCGCTTCCTTGCGCCGCTGTATTTCCGTTTTATACCAGGCCAGACTCCGATCCGGATCTTGTAGTTCGTTTTTCAGGCACTCATCTTTTACCAGTGCCTGCTGCAGGGCGTTGATGTGAGGCGGCTTTGGCACCACGAATTCAAATGCAGGGCGGCCTACCGGCGTGTCGTTCACCTTTCGTGATTGAACCGGGACATATTTCCGACTCTCTGGCATGGAATCGGCAGCGGGCAGCTGGTTTATGTAGCATTTACTATCGAGCCTGGCCGCCAGTTCCGGGGAGACGTCCTGCGCCTGGACGACAGGAAAGGCCGGGTGTTTGTAGTTCACGCTGGCAGGGCAAGGGTTAGAAGAACAGTGCATGGGGGCTCCCTTCGCTTTGTAGGTTTTGTGGGCGTTGGAGTTCTTTCCATAGGAAAAGTTCCCGCTGGAAAGCAAAGAAAGAGCCGGCAGCCAAGGCTTTGCACCGCCGGTGACAGGCTTTGGAGGGAAGCAAGATTTGACATCCTCCCCGCCCTGAAAGACGGGGCTTGCCGCGCACTGGGTCAAAACGGATATCACCATTTTGTTCTGTGGATTATGGTTTCTCCCGTGATCTGTGCGATCTGTTCTGGCCCGCCGTCCTGGTGGAGGCGGTCGAAGTACAGAACATCCGAATGATCTACGCAGCAGCCACCACGCGGCTCCTGCCAGTGAAAGAACGTTTCCAGGTAAAGGTGCAGTGTCGTTGCGCAGGCAAAGCTGCGGTTTTTCGTCTGGGCACCGCCCACTGTCTCGGTGACATCGTAAGATTCGGACAAAAACAGGTCACAGAGTGGGGCCCGGTGGCGTGCGATATATTCCAGATGCCACCGCAACTTTGGCAGATCTTCTGCCACAAACTGGTCGGCCAGGGCATTGCACTGTTGCGGGGTCATGTGCAGGTTTGCAGCTTTCCAGTGCGTATACAGGCGATGTGCCCAGAGCGCTGCCATTGTTGCCTTGGCGTCAGTGATGCCCTGGTAAGATCGGGAATAGGCACACCAGCGCTCCCGACGGATCTTGGCCAGGGAGAACATCAAGGGAACGAAGCTCTTGTCTTCCAGCATGTTTATGGAAGAGCAGGTGCCCTCTTCGTGTAGAAGAGAGAACACCAGCAGTTCCATAGCCCGTCTGGTTTGCAGGGATGCCAGAGCGATCGGCAAGCTGTTGAGCATCTGCTGACGAAAGCCGCAGCGATTTCCCGGGCTTTCCAAAGGGCGTTCACCCTCGATATAGGCAAAGGCTTTCGTGAAGTTTATGTGAAAGACATCGTGGTCCATGAACCCGAGCGGACTGAACATACAACCGTCAGCATTGGCAGCATAGGCTGTGATCAGGCCGATGGGGTAGACCGGCAGATGCCCCAGCCGGCAAAAATCGTCGACGTCCAGCGGTTCCCACGAAGGGTGGAGGAAGGCCGAGGGTCTATCCAGAATGAAGGGCAGAAACGTCTTCAAAGAATAGTGGTCTGCACAAAAAAAGTTGGCAGCCTGATCAGGCCCCCCCGGATTGAGGCCATACCAGTGACAGGACACCAACAGGAGCGGATCTATGGTGTCTAACTCCAACTGTCGTTTTGTGTGACCCTGTCGGCAGGCAAAAAGGAATGTATGCAGAGGAGGCACGCGCCCCGGCGTTTTCTTCAAGGCGGGCTGGCGTCGGCCCAGTGGTTCCAGAACGCGCTGCTGTGCCATCAGATCGTAAAGGGTACCAAAAGCAAAAGTCAGGCCCAGCGTGCGCTTGTAGGGGACATCCAGATCCAGCATCTCCTGCGCTTGAGAATAGAGTCGTTGCAGGGCCTGGTTCTCGGAGGAGGTCAGCGGCTCGTCAAACTGGTGACCTTGCAGAATGTAAGCAATGAACGTCTGCATGTTATGCAGCGTCGGGGCTAATTCTGGCAGGGTGTACTCTTCGTTCCGCTGCTCGACTTCCATGCGCCGGGCGACTTGGGCTTCATACCAGGCCAGACCCCGATCCGGATCCTGTAGCAGGCCGGTCAGGTGCTCATCTTTTATCAGCCTGAGCTCCTGTTCCGAGGGGGCCTTCGCGACCTGGCGTTCAAAGCAGGGACGGCCAACGGGTATGGCGTTGACCTGTCGCGGTATCACCGGGATCCAGTTTGGGTGGCTGGGCTGGGCTCCTTGCTGGGGCAATCGCTTTACCCAGTGCCCGTTGCCAAGCTGGGCGGCCACTTCGGGTGCCAGATCCTGCGCATATTCAACAGGGAAAGCCCGGTGGTCGTTGTCCATAGCGCAAGGGGTTGGGCTTACGGTGTTGTACATACTGAATCCTCCAATCTTTCAGCGGTTCCCTGGAGGTTGGAGTGCGCCGCGCCCGATGAGTTCCCAGCTTTTGGGGGAGAAACAGGAAATAACCGGACACAGGCTGCCGGGGGCCGGGTTTTCTGTGGAAAAGGCCTCCCTGTTCCTCTCGCATGGCCGCTGCGGCCTGCTCCGCCATTCAGGCGAGTGCAAAACCTGCGGCTGGTCTGGACCGCCAGAGCCGCTGGTTTTCCAGCGACAGCCCCTGCCTCCGGACAGCGACGGGCCACCAGGCGCGCGACACAGTCACAACCAGGAAGAGCAGGTCAGTCGGGTACGACTGGGCCGGCATCAACCAGTTCAGGCTCGGGACGGGCAATGCCTGACGGCGACAGATGGCAGTAAAACAGGCGGCTGCCAATGCGAAAATCCTTATGCTCGCTCCCATGCTGCTGTACCAGCTCCCGGCAAGATACCGCTATCACCAGTCGGGTAGCGTCAGCGGTAAACAGCACTTTCCCCACCCTGGTGTCCTGGGAAATCCTGAAACGCAACTTGCACCCATAGCCTCCGCCACCGACCGGCCCCCATATGCTGACTCTATCCGGACCATCCGGGAGCTCGCTCGTCACGCACACACAATGAAAGCCATCAGGCGAGAAAACAAAAGGCACCCCGGTATGGCGCGCGGCATCGCTGATCCGCAACTGCGCCTGCCAGCTTGGGTAGCGCGCCCACAGGATGACGACCCGGTCAGCACCCACAGCAAGGTAGCGACTGTTGGCGCTGAACTGCAGGGACGACACCGCTTCATAGCTGGCCTGGTCCTTCTTTTCCTGTTCGCTTGTTAATGGAGACCCCTTCCACCAGGCATCAGGCCCGCTGACCGGTAGAACCAGTACTATTCGGCAATTCTCATAGTGAGGGCAGGCCATCAGCTCACCGTCAGGGCTGAATGCCACAGGGACTTTGCAGCCGGTCTGGGGATGGGCTCTGGAGCTCAGGCTCACGAACTGGCGGCGACCGAATTCCGTCACAAGCTTCCAGTGCACTTCAGATTCTGACACCTCTTGCAGACGGTAAAACACCAGTTCGGCGAGTACTGACGAACCTTGATCACTGTCGCAACAATAGGCCAGGGCCAATAAACGGCTATGCGAATCAAACACCGCCTGTCTTACAAACGAGTCGGGAATACGCACCACCCCCATATGTCGCCAGTCGCCCTCCAGCCGGGTCCAGATACCCAGATCACGCTCAATCCCGAACACAAAATGACGACCATCACCGCTGAACTGCATGAGAATCTGATCAGGATCCTGCTCGGCAAGAACGCCGTAATCCAGCTGCCAGATCTCGCCCAACTCGGGTTCAGGCTCCCAGCCACCTTGCGCCCCTTCGCCATAGATGCGCACAGAGTCCATCAACATGACGGCCAGACGTTGCCCGTCGCAGCTGAGCACTGACTTGTACATCAGCGGCTCGAACAAGCGGGTGCCGGGCTCTGTAGACCAGCCTCCCGCGTGATTGCGCTGCCAGACTTTCACCACCGCATTCCTGAACAGGACCCGCAGTTTGGCGCCGTCGGAACTGAATGCCAGCTGGGATACTTTCCCGTTTGCGGCCTCCTCCCCGGGCCTGACAGTGATCAGCTCGGCAGCATCCTCCCACAAGTTGATTGTGCTTTTGGGTGTTCCAACGACCTGTTGCACAGAAGCGATCATCCGTCCATCGGGACTGCACAGGAGGTCTTGCATAGCCCCCGTGAGCAAAGGGCTCTTGCTGGAAATGCCGGGATGAAACCGCTCCGTCAGCAACATGCGATGCAGCATCCTGCACAACAGCTCCTCTGGTGAGGGCACCTGGTTGGCGAGGATCGCAGGTTCCTGCTCTGATGCTGTTGCAGGCTTGTCGTACAAGAGCATCAGGCTGGCGCGTACCAGCCTGGTGTCCAGAGCGCGTTCCATCTGTAGCCGATGCCCGGCTGTGTAGGTGCGCCGCAGACAGCTGATCTGTACACGAGGGCCAGTTGCTACCTGACGCCAATGGCGGCACACCTGACTGCAGGCCATCAGATCACCGATGTCCAGCTTGCTGATCACTCCTTCCAGCACCAGCTCAGGCCAGTTTGAGGGACCAGAGGCTGCGGGAATGCGGCCCGGGACCAGAAGCTGCCGCGCGCGTCTTGAAGCGCCTTGCGTGACAGTCGCAACAGGCCCCGAGGCTGTGGGATGGGTACTGGACACCGGTGCTGGGTGCGGGAGGGAGGCCTCAGCCAACTTGATAGATGCTGCCTTGTTCATGGAAGTGTTTGCTCCTCCGCCGTCCTTAGATGCGCTCTGCGGGAGGCCCTTCTCCCGACAACAGCCGCAGTTGGACTTCATTTGGCAAAGGAGGTTCAAAGACAGGCGCAGGAGGCCGCCGTCAAACAGAGACGGGTTTGCCCCGGCGGTGATCAGACACGGAGGGGCGGGGCATCAGCCCGCTACAGTGGCTCAATCAGCCAAGCTGGAGCGGGCCTCCTGTACAGGCACTGGTCGGGCAAGTCTTGATGGCGACAGCTGCCAGTAATACAGACGACTGGCAATGCGAAAATCCTTGTACCCACTCTCATTCAACTGCACCAGCTCCCTGCAAGATACCGCTATAACAAGCCGGGTAGCGTCAGGTGTAAAAAGCACTTTCCGCACGCTGATGTTTGAGGACATAGTGCCACGCAGCTTGTATCCATACCTGCCTCCCCTGATGGGACCCCAGATATGGACTGTGTTCCGACCTTCAATGACACTGGCGGTCGCGCAATGGAATCCATCCGGAGAAAAAGCAAAAGGTACCTCGGTACGGGGTGAGCCAGATTCTATCCGCCTCAAAAACTGCCATTGGGGGGAGCACTCGTAGCGTCCCCACAAGGTGATGGCCCCACCCGTATCCACAGCGAGATAACGACTATTGGGACTGAACTGCAGCGACAACACGGATTCATAGCTGGCTGAGTCCACTTTGTCCTGCTCGCACAGCAACACCGCCCCTGTTCCGGGGCCAGGGTCACGGATGGCCAGAACGGATGGCAGGCGGCAATCCATGTAGTGGGGGTAGGCCATCAGCTCACCGTCGGGGCTGAATGCCACCGGAATTCTGTAGCCGGTCTGGGGGTGCGCTCTGGATACCAGAGTTGGCAGCTGAAAGGGACCGGGCTTTTGCGCATATCGCCACCGGACTTCACCCTCTGATGTTTCTTCCCTGTGCAAGACAACAAGCATGGCAAGCACGGAAAAGCCTTCATTACTGTCTGAACACAGAGGCGCCACCAACAAGCGGCTGTACGGATCAAAAACAGGCTCTGCTCGAATCTGCCGCTGACTGAGATGCCACTTCCCGATCGTCCAGCGCGCGTTTTCCTGTCGGGTCCAGATAGCCATCTGCGTGGCTATCGCAAACACAAAATGACAACCATCAGCACTGAATTTCATGAAGATGTTGTCAGGATCATAGTCAGCAAGGGCGCTATGGCCCAGGGGTCTGTCCTCCCTCAACTCTGGCTCTGCTTGCCAGCCCCCTTGCGCTCTTTCGCCATAAATCCGCACAGAATGGCTCAACACAACAGCCAGACGCTCCCCATTGGGGCTTGACACCGACTTGTACACCGGGCTCTGGCACAAGCGAACACCTGGTACTGAGTGCCAGGCGCCCCCGTGCTGGGGGTGGCGAATTTCTACCCGCCCATCCTTGTAGAGGATCTGCAGCCTGGCGGCACCGTCTGAACTGAATGCCAGTCGGGATATCTGCTCGTTCACAGGGTCCTGCGGGGGCTGGCAGCTGATCAGCTCGGCAGCATTTTCCCACAAGCTGACCATACTCCCGGGCGCCCCTGAGGCTTTTCGTACAGCCGCGATCATGCGCCCATCGGGGCTGCACAGGAGCTCTTGCATAGTGCCCGACAGTACAGGGCTCTTGCTGGAAACGCCTGGATGAAACGATGCCGTCAGCAACATTCGCCGCAGTGTCCGGCACAAGAGTTCTTGTGATGATGGAACTGGGTCTACAAGGGCGCTGGGCTTGTGCCCGGGTTCGCTGGCAGGGCTGTCACTGCGGGGCTCCAGGGTCGCACGCACGAAATCCAGATTGAGCGCGCGCTCCATCAGGCGTCGGTGGTCTGGAGTGTAGGTGTGCAACAGACAGTGCATCTGCACAGGGAGACCTGCCGCCACACGCTTCCAGCGGTGACAGACCTGGCCACAGGCCACCAGGTCACCGATATTGAGCTTCTCGAACACCAGCTCCAGCAGCAGATCGGGCCAGGTGGAGGGATCCGCTCCTTTTCGGTGGGGCTCACAGGCTGGCTGAGTGCTGGCCGACACCGCAGGTCGCGATGTGTCTTGCACGACAGTCACAGCAGGTCCCGAGGCCGGCGGGCAGGTACTGGACACCGCTTCCGGTGCTGTCTGGCGGGTGCCCACCAACGCGATAGAGGCTGCCGTATTCATGAAGAGCATTCTCCTGAGCTGTTTTCATGACGCTGGCCGGGGAGCGAGGCCAGTCTCCCAACAACTTCAGCTATTGGTCATTGGACTTCAGTTGGCAGAGGGAAGTTCAAAAACAGACACAGGAGGACCGGCGTTCAATAGAGGCTTGTCTGTCCCGGCAGCGATCAAGCAACAGGCCGCCCGCCACACCAAGGGGGAGATAGCAGGATTTGTTGGAGCAAGCAGTGATTGATCAGCAAGGCTGTCGCCTGACGAGTCTTTTGCGTTTCCGGCTATGAAGTCAGTTTTGCACGGCTGTGGCTGTTCAGTGCAGCGTCCTTTTTACGACAGCGACTTATAAGGGGTTGTGTTCATTGCAGTAGCTTGCATCAGTGTCAGGCACTGGTTGTGCGCGCCTTTCTCGTGAAGATTGTTGAAATCAATGCGGTTGTAATGCTCAGCGCAGCAGCCGTCGTACGGATGTTGCCAGTGAAAGGCGTTCTCCTGTAACGGCGTCCCCTTGCCCCCTCGGAAGCGCCGGCTGTGTGTCCAGGCGCGTGTTTCTTCGGAGGAGGCTTTCCTGGCTTCGGACAACAAAGCTGGCGTAGCGCAGTATTGCTGCTACTTTATGTACGTTGTACGTCAGGAGCCGGTGTTGACACCGCAATTTTGCACTGGGGTTCCTTGAGCCCTTGCTTTACGACACCGCCCTGCCTTTCACTCAGCTTTGGCTCTGCAAATACTTGGTAAGAGGACGCTCACATCTCGCGTTAAGTGTCATGCCCGACACACAGGCCTGGTCAAGAGACGTCACCGCAGGCGGTGTATTTTGGGAACCATTCGTTAGCTGCCTTATGGATTAATAATCAAGCTGCTTCTGGATGCCCCGATAAGAAACAAAAATCCAGAGCAAAAAATATGCTAAAGAAATATTCCCTATTCTTTATACTTTGCTTCATATGTTCTGTTTCTGTGAAAGCAGATTTCAAAGGGCTGCCGGCAGTAACAAACTTCGGGAAAGTTAACGCGTATTCTGATGCCGTCAAAATGCTATTCAACGACCGCGTGCAAGAAATGCAAGAAATCAAAACGTTAGGCGATCAAGTTGTAAAAGTTTTTGTCGTCAAGCATTTGAACAAAAAATGGTTTGTTAAAATCACAAGGGAAGATTGTCTATCTTGTGATACTACCCATTTTGATACTGAGTGGAAACTGAAACATGAATATGGAAAAAAATACTCATGGGTAAGCTCGAAAAATGCAGAGCTTGTGTTTCCAGACAAGGGTGCAATTTTTGTTCTGGGAAACAAAAAGAACTTAATTGCAAGCTATGCTTGGGCTCCAGGAAAAACTCTTTATGGAATTCATAGTGAGTATTTCAATCGAAAAGAACGTACAGGAAAATTAAGCAGGGCATATTATCGATACGGACAAGTTCTGGCAGTGACGCATCTTGATCCTGAAAAACCAAGTCAAGAAATAGATGATTTACTCAATAGACCTGTGAGGTTACACCTAAGTGATAGAAATGGTGAAAATGAAAAATATCATGAAGGCAACGACAGAATCTATATCCTGGATTTGGCTGATGACAGTGAGTATGTGGGAAGGAAAGTTTTAGTCGTAGAAGAGTTGGCTTTTTGGTTGTCAAGCATGCTTGATAATTATGATGACTTGGAAAGCGCTTCAAATTGTGGGCGCAAGCATGAGTGCTTGCTGCTTCCTTTTGATAGTTTCGCACAGGGATACATATCCTCTCTTCCCTTATATGATTCCGATCTCCTTATGCTCATGTTGAAGAGAATATATTTGGAACTGGTCGAATATAACTGCCATGAAGGCCCTGCGGAATTTTGTGTGCTGGAAGATAGACTGAAGACTATCAACTGGGTTGAAAGCTAATCGGGATGGAGCGAAGCCGTCGGGCTTCGCTCTTTCAGAACCAGTGTCGTGTGAATCAGTAGTATCGCGGCTTAACTCATTCTTCGTTCAGTTTCTTCCTGTTGGTGCCAATTTTAAATGTTTCCAGTTCATCAGTTTGAGATTCTGCCGGATCTTCGGCCAGTGTTGTTTGATATAGGTTGGAAGATGATCAATGGCCATCCTGCTCATGTTCGGAATTCCTTTATCGTCTTGAACCTGTTCCAGTGCGAACGCCAGACTATTAATTTTAAGGCTATGCAATCGTCCAGGATCTGACAGTTATGAAGGGCCGCAAGGGTTTCTTCATCAAAGTTTTCGAGTTCAACAACTTCTTCGTAGATTTCATCAATGCTGCCAGATCCACCAAGGTTAACAAGCGCCTTCATCAATGGAAGCATAAGCTGATCAAACCTGACCATGAGATTCCCCCTTAAAACTGTCTGAAAGCAATCGCAGTAATTGCCCCCTTATTTTTGTTGCTGTTGCGCCAAGGTTAACTGTGCAAAACCGGATTGCATGGCCCTGTATCATTACAGATTCGTCAACCTCTCTATCGACTGACGGGTGAAGTAGCATGCCGCTCGTTGTTAAAGAAGTCGGGTCACTATCGTCTTCCTGACTTCGTAGATAGGTGTACATCTGATAGATATAGCCACTTCGCAAGGTTTCCTCGCGGTGCCAGCCTGATGTGGTTACAGCATTAAACTTGGTATCAATGACCAGTCGATCACCGGTGTTTTTGTTGTCAATAATGATGTCAGTTTTCATGCTGGGAAGAATTGAGTCTATGCCAGCTGTCTTCGCTACAATCTGCCAATTAAACTGTTTGCCAGCCAGGACTCGCCATTCTGATTTTTCTAGCGCTACGGCATAGAACCCAGCGATGCCTTTTTCAAACAGCTTTCTAAGCCACTCCTTGTTTTTATCTGGTAGAGCGAGATGATGCTGTCCCGAAAACTCAGTAGGTAGTGCCAAAGAAAATGCCAAGTCTGCAGCAGCTACCATTTTTTGATCTTCAGCATCGTGACGGCCAAAGCGTTCACTTTTTCCGTTATACCCTATGGGTCTCTCCTTGCGCACACCCAGTCGCTCCAGGCTGATTGCCAGTGTTCGACACCGATGTCCAAGATTGTTGTTGTTGACTAGCTGAGGCAGCTTTTCCAACGCAGCACGCACATAACGGTTTCTAGCCGTATCAACGGTCAACTCTTCGAAGCGGCAGCACACCTTGCCTTTATCCATGAGCCTGTGTCGTTCCGTGTAAAGCCTGTCGATTCTTCCTCTAACCCTTCCAATGACCGCAACTTTATGCTGGTATCCATAGCTCAGGTTACGCATTAACCGTCGTTCAACTTGATCGCATAGTATTTCAGCAACCAGATCAGCAATTTCTTCCGGGTTATCTTCAAAAGCAATTTTTGCTGTACCGATATGACGGTATAAATCCGATGCGTACAGCATCAACAGCCACAAATTCCGGACAGGTATTTTCCCGATTAATCGGATAGATAGTTCCGGTGTTGACTGTATTGCGGCAGAGGTGCTCATTACATACCCTCAGTAAGGGCATCGCGAGCTTTCTGTGCACGATCCATATCGTCAAACCAATATTCATCCAGTAATGGACCAATCTCTGTTTTCACGACACTCTTGTACCATTTAACGGCATCGTTAATTTTATTGCTGAAAGCCGGGGTGACGTAGCTGTGACCGACTCTGAACTGGGCACCGAGATCCTTGTCCTTTTCGATTTCGCTATTCAGGTTTAACAGCCGTTGCTCGATCTGTTCAAGCACTGCCATATCTATACCGGATTTGGTGTGCACCCAGTTGCGCCATGGCTCACCAAAGGTGGGTTTGAGGTCGATGTAGGCGAATCGACGACGTAGAGCGAGATCAACCAGAGCTAGAGAACGGTCGGCAATATTCATTGTGCCTATTACGTACAAATTGTCCGGTACAAATACCCGCTCGCTATCACTACGGCGGTAACTCAGTTCCAGGGCCTCATTCGGCGTCCTCTTGTCGGCCTCCATCAGTGTTAGCATCTCACCAAAGATCTGAGCCGGGTTGCCTCGGTTTATCTCTTCGATGACAACCACATATTTGGTTGTTGCGTCCTTTTTCGCATCATTGATCATTTCGAGAAAGGGACCGTCAACAAGGGTTAGCTTTCCGTCGCCGGATGGACGCCAGCCACGCACAAAATCTTCGTAGCTAAGATTCGGGTGGAACTGAACTGCGCGGAGCTTGCTTTCATTTCTTTGCCCCATCAAAGCATAGGCCAGGCGTTTTGCCAGCCAGGTTTTCCCTGTTCCGGGAGGGCCTTGAAGGATTAAGTTCTTTTTAGTGCGCAGACGTTCAAGAATATCTGTGAGTGTTTCTTTATCAAGAAAGGCTCCATCCTCGATAATGTCATCAACGAGATAAGGTTCAATAGGAGCCGCTGTAACTTCAGATTCTCCCTCATCCTCGGGTATTTCGCCTGCCTGGTCAGGGTCCGTGGCATTAGGGTGCGCTGATGTTTCGCCATCCTTGTACAGCCACGCAGCCAATGACAGTTGCGGGAACGAGTGAACAGGGTAAGCCTCTTCCTGAAAACGCAGTTCCAGTTCATCAAGAGCCTTTAAATAATCAAGCGCATTGCATCGGCCTTTGGGACCATTCTTACCGATATCTATCCCCAATTTCTTGGTGATATACAGCTGGGATTGCCCGTCCAGTGTCAGAAAGTTCCAAGGTCGTATCCAGTACAGCGCCATGGAGAGGTTCCAGCCAACACCGTATTGACCGGCAACTTTGTCATATGCAGCACTAAAGTTCGTTCGGGCATCGGAGTCGTCGCTGTCAGAAAAACTTAATGCCTTGCCGAAGAAATCCCAGAGAGATGCGATGTCGTCTGGATCGTACTTCTCCTCGAAGCCAAAAAACCAGGATTTCTGGTTATTCAGGATGGGAATGCCTTCAAAGGAGTCTGGTACAGATTCATCAACGTCAAGAAAGTCAGCCAGCTCCTTGGCAATCGCTTTTCTATTCTCGTCCGTTATTCCACGATTAAAGAGGCCCATCATTGTAAATGGGTCGACGTCATCCAGATGTTTATCTTTTATATAGGGAATCTCAAAACGGTCAGCCCGCTGCGTTACAAAGGTGATCAGGTCGCTGCGATCCTCGCTGTGCGCAATCAGTCCATCAGCGATAGCTGCGTAGAAACGGCTCCACAGGAATCTTTTGTCGTCAGTAGTGGTATCACCGTAACGTTCTTTCCAGTATGGGGCATTACGGAAACGATCAATGTCTTGAATACCTTCGCTGAAGGTGAAGTCGATAAGGGCATCAGTCATCCATTCCCCGGGCAACACACGCCTGACAGTGCTTCGGTTCGTGTGGAAATACCACTCTTTCACTGGGTCTGAACGAGGCTCCCAATCCACGTCGACAAACCGGCCATCACCATGGTTTTTCGTAACCACGCCAATCGCTTTGATACCCATCACGGAAACGGTCTGACCCTTGCTGTCGAAAGGTAAGTCACGCTTGCGTGTATAGGACGATTTGATGGCAATCTTGTCGCCAGGCTGCATGGAGCGAACGACATCAAGGTATTTGTCCTGGTAACCGTTTTGCCAGACGCCTTCGGTCAGGAAGCGCTCGGTTTGATCCTCGCTACCCTTGCCGTAAGATGCGCCAACAAACCAGTAAGACTTCGGTGTAGATGAACTGCCAGCATGCCTTAAAATTTCATCAAACACTGAATCAAGAACTGGGAGACCATGCTTTTCAAGCACAGGACGGAGTCGAACTTTCAATTCAGCCTGTGTACTGCTCTTTTTATGCCAGTCGGTAAATTTTTTTGACTCGTTAACTGCCTGATTAATTTCAGAATCAACAAGCTTCGCCTTATCGCTATCGAGAGCAATATCCATTTTCGCGGCCTGATCTATCAGGAACTGTTCCAGGCTGCTCTGTTTTGATTCATTAATCATAATTGTTCACTTTCATATGCAACAACCATCATGGTTGATTCAGTTAACCAATAAGGTTATTTGCTCCAGGAATTCGAGAGTGTTTCAGCCTGTTTGAGCACAAGCTCAACGGCTTCAGCCTCTTTGTCGGGCGGGTATTTGTAACGCTGCAAAGTGCGCCGCACCAAAATCCTCAAATTGGCCCGAACGCTGTTGCGTACTTGCCAGTCGACGGTGGTGGATTTGCGCAGCTTGTCGGTAATCTCAATAGCGATTTTCTTCAGGATCTCATCGCCAAGCTCACGAACCGCGCTTTCGTTATTGGCCAGGGCATCATAAAAGGCAATCTCATCCGGGTTGAGTCCCAGCTCGGCCTCACGCGCCATCTCCGCCTGAAACTCCTTGGCCATCTGGATAAGCTCCTCGATGATCTGTGCTGTCTCGATGGCACGGTTGTTATATTTGCGCAAGGTCTCCTGCAACCGCTCGGCGTACTTCTTCTCTTGCACAACGTTATTGCGGGTCTTGGCTTTGATGTCGTCCTTGAGTAGTTTTTCCAGCAGCTCAACGGCCAGATTCCGGTGCGGCATCTGCCGGACATCTTCCAGAAACTCATCGGAGAGCAGGCCGATATTGGGTTTATCCAAACCACACAGGCTGAACACATCCGCTACACCTTCGGCGATGACGGCGTTATCCAATATCTGCTTGAGCGCGGAATTCTTCTCTTCCTGTGTGCGCTTCTTATCAACCGAGGTGAACTTGGATATAGCCGCTTTCACTGCCGAGTAGAAGGCGATCTCTTTGCGCAGGCCCTTGGCTTCATCCAGCGTGCTGCAGAGTGAATAGGCTTTGCTGGTGGCCAGTACCAGGTCGAGAAAACGCTTCTTGCCATCGTCCAGTCCCAGCACATAGTTGGCTGCAGGCACCAGCAGCTTGTGTGCATCGGTCTCGAATCCAGAAATATCCAGACCATCCGATTGCGGTGTCTTGGCAAACATCCCGCGAATGGCATCCAGCTTCTCCAACAAAATGGCGAATGCCTCTTCAGCGCGCAAGGTCGGTTCGCCTTTGCCCTTGGAGTCGGTGTAGGTCTTGAGTGCCTGTTTCAGCTCATTGGCGATACCGATGTAGTCCACCACCAGCCCGCCTGGCTTGTTCTTGAATACCCGATTCACCCGGGCAATGGCCTGCATCAGGTTGTGCCCCTTCATCGGCTTGTCGACATACATGGTATGGCAACAAGGCGCATCAAAACCGGTCAGCCACATATCCCGTACGATCACCAGCTTTAACGGGTCGTTTTCATCCTTAAAGCGCTTTTCCAGTCGCTTCCTGGTTTTCTTGTTATAGATGTGGGGTTGTAGCAATGGCTTATCAGAAGCGGACCCGGTCATCACGATTTTGATCGCCCCTTTTTCGGGGTCGGCGGCTGTGCCTAATGGAGCGCCGTGCCAGTCGGGGCGCAAGGCGACAATCTCATTGTAGAGCTGGGCGCAGATGTCCCGGCTCATGCCGACTATCATTGCCTTGCCATCCATGGTGGCGGTTCGTGCTTCGAAATGGTCGATCAGATCGGTAGCCACCTGCTGCAAACGGGGTGTCGCACCCACCAGCTTTTCCAGTCGGCTCCATTCACCCTTGGTTTTTTCCCGCTGCCCGACGTCTTCTTCATCCTCGACCACCTCATCGACTTGATCGGATAACGCCTCGATCTCCTCGTTGTTCAGCTCCAGCTTGGCCAGGCGGGACTCATAGTAAATGGGTACGGTGGCACGATCGTCCACGGCATCCTGAATATCGTAGATGGAGACATAGCCACCGAAGACCGCCCGGGTATCTTTGTCCTCCTGCGATATAGGGGTGCCGGTGAAACCGATAAAAGAGGCAAACGGCAGCGCATCGCGCATGTGCTTGGCGTAACCGAACTTGTATTGGCCTTCCGCAGTCAGCACCGCCTTCAGGCCATACTGGCTGCGGTGGGCCTCATCAGAGATCACCACGATATTGTGTCGGTCATTGAGTATCGGGTGGTTGCTCTCTTCATCGAGCAGGGCAAACTTCTGTACCGTGGTAAAGATAATGCCGCCCGATTCGCGCTCAGCCAGCAGTTGGCGCAGCGCGTCCCGGTCATTGGCCTGTACCGGCGTCTGTTTCAATAACTCCACGGCATTGCTGAAGGTGGCAAACAACTGCCCGTCCAGATCATTACGATCCGTCACCACGATCAAGGTTGGGTTGTTCATAGCCGGTTGCTGTAACAGCTTGCCGGCATAGCAGCACATGGAGATGCTCTTGCCGGAGCCCTGGGTATGCCAGACCACACCGGCCTTTTTACTGCCAGGCACCACCTCATCGGCATAGGTCGCCCGTTTTTCGGCGACTCCTTCAATCTCTTGCGCCGCTATTACAGTTGCCTTGACCGCTTCGCGCACTGCATGGAACTGATGGTAACCGGCGATCTTCTTGATAATTGTCTCGCCGTCGGTTTCAAACAGCACAAAATAGCGGATGTAATCCAGAAGCAGTTCCCGGTCAAAGAAACCGCGCACCAGCGTTTCCAGTTGCCACTCCAGCAGCGGCTTGTCATCCTCATGCTTGATGGTGCGCCAGGGCATGAAGCGCTCCTGGTTGGCGGTGAGCGAACCGACTCGTGCGGTATAGCCATCACTGACCACCAGCGCCCCATTGAAGATAAACAGGTCGCTGATCTCATCCTTATAGGTCTGCAGCTGGTTGAAGGCATCCCAAATATCGGCGTTCTCATCACTGGGGCTCTTTAGCTCCAGTACCGCAAAGGGCAGACCATTGATAAAACAGATCACATCAGGGCGGCGCGGTTGCTTGGTGCCGCTGACGGTGAACTGATTGACGGCGACAAAGCGGTTATTGGTCAGCTGATCGAAATCGACCAGGAAGGCATGGTCGTTGTGCACCTCATCATTCTTTTCACCATCAGCTCTGGGCAGTTTGTACTCGACAGGCACGCCTTCCAGTAGCAGGCGATGAAAGGCCCGGTTGTTGGTGACCAGATCCAGGGTTTCAGCCTGCGATAGCTTGGAGACCACCTGATCGAAGCATTCATGCGGCAGGTGCGGGTTGATATGGGTGAACGCCACTTCCAGATCATGTTTTAGAATCACCTGGGCGTAGTCATCACGCTGAGGGTCCGTGCCATCCGGTTCAATGTCAGGTCCGTACAGCACATCCCATCCGCCTTCACGGAACCAGTCCAGACAGATGTTTTCGAGTTGGTCTTCTTTCATACCGATTCATCCTTGAGCAAAATAAAATGCTCGACCAGCCGAATCATTAGCTCTTTTTGGGCAGGCTGGCTTTCGGCCACCAGTAAGGCCAATGCCACCAGCGTATTATCATTGATCAGATGTTCTACCGGCTTTGCCAACAAGTGCTGGTGAATACGTAGATACCACAGAAACAGAAACGAGCCGCTGCGCTTGTTGCCGTCGGCCAAGGGGTGATTCTTGATCACGAAATAGAGAAGATGCGCGGCACGGCTGGCCACATTGGAGTAGAACAGTTCGTCGCCAAAACCCTGCTCGATGGTGGCAATGGCCGAAGCCAGCCCGTCACCGCGCAACTGGCCAAATAACTCGGTCGCTTCGCCCTTCGCGATGAGTGCTTTTTTCAGCTCAGCAATGGCAGTCAGCACATCATCTAGCGCCAATGCCTGCATGTCGGCATGCTTGTTCGACAGTTCCCTGAGGCTTTTCTCATCGTAGCCCTGCAACAAACTCCAGCTACGGGCGTAATCACTGATGACCGACAGCACCGCCTCGCCTGCCTCATCGACCAACTGCTGATTGCCCAGAGTACGTGAGAGCAGGTTGATGGCCTGCTCGAACTCAATGCCGCGCTCCTGTAAACGGCGCTGGTTGATCGTATAACCCTCCACAAGATGTTGTTTCAAGGTTTGGGTGGCCCAGATACGGAACTGGGTCGCGCGTGATGAATTGACGCGGTAACCCACTGAGATAATGGCATCTAGGTTGTAATGCTTCAGCATCCGTTTGACCTGCCGTTTCCCTTCCTGTCGAACTACCGAGAAATCCTCGGTAGTTGCTGTTTCATCAAGCTCCTGATCTAAATAAATATTTTTCAGATGTAAGCCTACGTTGTCTGTACTGGTAGCGAAAAGTTCGCTGATCTGGGATTGTGACATCCACAGCGTTTCCTGCTCCAACTTAATGTTGAGTTGTATCTGCCCATCGGTGGATTGATAGATTTGGATGCTTTGGGTCATAACGCCGCTGCCTCGCGCTTACCTTCCTGCTGAACTGTTTCCAAAATGGAAAGCGTTGCTTCGCGCTGTAACTCGCCGGAATCATAAATATTTTCCAGATGCTTGGAGATAGCGGGTACACCCACGCCAAACAGCAGCACCTGTGCCCTGGGGTCGTGGCGGTGGATGGTGGTTTTGATAATCTGCCGTTCCGGTTCACTCAATCGCACAGGCGACGTCCTGTTCTGTTTGCTTTTGCACGGCCTGTTCCGCTTCGGGGATACGAAGCTCTCCAGAGATGAGTTTGGGGAGTAGGGTGGCGCGGAGTTTCTTAAGGCTTGTTGTCTGTTCTTCGATACTTCGAACTCGCAGGTGTAGCGAG
>MKWU01001367.1_pt1 | contig 42456 bp, 42 predicted proteins | sample 809101 | NCBI WGS metagenome assembly MKWU01 (sample SAMN05860141, study PRJNA318959) | sponge metagenome | host: Aplysina aerophoba | place: Slovenia: Piran, Adriatic Sea, Gulf of Piran | collected 2013-05-07 | reverse complement strand
ACTACATCGTCAAGCCGTTCTCGACGACGGAGCTTACGGCGCGGATCCGGGCCGCGCTTCGCCGCCGCGCCGAGCCCGAGCCGTTCGTGCTGGGCGACCTTGCCATCCGCTACGACGAGCGCCGGGTGAGCGTGGCCGGGCGCCCGGTCGAGCTGACGACCAGCGAGTACGAGTTCTTGCGGGTGCTCTCGGTCAACGCCGGCCGGGTGTCGGGCTACGAATCCGTGCTGCGCCAAGTCTCGGGCAAACAGGAGGACCGCGACGCCAAGAACGCGCTCCGCACCCTCGTCAGGGGCCTGCGCCGGAAGCTCGGCGATTCCGCGACCAATTCCAGGTACATCCTCACCGAACGCGGCGTCGGCTACCGCATGCCCCGGCCCGGCACGCCGTGAGCGCCGTCAGTCCGGGAACGGACCGCCGGACGCGTGGCCGCAATGATGGAAGGGTGGTGCGCCCGCACCGCTTCCGTGTATTTCTGGAAAATTATTTTTTACTTATGTAAATACTGCGATATCTCATGAAAATATCACAATTTATTTGATAACATACAAACGGTCCGCTCGGCGCTGGCTTCGCCGGCAGTTGGCGGCTCTGGAGGGCTTCGACGCGGTTCGGCGCGCGGCAGGTTCGCGCGGGGACAGAGTCGAAAGGCAAGGTTTCGATGATCCGCTGCGTCGCGTGTCCGGGTTACCGCTTATTCGGACGCTGGGCAAGCGTCGTCATCCGCGATTTTGCCGGAATGCTGCCGTCGAGGTTTTCCAGGCCAGTTCCGAAGGCGCATCCGAGGGCCCGGAATTGGGCAATACGGACAAGGGCCTGTCCGACGGGGTAGGCGACGGCGACTGGCGCCTGGTGCTGAAAACGACCCGGGACATCGAGCCCGTCGCCTCTATCCGAACCGAAGCCGGTTTCGTCGCCAGCATGCACGACCTCGTCAGACAAGGCGCGTCGATGATCTACCACGTGCTGTTCTTCGATCCCGGGAGCAAGAATGCGCAAGTCAGCCAGCTCCCGGCTCATCAACACCTCGGCCACCGAGAACGAGGTAACGCGTCGTGAGGGCGCAGTGGCGAAGGAGGAATGCACGCTCGGCGGGACGTAGCAGGGTGAATCCGGATGTGCTGGGGAAACAAACAGGAGAACACCATGTACAAAGCCATCATCGTTGCGGTGCTGTCGCTCATGCTCGCTGGGCCGGTGGTCGGACAGGAAAGGACCACGACTGTCGAGCACGTTCGGGCCATGCTCGACGACCTTCGGGACTGGCCACCGGACTCGGAGGAAATCCCGAAGAAACGCGCGCGGAAATGGAGCAAGGACAAGAAAGAGCGTAAGCGCTACGCTCAACTGTTCGTGGAAGGTGGTGAGCTTCAATCCATTGAATTCATTGATGCATTCGACTATGGCGACGCGTATTTGATCGAGTTCGAGAACGCACGGGTCCTACTGCGCTATACGCGTGACCCGAAAGAGCGATGGGCGTGGGCCACCATGATCCAGCAACGGACCACGACCGCCGAGCACGTTCGGGGCGTGCTCGACGACCTTCGGGACTGGCCGCCGGATTCGGAGGAAATCCCGAAGAAAATCGCGCGGAAATGGAGCAAGGACAAGAACGAACGCGAGCGCTATGCCCGGCTGTTCGGCGAAGGTGGCGAGCTGCAATCAATCGAATTCATCGGCGCATTCGACCATGGCGACATGTACCTGATCGAATTCGAGAACGCGCGAGCTATGGTGCGTTATGTGCGTGAACCGAGGAAACGATGGAACTGGCGCGCCATAGTCAGGAGCCCACGGTGACCGGTGAGCACGCGGCGCCTCGGAAGCCGTTACTACGCGAATCGGCGTGAGATCAGCCAGATTCGAACGGCGGCAGTCGTGATGAGGATCTCAGGGGCTGGGGGACAACGTGGGCAGTGCGCACCGTATGTGGACGCCCCCTAGTCGCAAGGACGACGGCTGTGTCCGGTCAAGTGGTGTAACTCCGGGTCTGCGAGTGGTGTCCGGAATTCCGTGTTCGGGTCAGGTTCCACGGGCACCGGGTCCTCGCCCCGCTTGATGCGGTCGATGACGACGGCCGCTGGAGGCTGTTCAGAAACGCCGCGAGCGTCGTCGGACCCGCCACCGACACTCGGTAGCGCTGTTGCAGTCGATCAAGGAGCTCGGGTGTGCGCGCGACCTCTGCATAGAGCCCTTCGGTCGGGAGAAAGAGGATTCCGAAGTCCGTGGTGTGCGGCGGAGCGAGATACTTGTCGCGGATGTCGGCCGCGGCGGACTCCACCGCCCGTGCGAGCGCCGCGGACGCGCGCTGCACCGCATCGGGGTCGCCGGACTCCGATGCGTCGAGCAGCCGGAGATAGTCCTCCTGCGGGAACTTCGCCCGCCCGCCTGGACCCGGCGGAATCGCGGGAGCGACGGCCACTACACAGGTGTTCTCGTTCCCGCGTCAGGCGGCTGGCGTACCCTGTCCGCGCAGCCGGATCCCGAGCTCCCGAAGCTGTCGCGGCTCGGCCGGACCGGGCGCTCCGGTAAGCGGGTCGTTGGCGGTCTGGGTCTTGGGGAAGGCGATGACGTCGCGGATCGAGCTCGAACCGGTCATCAGCATCGCAATCCGATCGAGTCCGAACGCGATCCCGCCGTGGGGCGGGCAGCCGTACTCGAGCGCATCGAGGAGGAATCCGAATCGCTCGTGCGCCTCTTCCTCGCCGATTCCGAGCACCCCGAACACCGCCTGCTGAACTTCCCGGCGGTGGATACGTACCGACCCGCCGGCAATCTCGGCTCCGTTGAGCACCATGTCGTATGCACGTGACTTCAGCGCCGCCGGATTCGATTCGATGGCTGCGACGTCGTTCGTGTCGGGGGAGGTGAACGGGTGGTGGAGCGCGGCATGGCGCCGCTCGCGCGGGTCCCACTCGAACATCGGGAAGCCGAGCACCCAGAGGATGCGCCAGCCGTCCTCGACGAGGCCGAGATCCTCGCCGAGCTTCACCCGGAGCGCCCCGAGCGCATCGTTGACGATCTTCGACGAGTCCGCGCCGAAGAAGATGAGGTCGCCGTCCCTGGCGGCAGTTCGCTCCATGATTCCGTGCAGCGCATCGTCGGAGAGAAACTTGACGATGGGCGATTGCAGACCGTCCCGGCCTGCAGCGCTGTCGTTCACCTTGATGTAGGCGAGACCCTTGGCGGCGTACGCAGCGACGTAGCGAGTGTATTCGTCAATGGCCGAGCGGGCCAGCCCCCCCGCGCCGGGCGCCCGGAGCGCCGCCACCCGGCCGCCGGGGTCGTTGGCGGGCCCCGCGAAGACCTTGAACTCCGTGTCGGCCACGAGGTCCCCGACTTCCACCAGCTCCAGCGGATTGCGCAGATCGGGCCGGTCGGTGCCGAAGCGCTCCATCGCCTCGTCCCAGGTCATGCGCGGAAACGGGTCCGGCAACGCGACGCCGAGCACCCGGTCGAAGACGTGGCGCATCAGCGCCTCCATCCGGGCGGTAATGGCGTCGATGTCGAGGAAGGAGGTTTCGACGTCGAGCTGGGTGAACTCCGGCTGCCGATCCGCACGCAGGTCCTCGTCGCGGAAGCAGCGCACGATCTGATAGTAGCGCTCGAACCCCGACATCATCAGGAGCTGCTTGAAGAGCTGGGGCGACTGCGGCAGGGCGAAGAAGTGGCCGGGATGCGTGCGGCTTGGCACGAGGTAGTCGCGCGCGCCTTCCGGCGTCGCCCGGGTGAGCATCGGCGTCTCGATGTCGATGAAGCCATCGGCATCGAGAAATTCCCGCATCGCGCGCGTGATGCGCGCCCGGGTCGTGAGCCGGTCGAACATCTCGGGCCGGCGGAGATCGACGTACCGGTATCGCAGACGTGTCTCCTCGCCCACGTCGTCCTCGTCGAGCTGGAACGGCGGTGTCCGCGCCGGGTTCAGGACCTCGAGGCCCTTGCCGAGCACCTCGACCGCCCCCGTAGGCATCTCCGGGTTGACCGTGCCCGGCGGCCGCTCGCGTACGCGGCCTTCGACGCGCAGGACGTACTCGGACCGTACCTGCTCGGCGGTCGCGAACGCGTCGACGGTGTCGGGGTCGTACACCACCTGGACAAGGCCGGAACGGTCGCGCAGATCGACGAAGATCACGCCCCCGTGGTCGCGGCGACGGTGTACCCATCCGCACAGAGTTACGCTCTCGCCGACGAGATCCTCAGTGACGGTGCCGCAGAAATGGGAACGCATCAGATAGAAGCCGGGAAGAACGCAGCGCGCGATGGTAAGGATTGGCGTTCGGCCTCGCAAGCGCACCGCCCGGCATCCGCGATCACTCGACGCCGTTCTCTACACGAAGCGGTGCATTTTCGCCGTCGCGCATTCGTGTTCGGATAGGCCGCATGGATTCCCGCCTTCGCGGGAATGACGGTAGATGCCGCAACCACAGCGCTGTCGATGGCATCATTCCCGCTTCCGCGGGAATGACGGCAAGAATGCAGTTGCTGTCATTCCCGCGAAGCCTGTCCTCGCAAAGGCAGGGAGCGGGAATCCATGGGCTTTCGGACCAATGCTCCTCGCAAACTCGTACACCGAACACGGATGCGCCGTCGCGGGAATCCGTGGACTTTGGCGTAACGCCATTGCGTCGCCGCCGTGCCGGCGACCGGTTCGAGTGGCTCGCATCTCCGCGGATTCCAGCCGTCCGGGACACTGCGGATGATATCCTGATGCGGGAATTTCACTCGGCTGCAGGGAGCACGGGAATGAGCCTGGCCAGAAAGCTCGACGCCATCCGCGAGGCAGGGGGAAAACGGATTCCGGCGGAGAAGCGCGCGGTGATGGGCGCGGCCCAGAAGGCGCTGCGCGACTCGGGAATCGAGAGCGGATTCATCAAGGTGGGTGATCGGCTTCCCGATTTCGCGCTCGGAAACGCACGGGGACAGGTTGTGCGATCGGCGGATCTGCTCGATCGCGGCGCGGTGGTGCTCACCGTGTTCCGAGGGCACTGGTGACCCTACTGCAATGCAGAGCTGTACGCTTTGCAGGCAACCGTACCGAAGCTGGAGGAGCACGGCGCGACGCTGGTCGCGATCACCCCGCACAAGGCCGAGCACAGCCTTCGGATGGTCGACAGGCACAAGCTCGGCTTCGAGATGCTGTCCGATCCGGGGAATGCGTATGTCGCCCGGCTCGGGCTGCGTTTCCAGGTTCCGGAGGAGCTGAAGGAGGCGTACCTGAGTCTCGGAATCGACCTGGCGGAGTCAAGCGGATCTTCCGACTGGACCCTGCCGGTGCCGGCCCGGCTCGTCGTCGACCGCGCGGGAGTTGTCCGCACGGCCGACATCGATCTGGACTACACCCGCCGTCCGGAGCCCGAGAAAACGGTCGCGGACGTCGCAGCGCTCGGCTGAGGTCCCCGGGACCGTGGGTCTGATGGTCGCGTCCCTTCCCGGCGAGGGAGGGGACGCGGCGAGGGAGGGGACGCGGCGAGGGAGGGGATGCAGCGCGGGAGGTGCCGGAGGCTATTCGCGCTCCATCTTGCGGAACTCGCGGTTGAGGCGGAACTCCTCGGAGGCGACGAACTCCTCGATGGCGCGTGTCCGGCGCTCGGCTCTCTCGAATCGTCGGGCGAGGGAGACAGGGTCGACGTGCGGGTGCGGTGGCTCGCGCGAATCGGGGCCGGCGCGGCCGGGTCCCGGTCCCGCCGCGCTTCGCCTGAACCGGCCGCCCGTTCGCCTGAGAGAATCGAAGACGGAATCGGCGTGCCGGCGTGCCCGCTCCGGATTGTCCACCCAGTACAGGGCGGCCAGGAACACCAGCACCGCCGGCAGCGGAATGAAGACGAACCCCAGCACGAATCCCGCGATCACGATTCCGCGTGGGATGCCGAGCGCATCGGCGAGGCCCCGGACGACGCGCTTGATCGGCCCCCGGCGACGACCGGTCCGGCGACCACGACCATGACGGCTGCTCATCGCTTTCTCCACTCCGGTGCTTCCTCGTCGAGGATCGTCTCCAGCGATTCGATACGGTTCTCGAGCCGCCCGCAGAGCTCACGCATGCGCTCGAGTTCCGCGCTGTCGACGACGACACGCCCCGGGCCGGCGGTCCCGGCCCGTATGCGCTTCCATGCAGTGAGGTAGTGAAAGACGACCCACAGGGGGGCGATCAGGAGGAGGAAAATGATTCCGGGCACTGCCAGCGCCCATGCAAAGGCGGTATCCACTGTGATCTCCGCGTGTGTGGCCGGCGACTTGCGTGAACGTCACACCGCGTATCAGCTACCGGACTCCGCGGCAACCCGGGCCTTGAGCCTGGCGAGGTCCTCGGCGACGTCGCCGTCGACCTCCAGCTCGGCGAACTCCTGCTCGAGCGTCTTGGCCTTGCCCATGTCGTAGACCTCGGCACCCGCCTCCAGCTCGTCGATTCGGCGCTCCAGAGACCCGAAGCGCTGCAGTGCGTCGTCGACGCGGCCATCGTGCAGCGCATCCCTGACGCGCACACGGCCCTTCGCGGTCTTCATTCGCAGCTCGATGGAAGACTTGCGGGCCTTGGCTTCGTCGATCTTCGCCTGCAGCCTGGCGAGGTCCTCGCTGTGGCGTGCGAGACTCGCCTCGATCACCGCGAGCTCCTCGCGCAGCAGCGCCGCCTGATCCTCGAGCTTGCGCCTCACCAGGAGGGCGCTCCTTGCGAGATCCTCGCGGCCCTTGCCGAGCGCGAACGCGGCCTTGTCCTCCCACTCTCGCCCGCTGGTCTCGAGGCGCTCGATCTTGCGCTCGATCTCGCGCTTGTCGGCGATGGTTCGCACCGACTGGGAGCGCACCTCGACCAGGGTGTCCTCCATCTCCTGAATCATGAGCCGAATCATCTTGGCCGGATCCTCGGCCCGCTCGAGAAGGGCGTTGATGTTCGCGTTGATGATGTCGGTGATGCGCGAAAAGATGGTCATGTCCGTCTGTCTCCATGTTGTCGAACGAGAACTTGCGGACACGACTATTGCGATCTTCGTGCCAATCCGTAACTCATTGATTGCTCGTGAAGCCAGAATATTCCACTCGCGCATTTCATACTCAAATTTTTCCGATTCACCAATTGTTGGCGTATTCCGCTATTATCCGCCAATGGCCACTCCACCACCCATGCTCGGCGAGGACCCTGCCTTCCTGGAGGTCGAGGAGCAGATCTCTCGCCTCGCCGCCATCAACAGGCCGTGTCTCGTCGTCGGCGAACGAGGGACCGGGAAGGAGCTGCTGGCCACGCGCCTGCACTACCTCTCCCCTCGCTGGGACGGGCCCTTCGTGAAGATCAACTGCGCCGCGCTCGCCGAGTCGCTGCTCGACACCGAGCTGTTCGGCCACGAAGCGGGGGCGTTCACCGGGGCGCAACGCCAGCACATCGGCCGTTTCGAGCGCGCTGACGGCGGCACGCTGCTGCTCGATGAAATTTCGAGTGCGTCAACCGCGGTGCAGGAGAAGGTACTCCGGGTCATCGAGTACGGCGAGATGGAGAGAGTCGGGGGGCGGAGGACCATTCAGCTCGACGTGCGGGTGATCGGGGCGGCGAACGTCGATCTGCCTTCGCTTGCCCGCGGCGGGACGTTTCGGGCCGATCTGCTTGATCGGCTCGCGTTCGAGGTGGTCACCATCCCGCCGCTTCGCGCCCGGCCCGCCGACATCATGACGCTTGCAAACGCGTTCGCCCTGGAGATCACCCGCGCGCTGGGCAAGGACGTGTTTCCCGGATTCGGCCCGCGGGCCGAGGAATCGTTGCTCGGACACTCCTGGCCGGGCAACGTGCGGGAGCTGAAGAACGTCGTCGAGCGCGCCGTATATCGCTCCGCGTCATCGACTGCGCCCGTCGACGTCGTGGTCATCGACCCCTTCGAGAACAGGTGGCGTCTGGCTGGCGACTCGTCCGGAACCGACACCGGGCCGCCCGACCCCGCGCGTCCATCGGACGCTCCCGAATTCGCGGCACATGCCCCGCCCCCGGAACTTCCGGTCGACTTCCAGGCCGAGGTGGCTCGGTTCGAACGTGGCCTGCTCGAACGGGCGCTCAATGCATCCCGGCACAGCCAGATCGGCGCCGCACGCGCGCTGGGGCTCGGGTACCACCAGCTCAGAAGACTGCTGAAGAAACACGCGCTCGCCTGACCCCGCGCCTCACCAGCTTCCCGGCAACGACCGGAGAACCGCTCTGGCGCCCGTGGCTCCGGTTCAAGGGCTCGTGAGAAATGCGGACGAAGGCTCGTGTGCATCCGACCCGCCCGGGCCCGCGTATCTCACCAGGTCACGTGGTTCCGGCCCTTTCGAATGCGGGCGGAAAGCCCGGAGACGGCGGTCGGGACTCGGCGCGGCGGGGCGTGCGATTCGGTCCTTCAGGCGGCCTGCGGCGAATCGCTGGTGCCGCCGGAGGACTTCGAGCCGGTTCCGCTCTTCGCGTCCGCCGACTTGGAGTCGGGGGATTTCGTATCCGCTTTCGAATCGCTTGAACTCTCGGTCGAGTCCGGCTTCCCCTTGTCCTTGCCCTTTCCCTTGTCGCGGAAGTCGGTGACGTACCACCCGTCACCCTTGAGGTGGAATGCGGCGGCGCTGATCAGCTTCCTGAGTCGAGGCTTGCCGCAGGACGGACACTTGCGCTTGGGGCTGTCACTGAACTTCTGGATGAACTCGTGACGTTCACTGCAGCCTCTGCATTCGTACTCGTAGATCGGCATGTCTCCGGTCCCCCTCGGCCGCGCCGCTAATCTGGCGACATAGGGCCACGCGGTACGGAATTCAAGACAGAGGATCGCCCGATGTGGGGGATGGCGACGGGTTGCACCCCCTGCCGGGCCGATCTGCGGCACCGCGAAACCGGCTTGACCGGTCGCCGACGCGCATCGCCGGGGGAAGCGTTCAACCGCGCAGCCCGTGCGGTACCGGGCGCCGGACGTCCCTCACGGTCAGGTTGCCGGGTGGCGGATACCCTGTTTACCGTTACGCGAGGTGCGCCCCTCGAACCGGAGACGAAACATGCCCGAAAAGGAGATTCTCTGCGCCTACGGCGTCGACTTCGATGCCGTCGCGGGCTGGCTGGGGTCCTACGGAGGCGAGAACTCGCCGCTCGACATCTCGCGGGGACTGTTTGCCGGAGAAGTCGGCGTGCCGCGGCTGCTGGACCTGTTCCGCGACTTCGGCATCCGCACGACCTGGTTCGTCCCGGGGCATTCGGTGGAGACCTTCCCGGAGCAGTCGGCCGCCATCGTCGAGGCCGGTCACGAGGTCGGCCTGCACGGCTACAGCCACGAGAATCCGATCGCGATGTCTCCGGAACAGGAAGAAGACGTTCTCGATCGCTGCATCGAGCTGCTCGAAGGCCTGACCGGCGAGCGCGCCGCCGGCTACGTCGCGCGGTGGTGGGAATTCAGCACCGTCACCGCCGAGCTGCTGCTCGCCCGCGGCATCGAGTACGACCACAGCCTCATGCACGACGACTTCCACCCGTACTACGTCCGAACCGGCGACACATGGACGAAGATCGACTACTCGAAGCCGGCCGGACACTGGATGAAGCCGCTGGTGCGCGGCCGCGAGACTGACCTCGTCGAGATCCCCGCGAGCTGGCACCTCGACGACATGGTCCCGCTCATGTTCATGAAGACGGTCCCGAACAGCCAGGGTTTCGAAAGCCCCCGCGTGGTGGAGGAGACGTGGCGAGACGCGTTCGAGTGGGTGTATCGCAAGCACGACTACGCGATCTTCCCGATGACCATTCACCCCGACGTGTCGGGGCGGCCGCAGGTACTCGCCATGCACGAGCGCCTGTTCGAGCACATGAGCTCGAAGCCGGGGGTGCGCTTCGTCACCATGCGCGAGATCGCCGACGACTTCAGGCGACGGCGGCCCCGGGCATGACCGGATGACATCCGGTCGCAGGCCGCGCGAACCGGTGGGCTCCCCGGTCTACGGAGTCTCCGGGAAACAGCAGGCGGGATCGAAGCCCGCGAAGTGATCCATGGTCTTGCGGTTGCACTGATCCTGCTCCGCGGTGCCGGGCAGCACGGCGGTCGAACACCGGTAGCGATCCCGGAACGCGGCGCCCCCGGCCGTCTCCTCGATGCATACCGCCGCGATGCCCGCGACAACGCCACCCTGGCGCTCGACGAGCCGGATGCCGGCGTCCATCGTGCCTCCGGTCTCGACCCACTGATCGACGAGCAGCACCCGCGTGCCCGGCGCGAACGCCGGCTTGCGCATCTCCATCTGCTGCGCCCTGCCGGAGTAGTTCACGAAGTCGACCGAGTCGGTCTCGACCGGCATCTTCCCCGCCTTGCGGATCGTCAGAAACCCCTTGCCCAGGCGCGTCGCGATCGCGCTCCCGAGCACGAACCCCATGGCGTCGAATCCGGCGACCACGTCCACATCGGACGAATCGAACGGCGCGATCAGGTCGTCGACCAGCGCATGAAACGCGCTCGCGCCGATGTACACCGTCGACGGGTCCAGCCAGGCGAACCGCTCGCCCTTCACGTTGGGCGCCATGAGCGGCAGGTACCAGCCGGCGGCAGGGTCCGGCTCAGGCTCGCCCGCGCCGGCCTTGCGGCACGCGGCGAGGACCTTTCGCAGGCGCATCGGCTCGATGTTGTAGAAGTCTCCCGCGCGGTTGATGCCGGTGGCGACGAGGATGGCATCCACCAGACCGGCGTATGCGCGCGCGTTGTCCGGAGTGACGCCGGAGGCGACGGCGAGCGCCCGGTCCGCGCACCCGGTGCGAAACGCCTCGATCTTGGACAGCTCCGCCGAGCGTCCGGTCGCGACACCCGAGGTGGTGACCGCGTCCATGTACCTCGTCGCAATCCGTGCCGCCTCCTCGAAGTGCTCCGGCCGGACCTCGCGCTGCTTCTTGAAGGCGGTGCCGCCGAGGTAGAGGCCGCTCCAGCCGCTCGCGCGGCGGGTTTCGGCGATGGCGTCGGCCTCGTGCTGCGGGTCGGAGCGCTCGTCGATGCGGGCGTCGTCGGCCCAGTACGCATCCACCACGCAACCGGACCGCTCGAGGTCCCCCAGCACCGGAAACGCCCGAGCCCCGGTCACGCCGAGGAAATTGACCCCGAGCCAGAGCGACGGATACCGATCGCGCACCTCGCGAACCAGGGGCAGCAGCCCCTCCAGCGCGAAATCGTGATTGATGAGGAAGACGCCGTGCGCGCCCTCGCGCACCGCGATCTGCGTATTGCGGACGACCTGCGCCCGATCCCGGGCGTGGATGACCGGCAGCACCGCGGGCCCTGCCGTCTTGAATCGCTTTCGGAACTCGAACCGGTTCATTGTGCGTCCTGGGTCGTCGCGTCCTCGTGGATGCGGCTCTCAATGCGCCCGTCCCGGCAACGATTATGCCGGCATTCGGGCCGGAAATTGGGCAATAATGGGGCACGGTGGACATTCCGATCTCCACGGTCGCCGAGCGCAGCCGGGCACCACGCGCGCCCGCACGACGCGTCGATGTCCACGCACCATCGACCTCGCAGCGCAACCGGATCGGGTCAAAATCGAGACGGAGACACTCACAGGAGGGAACAGAAAATGCCGAAGCACACCGGAAGGAAGACGCCCGCTCGCAGCGATTCGAAGACCTTCAAGGCGTCGCGGCGCAAGGTCCTGAAGTATGCCGGCGTCGCGGCCGGAACGGCCCTCGTCGCGCCGTTCGCTCCCTACATCCGCCGGGCCCGCGCCGAACCGGTGGAGATCAACATGCTGTCGTGGTACGGACTGGCCGAGCCCGACATGGTCGAGGCGTTCGAGGCGGAGCACAACGTCAAGTTCAAGCCGAAGTACTACGCGGGCGGCGACAACATGCTGGCGGCACTCGCGCAGTCGCCCCCCGGCACCTTCGACATCATTCACACCGATGCGGAGTTCGCCCGCATCCTCATCGAGCGCGGCGATCTGGTCGACGAGATGGAGCCCGCCGACTACCCGTTCGACGACATGCTCCATGAAGACTTCACGGACTTCCCCGGACACTGGAAGGACGGCAAGCTCTACTCCGTGATCAACCGGTTCGGCCACCTCGGCGTGACCTACAACAAGGAGCACGTGAGCCTCGAAGAGGCGATGAGCTACGACGTCTACTGGGACCCGAAGCTCGCCGGCAAGGTCGGCCACTTCGACTGGCACCTGCCGAACCTCGGCCAGGTGAGCCTGTTGAACGGCAACAACGATCCGGGTCCGTTCGACATCTCCGCCGACGCGTGGTCCGCAGTACGCGAGAAGACACTTTCCCTCAAGCCGCAGGTCAAGGGCTACTTCGACTACGGCGGAACCTTCGCATCGCTGCAGAACGCGGAAGTCTGGGCCTGCGTGGGGATCGGCGACTGGGTGGCGGGCGTGCTGGAGAAGGAAGGCGCACCGGTCGGATCGGCGGTGCCGAAGGAAGGCGGCATCCAGTGGACCGAGTCCTATTCGATCGTGTCGACCTCGACGAAGAAGGACCTCGTCAAGAAATACATCCAGTACACGATGTCCCCCGAAGGCCAGGTCCGCTCGGCCAACATGGCGGCATATCCCGCCTTCACCGTGACCAGGGCGGGCATGAAGGCGCTGCAGGAGCAGACGCCCGAGGAAGCGAAGCGTACGGGTCAGGTGGAGGGGATGGCCAACAACCCGATCACGCTGATCAACGAGGGCCGCATCCACTATCGCGACATTCCGAAGCGGCAGAGCCTTGAGGAATGGAACGAGTTCTGGTCCGAGTACAAGAACGCGTGACACGAGCGTAGTGGCGGGCGGGCGCCGGGATGCCCGCCCGCCCCGCCCCGCCGAGATTGCGGCTGCGGAGCAGGCCGATCCGATCATCTGCACGCCACCACGACGCGGCGAGGCGCCGCGTTCGCCTCGACGTGTACGCGACGACGTGGGGCCTGCCCATGGTCCTGTGGCAGGTCCTGTTCTTCGTGATCCCGCTGGGCTTTCTGGTCTATCTCAGCTTCTGGCTGGTCAGGAACTACCGCATGGTGCCCGGTTTCGACGTGGTGAACTGGGTCAGCATGTACGGCAAGGACTATTTCTGGGACGCCTACGGACTGACGTTCGGACTCGCCGCGGCCTCGACCCTGGTGACGAGCCTCGTCGCGTTCCCCTGCGCATACGCGCTCGCGTTCAGGTTCTCCGACACCGCCCGCCGGTGGGCGATCTTCTTCCTGATCATCCCGTTCTTCACCAGCTACCTGGTCCGCGTCTACGCGTGGCAGGTCATCATCGCCGAGCACGGGGTGATCAACGCGGCGCTCGCCCTCGTGGGCATCGACCCCTTCATCATGCTCAACACGAAGATCGGGACGCTGATCGGCTATCTCACGCTCTGCCTGCCGCTGGTCGTCATCCTGCAGACCTTCTCGCTCGCCGCGGTCGATCGCACGCTCGTCGAGGCGGCCCACAACCTCGGATGCGGCCGGATCCGCACGATCTTCACCGTTGTCGTGCCGCTCGCCAAGGTCGGGCTGATCATCGGCGCGGTGTTCTGCTTCATCCTTTCGTTCGGCGATTTCGTGAGCCCCTACTACCTGGGCGGAAGCCGGCCGCCGACGCTCAGCATCCTCATCATCGACACCACCAAGTCGGGCCAGCAGTGGCCCAAGGCGGCGGTGGTGGCGGTGACCATGATCACCACCCTGCTGGTGGTGGCCTTCGCTGCGGTCAGCGCGGCCTACAGGAAACGAACGTGACGGGCGACCGCGCCATCGCGTTGTTCCTCAGGTTCTACGTCGTCGTGGTGTTCTGCTTCGTCTTCGCGCCCATCGCGGCGAGCTTCGTGTTCTCGTTCAACTCGGACCGCTTTCCGACCATCCCGCTCGGCAGCTTCACCCTGCACTGGTACGAGACGGTCTACAACGACCCCGACGTCTGGGATGCCCTGAGGGTCTCGATCACCAGCGCGCTCACGGTGTCGGTCGTTTCCACGCTCATCGGGTTCTGCACGGCGTACACCGACTACCGGTACCGCTTCTTCGGCAAGAGCGCCTACCTGGCGCTGGCGCTCCTCCCACCGACCATCCCACTGGTGATCATGGGGCTCGCGATGCTTGCGTGGCTGTCGCACGTGGGCCTCTCGGGCCGGCTCGTCTCCATCATCATCGCCCACGTGGTGCTCTGCACGCCCTTCGCCATGGCCATATGCCGGCTGAGGCTCGCGCAGATGGACACCAACCTGGAAGCTGCGGCCTGGAACCTGGGTGCCGGCGAGTGGCGCGCGATGCGCGAGGTGATCCTGCCCTTCACGTGGCCGGCCATCGTCTCCGCGCTCTGCCTGACTGCCGCGGTCTCGTTCGACGAGTTCGCGGTGGCGTGGTTCGTGTCGGGCCTGAACAAGACCGTCCCCGTCATCATCCTCGAGATCCTGCAAGGACAGGTCGATCCGCAGATCAACGCGATCGGCACCTTCGTGTTCATCACCTCCATGACCCTGGTGATCATCGCGCAGGTGCTGCTGATGACGCGGCGCGGGCCGCGCAAGCTCACGGAGACGGCCAGGTGACCGGAGCGCTGGTGGAGTTCGACGAGGTGGTGAAGCGCTTCGGCGACTTCACCGCGGTGCAGGCGTTCGACCTCGACATCATCAAGGGCGAGTTCCTGGCCATCATGGGCCCGTCGGGGTGCGGGAAGACGACCACGCTGCGCATGCTGGCGGGGCTGGAACGGCCGAGCGAAGGCGAAATCCGGCTCAACGGCCGGCGCATGAACGAGGTGAAGGCCTCGGCGCGCGATACGCCGATGGTCTGGCAGAACCTGGCCCTGTTCCCCTTCCTGAACGTGGTGAAGAACGTGGAGTTCGGCCTCAAGATGCGCGGCCTCGGCTCGGCGGAGCGCCGCACGAAGGCCATGGAATGGCTGGACCGGCTCGACATCGGCGACTTCGCGGAGCGCGACGTCGCGCAGCTCTCCGGCGGCCCGCGCCCACGGGGCCCGCCCGCCCCGGCACTCGTCCCCCAGCCCGAGATCCCGCCGGCGGCCAGCGCCAGCGGGTCGCGCTCGCCCGGGCACTGGTCACCGAGCCCGAGATCCTGCTGCTGGACGAGCCCCTGAGCGCGCTCGACGCCAACCTCGTGGTCCGCATGCAGGGGGTTCTCTCGCGCCTGCAGAAGGACCTCGGCATCACCTTCGTCTACGTCACCCACAGCCAGTCGGAAGCCTTCGCCATGGCCGACCGGGTGGTCATCATGAACGAGGGCCGGATCGCCCAGATCGGCTCCCCGCGCGAGGTCTACCGCAACCCGGCCAACCGCTTCGTCGCCGAATTCGTCGGCACCAACAACATCGTGACCGGCCGGGTCAGCGGCCTGGGTCCGGAGCGGATCGGGATCGAAACCGACCTGGGGCGATTCGAGGCCCGTCGACCCGACGACCCGAGCCTGGACGAAGGCCGGCCGGTCACTTTCGTCGTCAGCGCCGATCTCGTCCAGCTCTCCGGCGTCGAGACCGCGCTCGAGAACCGCATCGAGTGCAGCCTGATCAGCGAGGAGTTCGTCGGCTCCATGGTGACGCTGTTCCTGGAAACCGGCGAGGGCGTCGAGTTCAAGGTGCAGACCTCGCAGCGCATTCTCGAGCGCCTCGACCTCTCGGGTGCCACCGCCCTGTTCGCCTCGTGGTCGCCCGAGCATGTCCACGTCCTGCCGGGCGACGCGTCTGCGCGGGGCAGGTGAACCGAGACGGCACTGACCCGAAAACGCAGCCAGTGCTTCGGTTATGATGGATCGGTTTCAGGCATGCCCGCGCGGTCGCGGGAAGCGTCGAAGTTCGGGAGCGAAGTGGCATTCCAGATCGATCGCGTGGTGTTCGCGTGGGCACATCTCGAGGCGTTGGCCGGCGCGTTCGGATCCGTAGGCCTCACCACCGACTACGGCGGCATCCACACCAACGGCGCGACCCACATGGCCACCCTCGGTTTCGGCGACGGGTCCTATCTGGAGCTCATCTCGGTGCGCCAGCCCGGTCAGCAGGCCCCGGTGTGGCAGCACCACATCGCGACCAACGGCGGCATCTGCGCCTGGTCGGTTTCGGTCGGCGACGTCCACAGGGTGAGCGACCGCCTGCGGGCACTCGGGATGCCGGTCGACGGCCCCCGATCATCGAGCCGCCGCCGCCCCGACGGCGAGAAGATCGAATCCGAGATCGCATTCGTGGGCGCCGAGGGAATGGGCTCGCTCCACCCGTTCATGATCACCGATCGGACCCCGCGCGAGAACCGGGTGCGGCTTTCGGACGCGGCCGGCGGCAGCGGGCTTGCGGGTCTGCATTCGGTGGTGCTCGCGGCCCCGGACGTCGAGGCCGCAGCCATTGAGCTCCAGCGCGTTTACGGCGCCGGCGAGCCGGTCGACATCGACGCCGGGGCGTTTCCCGGCCGCACCATGCAGCTCCACGGCGAGCCGGTGGCGATCACGTCTCCGGCCACCGAAGACGACTGGGTCGCGAAGCGGCTCAGGACCTACGGCCCCACACCCTGCGCCTGCCTCGTCCGGTCCACGAGCATGGCCGCGTCGCGCCGCCGTCTACCATTGAGCGAGCCGACCCCATTCGGTGATCGGGAGGTGGCGTGGATCGATTCCGAGACCTTGCGCTCGCTTCGCATCGGCATCGTGCCGGAGTAGCCCGCCGCCCGCCGTGGCGCCTTCGCGATCGGCATTGGAGACCACGGGGCTGGTGAACATCGCCCGACCGTAAACCGTTCTGCGAGCGCCCCGGCCGCGTTCACGACTCCGCCTGTACCGGAGTCGGTGGCCCGCAGGGCCCGCAAGTCCCGCAAAGGGGCCGCCCCACAGCACGACAAGTGCATGCCAGGCTTGCAAATCGAGGGGGCCTGAGCAGATGCGCGTTCGCAGCCGTGACCCGGCGAAAATTGCGGGCTAGACTGCATGCGCGCGACCGTTGCCCACATCACGCACGGGCGACGCACCATCCGAGTTTCCGGGGCCTGTAGCTCAGTTGGTCAGAGCGGCGGACTCATAATCCGTTGGTCGCAGGTTCGAGTCCTGCCGGGCCCACCAAAATCCTCGATCCCTTACAGCCCCGTCGCCCGCACCGCGGCGGTCCTCAATTGCACTAGAGCCCCAGGAACGCCGCGATACGGGCCACGATGCGCTCGTGCAGCGCCGCGCGGTCCGTTCCCGGAGGGTCGTCGCAGACCGGATCATCCCCTTCGGCGGCCAGGATCGCCGGGCCCCTCGGCTTGCATGGCAGGAGGGCCGAGAAATGCGCCGCCGGGGCCATGGTCTCAATCTCGGCGGCCGGCAGATGGGCGGCGAACCCGCTCCCCATTGCGCTGAAATCGGTCGCCGGCAGCCGGGTCTCCCGCGTCCCGAGGCCGATCAGCAGCACCCTCTCTACCAGGTCGCGCGCATGGTCACTTCCGAGCCCGTAGGTCAGCGCGGGGTCGATGGCGGCTACGGCGCGTATACGGTCGTCCTTGTGGCTGGCATCCCATTCCCCGAGCGAATAGGTCGTCAGGTCGGCCCCGCGCCGGGCGATGTCGGCGCATTGCCAAGGCGAGGGAGGCGCGGTCTCGCAATGGGCGGCATATCCCTGGAAGTCGGCGCGCAGCCCGCCAAGGGCAAGCGCCGTCCAGCCGCCGGCGGAGAAGCCGACCGCGTAGACCCGAGAGAAGTCCGCTTGCGCCGCAAGATCCGGCTGGGCGGCGAGCCAGTCGAGCGCGGCCCGAAGGTCCTGCGTCCGCGTCCAGTGTTTAAGGCCTTCCTGGAGGTTGAAGTCCCGCGTCGTGCTGTTCGGGTGGTTGACCGACATCACGAGTGCACCCGCCTGGGCAAGGCCCGCGGTCAGCCAACTGAGTGCGCCGATATTGCCGCCGAGGCCGTGGCTCGCGAGGATCACGGGCAACGGCCCGTCCGCCATCCGGGCACCGTCAAGAACTGGGGTGCCGAAAAAGACGGCGTTCTCGCCGTAGGAAATCGCTTCGCCGCCGTCGCCGGAGGGATACCAGAGCGCGCCGGACATCTTGCGCCCGTGATGCTCTGCGGGGATTGCCACACTCTGGAACCCTGCGGGTACCGCCGCGGCGGCCTGCAGGGCCAGAAGCAGGAACGCTGCTGCCAACAGTTGTTTCATCCGAGTACGGTTCGGTCCACTTTCTCGCCATCGCTCGCAAGCGAGCCCGGAATCGACTGACGGCTCGGGCGCCGATTGCGCCACGCTCGAACCCCGCAATCAGTTGCCGCACATTCTCCATTGCTCTCGACTCTCACGCCGGTATCGCTCCGGCCGGTCGAGGCGCGTGTTCTCCGCGTCCGCATACGCCATGGCCTTCTCCAGGGCCCGCGTAAGGTCTTCGCCGACCCTGCGCATGATCTCTTCCTGTCCGGCTTCCCGCCCGCTTGCGCGCGTCACGTGTGCCGCGTGCGGGTACCTTGCCCACCGAAGATTGTATTTCGCCTCTCTCACCGCCATCGCCTGAGCTTTGCGTGTGACCGCTTCGTGCTGCCTTTCATGCTGCATCGTGAGCTTCCGTGCACAGCGGTTCCGGCGCAGCTCCTCGTGCAGGCGAATCACGCTCGGCGTAAATCCGATGCGGGCGCTGATTGTGGTCACGCACGTGCGGCATGTGTGCGGGTCGCATCGGGTCTCGACTTCCGTGTCGACCTCCAGGATGGCGTTGGTCCGGTACGCTCCGAGCTGTTTCCATCGTTCGTCCGGCTCAACCTCGAAGTCCGGCGTGAAGTCTCCGAAGCTCGCGACATACTCGGGGACCTCGGCCGGTCGCCATGGACTGGTCAGCTCGATGGTCGCCTGCCTGCACTTCTCGCTCCGGGTCTGGCCGTCGGTCTCGCCGGCGGAAACCACCACCAGTGCAAGCGCGACTGCGCCGGGCCAGAGACGTTTCCGGTTCACGCGAGAACCAATTCAAGCCGGTGGGAAGCCGGTGGGACACCGACCGCCGGCATTTGCCGAGCGGACGATCCTCGCCCCAGCCGCCGGCCAGCCAGCTCGGTGCGTCGGCAATCGTGCATCGGCGAGACCCCTTGATTCAGGTTCGTTCTGTGCGTCTGTCGGCTGATTTGCACCGCCGGGCACCGGGCGTGCCGACCCCGCCGATGTCCGTGCATCGTCGCGGCATCTCCCCCGATGGCGCATGCCGCAGCGGAACTCGACGGCTCGATGCAAGACAAAGGCAATATGATGATTTGCATCGATTCATCGCGACGCGAGCCGCTCATCGACCAGATTGTGGACGGAATCCGGAACCTGGTCGACAACCGCACGCTTCGCCCCGGAGCCCGCCTGCCCTCCATTCGCCAGTTTGCGACCGGCCACCGCGTCAGCAAGTTCACGGTGGTCCAGGCCTACGACCGGCTGGTCGCATGCGGGTACGTTCAGCCGAGGCAAGGAGCCGGCTTCTTCGTCAGCTCGCCTGCCCGATTCTCTCCCGCGGCCGCAGGAGCAGCGCAGCAGGACGCGGCCACCAGCGTGCTCTGGCTGATGCGCCACCAGGCCAGCGATCATCGGTACCGGCACCTGCCCGGCGGCGGCTGGTTGCCGCAGAGGTGGCTGAAGGGCAGCGGACTCGATTCCGCCATGCGGGAGGTGTCCCGCCGGGGGCTCAACGCCTCCCTCAGCGGATATGGAGAGCCGATGGGATACGCCCCGCTGCGCGAACAATTGAGTCGCCGGCTGGCAGAGCACGGGACCGATGCATCCCCGAATCAGATCCTGCTCACCAACGGAATCAGCGGCGCCATCGACCTCGTGGCCCGGTATCTGATCCGGCCCGACGATGTGGTTCTCGTGGACGATCCCGGCCACGTTCGGAGATTCGGACACATGCGCGCCCTCGGCGCCACCGTCCAGGGGGTGCCGATGACCGACACCGGCCCCGATCTGGACCAGCTCGAGGCCATCGTCAGAACACACCATCCGCGGCTCTTCATCACCGCCCCGATCGTTCACAACCCGACCGGCTGCAGCATCACTCAGGGAACGGCGTTCAGCCTCCTGAAGATTGCCGAGCGTTACGACTTCTACATCATCGAAGACGACTCGCACGGTGTGGTTCACCCCGTGCCGCCGCCCCGTCTGGCCGGTCTCGATCAGCTCAATCGGGTCGTCTATGTGAACAGCTTTTCCGTTGTGCTGTCGGCGCGACTTCGGGTCGGCATGCTGGCCGGTCACCCGGACCTCGTTCAGGACCTGACCGACCTGAAGCTCCTGACCCAGGCGGCGAGCTCGGAGCACAACGAACGGCTGGTGCATGAGGTTCTCGCGCACGGGCACTACCGGAAGTTTCGTGCGAGGCTCCTCGCCAGGCTCCAGCGCGTGCGGGACACCGCGCTTCGCCGTCTGGAAGCGATCGGCTTCGGCCCGGCCGCGGACGACACGCACGGCCTGTTCGCGTGGCTGGACGTTCCCGGGGTGTCGGACACGACCCCCCTGGCCGAGGCCGCGGCCGAACGCAGGATGCTGCTGGCCCCCGGCGCCATGTTCCGCCCCGACATGGCACCGTCGACGAAGATGCGCTTCAATGTCACGTACTGCCAGAGCGACGATACGTTCCGCGCTCTCGAAGCGTTGCTGAACGAGCAGGTGCTGCATCCCGCGTAGAATTTCCGCCCGTTCGCCACGCGGCGGACTTCAGCGTTGCCCTCGAAATGTATTACTGTCGCCTGGGCAGACGGACCGACATCACTTGATACCACTGCGCGACGACAACCCGAGCTCGATCACCCCCGCCGTGAGCTGGGTGCTCATCGCGACGTGCGTGCTCGTCTTCCTGTGGCAGTTCTCGCTCGGGCCGCGAGACGGCCAGATCGCGGTCTACGCCCTGGGGGTCATCCCGATCGTTCTCCTCGAGGGCGCGCGCCTGCCTCCCGAGGTGGCGATGGTGCCGCCGATGGCGACCGTGTTCACGTCGATGTTCCTCCACGGCGGATGGATGCACCTCATCGGCAACATGCTCTACCTGTGGATCTTCGGCGACAACGTCGAGGACAGCATGGGCCACGGGCGCTTCATCGTCTTCTACCTCCTGTGCGGGGTAGCCGCGGTGCTGGCGCAGGCGCTGCCGGACACGCACTCGCAGGTGCCGATGATCGGTGCGAGCGGAGCGATCTCGGGCGTGCTCGGGGCCTACGTGCTGCTCTTCCCCCACGCCCGCGTGCTGGTGCTGATCCCGCTCGGCTTCTTCACCCAGCTCATCCGCCTGCCGGCCGGTATCGTCCTGGGGCTGTGGTTCGCGCTCCAGCTCTTCAATTCGCTGACGACGCCGGCGGGCGGTGGAGGCGTCGCCTTCGGTGCCCACATCGGAGGCTTCGTCGCGGGACTCGCGCTGATTCCCCTGTTCAAGCGACGCGACGTCCGGCTGCTGCAACCGGGCCGGCGCCATCGGTAGCGCCAAGCCCGCGCCGCGGGACGCAGACACGGCCCCAACCGTCCGCGCACCGGGCCCCGGCAACGCGGTCCGCCGCCGGGGACGGGCGCGCCGCCGCCGACCCGGGTCGGTCCGTATGCGTACTCCGCTCAGTGCGCGAGGATGACCGGTATCTTCGCGTGCATCATGATGTGGCGGGTCGCGCCGCCGAAGATGAGCTGCCGCAACCGACTCTGGGTGTACGCGCCCTTGACGAGCAGATCCGCACCGACGGCCGCGCATTCATCGAGCACGACCTCTCCGGGTGAACGACCCTCGGGCTCGACGGTGCGGGAGCGGGCGGCGATGCCGTTGCGCACGAGATGCCGGCAGAGCTCGTCCGCGTCCGGGCCGGGCACCCCCCAGCCCCTGACGCCGACTACCGTGACGCTGGCGGCGCCGGCGAGCAGCGGCATCGCGAACGCGATGGTGCGCGCGGTCTCGGTGCTGCTGTTCCAGGCGATGACGATGTTCTCCCCCATACTGTTTCCCGGATTTTCCGGCGCGAGGATGATCGGCCGTCCGCTCTCGAACAGCGCGGCCTCCGCCATCACGTGCCAGTCCACCCAGGGATGCCCGAACTCGCGGCCGATCACGATGAGATCGAACACCCGGCCGTGATCTCCGATGACCTGGCCTTCGAGGCCTTCCATCTCCTGCCAGCCGATGACCACCCCGGCGGACGGATCTTCGACCGAGCCGGCCACCATCCCGCGCCGGGCGACACAGTCGTCGAAGCGCGCCCTCGCGCGGTCGCCGAGCCGGCGGCCCTCCTCCTTGAGCTGGGTCAGGTACGAATCGGCGAGGACGATCCCCTCACCGTCGATGATCTGCGGCGGGCGCATCACGAACAGCCCTTCGATGTAGCTGCCGAACCGGTGGGCGAGCTGTCGGCTCACATCCAGCGCGGCCTCGGCCGCATCGTCGTCGTAGAACGGAAGCAGGATCGTCTTCATGGCCGCACGCCTCCGAAGCCTTGCCTTGGGTTGGCCCCAAGGGTAACACCCCGCAATGAAGCGAATCGGCAGCGACCGGAAACCGCGGCCATCGCTGCTCGGGCGGGAGCTGCCGAGTGGCGGACAGCCGTGCCGCGCTCATCTCTCGCCGTCGTGCGGAAGTCCTTCGCCGAGCATGCGCTGCCACAACGCCTCGGCCTCCGCGCGCGTTCCGCGCCGCCACCCCGCCATGTACTCCCGGGCCATCGACAGAAACCGCGCCTTCTCGCTCGCCTGCCACTGCTCGAGCGACCATGCAACGATCGGCGGCTGCGCCATCGCGACTCCCCCGAAGTGCATCGCGGCGACCCGCTCGCCCGAAGCGCGCTCGACACTGCATTCGACGAGCGCATACTCGTCGCCCTCGAAGAAGCGGATGCGGTCGAGATACGTCTCGCCGAGTCCGTGCAGCACCTCCCCCGGAGCGCGCGCGCCTTCGATCGGGACGAGGTACGGGTACGACTCTCCGGGCACCCGGGCCGCGGCGGCGCCGGGCATCCACGCGGGCTCGGTGCGGACCTCGGGACGGTCGGATCCGAGGACCAGCGCTCGGACATCGGCGTCGCGCATCGACCCGTAGACGAACAGGGGCAGGTTCATTCCGCAGCTTTGCTCGCGACGGCGCGCCAGGCGAGATCGAACACGCGGTGTCCGCGGCCCCGGCCGCGGCGTTCGAAGCGGGTCTCGCTGCGGCGCTCGGGCCGGGGCATGAACCGGTCCGGGGCCGCGCAGTTCGAGAACCCCGGATGCGCTTCGAGCACCTCCAGCATGTGCTCCGCATACGGCTCCCAGTCCGTCGCGAGATGCAGCCTCCCGCCGGGCTGCAGAGCCCGGTGAACGAGGGACGCGAACCGCGACTGAACGAGGCGGCGCTTGTGGTGACGCTTCTTCGGCCACGGGTCCGGAAACCAGACCAGGATCTCCTCCACGCTCGATGGTGCGAGCCAACGCTCCAGCACGTCGAGCGCATCGGCCATCGCGACCCGAACGTTCTCGAGCCCGTCCTCGTGGCAGCGGGCGAGGAGGCGGCCGACTCCGGGCGGATAGACCTCGATACCGAGGAAGTCGCGCACGGGCTCCCGGCCGGCGAGCGCGATCAGGGCTTCGCCGGCGCCGAACCCGATCTCCACCGTGCGCGGTGCCGCACGGCCGAAGAGGCGGTCGAGGTCGAGAGGCTCACCCTGGAATTCAACCAGGTAACGTTCGGCGAGTTCGTCCAGGGCACGGCGCTGCGCGGCGGTCATGCGTCCGGCCCGGATGACGAAGCTTCGTACCGAACGCCTCCGCGCGCCATCCCCGGCGCGTACGTCCACCGCTCGTGATTCGCCGCCGCCGGCCGGCCGATTGCCGGTGGTGCCTTTCAACTGCGGTCAGACGGACGTTCCGCCGAGCGAGAAGGCCACGCTCGCGTGGCGCCTTCCTCGACCATGTGCGGATTGCCGCTCAATTTGAATCGCATCTTGGCGAATCCGCGGTTGACCGGACCGGGGAACGAAATAGAATCCTGTTTCGGGCGGAGATCGCGCTGCTCGCTCAGCGGGTGTAGTTCAATGGTAGAACCTCAGCTTCCCAAGCTGATGACGTGGGTTCGATTCCCATCACCCGCTCCATCAACCCTTCTTCACCCACACCACCAGCGGGTTGTCGTGCCCGTCCGCCCTTAGCCGTATCCGGGCCGCCTCGAGGGATTCGCGATCGGCATAGGGGCCGATGCGTACCCGGTGCCACTTCTCGTCGCTGTTGATCGCGACGGTCTGCACGACAGGCTGGAACCCGAGCAGGGCGAGCTGCGCCTTCAGGCCGTCCGCGTCGTTCATGTTCTTGAACGAAGCGACCTGCAGGATGTAGTGGCCCGACTTCAGTGCCGGATCCGTGTCGCCGGGCGCATCGTCTTCGGCCGCGGCGCTGGTCGGCGACTCCGCCGTGCCGCTGCTCTCGCCCGGAGCCGGACCCGGCGCGGCGAGGTCTTCGTCGGGAACCACGACCTCCATCTCCGGCAACAGGGTGTAGAACTCGAACTTCGGCTTCGCCGGCGCAGTGCTCGAGTCGACCCCGATGGAGTGACCGACGGTTCGTTCCACCGTCGCCCGTACCTGCTCCGCGGCGGGGTCGCGCCCGAGCACCACCCACGTCGCGAGGCCGCCGGCCAGCGCACCGGCGAGGAACCAGGCCAGACCGTGGCCCTTCCCGGAGCCGCCACGCCCCCGGACCGCATGAGATCGCTTCTGCTTCGCCGCCATCGCTTCCGCTCGGGTTCCCTACATCGAGTCCGGCGCCGACACCCCCAGCAACGCGAGTCCGTCGGCAAGCACGGCCCGGGTCGCCACCGCCAGTGAGAGCCGGGCGCCCCGCAACGCACCGTCGTCGACCAGAAACGTATGGGCGTTGTAGAACGCGTGCAACTGTGTCGCGAGGTCTCGCAGGTACGCGGCGAGCTGATGCGGCCCCAGCGCCCGCGCCGCACTCGCCAGCACCTGCGGATATTGCGCCAGCGCACGCATCAGGGCGATGGGCTCGGCCTCGACGAGCGCTCGCAGATCCGCCTCCGCATCCACACCCGAAATCATGCCCCGGTCCGCGCATTGGCGCAGCACGCTCGAGATGCGCGCGTGCGCATACTGCACGTAGTAGACGGGATTTTCGTTGCTGCGGGACTTCGCGAGCTCCAGATCGAAGTCGAGGTGCTGCTCGCAGCGCCGCATCACGTAGAAGAACCGCGCAGCGTCGGCGCCGACCTCCTCGCGCAGCTCCCGCAGCGCGACGAACTCGCCGCTGCGCGTCGACATCTGCACCCGCTCCCCGCCGCGATACAGGTTCGCGAACTGGACGATGAGGATTTCCACCGCATTCGGGTCGTGGCCGAGCGCCTCGACCGCGGCCTTCACCCGGGCGATGTACCCGTGGTGGTCGGCGCCCCAGACGTAGATCGCACGCTCGAATCCCCGGTCGAACTTGTTCGCGGCGTAGGCGATGTCCGAGGCGAAGTAGGTCGACTCGCCGTTCTCGCGCACCACCACGCGATCCTTCTCGTCGCCGAACGCGGTGGAGCGGAACCACAGCGCGCCGTCGCGTTCGTAGACATGACCGCGCTCGCGAAGACGCGCCACCGCGCGGTCCACGTCGCCCGCGTCGACCAGCGAGCGTTCGGAGAACCACTCGTCGTAGACGACGCCGAACTCCGCGAGATCGGACCGGATGTCGTCGACTCCCATGTCCCGTGCAAGCGCGAAGACCCGTTCGTAGCGCTGCGGCCCGAGCAGGGACCGGGCACGCGCAATGAGAGCGTCGACGTGGGCTTCCTTGTCGCCCCCGGCCGGCTCGTCTGCGGGCAGGGCGTCCATCAGGGTCCCGGCGTCGACCGCGAAGTCCCCGCCGACATCGCGCTCGAGCGCGGACGCGATCTCGTGAACGTACGCGCCGCGGTAGCCGTTCGCGGGAAACGCGAGCGCGGCTCCGCGGCGCTCCAGGTATCGCAACCACACGCTCAGCGCGAGGATGTGCATCTGGCGGCCGGCGTCGTTGACGTAGTACTCGCGCTCGACATCGAAGCCGACCGCTTCGAGGATGTTCGCGATGCTCGCCCCGTACGCGGCACCCCGTCCATGCCCGACGTGGAGCGGTCCGGTGGGATTGGCGGAGACGAATTCCACCTGGACACGCCGGCCACGCCCGAACGCCGAATCCGCATCGCGCGGACCGGCGGCGAGGATGCGGCGCACCACCGTGGCGAACGCCTCGGTCGCGATGCTGAAGTTGATGAAGCCGGGCCCGGCGATGTCGACCGACGCGATCGATTCCGACTCCGGCAGGCGCGCCACGATGCGCTCGGCAATCTCGCGGGGCTTGCGCCTTGCGATGCGGGCAAGGGAGAGCGCGAGCGGGCTCGCGAAGTCGCCGTGGTCGTCGCCGCGGCTGCGTTCGACCGGGATGTCGGGCAACGAATCGAGCGCGAGCTCGCCTTCGTCGCGCAGTGCCGCGAGCGCACGCTCGAGGAGCGATCGGATGTGCTCCTTCACTGGTCGGATACTCTGAGGTTCGCGGGCAAGATGATGTCGGCGCCTGCGCGGCGGCCCGGGTATGGGGAGCTCGAATCCGCCGCCCGTGCGATGCGAGGGCAGCGCATTCTATCCGAGCGCGCGGAGTTGTAGAAATTTGTGAGCGGCCGATAGCGCGGTCGGAAATCCTGCCCCGCGAGCATGATTCGGCATCGCCGGTGCGCCGCTGGGACGTACGCCCGAACCCGGGCTGCGGGTGGGCGCCAGCCCCTGACGTGACGCGCGCGTACCCTATACTCCGGCAATGGAGCATTGCGACCCCGAGAAGGCGCTCGAACGTCTGCGCGGCGAGCCGGATCCCCGACGCCGGCGCCTGGTGGCGCTCGGTCTCCTGACACGGCAGCTATCGGCGCACGGCATCGAGCCCATTCTCGTCGGCGGAGGGGCGCTGGAGTTCTACACCGCCGGAGGCTACGCGACCAAGGACATGGATCTGGCGCTCCCGGCCGCGCCGGAAGTCGACGCCGCGTTCGCGGCGCTCGGATTCGAGAAGGAAGGCAGATACTGGTACCAGGCCGATCTCGATCTGCTCTTCGAGGCGCCCGCGCCAGCCGGCCTTCCGGGAGAGGATGCACCGCGAACCGAGGTAGAGATCGATGGGCTCAGGGTGGTGATCATCGGCATCGAGGATCTGCTGATCGACCGCCTGCGGGCATGGGTCCACTGGCACAGCGACGAGGACGGTCGCTGGACCCGGCGGCTCGCGCTGCTGTATCCGGACCGAATCGATTGGCGGTATGTGCGTGAACGTACCGCCGGAATTCCCGAAGAGGCCGTGGCTGTTTGCGAGATTGAACGTGAGGCGTGCCCGCAGTGATCGACTACGACGAATTCCAGCGAGACGTGCTCCGGCGCAAGCGCGAGCGGTGGGCGAAGATCCTCGCCTCGGAGCCGCGGGGCCGCGCCGCGGGACGCCGACCGCGCGATCCCGGGCAGGAGAGAGTGCTGCTCCGACTCGACCGCGCCCGGCTCGACAGGGAAAGGCCGAAGCCGTTGCGTTGAGACTCGCGAGCGCTCAGCCCGCCGCCACGCACACCGAGTGTGTTTCGGACAAAAGCGCTCGGAGGGAAAGCCGCCAATCCCACCGAACAACTCCTCGTACCTGTCGACGCAGAACTCGAAGCCCGCCACCACGTTGGCAAGGCTGACAAGGATACAACGGCTCGCTCTCGCTCAGGGTTGAGGACGCATTCGCGCACCCGCCGGATCGAATGGGGGTTCGAAGGACACGTGACCGGATGCGCGAACCCCCGCAATGTCGATGTCCGCGCGCTGGTCCGGCGCGCAGGTAAGCCGTTCCGCGTCGATCATGCCCAGGGCGACGGGTCTCCCGATCCGGTAGCCGAAGACAGCCGACGTAGGAGAGCCTCACGCCCGAATGCCGCGGAGCCTCTCGTTGCGGCGGCGAAGGAATTCGAGCATCAGCAGCAGCACGACCGAGAGCAGGATCAGGAGCGTCGCGACCGCGAGGATAGTCGGACTGATCTGCTCGCGGATCCCCGCCCACATCTGCCTCGGTACGGTGCGCTGCTCGGTGCCGGCGAGAAACAGCACCGCGACGACTTCGTCGAAGGAGGTGATGAAGGCGAAGAGCGCGCCTGAAATCACGCCGGGCAGGATGATGGGCACCGTAATCCTGAAAAACGTCCGGGTCGGCGACGCCCCGAGACTCGCGGATGCGCGCGTCAGCGAGTGATCGAAGCCCGAGAGCGTGGCGGTCACGGTGATCACCACGAAGGGCGTGCCGAGCGCCGTATGCGCGAGGATCAGGCCGAGGTAGGTCTGCGACAGGCCGATGCTGGAGTAGAAGAAGTACATCCCCGACGCGCTGATGATGACCGGCACGATCATCGGCGACAGCAGCACCGCCATGATCGCGGTCCGGCAGGGCATCCGCTCCCGGCTCAAACCAAGCGCGGCAACCGTGCCGAGCGCGGTCGCGAACACGGTCGAGGCACAGCCGATGATGAAGCTGTTCTTCATCGACCTGACCCAGTTCTCGTCCTCGCCGACCTGGACGTACCACCGCAGCGACCAGGCGTCCGGATCGAGCCGCAGCATCCCCTCGGTGAACGTGAAATAGGGCTCGGCGTTGAACGACAGCGGAATGATCACAAGAATCGGCGCGATGAGGAACAGGTAGATCGACACGCACGCCAGCCTGAAGCCGACGTGCTGGGCGCGCCCGAGCGGCGTGACGTAGGCAGGAAGGCTTCCGAACATTCCGCTCACCCCATCTTCATGTTGTCGATGCCGATGAAGCGGCTGTAGAGCCAGTACATCGCGAGGACGCAGACGAGCAGCACGCAGCCAAGCGCCGCCGCCAGACCCCAGTTGAGGGATTGCTGCATGTGATAGGCGATGGCGTTGCTGATGAACTGACCGGTCCGACCGCCGACCAGGGCCGGCGTGATGTAGTAGCCGATGCTCAGGATGAAGACGAGGATCGACCCTGCTCCGAGGCCGGGCACCGTCTGCGGAAAGTAGACGGTGACGAACGCCCGGTTGCGCGTGGCGCCGAGCGACTCGGCCGCCCGCATGTAGTCCGGCGCGATGCCGGCCATGACGCTGTACAGCGGCAGGATCATGAACGGCAGCATGATGTGCACCATGGCCACGACAGTGCCGAACATGTTGTAGATCATCTGGATCCGGGACTCGTCGTCGAGCACTCCTGCCCACACCAGAATGTCGTTGATGGTGCCCTGGGACTGCAGCAGCACGATCCAGGACGTGGTGCGCACCAGGAGCGAGGTCCAGAACGGAAGCAGCACCAGGATCATCAGGAGATTGGCGGTACGCGCGGGCAGATTTGCGAGCTGATAGGCGATCGGATAGGCAAGGAGAATGCAGGCGCCGGTGATCAGCAGGCTCATCGCGATGGTCTTGACCAGCAGCGGCACGTAGATGCGCTCCCTTGCGTCCCGCGGCACGTATCCACCGTCCCGGTCATAGCGATGATCGAACGCGGTCAGGTAGTTGAACAGGGAATAGCGGGCGTCCAGGTTGCGCAGCGCCGCCCAAATCTCGGGCGTCGCCCAGCGCGCGTCGACGGAGATCATGAATTCCTTGTACTGGTCGCCGTCGTAGCGTCGCAGCCGCCTTGCCGTGCGGGTGACGGTGCTCCGCGACCCCGGCAGAACGTAGTTGAGTTGCGTAGCCAGCTTTCCGACGGCGCCGCTCCTGCCCGCGCCCAGCATCTCGGCCGCGAGCGTCCCGAACAGGACTTCATCGGGCGGCTCGACCCCGTCCCAGGCGCGCAGGGCATCGAGCGTGCGGGGAACCGTCTCCACCGCGATCGGGATGTGAACGGAACGCACCATCATCATGCCGATCGGCACGATGAACGTGATCGTCACGAAAGACAGCAGCGGCAGGCTGAGGCCAAAGAACAGGAGCTTGTCGCGACGCTCGACGCGGGCGAGCTTCTGCTTCAGGGGCACGCCGTCATCGGCCAGGATCTGCGGGGAGCTGGTCGTTCGGGCGGTCACGGTTCTCCTCTCGGCTCGGCGGTCGCTCTGCGGGGCCTCAGGCGTCCAGCCCCCGGCAGTCATCGGCCTTCCAGCCGAAGACGACCGTGTCTCCTTCGGAGAGCTGCGCATGGGCGGCATCGTTGGGGATCTTCACGACGAAATCGTCGTGACCTGCGACCTGCGCCCTGGTGCGGATGTGGTCGCCGAGATAGATGAGCTCCTCGACCCGGCCGGAGACTTCGTTGTCCAGCGAACCCGGAGGGGGGTTGATCTTCACCCGTTCGGGCCGAAGCGACAGCGAGGTGCGTGCTCCGACGCCCTCGATGTTGACCCTGAGGGCCTTGACGAGCTCGCCATGGTCCAGCCTCACCTGACAGTGACGTTCGTCGGCAGCCTCCACGGTGCCGAGCAACCGGTTGTTCTCGCCGATGAACTGGGCCACGAAGGAGTTCTCGGGGTGCTCGTACAGGTCCTTGGGCGTGGCGATCTGCTGGATGATGCCGGCGTCGAACACCGCCACCCGGTTGGACATGGTCAGCGCTTCGGACTGGTCGTGGGTGACGTAGACGATCGTCACGCCCAACTGCTCGTGGATATGCTTGATCTCGTACTGCATCTGCTCGCGCAGTTGCCGGTCGAGCGCACCGAGTGGTTCGTCCATCAGCACGAGCTGCGGGTCGAACACCAGGGCCCGCGCCACCGCAACCCGCTGCTTCTGGCCGCCGGAGAGCTGACTCGGTCGGCGTGAGTCGAAGCCTTCGAGCCGCACCATGGCGAGCGCCTGCTGCACCTTCCTCTCAATCTCGGCCTTCGGCAGCTTCCGGACCTCGAGTGGATAGGCCAGGTTCTCGGCCACGGTCATGTGGGGAAACAGCGCATAGTTCTGGAACACCACGCCGATGTTGCGCCGGTGCGGCGCGACCCGGTTGACCGGGCTACCGTCGAGATAGATCTCGCCGTGGGTGGCGGTCTCGAAGCCCGCGAGCATCATCAGGCAGGTGGTCTTGCCCGAGCCCGAGGGGCCGAGCATGGTGACGAACTCCCCCCGCGCGATGTCGAGGTTGAGGCTCTTCACCACCAGGGTTTCCCCGTCGTAGCTCTTCTGCACGTCCTCGAAGCGCACGAATTGATCGTCAGACGGCATTGGAATGCCCCTCCCGGTGACCTGGATCGAAAGCCGATGCCCGGCTGCGTGCGCAGCCGGCGCAGGAGCCGCCCGTGCTATGTCCTGAAGCCATGCATTGCACGGACCTCCGTCCGAGAGGATGCCTGTACGGCGGACCATATCACATGGCGAGCCGAATGTTTCATTGTGAATATTTTATTGAACATTTGACTCATAATGAGTACCATTCCATCCTGATGCGCGATGCAGACACGCCAGCCACGGCGACCGCAACGGGCAGAGATTGATCCCGACCGCGAGCACAGGAGGAAGACCCATGTCATCCATGAGAATGAGGCTGTTCGGTCCGGCTGCAGCCACCGCTTTCATCGCGATCGCCACCCTGTCCCCCGCCGAGCCGGCGAAGGCACGCGACCTCGTCGTCGTGGGATGGGGCGGAGCCCTGAGCGCGGCGACCAAGGCCGCGATGGAGGACCCGTTTCAGGAGTCGACCGGCATCGCCATCTCGTCCGAGGTCTACAACGGCGGCATGGCGCAGGTGAAGGCCCAGATCGAGGCCGGAAACGTCACCTGGGACGTCATCGATTCCAATCACGTGGATGCGGCGCTCGGCTGCGCCGAAGGTCTGCTGGAGGAAATCCCGCTCGACGGCCTGGCGGCCGCCCCCGACGGAACTCCGGCCGGCGAGGACTTCTACGAAGAAGCGCTGCATGATTGCGGCATCGCCAGCTACATCTGGTCGAACGTCTTTGCCTACGACAAGACCAGGTTTCCCTCGAAGGCCCCGGCCACGGTCGCCGACTTCTTCGACGTCGACGCCTTCCCCGGCAAGCGCGGCATGCGCAAGTCACCCCAGGTCAACCTGCCCTGGGCGCTCATCGCCGACGGCGCGCCGCGGGATCAGATCTACGACATGCTGGCGACGCCGGAGGGCGTCGACCGTGCCTTCCGCAAGCTCGACACGATCAAGGACGAGGTCCTGTGGTGGGAGGCCGGCGCCCAGCCGCCGCAGATGCTCGCGGACGGCGAGGTCGCAATGACGACGGCCTACAACGGCCGGCTGTACAACGCCATCGTCAAGGAGGGGCAGCCGTTCGAGATCGTGTGGGACAGCCAGATCTGGGACTACGCCGCCTTCGTGATCCCCAAGGGCACGCCCAAGAGGGATGAGGCACTTGCCTTCATCAAGTACGCCACCTCGGCCGAACGGTTGGCGGATCTCACCAACTACATCTCCTACGGCCCGGCCCGCCGCTCGGGTAATGAAATGGTGTCCGACGAGCTGAAGAAGCACCTGCCGTCGGTACCGGAGCACATGGAGATGGGCATCCGCACCGACTCCGAGTTCTGGGCGGACTACGGCGACCAGTTGAACGAACGCTTCAACGTCTGGCTGGCTTCGAACTGATCGGACCCGACCGCGCTGCACCCGATCCTGCCGGGCGGGAAAGCTTTCCGCCCGGCGTCACCCGCCGGGCCGGATGCACGCATTCCGGCCGCTGGCTCGCCACTCGGTCCCGCACGATGCCCCTCGCATGACGCCCGATGAGGCTGGCGTAGAATCAGTGGTTGCCGCATGGCCACATGGTGGCGTACCAGTGACGCGCCCATCCGATCGCAATCGCCTGGAGAGTCGATGCGCCTGCAATTCAAGGACGGCACGGAGCGCCTGACCTGGGCTTATCCGAGACTGAGCCGGCAGCTCAAGAAGTGCGCCGCCTACATTCTGGATCACCCGAGCGATGTCGCGACCCTGTCCATGCGCCAGGTCGCCTCCAGAGCCAACGTCCCACCGAGCACCATGCATCGACTGGCCCGGTCGCTAGGCTTCGACACCTACAACGATTTCCGCGACATCTTTCGCAGTGGCGTCAACGACTTCTCGGTGGGTTATCCACAGAAGGCGAATCAACTCCAGGCGGTCGTGGGCGACGGTGATTTCGACCAGGCTCTCGACACGTTCCATCAGGCCGCCATCACCAATGTCGACGCCCTGTTCCACAACATCGACCGTAGCGCGATGAAGCGCGCCGTCGGTGCCCTGACCGCGGCGCGGAACGTCATCGTCGTCGGCATGCACGCGTCCTACTCGTTCGCAAACTACTTCCACTACGTCGCGGCCATGGGCTTGCGCAACTGGCACCTGGTGACCAGGCTCAATGGCGAGCTCGCCGATCGGATCGAGGGCCTCACGTCCGCCGACGTGGTCGTCGGAATTGCGCTCAAGCCGTGGGCGGCCGACACCATCAAGGTCGCCAAGCGATCCCATGAATCGGAAGCGTGGGTGATCGGCATCACGGACAGCCGGACATCGCCGCTCGCCGCATACTCGAACGACATCCTGCTCACTCCGGTCCGGAGTCCGAGCTTCTTCGAGTCGTATGTCGCGACGGCGGCCCTGGTCGAGGTGCTGGTCGGAATGGTCGTGGCACGCGGCGACAAGTCGATCATCGAGAACATCGACAACCTGGAACGCTGCCGCCACGAGATGGGCGAGTACTGGCCGGACGAATAGCCGGGCGCGAACACAGGAAGGCTTTCATGGCCCGGCTAAGGATTCTTGCTTGTCAGATCGATGTTCCCGTCATCGCTACCGCCGAGGATCGGGATCGACACCTCGACCGCGTCACGGCGAAGATTCGCTCGCGACTGCGCAAGCGACGCCACGACCTCGTGGTGTTGCCGGAGCTGTCCAGCATCGACTACTCGCGCGCCTGCTTCGACAATCTCGACAACCTTTCCGAGCCGCTCGATGGTCCGTCCCTTCAACGATTCGGATCGCTGGCACGGGAGTTCGGAGTCACGGTCGTCTACGGCATACCGCGGCGCGATGCCGGCGCCTGCTACATCTCCCAGGTCGCCGTCGATTCCAGTGGTGCGCCGATCGGCCATTTCGACAAGGTGCATCTCGCACAGTACGGCGCATCGATGGAGAAGGACTATTTCAGCCGCGGCGACCACCTGTTCGTCTTCAGGCACAAGGGCATCACCATTGCCCCCATCATCTGCTACGACATCAGGATGCCGGAGCTGACGCGCACCCTTGCCATCGATCACGGTGTGCAACTGGTGCTGCATTGCAGCGCTCATGCCCGAGACGAGTCCTTCTACAGTTGGCATCAATTTGTGGTATGCCGGGCCGTCGAGAACCAGGTCTACTTCCTGAGCCTCAATCGGGCTGGCACCAATTACGGAAACTCGATTTTCTGCACGCCATGGATCGACGAGAACAGCCCCGGTCTTCGCTTTCCGCAAACCGCCGAGAAATTCGAGACCATCGAGGTGGATGCGGGCGTGATCGAGCGTGCGCGCAAGACCTATCCGCTTCTCGATGACAGAGTCGACGACTATTCCGCATTCGCTCGGCTTGGCGTCGGTCCATGAGGTGACGAGACGGAGCTTGACCTGTACTCGACCAATGGCAAGAGCCAGCGTAGAACCCGGAAGTGGAACTCGATCGCCTGCGCGACGAATCCGATCTTCGACGGCGCCGCGTGCCGAAGTCGAGATTGAGCTGCCGGGCGCCGGGCGCGCGACCCCGAGCAGGAGAGAATGCCGCTCCGGCTCGACCGCATCCGTGTCGGGAAGAAAGTGTCGAAGCCGGTGTGCTGAGTTCGGCCCCGTCAGCCCTCCGCCACCCGCACCGAATCCACCGAGTGCAGGTCCAGCCGCAGCCCCGCCTTCATGATCTGCCCGGGCAGCTCGTGGCCCACCGCGGCCTCGACATCGCACGCGATGCCGGAGAGCTTGCGCAGGTCGATGCCGGTGTCGATGTCCATCTCCTCGAGCAGGTAGACCAGATCCTCGGTGCAGATGTTGCCGGTCGCCTTCGGCGCGAAGGGACAGCCACCGATGCCGCCGAACGAGCCCTCGTAGCTGTCGACGCCGAGCTCGAGCCCGGCCATCACGTTGGCGAGGCCGATTCCGCGCGTGTTGTGAAAGTGCAGGCCGAGGCCAAGCCCCGGCGCGGCTTCGCGCACCGCGGCAACGGCAGCCGCGACGAGTGGCGGCGTCGCCATGCCGGTGGTGTCGCCGAGACTCGCTCCGACGAATCCGAGCTGCTGGAAACGGTACGCAATCTCGCCCACCCGCGCGGCCGCGACGTCACCCTCGAAGGGGCAGCCGAACGCGACCGAGATCGCGCCGTGCACGGGTATTGCGGCCTCATCCGCCACCCTGGCGACATCCTCGAAGCCCGCGAGCGACGCCTCGATCTCACGGTTCACGTTCTTGCGGTTGTGGCTCTCCGAGGCGGACACGAACACGACCATCTCGTCGACCGCCGCCTCGGCCGCACGCAACGCCCCGCGCTTGTTCGGCACCAGCGCGGAGAACACCGCCCCGCGGGTTCGGTCGACGCCGCGCATCACCTTCTCGGCGTCAGCGAGCTGCGGCACCGCGCGGGGCGAGACGAATGAAGTCGCCTCGATGCGCGGCACGCCGGCATCGACGAGCCGGTCGATGAGCTCGATCTTCCGCTCGGTGGGGATGAACGACCGCTCGGCCTGGAAGCCGTCGCGCGGCCCGACGTCGGTGATATGTGCATGCAACGGGTGATTCATGATGGGACGACTCCGAATTGAAAACGCGGGACGCACCGCCCGCCGCAGGTTGCCGAGTGGCCTGATGACCAAGCTCAGCCGCGGGCAGGCCGCGCAGCGGGTTGGCCGTCGGCTGGAGCGACTGGCTATGCCGCGGTGGGTTTGACACGTTTCGGTGGGCGAGTGAACGGCTTTTTCCCGCTCGCTTTCTGCTGACGCCTCAACGCCTCCCCGATGGCCTTGATGTCATAGTTGAAACGTCGAGCAAACTCTTCGCGCCTACTCCAGGTTTCTTCGGCAATTGGATCTTTCCACATTGTCCCATCCCTCGATAAGTTGCAGTGGTGTACAGATCGTCGAACGAATCGGGACGGGAGCAGCGTACGCAGAGACTTCCGACGATGAAGAGTGCAACGCCCGCCGTTCCACGTCACCCCAGGGATGAAATACCGCCTGTTGGCGGTGGTGTGTTGCCCCGACAGCCTGGCTTTTGCTGCCTTATGCTCTCCGGTGTGACAACAAACCATCGACACAATGCAGCCAGGTGCCCGCACAACACAGACGCGAGACCACGCGCGATTGCATTTCCGACCGGCTTTGGGATCGATTTCTGTCTTTTCACAGCATGTGCTGCGTTATCGGCACTCACTTCATTTCCTCCGTTTAGTGCACGATGGTGCGGTTGCATCCGTCAGTACACTCTGTGTCCGCATAACGACCGAGCTCAGCCGCGGGCAAGCCGCGTAGCGGGTTGGCCGTCGGCTGGAGCGACTGGTTAGACGATGTAGCCCCATTTGCGGAAAGTAATCTGGAGTTCCGGATCTTCTCGGAACGTCTGATAGTAGAGAAATTCTGGCGCCACGTCTGCTCCGTTGGGCCACACGATTGTATGGAGTTCTTCGTCGACCCGAAACTTCTTGAACACTTCCGGGTCCTTTAACGGCCCGAACATCGGTCCCTCGAGTGCTTCTGTCAGATCAGCGATCCCTTCGCGTCCATCATCGAAGCACACTTCTACCCGGTAGCCGTCAAGTGGCTTTGCATTTGTTACGTGCAGGAACATCGATTCACTCCAACGGGTCGATGGGATTCGGAGCCTCTTTCATACGGCACCTTTCCCAGTTGTCCACGAGTTAGTCTTTATGCAGCTCGTACCACTCCAACACATGTCGCAGGGCTCGTCTCGGAAACCGACCCTCCACGACACCCGTGGCGATGTGCACGACTATCTCATACTCCCCGTACTTCGCATGAAAGTGTGCAGGAGCATGATCATTCCAATACATGGAGATGACAATACCGAGGAATCTACTGACAACCGGCATATTATCCTCCACGCACCTTTATCATCGCCTAACGACCAAGCTCAGCCGCGGGCAAGCCGCGTAGCGGGTTGGCCGTCGGCTGGAGCGCTGGGTTATGTCCCAATTCCAGCCCACTCCGACATCCTCTGTCTGGATATTGAGACAGCCGCCTCGGAGAAGCGCGCGGGGTGACGCAAGATAACCGCCTCGAACGCGTATTCCAGCAGCCCCATTTCCACCAAAACCGTGTATCCGGTCGTTTCAGAAGGCCGATTCACGGCTCGCTCGACTGCTTCGATGATTCCATGGCGCTCGATCATCTGCCACGTCCGAGAGGCTCTCGTTCGTTTTCCATTCTTCTTCGCCAGTACTTCCTCGTATGCGTACACTGCTTCCAGTGCCTCTCGCTCTGCGTCAGAGGCGGGACCGAACGCCGCTGCTCGCAGGTGAATCGCCCGCTCCCGGGCCTTGTTGGCAAGGTCAGGGCGTCTTCGCTCTGTGGCATTCTTCGCAAAGCGCTCGCACGCTTCGGGCGTATCCAGTCTGAGTACCCGCGGGTCCATCATATGAGCTCACACATAACCACTGATTAGCAGGCAAATCTGCCTGATAGTATGATATTGAAAGCTGTTTCAGGTTCCTCTACAAGCACGTGCTCGGGCAACCACTGAGCGGCGAAATCAACGCAGACCGCACACGCAAGCGGCCCCGGATACCCGTCGTGCTGAACCGCGAGGAGACGGCTCGCGTGATCGCATTGATGTCCGGTGTGCATCAGCTCATCGGCAAGCTTCTGTACGGCTCGGGCTTGCGCATCACGGAGTACCTCCGGCTGCGCGTCCAGGACGTGGACCTGGAGATGAAGGCCCTCACGGTGCGCAGCGGCAAGGGAGACAAGGACCGTATCACGACGTTCCCCGAGATGCTCGTACAGCCCCTGAAAGAACACCTTGTACGCATGTATAGGTGGGGTACGGACATTCGCACCATCCAGACCCTGCCGGGACACGCGCACGTCAACACCACCATGATCACACCCGTGTCCTGCAGCAAGGCGGCCACGGAGTCATGAGCCCACTGGACGACCTCACCATCGGGTGCTGACTCCCTCTCACCCTCGATCGTCTTCAGCCGTCTCGCATCGGGACGGCCATGGCGCATTGGCCCATGGCCCGCCGCGTAACGAGAGACGTGGGGCATGTCAAGGGTCGGCACGCTTGACTCGTCCGGCCCACGGCTTCCGACCGACGTGAGGTGGCGGACTCGGACGTCAATGAAAATCCCGGCTGCCGGCGCTCGGCGGACGGGCCTGGATCGCCGGCGTCCACAGCGCTTCGGCGATGATATGGACCACGCCCGATTCGGACTGGAGCTTTCCGGTCACGCCGAGGAACGACGCGGTCCGCGCGAGCACCGCGTGCTCGTCGAACACCCGCTTCCAGACCACGACGTTCACGAACCCGGTCTCGTCCTCGAGCGTCATGAAGGTCACGCTCGATGCGGTGGCGGGTCGCTGCCGGCAGATCACGATGCCGGCGTAGCGCACGCGGCGCCCGTCGGACATGGTGGCAACGGTGCGGGCATCGGGCAGCCTCCGGGACGTCAACGCACCGCGTAACGGGGCAAGCGGATGGCCGCGGGTGCTGTGGGCGCTGAACCGGTAGTCCCATTCAATCGTCTCGAACTCGCCGAGCGGCTCGAAATCGGGGCGATGCTCGCGCGAGGCGAGCGGCAGCGACGGTGCGGGCGTCCGGCCGAGGTCGAGCGCCTCCCACAGCGCGGTCCGCCGCTCTCCTTCGAACCGGGCGAAGGCGCCCGCCTCGGCGAGGCGACCCACCACGCCCTCGCCGAGCCGCGTGCGGCGGGTGAAGTCCTCCATCGAGGCAAAGGGCCGCTCGGTGCGCGCCGCCTCGATGCGCCGCCAGTCGCGCTCCTCGGAGAGATTCTTCACGTATCGCAGCCCCATGCGCACGGCAAACGACGTTCGCCGGAACGCTCCGCCCGGTGCGGACATGGCTCGCCCGGCCTCGCACCGCGACTCGCCGGCAGCACGCCTCGGCACTGACAGCCGGGGAGCCGGCGCATCGAGCGGCTCCAGCGTGCAGTCCCAGGCGCTGGCGGTCACGTCGACCGGGCGCACCTCGACCCCGTGGCGGACGGCGTCGCCGACGATCGTGGCCGGCGTGTAGAACCCCATCGGCTGCGCGTTGAGCAGCGAGCAGACGAACACCTCCGGGTAGTGGCAGCGCAGCCACGCCGTCGCATAGGCGATCAGCGCGAAGCTCGCGGCGTGACTCTCCGGAAAGCCGTAGTCGCCGAATCCGCGGATCTGCTCGAACACCCGCTCCGCGAACTCCCCGGCGATCCCCTTCGCCATCATGCGGGTCACCAGCCGGTCGCGGTGCCGGTCGATCCGCCCGGTGCGATGCCACGCCGCCATGTCGCGGCGGAGCTGATCGGCCTCGCCCGGCGTGTAGTCGGCCGCCACCACCGCGAGCCTCATCACCTGCTCCTGAAAGAGCGGCACCCCGAGCGTCTTGCTGAGCACGGGCTCCAGGCACGGATGCGGATAGACGACCGGCTCCTCGCCGCTGCGCCGGCGCAGGTAGGGATGGACCATCCCGCCGGTGATCGGGCCGGGGCGCACGATGCTCACCTCGATGACCAGGTCGTAGTAGTTGCGGGGCTCGAGCCGGGGCAGCATCGACATCTGCGCGCGGCTCTCGATCTGGAAGACGCCGACCGTGTCCGAACGGCAGATCATGTCGTAGGTGCGCGGATCGTCGGGCGGAATCCGATCGAGCGAAAGACGCCGGCCGTGGTGCCGCTCGATCAGACGGAACCCCAGGTCGAGCTGGGTCAGCGCGCCGAGCCCGAGCAGATCCACCTTGAACAGTCCGAGGTCTTCGAGATCATGCTTGTCCCACTGGATCACGGTGCGACCGGGCATCGTCGCGTTCTCGATCGGCACCAGGTCGTGGACCGGCTCGTGGCCGAGGAGGAAGCCGCCGGGGTGGATCGAGAGATGCCGCGGGAAGTCCTGGATCTGATCGCACAGCCTGAAGAGGTGGCCGTGAAGCGGGGAGGCCGGGTCGAGGCCGGCATGCCGTGCGAAACCCGCCGCGTCGAGCGCACCGTGATGCGACAGCATCCTGGCGAGGCGGTCGACCGCGGTCTCGGAGAGGCCGAGCGCCTTGCCGACCTCGCGCACCGCGGATCGGGCACGATAGCGCACGACGTTGGCCACCATGGCGGCGCGGTCGCGGCCGTACTTGCGGTAGACGTGCCCGATCACCTCCTCGCGCCGCGTGTGCATGATGTCGAGGTCGATGTCCGGGGGCTCGTGCCGCTCGCGCGACAGGAACCGCTCGAACAGCAGCTCGACCCGCGTGGGATCGACGGCGGTGATCCCGAGGCAGTAGCAGACCACGGAGTTCGCGGCCGAGCCGCGGCCCTGGCAGAGGATCCCCTCCTGGCGGCAGTAGCGCACGATCTCCCACATCGTCAGGAAGTAGCCGCCGTAGTCGAGCTCGTCGATCAGGGCCAGTTCCCGGTCGATCTGCTCGCGGATCGCCGGCGGCACGCCGCCCGTCGCGGCGAAACGCTCGTGCGCCCCGTGCAGGGTGAGCTCGCGAAGCCATGCGGACGAGGTCTTGCCGTCGGGCAGCTTCTCGGCCGGATAGCGGTAGCGGATCGCGGACAGGGCGAAGGTGCAGCGCGCCGCCACCTCGCGGGTGCGCTCGAGGAGCGCCGGCTCGTCTGCGAACAGCTTCGCCATCGCCTCCGGCGCCTTCAGATCGTGCTCCGCGTTCGCCCGGATCAGCCGCCCGGCGGTGGCGAGGGTGACGCGGTGGCCGATGCAAGTGAGCACGTCCTGGAGGTCGCGACGAGCCGGCACGTGGTACAGCACCTCGGTAGCCGCCACCAGCGGAAGGCCGGCGCGCCCTGCATGCCCGCGCACGCGCGCCTCCTGGCGGACTTCCTCGGCGCGGCGATGCCGGCTCACCATCGCGTACAGCCGGTCGCCGAACGCCTCGCGCATCGGCGCGACGATCGCGCGCGGCTCTTCCTCGCGGGCGAGCACGCTCCGCTCGCCGCCCAGGAGCGCGACGAGCCCCTCCGCCCGCGCGCAGATCTCCGGCCAGGTGACGCACGACTCCCCCTTCGGCCGTCGCAGCCGTCCGGTGGTGATCAGCCGGCAAAGGTTGGCGTAGCCGGTCCGGTTCATGGCGAGCAGGACGCAGGTGGAGGCGGGCGCCGGGGTGCCGGCGGTCGTCCCGAGACCGATCCTCGCGCCGGCGGGGCCCTCGTCACCGATGGTGGCCCCGGCACCGGCGGGATCCTCGTCGCGGACGGTGGCCTCGGCATCGGCCGGGTCCCCGTCGCCGACCGTGACCTCGGCGCCGACGATCAGGGACACGCCGAGCTCTTGCGCCTTCACGTGCGCGCGCACCACGCCGTGGACGCCGTCCCGGTCGGTCAGGGCGAGCGCCGGCAGCCCGAGCGCATGCGCCCGCTCGACCAGCTCGTCGGGGTGGCTCGCCCCTTCGAGAAACGAGAAGTTGCTCTTGCACCAGAGCGGGACGTACGACATTTGGACCCTTATTCAACCCGCCCCTGCCAGCGCCACCGCCGGCGCCGCCGGTCGTAGTAGACCCAGAGCATGTCGCCGTCGCGCATCCGGACGAAGTAGTACTCGCGGTGCACCGCCGAGCGCCACCAGCCGCCGGAGACCAGATACGGTCCCGCGAGATCGCGCACGTACCCGGCCCTTTCGTCTCGCACCGACCGGGTGTCCGGCTCGGGGTCCGGTTCCAGCCCCCGTTTCTCACCGATTCCCGGGCGCGGATCGGCCGGCAGCGCAAGCGCACGGGCAAGGATGCGCCGCACCATCGGCCGGCATGCCACCTCGCGCGGCTCGGGGGGCGGCATCGTCCCGACCGGCTCCCAGGCAAAGCGCGCCTCTGGCAGATGCGCCTCGCAAAGCAGCGCCCGCACCACCGCCTCGTCGCCGAACTCGGCGCGCACGCGGGCGAGCGCGCGCTCCGCCGCGGCCCGGTCGCGGCGCGGTCGGTCGCTGAACAACCCCTGCTGCACTGCCGCGGTAGCGACGGCACGGCCGGCGACTCGCACTTCGGTGACCCCCGCTCCGAGCGCCAGCGATTCGAGGCGAAGCCGCACCAGGTTCATCAGCAGGACGACGTCCGTCGTCGGCGCGGCGGGGCGGATCCGCTCGACGTGCGCATCGGCGCGGTCGAGTCGCAGGCGCAGCGTCAGCTCCGCCAGCGCCTGGTGACGCGCGGCGACCGTCGCCAGCACCCGGTCGAGCAGGCGCTTGAGGTGGAAGAGGAGGCGAACGGCATCGGTCTCGGGGTCGTCGAGGTCGCAGCGCGCGACGAGCGGCTCCATGACGCGCTGCGGCTGCAGCGGCGCCCACAGATCACCGGCGGCGAGCCGGTGCAGGCGGTGCGCCCCCGGCCCGAAGCGGCGGCGGACACCTGCGCCGGGCAGTGCGAGGAACGCCCGTACCGTCCGAACCCCGAGCTTGTGCAGACCGTCCCGGAGCGCCGGATCGATACCCAGCCGGCTCAGCCG
>MKWU01001366.1_pt1 | contig 42558 bp, 31 predicted proteins | sample 809101 | NCBI WGS metagenome assembly MKWU01 (sample SAMN05860141, study PRJNA318959) | sponge metagenome | host: Aplysina aerophoba | place: Slovenia: Piran, Adriatic Sea, Gulf of Piran | collected 2013-05-07 | reverse complement strand
GCACTTTCGGCAAGCCTGGCGGACGCGGGACTCCGGCTCGAGGCGGTCGACGGCGACGCATTCCGGCGCGAGGAGGCGCGAATGCGCGCGGCCTACTACAATGCCAGAACCCACTCGCTTCCGATTCAATTGGTAGCGCGGGTGCTGGACAGCGTCGGTCCGACGGGCAGGCGCGACCAGTATGAGGATGCGATAGATTCGGAACACGATGCTCGCCGAGGAGGTCGAGCTTTCCGAATTCCTGACGGCATGGATGCAGAGAAGCTATTCGAAAGAATTGTAGGAAAAGGAATTTTGCAGCTGGCGGAATACGATCAATACGGTACGCCGGTACCTTCTCTCGGAAGCTACATCGCCGCAAAAGCCGGGTCGGTTCTGCATCTAATAGCGTTGGACGGCAATAGCGACAGTGTCAAGCTAGCTCTGGTGAGAGGCGAGGATCCCAATGCCATCGACATCCGCGGAAGGACGCCGCTGCACATCGCGGCCGGGTGCGGCTGGGCCGATATTGCGGAAATGCTGCTTGAGGCCGGGGCCGATCCCGATGCCTCCGACCTTAAGGGCAGGCGCCCAATTGAACTCCTGCCAAACCATGCGAACGCGAGACTCAGGGAGATATTAACTTCCGCTAGTGCTCGCGACCGATCATCGCCTCGGCTCGGCAATTCTCCTCCGATTCCGACCCACGACAACGATCCTTCCCCTGAGCAGTGAGTTTCGTCCTTGAGTCGGTATCTACAGCTGTCATTCCGAAGTGCGCCGGACTTTTTAGTTTTTCGTATCTACTCGCCCCCTATTTTTCGCGATTTTCATTTGGGTGATATTCACGGCAGGAACGCCCGCCTGGCGTGTGGGTTGAACCTTGGGGGGCTGGTGCGTTGATCTGAGCGCTGGGCCTGTGGCCCTGGCGTGGCTGCCATGTCGGGGCGATGACGATTCCCGTTTGACATCATGTGCCGGGCGTTCTATGGCTGGTTCGGGGAGGTTATGGGAAGGTGGGTCAATTTTGGACGCCGATTCCCGCAAAAGCGGGTCAACTTTGCACGCTGCTCAACACCTGTCGCGTCGACAAACTAGGCGGCGCCTGCTGAAGTCGAGGAGTCCCAAGTCGACCCGCGTTCCGGGAGTAGCTGTTTGGCGCATCCGAGATTAGCATCGGCAAGCAGATCGGATCGCCGCCGCTTACCGTCCTTCGTGCAAGACTTTCTTGATACCGTGTCGCCGGGATTCTTCGATTGGATCTGTCGGAGCGGTTGCGCGCCGGTCGCCGAATTCTCTTTCGGCGACTGCAAATCTATGAACGGGACCGTTCGATCGCCGCGTCGATTTCTCGGCGCCCATTCGGAATTTCTGAAGCATCGCTGCGGAATAGAGTTCTTTTATTCATGCGCGCCGCGAGACTAGTTGAATTATTCAATGAGCTGAGGCGCGGCGAGGGGCATGCGATGATTCGAACTGGCGAAGAGTACAGGGAGTCCATTAGAGACGGGCGGGAAGTCTATATGGACGGCGAGCGCGTTGAGGACGTTACGAGCCATCCGATGTTTAAGCCGATCGTAGATATCCGCGCTCGAATTTTCGACATGCAGCACGATCCGGCAACCAGCGGCATAATGACGGTCGAGCAGGACGGAGAAACCAACGCCGTCGGCAATTCGTTGCCGAAGTCGTGCGAAGACTGGTGGGCGAAGCGCAGGGCGACCGACGCGGTACTCGAGGAAATAGGCGGCGTCGTTACGCGAGTAGGCGACGAGACCGTCGGCGAGATTTGGTCTCTCTACGACGGCCAGGAGATGTTGAACCAGGTCGACGAGAGATTCGCCGAGAACATTCGCAACCATGTTGATAATGTACTGCGATTCGACCCATTCCACGTATCCGCGAATACGGATCCGAAAGGCGACCGCTCGAAGGCTCCGCAAGATCAGGACCCGGACATGCTCCTGCACATCGTCGATGAAAACGACGCGGGAATCGTGGTTCGAGGGGCGAAATACGAAACCGCCGCCGCATACGCCAACCAGGCTTTTACAAAGCCCACCATCGCGAATTGGGGCAATCAGGCGCTGTCCGATTACGCCGTCGGCTTCATTTGCGACTTGGGATCCCCCAACCTGAAATTCATCTGCCGTTCGGGATTCGCCGGCGACGCGCGAGACCCCAGGGACTATCCTCTGTCCAACCGGTTCGATGAAATCGATACGCTGGTCGTCTTCGACAACGTATTGATTCCCTGGGAGAACGTCTTGTTCTGCAGGCACACCGCCGCCGCCGCCTTCATTCGGGCGACGCTTCACCGCTATTCCGCGTTCGCCTTCGTGCAGCGCACGCTAAAGCAGGCCGACATGATGATCGGCGCGGCGCTGTTCAATGCCCGGCAAACGGGCCTGGAAAAGCAGCCTGCGGTGCAGGAGAAGCTATCGACTCTAGCGGTGTGGCGGGAAGGAATAAATGCGCATTTGACCGCCGCGATCGCCCTGGCCGAGGATTCGCCCGCAGGGCTGAAGATGCCCAACCAGTCTCTGCTCTATACGGGCAGGGTTCACGCCATGTCCAATTTGCCGACCATGATGCACATCGCGCGCGAACTTTGCGGCGGCCAGATTTGCGTTACGCCGAACGCCGCCTCCTTCGCAGCTCCCGATACCCGCCACTGGATGGAAAAGTTCTACACGATAAACGAGGATTGGATTGCGGAGGATCGCCGGAAGCTCCTTGCTTTCGCCCGCGATCTTTTGAACTCGGACTATGCCGGACATAGGCTGACGTTCCAATTGTTCGCGCAATCGCCGCCATTCGCGCATTTGGCCGCCGTTTACAGGAATTTCGACTGGGACGGCCCGCTAAGCTTCGTGAAGGAAGCCGCCGGATTGTCCGGGAATGTCATGAAGGGCGTTGAAGGCAAAGGCAGCGACATTGCCGTCGAGCAGTGGTACAAGGACTCGAATCGGAGCCGGTCCGAGGCAGCTTGATCGGTTCGCTCCTTCGGAGAGTTTTCGATGGCCGAGCCAAGCGAATCAGCGCTGCGGCGCAAGTTCGTTAGCGCGATGAGCCGCGCGGCAAGCACAGTCAATGTCGTCACCACGGACGGCGCGTCCGGGCGCGCCGGCGTAACCGTGTCCGCGATGGCTCCGGTTTCAGCCGATTCTCGCTTCCCGACATTGCTGGTATGCGTGCATGAACTTAGCCCGGCGGCGAGCAAGATTCTCGCAAACAGGTCGTTCTGCGTCAACGTCTTGAGAGACGACCAGTCCTACATAGCGGACAGCTTCGCCGGCCGATTCAAGGATACGGTGCTGGACAAATTCGATTGCGCCGATTGGGTCGACGAAGAATCGGGGTCGCCTCGGCTCTTGAATCCGCTGGTGGCATTCGACTGCCGGGTTGCGGATGTCAGCTGCGTCGGCACGCACAACGTGATTATCGGCGAGGTCGTCGGCATTTTTATCGCCGAGGCCGGGTCGCCGCTGATCTACGCCCGACGCGCCTACGGCACGGCTTCGCGCATTGATTCCGTCGAGTCGATCTCTTCGGGAATGGCACTGGAAGGGCGGGACCTGCGCATAGGATGCTTCCATACATTCGGACCGTTCGTAATTCCGGGCATACTGGAACGGCTCGGGTCGAGGCGAAGCGGGAATGTCAAACTAGTCGAAGGCGACCATCGAAGAGTCGTCGAGGCGCTTAGGGCGGGCGAGACCGACTTAGCGCTGCTTTACGATTTCGATTTGGATGACGGCGTGGAAGTCGAACCTCTCGCGGATCTCGATCCCTACGTGCTGCTCTCTGCGGATTCGGATCTCGCTGAACGCCAGGTTCTGGAACTCGAGGAACTAGCCAGGCACCCTATGGTACTGCTGGACGCGCCGCCAAGTTCCGAATACTTTCAGTCGCTGTTCCTGGATGCCGGACTTGAGCCGATGGTCGGCTATAGGTCCGGATCACTGGAGATGGTGCGCGGCATGGTCGCCAGGGGACTGGGATTCTCCATTCTGACGACCCGGCCCTCCGCAAGCGTGGCGTACGACGGCAGGCGGCTCGCCACGCGACCGCTCGGCGATTCGGTTAGGCCCAGCCGGGTCGTGCTGGCCCGCCGCCGAAACACGGAGGATTCCGAAATCGTCGCCGCGTTCGCCGAATTGTGCCGAGAATTCTTCGACTGCGGAACAGCGCAGCAAGGGAAGTCGCGAAATGAAGCATAAGAGAATTAGACCGTTCAATACCCGAGATACCTATCCTGAGCAAAGTCTGGATAACGATCTGTGCCAGGCCGTTGTCGCGAAAGGCACGATCATATTCGTTCGAGGCCAGATTGCGCAGGATATGGATACGTCCGAGAATTTATTCCCCGGGGATCCGGCTGGCCAGGCTCGCAAGGCCATGGAGAATATAAAAATGCTTCTGGAAGAGGCCGGCGGAAGGATGGAGCACCTTGCGAGAATCGTCGTCTACCTAACGGACATCCGCTATCGCGACGCCGCTTATCGCGCCATGGGCGAATACCTAAAAGGAATACATCCCGTGTCGACCGGCATCGTCGTTTCCGCGCTGGCGCGGCCTGAATGGCTAGTGGAAATCGAAGCGACAGCGGTTATTCCGGACCAGGAGGAAGATTGAGCCATGACCTTTTCGATCGTAGCGCGCTGCCGGGACAGCGGCATGTTCGGCGCGGCCGTTTCGTCTTCGTCGCCCGCCGTGGCCGCGAGATGCGCCGGGGCCAGGGCCGGCGTTGGCGCGGTATCGAGTCAAAACGTCACGGACCCGACTCTTAGAGGCCGGTGCCTAGATCTGATGGAGAGGGGGGCGTCGTCCACGGAAGCGGTGGGCATATTGGCGAGGACTGCGAAGCATATGCGGCATCGCCAGCTTCTCGCCGTGGACGGGCTCGGAAACACGGCGGTGCATTCCGGGGACGATACGCTCGGCATATGGTCGGCGGCTCAAGTCCCCGACGCCGCCTGCGCGGGAAACCTGCTGGCTGACAAGTCCGTTCCCCGCGCCATGGCCGAGGCGTTCGAGGCCAGCCGCGGCCATTTGGGCGAACGGCTGCTGCTTGCCATGCGCGCGGCCCTGGATGCCGGCGGCGAGGAAGGGCCGGTTCATTCCGCGGGCATGTACCTCGTGCGCGAAGTATCCTGGCCGGTCGCCGACCTCCGCATCGACTGGAGCGACGGCGACCCGATCGCCGATCTCGGCGACTTATGGAATATCTACAAGCCTCAGCTCGACGCCTACGTAACGAGAGCGCTAAACCCGGATTCGGCGCCGAGCTACGGAGTTCCGGGCGACGAGTAGATCAGCCGCCGCCGGCGCGCGGGCGCCCTCGCCGTGACCCCGTGAACTTCCGCTTTGATTTCAAGTCGAATTGGTGTTTTGTGGGGCATGGCGTGCAGATTTACTCTCAAGCAATTGGAATACTTCGTTGCCGCTGGCGAGGCTTGCAGCATTTCGATCGCGGCGCAGCGCATTAATGTGTCGCCTCCGTCGATTTCGGCCGCGATTTCCCATCTGGAAGGGGAGTTTGGCATTCAGCTTTTCATCCGCAGGCACGCGCATGGAATGGAGCTAACGCAAGGCGGCCGGAAATTTTTTCGAGCCGCCGTTCAAGTCCTGGCCGAAGCGGACGGGCTGCGGGATGTCGCCAACGAGATTGCCGGAACCGTAATGGGCGCGATCAAGGTTGGCTGCCTCGTAACGATCGCGCCGCTACTCATGCCGGCTCTTCGGAAGAGTTTCGAGATCAAGTTTCCGGGCTCCAGCGTCTCGCAGTTCGACGGCCATCAGCTCGAGCTGGTGGACTTGCTTGAAAGCGCGAAAGTCGACGCGGTCGTGACATACGACCTTGACATACCGGCCGGCATAGAATTCCAGCCCTTGGCGGAATTGCCGCCCTATGCCGTGCTTGCCGCGGATCATTCGCTCGCGACGCGAGACTCGGTTGAATTGAAGGACATCGCGCCGGAACCCATGGTCCTGCTGGACCTGCCGCTAAGCCGCGAGTACTTCCTGTCGATCTTCCGGAGCGCCGGCTTCAGGCCCAATGTCGCCGAGCGCGCGGGAAGCGTTCCCGTCATGCTTGGCCTTGTCGCCAACGGCTACGGCTACGGGCTGCTGAACATCAGGCTCGGCGCCAACACGGCTCCCGACGGAGGGTCGCTGGCGCGCGTTCCCCTGGCGGGCAGGTTCCGCCCCATGGTCCTCGGTCTGGCGACTATGCGCGGAATTGCGAAAACGAAGCTGCTGGAATCATTCGAAGATCATTGCAGGGCCAAGCTTGCCGACGGGTCGATTCCGGGCGTCGCGCCGTGACGGTATTCGGACCCCCGCCGATGCACAATCGATTTGCCAATTTCGCGCTCCGGCGATAACAGTGGGCGCATGGCTTTGGATGTGACTGAATTGGTAGGCGCGGCGAACGCGCCGCTCACAGATCCGGAACGAAACCGCAAAATCGGTTCCGGCGAATCCCGTTTCGAACTCTATCATTTCGGTCTTTCGATCTGCTCGCACAAGGTTCGCGCCGTGCTGGCCGAAAAGGGAGCTTGCTATGCAAGCCACGACATCGGCATCCTTCCGCCGCTGATGGAGAACTACCATCCCGACTATGTTCGCCTGCGCCTGCATGGCGCGCGCGGCCGAGGGTTCGTAAGCGGCTTCACCGGACGATCGTCGATTGCGACCGAGGGATTTGATCCCTGCGTCGTTCCGACGCTCGTCGACAGGTCCGCGGGAACCGTCCTGGTCGACAGCACGGCGATTTGCGAGCATGTGGCGGCGAATTCGGACGGCGGCACCGATCTGCTGCCGCAAAGGCATCGGCGGAGCATCGCGGACGAGATGGCGGTCGTCGACCGCACGCCGCATGTCGCTCTGCTCTACGGCGCGCACCCGGAAGGCGACTATAGGCCCGAGAAAATACGCGAGAAAATGCCGCGAATCCATGATTACAAGATCATGAAGCTTATGGAGGGGCGGTCGCTCGCCGTAGGCGACCCCACGCTGGTCGGCGCCTACCACTCAAAGATAGTCAAGGAAGCCGCGGCGAAGTCGTTCGTCGCAACTCCCGACATGATGAGAAGCGCCGCATCGGAAACCGTCAGGATAGTCGGAGAATTGGACGGTCGCCTCGAAGACGGACGACAATGGGTCTGCGGCGAGCAGTTTACGCTGGCGGACGTATTCTGGGCGGTAAGCCTGTTCCGCCTTAAATGGCTGGGCATGGATTTCTGCTGGAAGGGCGGGCACCGTCTCAACGACGCGCCGCGCAGCAATGTCGAACGATACGCCGAACGGCTTTTCGAGCGCGAATCATTCCGAACGGCGGTAATCGAATGGCCGACCAATCCGCCGTCGGAGTTCGTGTCGGAACACTACCCGGAACAATTCGAATCGCCTCCCGAAAGGAAGGAGCCGCGGCGCCTCAAACCCGGCGAGCACGGTCGCGACCTGCGCGAGGAGAACTTGACCGCGGCGGTTCTCGAAACCATGAAAGGCGCGCGGAACCCGCGAGCGCGCAAAATCCTGACTGCGTTCACGCGGCATTTGCATGCATTCCTCGAAGAGGTCGAGCCGACGGAAGAGGAATGGGAATTCGCAATAGATTTTCTGACGCGAACCGGTCACATGTGCAAGGACGGGCGGCAGGAGTTCGTTCTCTTGTCCGATGTGACGGGCGCCACGGCGCGCGTCGACATGATCAACCACCGATTTCTCGACGGCGCGACGGAAAACTCGGTGCTTGGCCCGTTCTTTATCGAAGACCGACCCGCCTTCGACAACGGCGCGGACATATCGGGAAGCCTGCGAGGCGAGCCGCTGCTTGTATCGCTTCGGGTTCTGGACCCGCAAGGCAATCCGGTCAACGGCGCGCGGGTCGATATCTGGCATTCGGACGACGACGGCTCCTACGATATAATGAACCCTTCGCTCGAGGCGGCGGCGATGCGCGGCGTATTTCGCTCCGACCACGACGGGCGCGTCTGGTTCACATCGATAATGCCTGCGTCCTATCCCATACCCGACGACGGGCCGGTCGGCGAGATCCTGAATGCGGCGAACAGGTCTCCGATGCGTCCCGCGCACGTGCATGTTCGGGTCGAAGCGCCCGGCTACGTGCGCTTGACGACCATGGTCTTCGTGGAAGGCGACCAGTTCCTCGACAGCGACCCGGTATTCGGCGTCAAGGACAGTCTGGTCATTCCCTTCCGCAAGCGCGCGGGGCTTCGAGCGCCGGACGGGGCGAAGGTTCCGGACCCCTGCTACCTCGCGGAGTACGAGTTCGTTCTGTCGCGCCGCCGGTGAGCGCATAGGCGTTGGTCCGTTGCGGGCCGCTGCCGGAATTCAATTGACGGAGGTTCGCGATGTCATTGCTCTGGACGATTTTGGTCGCCGCGGTTGTCGCGATCGCCGTAGTAATCGTAGTTCTGGCGAAGCTTTATAGAAAGGCTAGCAGGGAAATCAGCCTGATTCGCACCGGCATCGGCGGGCAGAGGGTCATCATGGCCGGCGGCGCCATCTCGCTGCCGTACTTCCACGAAGTCTCCGAAGTCAACATGCGCACGCTTCGCCTGGAAGTGAAACGGTCCGGCGAAGACAGCCTGATAACCCGCGATCGATTGCGCATCGACATAGGAGCGAGTTTCTCGGTTGCCGTCGAAGGCACCGAGGAGGCGGTGTCGCGCGCGGCGCAGACGCTGGGCCACCGAACTTTCGAAGCCGAAAGATTGCGCGAGATTGTCGAGGGGAAGCTTGTGGACGCGCTTCGCGCGGTCGCCGCGCAGATGACCATGGACGAGGCGCACGAGGGACGGGCCGAGTTCTCGAGCCGCGTTCGGTCGCTGATTGCAAGCGATCTGGCCGAGAACGGCCTGCGGCTTCAGTCGGTATCGCTTACGTCGCTGGATCAAACGCCTTTTCGGTCTCTGGACGAGAACAACGCGTTCAATGCCGTCGGCATGCGCAAGCTCGCCGAAGTCATCGCCAAGTCGAAAAAGGAGCGGGCTCAGATTGATGCCGACGCCGATGTCGCCGTGAAGCTGGCGTCGATGGAAGCGACGAGGCGGAAGCTGGAAATCGACAGGGACGAGGAAAAAGCTAGAATAGCCCAGGAACAGGAAATCGCCACGTTGCGCGCGGCGCAGTCCGCCGAGGTCGCGTTAAGGCGGGCGGAATCGGAAAGGGCGGCCGAAGAGTCGCGAATCGAAAGGGATCGGGCCGTAAGGGAAGCCGCGGTTGCGCGGGACAAATCCGTTCGTTCGGCGGAAATCAGCAGAGACCTCGAAATCGAGGCGTCGGCGATCTCCAAGGAGCAGGAGCTGCAGATCAAGCAGAAGGAAAGCGCGATCGCTGTCGCCGAGAAATCGGAAATGGAAAGCCATGCGAACGCAATGGCCGACAGGGCGCGCGCGGAGGCTGCGACCGCCTCGGAGGCGATTGTCACGGCGCGGCGGATTGCGGAAGCGGACAGGGAAAAGCGCCTGGCGCTGATTGAAGCCGAAAAGGGCGCCGAGGCGGACAAGGTCCGCTTGACGACGCTAGCCGCGGCGGAACGGAACGCGGCGGCGGATCACGCGTCGGCGAAGCTTGAAGCGGCGCGGGCCGAAGCGGATGCCGAGCGCGAAAGGGCGTCGGCCAATAAGGCAACTCTTCTCGCCGAGGCGGAGGGGCGAAGGGCGCTGCACGAGGCCGAAAACGCTCTCGACGAGGTTCACGTCTCCCTGAAGAAGGAGCTTGCCAGAATCGAGACCATTCCCAAGGCGATCGCCGAGATGGTCAAGCCGGCGGAAAGGATTGAATCGATAAAGGTTCACAATATTACCGGACTCGGAGGGCTATCCGGCGGCGGCGAAGGCGGCGGCGAAAAAACGCCGGTCAATCATGCTCTGGATTCAATACTCGGAATGGCCGTTCAACTGCCCGCTCTACGGCAGCTCGGCGACGAGCTAGGCCTTTCCATGGGAGAGAGTATGAAGCAAGTAACGGGAAATCCCGACTCGTCGGGCGGCGGCGGTCAAGCAAGCCGCTGAAACCGTTCGCGCTGATCGCACAGGAATTATCGGCTTCCAAAAAAAAGCGCATTTCGCGGGACTTTGGCCCGCGGAATCGGATGGTTGCCCAGGGACATTCACCGGCATGCCGCAGAAATGCGACTCCAAGGCACGGCGCCTCGATTTAACTTGCCGCGCCATTCGGTTGAAGCAGCGGTCTGGACGCCGCGCAGCTGCGAATACCAGGGCAGCCTAAATGGCAATGCGCGCCCGTCAGAACGATGCCGCGCATGAAAAATTGGCAAATGGTCCGCGCGACCTTCGGGCCTAGCGTCGATTTCATTATTGGCTGCCGCTACGCCTGCGCTCCGGCATGGCAATGCGAAGCCGAATATCCAATGCGTCCGAAGTCTGATCGCTGTTTCGCCAAGCCTTATAAAGCTATCATCGGCGCGATATTCCTACTCGATGGCGGGCTTCCATTTTCGATGCGAGAAAAGCAAAATTCGCGCGCGTCGCGAGATCATGGGATTCTCGCTAATTTCAATGGCGTCGCCAAAAAAAACGACGACTGATCTCGGAAGACTTGACGCCCTCGGCAACTCGTTTACTTGAACCCGCCACTTCAGCGATCTTCTCGATTTCGCGATGCAGGAAGGAATGCGATCTAAATTCTTCTAGGCATCCTTCGCGGCATCGCATCGTCCCGTCGTTTCAGGGAATCAACAACGTATGGCAATTGACAAGGCAAAGAGAACCGGGATTTTCGGCGCGGCCTTGAACGCGTTGAAAATCGGGAATTCCGGAATCGTCCTGACCGACGACGGTATAGGTCTTCAGGGACGGTCTCCGGCCACCTTGAAATTCGAGGACCTCTCTGAAGAAATCTCCGTTCGCAAGAAGCTCGGATTTTCGTCTCTGTCTCTTGCCATGCACGGTGGTCAAGTCATTCGCGTCGGACCGTTGAAGACGGAAAGCGCGATTGCCTTCGCATCGCGTGCCAACGAGGCGCGGAGAGCATTCTACATTCGCTTTCTCGAAACCGGGAGATCCGAGATCGCCGAGCTTGCGAGGGTCGCAGCGCGCCTCGAAAACCCTAGGCGCTACCCCTCGGCATGCCTGCTCCAGCCATTTATCGATCAAGTGCGGTGCCTTGGCTCGCGGCTGCTATGTTCAATTCCGGCGCAGCTGATTAACCAAGATCTAGAGCGGGAAATCGATCTGGTCAGGCAACTGTCCGACGATCCATCCGGACTCAGGGAGCGAGCGATCAAGGTTTTCCTAGCGCGTGAGCTAGAGAGCATGTCTTCCTTCTTCGATAGTATAGAAAGCAATCCCCTGACCCCGGAGCAGAGGCAGGCGGTCGTCACGGACGAAGACGCGACTCTGGTGCTCGCAGGGGCCGGATCGGGAAAGACAAGCGTGATCACGGCCAAGGCGGCATATTTGATCCAGCGCGGAATTCGGCGCCCGGACGAAATCCTGCTTATGGCTTTCGCTAGGGATGCGGCCGAGGAAATGTCGGAAAGGATCCAAAGACGCTGCGGCGCAGCCGTAGATGCAACGACATTTCACGCGCTGGGGAACGCCATCCTGCGGGAGGCGGAAGGACAGGCGCCCGCGCTTGCGGCTCATGCGGGCGACGAAGCGCAATTCCGTAATCTTCTGCGCGACATCCTGCTGAACGATGTGGCAAAGCTTCCCGGCCTTGGTAAAACGCTGGCGGTCTGGTTCGGGGAACTGCATTGCCCCTACCGGAGCGAGTGGGATTTCAAGTCCATGGACGAGTACTTTCAATACATCGACGGCCATGAACTCCGCTCGCTGAAGGGAGATCGGGTCCGGAGCTTCGAGGAGCTGCAGATCGCGAACTGGCTTTTCCTCAACGATATCGAGTACGAGTACGAACCGGACTATGAACACGAGCTTCCGGAGAACAGCCGAACAGCATACACGCCGGACTTCCGTCTGACCGGCAGCGGCGTCTATATTGAGCACTTCGGCGTTCGCAGGACAACCGATCCCGATGGCAGGGAATTGCTGACTACCGCTCCATATGTAGACCGCGATCAATACTTGAAAGGGATGGAATGGAAGCGCCGCGTTCACAGCGATCACGACACCGTCCTGATAGAGACATACAGTTACGAGCGGGATGAAGGGCGACTGACCGAGAATCTGGCGAAAAAACTGGAACCTTATGCGGCGCCCAAGCCAATTCGGGACGAACGCGTGCTCGAAACGCTTGCGGAACAAGGCCAAATGGATAGCTTCACGCGTACGCTGTCGGCATTCCTGCGCCATTTCAAAAGCGGATCGCATTCGATCGAAGCATGTCGAAGAAAGGGAGCGGAATCGCGGGATCCCGCCCGCAGCGCGGCGTTTCTCAAGATTTTCGAGCCGCTTTTCAAGGCGTATCAGGAGCGGCTGGGCAATCGAATAGATTTCGAGGACATGATCCTTCGCGCCGCCGGCCATGTTCGCGAAGGTCGCTATAAGAGCCCGTACCGGCACCTGCTGGTAGACGAGTTCCAGGATATTTCCAATGCGCGCGCGAGACTACTGCTGGCACTGAAGGAACAGCATGAAGATGCCCGGATTTTCGCGGTCGGCGACGACTGGCAGTCCGTCTTCAGGTTCACCGGTTCGGATATCCATCTGATGCGGAACTTCGGCAAGACATTCGGTGGCAATCTGGATGGCCGGACGGGAATCCACAGCTCGGTGGATCTCGGCCGCACGTTCCGAAGCGTCGACCGGGTAGCTCTTCCTGCTCGAAGGTTCATACTGAAGAATCCCGCCCAGATCGAAAAGCGGGTCGTTCCCGCAGGAGCAGCCGGGGCTCCGGCCATTGCGATCGAGTTCTGCTCAAGAAATCGAGGCGATAATGCACTGTCTAGGGCCCTTCGCCGCATCCAAGATCTGCGTCCCGAAGGAAAGACGGCTACGGTTCTTCTGCTGGGTCGCTACCGACACGTGAAGCCGACGAATTTTCGCGCGCTGTCCAGGGACCATGCCGGTCTGGATCTTCGGTTCATGACTGTTCACGGTTCGAAGGGCCTGGAGGCCGACCACGTAATCGTTCTCGATGCCTCGTCCGGACGGATGGGCTTTCCTTCCGAGGTCGAGGATGACCCAATTCTGGACCTCGTCCTGCCGGAATCCGAGATTTTCGATCACGCCGAAGAAAGGAGATTGTTCTATGTTGCGCTGACTCGGGCGCGTTATTCGGTGACAATACTCGCCGACCGCGAGAATCCCTCATCGTTCGCACGTGAACTGGCTGATGAAGAGGAGTATGGAGTCGAAGTTGTCGGTACAGCCGGAATCGCCGACCGCGCCTGCGGGAATTGCGGCGGCCGGATGCTTGCCCATGCAGGGAAATCAGGGCACTCGTACTTCAAATGCGAACATCGCTTTCTGTGTGGCCGCACTCTCCGGTCGTGCAATGCATGCGGATGCGATTTGCCGATTGCCGAAAGTACCGACCCGGATCGGATGAAGTGCAGCTGCGGCGAGGTCTATCTCGCCTGTCCGTCTTGTCCGGATGGCTGGCTTGTCGAGCGTTCTGGCCGTTTCGGAGCCTTCCTAGGCTGCGTTCGGTTTCCTGAGTGCAGCGGGAAGGCGAAGCACTCACATAAATCCGCTCGGAATCGTCCGTCCCCCCGTCGATGATCGCAGGAATTTTTCCAGACGCCGCGTTTTGCGTGATTCCGCCGCTTGAAAAAACGCGTCGTTGGACGGACATCGTATATCGCCAATTCCGGAATTTGCCGATTTGCGAACAGAAATAAAGCATATTCATGTACATCGACTTCTTGCGGCGGCGGAGAAATACGGCGTGCCGTCGGTGCTGCCTTGCACGCGGGCCTCCTCCGAATTTGATCGGTCGCTCCAAGTCGGAATCGACCGGCGCCTTGCGTCGAAGACGATTTTGCAGAACAGTAGAGACAGCTGCCCCGGGGGACTTTTGCAAGCTCTTCTATAGAGCTAATGCCGGTCCCGGTAGCCAGCTGACCAAACCGCCGCAATTTCACACCAATAAGCAATTGCATGCTCATCAGATGCAACGCCTTGGGCATGAACGATCTGAAGGAAGGGCGGCGCAGCGGTCGAGACCAGCCGCTGGCTGCACAAGGGTTGGGCGGCGGGGTTTCGTCCCGGGCAGTCGGCTTAATCCGGGAGCGGATCGGGAAGGGTTTCTTGGCAACGCTGTCTTTGGAGTCGGTCCGAGCCCTTATGCAGTCACCGGGTTTCCGGAAGGCGCCGCCGCGACCGGTCCATCCCGAGGCTGATCCGCAGAATTAGGAAGAGATTGTCGAGGTGTAATCCGTGATTGGCATAAGGACGAGATCATGCGTAGCGCTATCGCCGGATAGCTGTCGCTGCGGAATTCGTTCCTTTATTCTATCCTCGTCCTCCTGCGGAATTTCATGCCCGATTCCCGAAACCGATATAAAAGGGCGGTCATTGCCTCCGCCAATGCGCTAAGTGGCGACTGTCTTTCCTCTTGCAGCAGTCAAGCGATTTAAATAGTACGATAGGCGTGCGCGCTCCCGGCCCGGATGCACGACATCTCGTTCGGCTGAGGCGTCCTGCGCCCGGGAAATGAGGAAATGATCGACGATGACGCAATTTCTGAGGCGGCTTGAATCACTTTATACGCAGTTCGCTACGAAATCACGTCAACTTGGCCGTATTGAATTCTCCGCCCGCGCCGCGCGTCTCGAATACTTGGGAATCGCGCTCAATGTGCCGGTGCGCGGGGCGTAAGAGCGGCGCTGCAAGTGCTTGAGGGGGATCTTCGCGCAGACCTGACCTGAAAACCTTATGGAGGAATCAATGGAACAAATCAACAGACGACAGACACTTGCGCTGATGGGCGCGGCGGCCTCGGGCCTTGCTGCGCCGGCGCTGGCCAGCAACCAGACCGTCAAGGTCGGGGCATTGCGGTTTACTTCGCACTCCGGCAGCTTCGTCGCCTACGAGCGAGGCTATTTCGCCGATGCCGGACTAGATGTGGAGTTCGAATTTTTTCAGGCGGCGCAGCCGATGGCCGTGGCGATCGCCAGCGGCGACCTGGACTATGCCGTGACAGCGATCTCGGGCGGTCTGGTCAACCTTGCGGGCAAGGGCGCTATCAAGGTGATTGGCGGCGCGCTTTCCGAAGAGGACGGCATCGACGGCCAGAAGTTCCTAGCTTCGAACGCGGCGTACGAGGCCGGAGTGAAAACTCCGAAAGACCTGGACGGAAAGAGGTTCGGCATGACCCAGGCCGGATCGTCCTTCCACTACATGGGATCGAAGATGGCGGCGGCCGAGGGCATCCAATTGCAATTCGTACCGCTTCAGAAGGTTGGCGCAATCATCGGCGCCTTGAAAACCGGCCAGATCGACGGCTGGTCGATTGTACCGCATATCGCCAAGCCGCTCGCCGGGTCGGGTGACGTGCACATCATCGGCAACGTGGCCGACTTCATACCCGGCTACCAGGTAACCACGGTATTCACCTCGTCGGAAAACGCAGCGAATCAGAGGGCCTTGACCGAAAGCTTCATCGCCGGGTTCTCAAGGGGCGTGGACGACTATGCGGCGGCAATGATCGATGGAACGGACGATCAGGACGCGATGGTCGATCTGATCCACAAATACGTCTATGCCGACCGCCCGCGCGAAAAAGCGGCCCCGCCGATTATCAACGGAACCATGCGGCTCAACACGGGCGCGGCGTTAAACTTGGCCTCGGTACAGGATCAGCTGAACTGGTTCCAGTCGGAAGGGCTGGTAGACGCAGGCATCATGATCGATCAGCTGGTCGATACCTCCTACGTCGAGATACTTGGCACCTAAGTCCGGCGCGGCGGGGTGACCTCCGCGCCGCCCTGCCGTCAATCCGAGAAGGCGCCATGGACATTCGACTGGATGGCATCAGCCATTCCTACGGCAAATTGGAAGTGCTGCGCGATATCGATCTGCATATCCCGTCAGGTCGAATCGTGTGCCTGGTCGGCCCGTCGGGATGCGGAAAGTCGACGCTCCTGAGATTTGTCGGCGGATTGGAGCGGCCCACGCTGGGAAGGGTCCTTCAGATGGGCGCGCCGCCTGAGAAATGCCTCAATCCTTTCACATTCATTTTTCAGGATTTCGCGCTTCTGCCTTGGCGCAACGTGCGCCAAAACGTCTCGCTCGTGCTCGAAGACCGCGGGATCAGCGGCGCCGAACGCGACCGCATCATTGCCGATGTTCTAGAACGCACCAGGCTTTCGGATTTCGAGCACGCGCTGCCCCGGCAGCTTTCCGGCGGAATGAAGCAGCGCGTTGCGATCGCCCGGGCTCTCGCTGTCAATCCGGCGGTCATGCTAATGGACGAACCGCTTTCCGCTTTGGACGCCCAGACGCGGGCGCATCTGATGGATGACCTGATCACGCTTTGGGAACGACAGCCGTTTACAGCCATCTACGTTACCCACGACCTGGCCGAGGCGGTTCGGCTGGGTCACAAGGTCGTGGTTCTGTCGCGCCGCCCGGGTTTGATCCGCGAAATCGTGGATGTCGACAAACCGTTGTCCGAGCGTGGCTACGTAGACGCGGATCTCGAACGCATCCGGGAATATTTGTGGGACATGATGCGCGAGGAAGCTCGCGCGGCCGACGAGGAGCTTTTCAATGTCTGACGGCACCCTGCCGGGCGGGTCGGCCCAGTATGAGGTACGATTTCGCGGCGGCGGCTTTTCTCCGTCCTCGAAGCGCTGGGCGGGCGTGCTCGTCTTCATCGTTCTAATCGCATTCGTCGAATGGGGAACTCGGGCGGGCTTTATCTCCAACTTGACGCTGCCGCATCCTTCGGACGTGCTGGCTACATTCGGCGAACTTTGGGATTCGGGCATGCTGATCCGGCACCTGGGCCCTTCGCTCGGCAGACTGGTCGTGGGAGCGGCGCTGGGCGCGTGCGCGGGGATCTGCGTAGGCATCCTGATCGGCCTTTTTTCGTATATCCGCGCGGGGATCGGACCCCTCGTCGCCGCCATCTTCCCGATCCCCAAGATTGCGCTTCTGCCGCTTTTCGTGATTTGGTTCGGCATCGGCGAGGGATCCAAATACGCGCTGATCGCCTTCGGGACATTCACGCCCACCGTCGTCGCCACTTATGGCGCGGTCGACAATGTTGACAGATCCCTGGTCCGCATGGGCCAGAGCTTCGGCCTAACTTGGTTTTCGATCGTGCGCAAAATCGTGCTGCCCGGGGCGATGCCCGGGATACTTTCAGGCCTGCGCATCAGCCTTTCGATCGCAATCATTCTTCTGGTTGCGGCTGAGATGCTGGGCGCGCAATACGGGATTGGCGCCTATATACTAGAGGCCGGATCGCTATACGACCTGGAACGGCTCTTCGCCGGGGTCGTGATACTGTCGCTACTGGGAGTTCTGACTTCGGGCGCCATAACTCTTATCGAACGGCGCCTGCTGGACTGGCGCGTTTGAGCCGCCGACCCGATCCCATCTGCTGCGTCGCATACGCAGATGGATTCGCAATAGTCTTCGACGCGGCGTAGCGCGCAGCCGTTCAAGCTCCCGAAGGCGAGACGATCAGCCCCGCCGGTACTGCGGAAGCGCTGGGAATGGCGGCTTCGCGGCATGCAAATGAACTTGACCGCCCAATGTTCGGGATCGCGGCCGTCGCAGTCGACCAGCCGCCGCCCTCCCCCGGAGCGGCGGCGCGAAATGGCTTGGCGCAATGCCGCGGCCGCTCCCTAAATGTTCCCGCCGACCCAAATCGCTGAGAGTTTTCAGGGCCGCGCTTAATTCGGATGCTTCGCCGAAGCTCTGGTTCGGACTCTTGCGATTTGTCACTCGGCAATGGAATTCATCGCAAGAACATGCATTGTCGTCGGCTTCTCTGGCCGCGATATGCAAGATGCATTAATCGGTTTCCTTTTCAAGACATTCCGGCTTCATGCTAGCCGGCGCGGCGATTCCCTTTGCGCAGATGATGGTAGCGATTTCCGGCATGGCGGCATACTTGGCGGTTCATCGAAGCGGAGAAAACTGTTCCTCAATTCCAAAGGCCGACGGCCCGAACTGGAGCAGCGCCGATTCGGTGCGCATGATGTCGGGAACGCCGACAGCCATGACCACCACGCGTTGACCGTAACGCAAGGTCTCGTTGGTAATGGGCAGCGCCGTTTCGGCATCCATAATTGTTATTATGTCCGGGACCAGCGCCAAGGTCTCTTCACCATGGCGCGCAATGAGGTTTTCATTCTGGAAGATGACGCAGCATTTTTCTCCCATTTTCTTGTCCTCGCGGATGACCACCTCGCCGAGAGTAAATCCCCGGTCCGTCTTTCGGTCGACATCGACAACCTTTCCTTCAAAGATTCGGCGCGCAACCGAGTAGCTGGTTGTCGGCAGAAAAGCTTCGAGTTCCTCGAACGGATTCCTTTTGTCCTGCGCCGATCGCCGGATAATACAGCCTATCCGGCGAGCTAGCGTCAGGGTGTGTTTTATAGCGGTGGACTTCACCTGCTTGCCGGTCATCGGGTAATTGGCGAAATAGGCGGTTCCGCCCATGCGGATCGTCAGACCGCGGGCGAGCCATTCCATCCGGTGGTTGTCCTCGGTCAATATCGTCGCCACATCGCCTTTTTCGTCGGATAATCCGAGCGGCGTGCCCCTTACGCCGTTGATGGCGAAAGTTTCCATCTGGAGTTCCGGAAAAGCGCGGCCTTGACCGTCGGCGTCTATGACGGGAATGCCAAGCCGCGCACCGACATAGAGCGGAATTGTCGAGTTGATCCCGCCGACTTCGGTCGGCATGGTCGCGTCGGCCTTGCGGCCGAGCTGGGCCTCGACGGCGCGCAGCGCGCGGATGGGTTCGTCCCCCGACGGCAGCTTTTCCAAGAGCACGGTCGGCGCGCCCATCATCGCGGTCGGAATAATCAGTCCGCCGTCGTCCAGCGTGTCGGGATCGACAATCTCGATTCGGTGCCCTTTTTTCAGCACCTTCTTGACCATCAGCCCGCCGATATACGGGTCGCCGCCGCCGCCCGCCCCCAGAAATGAAGCGCCTACGCACAAATCGTCTACATCCTCGATATGGAAATCCATGGCCGCCTTTCTCAGATCGGCAGATCGCCGACCGCTTTCACGCGCAGCCGCGTCGGGTTGCCGGGCAAGTAGCTGATCGGAACCAGTTCAACATCGACGATTTCGACGCTGTCTTCAACTGCGCCCGCTTCCACTGCATTGCGCATTGCCTCGTCCCTTGCTTCGTCGAGCGCCTTCTCGCGGTTGTTCCCGGCTAGGACGATCACTCGCTCGCACTCCCCGGAGACCTGGGCAATGGCGGCGCCAACCGCATTGGCGACCGAAGAATACTGCGGCTGAACTACGCCGGACATGGCGCGCACTTCCCAGTCCACAAGAATGGATCCGCCGCCGACGACTATGAATGGCAAGTCGCGGGGGTCGGTTTTCATTTTGTCTACATTCGAATCCAGGATCGCTCGCATGCTCGCGCGTGCCGAGGCGATCGTGCTCCTAGACACATGGCTCACAAGATTGGCATCGCCGACATCCGCCCACCCGCCGGCGACGGCGATATCGGTAGCGGTGAGCGTGTCGCCGCCAAAGCACAGGGCGCGTCGATTGAGTTCAAATCCGACCGAATCCGGACCCACCCGCTCCCCGCGATCGCGCACGATCGAACCGCCGCCGAGCCCGACCGCCAGCACGGCGGGCATCCGAAAATTGGTCTTCACGCCGCCTATGTCGACAAAATGCGTGGATTGGCTTGGAAATCCGTTGCGCAGCATTCCGATATCCGTAGTGGTTCCTCCGATATCCGAGACCATGGCATTGTCAATGCGCGCCAGATGCACGGCGCCTCGCATTGAATTAGTGGGACCGGAAGCAAAGGTCAGGACCGGGTATCGTTCCGCGGCCCCGGCTTGCATCAGCGTGCCGTCGTTTTGCGATATATACAGCGGCACATCCAGGCCCAGCTCGAAGAGGGCGCGGCGGAAGCCTTCGACAACGCGCCGGGCCAGCGCTACCAGGGACGCATTGATAATCGTGGAGTTTTCCCTTGGCAGCAGGCCGAATTGCCCAAGTTCGCCCGACAGCGAAACGGCAATGCCGGGACACTCGTTGAGGATAATTTCGGCAGCGCGATTTTCCATCGCGCCGTTGATCGGCGCGAACACCGAGGTTACGGCAGCCGACTCGACACCCGCCCGCTTCATGCTGCGGGCAGCTTCGGCCACGGCCGTTTCATCAAGCGGCGCAACCTCGCGGCCGTCGTACTCATAGCCGCCGCGAACCTGATGGACATGGATTCCTATCGACTTGACGAGGTCTGGCGGCCAGTCGGTTAGCGGCGCGATAGCCGAAGCCGCAGGCAGAGCAAGCCGGACGATGCCGACCGGCTGGAGCGAGCGCCGCTCGACCACCGCGTTCGTGAACTGCGTCGTGCCGATCATGACGCAACTAATCTGGTCCGGCGTTGTCCCCGCAATCTCCTTTGCTGCGCGGATTGCGGTAACGATGCCGGAATAGACATCCGGCGTCGTGGGCGTTTTCTTCCATCCCAGGACGCAGTCGGATCCTAGGACGACCGCGTCAGTATTTGTACCGCCGACATCAACGCCGATTTTCATTTCGATTCTCCTGCGGGCTGCAGGTCAAGGCACCACGGAGCCGCTCTCGGAATTCCAATAAAGCTCTACTTTGTCGCCAGGCTCCAGCCTGGCCAATTCGGGTCGATTGGGAATTTCAGCCGTAACTTCATGGATCCCGGCTCGAATTCTGTAGCGCCGCAACGAACCTTGGTAGGTTTCATCGATGACTTCGCCGCTCAGATAGGGCGTTTCGCCTTCGTCCGATGGCTTGAGCCCCAACACTTCCGGTCGCAGGAGCAGTCCGATGCCGTCGCCAACGGCAACATCCGCGTCGGATGGCATCCTCGCCGGTACGACTGCGCCGCCGCCTAGATCTATTTGGCCCGCCGTGCCGTCCAAGGATAGAATCCTTCCTTTGAGAAAATTGGAATCGCCGATGAACTCGGCGATGAAGCGAGAGACCGGCTTTTCATAAATTTCAACCGGCGTGCCGACCTGGAGCATCCGGCCCTCGTTCATCACGGCGATCCGATTGGACATCGTCAATGCTTCGGACTGGTCATGGGTTACGTAAATCGTCGTTATCCCGACCGACTTCTGGATATCCTTGATCCAGAACTTCATCTCCTCGCGCATCTTTTTGTCGAGTGCCGAGAGAGGCTCGTCCAAGAGCAGGATTTCCGGTTCGACGACCAGTACGCGGGCAAGAGCCACGCGCTGCTTCTGGCCGCCTGACAGTTCGCGTTCGAAGCGCGATCCGTAACCCGCCAGCCCTACCTGCTCGAGAGCGGCGCCAACCCTTCGCCGGATTTCCGCTTTTTTCTCCCCGCGCTCGATCAGCCCGAAGGCGATGTTGTCGTAAACGTTCATGTGCGGGAAAATCGCATAGTTCTGAAACACGATTCCGATGCCCCGCGCCTCGGGCGGAAGATCCGTAATGTCGCGGCCATGAACTTTGATTCTCCCGGTGGTTGGAGTCAGAAATCCCGCGAGCATCCTGAGCGTCGTTGTCTTTCCGCAACCGGAGGGACCCAGCAGGGAGTAAAACTCGCCCTGCTCGACGGTGAAATTCAGCTCTTCCACGGCGGCCGTCTTTCCGAATGATTTGGAAACTCTATGAAACTCGACAAATGGCATGGTCGTGTCTGTCAGCCAAAGGGCGGGCCGGGCATGCCCGGCCCGCTTGAATTATCAGAGGCCGAATATCTGGTTCAGGCGATCCGTGATTTCAAGCTTGTTCTCGACGAAAAAGTCCCAATCGGGCACCCAGAAATCCTCCACCGCATCGGGCGTGTTCATAACGCCGGCCTCGGCCAGCTGCGCCGTGATCGATGCTTTGGCATTGGTGGGCCGCCACAAGAATTCATCGCCGAACGCATTCAGGAACTGAGCGCCAAGCGTGCGGTTCAGTAGCGCGAACGCAAGCTTCTTTTGCATCGGGTCGGAATATCTGCTTATGGTCTTGGTCTGCGTAAGGATCGGCCGGCTGTCCCACAGCCAGACATCCATCGGCACGCCCTTGCGCTTCAGAGACAGAGCCTCGCCCTCGATATGCACGGCGATGTCCACCTCCCCGCGCTCGATAAGAGACAGCATATTAAAGGTAAACTCGGAGACCTTCATAGGCATAGCGTTTTCCAGCGCCTCGAAAGCGGCGTTCATGTCGTACTGATCCGTTCCGAATTCCTGCGCCGTGGCCATGAAGAACGCGTGCATCAGGCCGTTCTCGGTACCGTAGGTCCCGCGCTTGTTGGCAAAGCGGTCGTCCCAGAAATCGCGAAAGCTGCTCGGCGCCGGACCGCTATCCGTGCGGTAGGCATAGACATAAGGCATGTACGCCCATGTAACGCCGGCGCCGCTGGCAAACGCGAAGCTCCAGCAGTCGGCGGCGTTTGGCACATTCTCGCGGACTTCGTCTACGCTTAGGAAATAATCGCCGGCCTGCTTGGTTTGCGTCAGGTTCGGCAAGTTCCAGTTCGCGATGTCAAATACCGGGTCTTGCGGCCCCTGGGTAACAAACTTGGGAAACCACGGGAATGAGCTATCCCAGTTGATTTTGCAGTTGAAGTCCTTCTCGAACTGGTCGGTCAAGGCTGATCGCACGAACTCTTCCCAGCCGCCGCCCCACTCCCCGATATTGAGGGTTGCGCCGCCGGCATCGAAGACTTCGCCGTCATAGGACACGTCCTGTGCCCAGGCATGGTTGACAAATGGAGCCGATACAGCGGCCGTAGCCCCCAGCGAGATGCCGCTCTTAAGCACCGAGCGGCGTGTCGGTTCTAGTTTTCTGAATGTCATGACCATCTCCTTTTTCTTTGGTTGACATATGGTTTATGCGTGCTGCCGCTCCAGCAGCCGACGGATATTCACCAGCCGGTTGGTCAGCAGTACCGATGCGGTTACGAGCGTAATTGCGAAGATGCCCGCGGCCGCCGCGGAAGGGTCGAATTGGTAGCGCAGCGAGTTGTACATCGCGATCGGAAGCGGCTCGGAATTCGGCGCAGACAGGAAGAGCGAAACCTCGAATTGACCGAAGCTGACGATAAATGCGAAAATGCTGCCGGCCTGAATTCCATGGCCGATATTGGGTAGCGTTACCCTCCTGAAGGCTCGCCAGGGGGAAGAGCCGAGCGATCGCGCGGCCTCTTCCAGCGAAATGTCAAAAGCGGCGAGCGCGGCGCCGACCGTGCCGATGACATAGGGTGTGGAGTAGAGGATGTGTCCGATCCACAGCCCCCAAATCGTTCGGGATATGCTCGAGCCCGTAGAGATGTAGAATGCAAAGAGCGCGAAGCCGACGACGACTCCGGGAAGTACAACCGGCGAGAGGAAGAACGCCCGCATCGCAGCGCGGCCGACGAACCGCGTGCGGCTTAGGAACAATGCCGCGGCTGTGCCGATGATCGTCGCGACAATCATGGTCATTAGTGCTAGCCTGAACGAGAAGAAGAAAGCGCTTAGGTATTTGTCGGACTGCAGAAAGGCGACAACCCAGCGAAGCGACAGTCCCTGCGGCGGAAATGTTAAAAATTCCCCGGCGGTCAAACCGGCCAGCACGACAACTACAATTGGAAAAAGCATATAGCAAAATCCGGCGATGGCTAGAACAAGGACCAGCAACGGTATCTTTCTGCCCATCACGCAAGCCCTCCCGACCGGCGCGAGCCGACATGCAGGTAGACCAGCACCGCTCCGGCGCTCAAAAGAAACAGGATGAGGGCGATCGAAGCGCCGAATTGAAACCGCGCCGATTCTGCGACTTGCTGAAAGATGTGGATAGGCAGGACTCCGACGCGGAAGCCCCCCATGAGCGCCGGCACGATGTAGGACGAGATCGAAAGCGCGAAGACCAAAAGCGAGCCGGCCAAAATGCCCGGCATCGATGCCGGCAATATCACGCGGATGAAAGCGCGCCACCGCGTCGCCCCAAGGCTTCGAGCAGCTTCCTCCAGACTAGGGTCGATTCTGCGGATCACTCCGACGAGGGTCAAGATCATGAACGGCAGCGCGAACTGCACCAAGCCAGCGACTACACCCCCGAAATTGTACATAAGACGCGCGGATGTTTCGGCGTGGATCAGCCCGACAAGGCGCAGCGCCTGGTTGATCAGCCCGTTATCGCCCAGAATTACCATCATGCCGTAAAGGCGGATGACCATATCGAGCTGCATTGCCGCAAGGACAATAATCAACAGGATCGTGTTGCGTCCGGGATGCTCGGTCTTGGCGATGACAAACGCCATGGGGTATGCGATAATCAGCGTAACCAGTGAGACAACGCCGGCAAGCAATACGGACCGCCCTGCCGCGGCCATGTAATTCGAGCGTGAAAAGAAGCGGGAGTAGTTGTCGAGCGTCAATTCGGAAGTAATTCCTACTTGCCCGATAATCTGAGGATTGAACGAGCTTACGAACAAGAGTCCGACTGGAATAACAAAAAAGATAATGAAGAATACAAGGAGCGGGGACACTAGCAACCATGCCGCGTGGCGCCGGAAGCCGGGAATGCGTCCTGCCGTGCGCCCGGTCCGATTCGCTGTCATGATCCGCGGGCCATCCATTCAAACAGAGTCGGCCAGCCGGTGAATCCCGTTATCCGCTTCGATTCCGGTTCAGGATAGAGCGACTTGTCGACAGCGCCCCCTCTGGCGACCTCCTCATGCGCCACCTTGAGCGAGTGCGGCAAAGGATCGACCACCCGGGCGGGATCGATCCCTAGCCCGTCGGCTGCGTCCCGCGCTAGTCCCAGCATCCCGGTGCAGCCGAACACGATCGCATTGGCGCCGTCCTCGTCGATTGCCGCCCGACACTCCGCTACGGTCGCCGCAAGGGATGCCTCGCGATTTTTCTCAAGCTCCAGAACCGGGATTCCAATTCCCCGCACCGAAACAAGCGTTTCGGCGAACCCGTAGCGCGATGCCAAGCCGCGGAATGCGCGTTCCTGGCGCTGCAGCACCGTGACCACCGAAAACGGACCCATGGATGCTGCCGCCTCCAGCCCGGCCTCGCCGCAGCCGACAACTGGAATCGAAACGGCTTCGCGGGCGGCGTCCAGAGCCGGATCAAGCATGCAGTCAATGACAATCGCATCGATGCCGTCGGACTCCGCGGTCAGGGCCGCATCGATCACCCCTGGGCCGGCAAGCACTTCATCCACTGCGGATTCAACTGATTCCGGACCGTTGCGCAGAAACGTCTGACTCAACTCGCAGTCCGATGGGAGAGTTCCACGCAATGGGGCATCATTTCGGAATCCGCCCGATACTATCGGCGTGACAATTCGGATATTGCTCAAGTCGCGCTCCCTATCTCGCTCAATAAGAGATAGCCGAGTTATGACCGCTGATTTGGCTCCGAGATACTACCCATGCGGGTAGCGACTATCGAATTATTCCGAGTTCTTGCCCCCGCCGCACGGCCTGCATCCGATTTGTCGCATCCAAGTCATTGAAAAGTTTCTTCAAATGGTACTTCACGGTGTCGACCGAAACGCCCAGTATCTGAGCGATTTCCTTGTTGGAATGACCTAGCGCGACCAGTTCCAGATAGCGCTGCCGTCCATTCGCCCGACCATGCCTGCCTTGAGAGCGGTCATGGAACAAAGCCGCCGGTCCGCCGGTTTGGTGCGTCGCCCAGTAATAGGTTAACTCCGACAATTTTCGCCTCTGTTCCGGTAGAGGCGCGACGATTACGCGTTCACCGTCCAGCGCGGCCTGAACTACTTGCGCAATTTCGTTGCCTTCGTCCAGGATGAACCGGCGGAACGGCTGCCGACCCAGAAGCCGCAATGCCGACAGCAGCGCAGCGGTTGCGTCGGTCTTCTGGTTTAGACGCCAATGAGCCGCAGCGCGGATGATCCTTAGCTTGGCCAATGTCAGCAGTTGTCCCCCTCGAATGGCGAAGTCTTCAGCCGGATCGACAAATGCCAGTGCGTCGCGCGATCTTCTCGCCCGGACCAGCCAGCGGGCAATCGCAACGCCGGCCGTTCCCTGCCGCAGGGCCCAGTCTTGTCCCGTATCCCAGTCGTAGGCTTCAAATGTCAGGTCGATTTCTCGCATAATCCGCCTCGCCGCGCCGATTTCATTGCTCAAGGTAAGAGCCCGAATCCTCTCGATCTTCATCAGCCTCAATAGGCGGGGCATTTTGCGCGCCTCGGCCACTTTCTCGCAATGAGCGAGCTCTGTCAGCGCGCCGGGAAGACCCGAGCGGATATAGGCCAGTCGCGTCCGTACCCGATAGGCGGCCGCGCGGACATCGAGCCATGCATCCTCCTCCTCAACGCTGCCCATAGCATGTGCAAGAAGCGTTGAGCTCTGCACTAGATCGTTGGTTTCATATGCGACTTCCGAGCGAAGGGTGCGGCAGATAGCAAGCAATGCGGAAGTATCGTCGGGCAACCGGTCTAAACGTTCCTGCATTTCGGCATATTGCGAAGCGGCCCCGTCCAGGTCGCCCCGCATTAGCTTGATCTGGCCCAGATGAGCGTGGAGATGCAACGAGCCGAAAACCGCGTCGCCTTGCCTATAGCAGCGAATGGCGCCTTCCGCATATTCCTGAGCGCGGTCAAAATGGCCCATATGAAGCGCGTGAATGCATAAGAGGTTGAGTGCCAGCGCTTGGCCAACGAGGTCATCCGGCCTGGAAGATTCAAGTATCCGGTTCAAGAGCTCCTTAGTGCCCTTTACAAAAGGCTGGTCTTCGTAGACTCGAACGTGCCCGTCGACCAATGTGAACTGGCTATCCGAATCGGCACAGCCGGCTGCATATTGATCTTTGCGAATAGTCTCCAGCTGCTTTCGCGCTTCGCTCGCTTGTCCATGTTTGGCCAGAACGAATGCGCGCGCGAGAGCGACGGCTCGGTCGTCGCTCGCTGTTAAACACTCTAGACCCACCAGCTGTCCGGCCAGCACCGATTCTGGGCCTCGCATGAATGTGCGCCAGTTAACACGGGGCATCGAGACCGGCTCGATGCTTGAATTTTCAATCCGTTTAGCCAACGAGTTCCTCCAGTTTTGACCATAGAAAATATATTTGCGAATGGAATCGCAAAGTACGGCTCCGATCCGCGCTCCGTAGTTCGCAAGCCGCGTGTATAGCGAAGATTCGGATGCGGCACGGCGGCAGCTATTCCTTCTAAGAGCTTGTCCCAAAAGTCGGCAAAGGAACTATATATCGGCCAAGGATAGAATATTGCCACTAAAATTTACAATATGTGGTGCTTTGATTCAAGCGCTAAGGGCACAGCGGACCATGCTCGCAAGATTATTGCTTTTACTTCGCCGCTTGGATTCCGCCAAGCCTTTTTCGACCCGCGGCAGAGCCCGAGCGGTTGGGCGAATCAGAACTCCGGGCTCCGAAGTCGGCTTCCGCCTGGAGCCGGCCGGGAACTGTTTCCGCTGCGGCGTTGCGTCGGGCCACGAATCCTACAGCGACGGGCGGTCCTCATTGGCAGCGAGCTTGGCGACCGGTCGCGGGAGAATCTCGGTGCGGGTCAAGGAGTTCGTCTGGTCCGCCCGCGTTTTTTCCAGGAGACTTTGGCTCCAACGGCGACATATTCAATCCTCGCTGCGTAGCATTCGGGAACGGGAAGGATTAGCCCGAGATCGCTCATGAATTTTCCGAAGCCTGCCGCACGCGCGCCGCGACGCGCGACCAAGTGGCGAACGCGTTTTTCAACAGGTTTCGCAGGAGCAACTCGTATGCCGAGTTAATGGCGAAAAGCAAATGCGCCGCGAATTTGAACTGAACTTCGGGCAGGAAATTCTTCGATATTCTTTGCTTGGCAACAATCCCGGCAGTTACCGAGGCGGGACGCTTTCATCGGCCAGAACGCGAATTCGATCCGCGATAGAAATTTTATTGGCGCGCATACCGGTCATTTTTGCCTAGGACCTGAAGTTATTCTTGTCCGTCCTCCTTCACTGGATTCTGGATTATTGGATTCCTTCTTTATTAGACGCTGGTTGCTAGGCGGGGGAGACAAATTTGACTTGACCGGGATGTCGAAATTTGCTGGTGGTTACGCATTGAAATACCGGATTTCGCAAACAATATTTCACACAGCGACAGAAAAACAGAAAAAGGATTTTCGCATGTCCGGAAAATTAAAAACGAGAATGTTGTCCAGTTCCGACGTTCCAATACTGGCAGGGCCTCGGACAAAAAGTGGGGCACGAAGGTCATGGACCGTGGATTCTGAATTGTTCCGTCCTTGATCCTCAGAGCACAGCAAAGAATCGGCTTGAACCCAACTCAACTCGCGTTTCTTTTGCAACTTTGTGATTTCTGGTGGGATGATGCTCGCAAACCTCACCCTGGGAAGAAACTTCCGGCAGCGAGGCTGGGACTAAGCGAGAGACAGGTGCAACGCTACATTGCTGAATTGGAGCAGGCCGGTTTGGTCAAAAGGGTTGAGCGCTATGCAGCGAATGGCGGAAAGACAACCAACACCTATGATCTGACCGGGCTTGTCGAGCGTCTTAAAAAATTAAGACCGGAATTCCGCAAGGTTGAAGAAAAAGTGAAAAGCGAACGCAAAGCAGTAGAGAAGCGAGGCTACAAGCCGAATCCCAAGCCGTCCGCTAGTGCAAGCTGAACAACTGCGATTTCCAAGAAAGCTGAGCCTTGGGCGCATACCTACGGCAGAGGCGGGTCCAAGGCTAACAAGACAAATATGACCATCCCCACTCCAATTGTCAAGGACTTCGAACTGGACACCGAGATAGTCGCTGAGTTGGAGATCTCGCTTTCGGCAGGGCGGCTTGGAACATATCTGAAAGCAACGGGCGGCGACCGCACCGACGCGGTTAGGCTCTATACGTGGAATACGTCCATCAGTGCCGCCTTCTATATGGACCGTTGCAAGCTTTGGAGGTTGCGCTCCGAAACGCAATGAACCGAGAACTAGCAGCCGTGTACAGGCAGGCGTGGTACGACAATAGCAGGGCTGGGCTCGACAGCGGTTGTCTTGCTCGAATAGACCAAACCAAACGGGAACTTCGTAAAAATAAATATCCCGACGACCTGTCGCAGGTGGTCGCTTCATTGTCTTTCGGCTTGTGAGTCTCCCTGCTAGGACCAGGGGGGATCAAAAATAGGAAGACAAAAACAAAGGCCAATTACGAAATGATGCTTTGGCGGCCTGCTCTCAGGTCGGCGTTTCCGCACGCAGCCAGAATTTCGCGCAAGAAGGTCCACGCGCCTCTGAACTTCCTTCGAGCATTCAGGAACCGGATTGCGCATCATGAGCCGATCTTCTCCCGGCATCTAAAAAAAGATTACCAAAGCGTCCTGGAGATAACCTCTTGGATCGCCCCTTATAAGCGTGATTGGATCGTGGCCCACAGCAGAGTTCCCGAGGTTCTTGCCACGCCGCCCGCCTCCGTGGGACTAAAGTTCTAATCATTGTTTGCGGAGATAGGGTTGGTTGAGGTTCTGTTATAGTTGATTTTAGTGCTTTCAGGGCTGAATGTTCGGATGGTTAACCATGAACGGCTAATATGAAGATTTCACGGTATTCAGGAGCCGAGAACCGGGTTAATTCCGTTAGGAAGCGAACTGGCATTCTGAGCCTTTTGAGATCATTCCAGGCCAATCGCATTCCCTTGCGGTCCGCATCTTGCATTGAAGTTTCGCCCTATTTTTGTTCCCTATGGATAAGACGAGATCCGGCTTCCCGTCGAATTCGTGCCGGACGGCCTCCGCCGTCTATACAACCGCTTTGGCTGTTTCGGACACTCGATTGGGGAGGTGCCGCGACTTGAGAAACGAGAACAACCGCTCCTCCGGGTTCAGTTCGTAGCTGTAGGGTGGCGGCCTTGTCAACGAAGTCTTAACGGGCCGCCTAGTCTTTCGATTGGTGATGGTCGGTCCGGTCGAGCACGACAAGCGCTTGGCAGCCCTTGGAAACAGCGGCCGAAAGGTCTGCTATCGAAAGGGAGGTTCATCTCGACTGTCTTGGCCCGGTTGCAGACGCGCCGGTCGCAGGACAGATCGAACTGAACAGGTAGAAGTGGTCGTGCCGGAAGTTGCAGGAATTGCGCGGGAGCGTTCTCATTGGCGCCCAATCCCCGAAAGGCATGCCCTTTTGCCCCCGCACGATAGTGAAATTGAAGTCGGGCCGATGTTTGTGGCAAGCGAAAACGAATCACTTGAATGAGCGAATCGCCGCGGACAGAATTGCCTTGAAAATCGAGGAAAGTGGCGATATTCATTCGGGTGGCCGCGGTCGTCTACGGCAGGCTCTTCAGCTGATAGGAAGTCAACTGCATAATTGCCTTGGCCAACTGAAACAAGCAAATAATCGCAGATGAAACTATGCAAAGTGGTAAGAAATGGATTATTACCAATCTGTAGTCGCCCAATGGCTTGTTTCCGATGGCCGAACTCTTCTGGCAGAAGAGTACTATCTTCGGACATCGCATGTGACGGAATTCAAACATTCAGACCAAGAATGTCTTTGGCCTGACATGGTCGCGGTGCGTTTGAATGATAAAGAAGTGTTTCTTTGCGAGGTAACTTGGTCACGCGGCTGGAGCAGGATAGAAGAGAAACTCGAAAATTATGCGGATCGAATGCCAAGTATTCGTGAATCAATTGAATGCTGGCTTGGAATCCCTCAAGACTTCGAACTGCGCATCTGGTACTTCGTGCCGGAAGGCCACATCGAAAAGATCAAAGCTAAAAAACCGCCTGGCTTGAAACTCGATTTCACTGCCCTGGAGGAAATCAAGCCTTGGACTTACACTCATGGCCAGCGAAAAGCCTAGACCCGTCGATACTAAGTTCTATACGCTTGATTTCGATTTATTGTAGCCTTGGACGCAATTTCACCAAAATAGGCTCAAGATATGTCGACAGGCGCCTCGACAAGGCGCGACACCGCCTTAAACCAGCCAGCCGGGTAAACGGATCTGCTAACAAGATGCGGCGGATCTTCCGGTCCTGTCGTGTAATCCTTGGTAATCACCAATGCCGCGCTGCCGGGGTCGGCTCCGAGGGCCTTGCCGATTTTCGGATCCAGCATGTCGGCTTGAATGGTCTGCACAACCGAGCCGGTCCTTTGACCGAACCGGCTGGCGATGATTTCGGCGGCGGAGAGATGCTCGCGCTCCAAATCGTCGGCCGCAGGCTCGAATAGCGCGTCGAGCCAAATTGCAACCCACGCAATCGGCTTTGACTCCGAGCCGGTCGTAATTCTCGGCATGGTCGCCTCGGCGAGGCTCCGGCCCGGCTCGCAGCGAAACATCCTGGCCACCGCCTCGTCCGCTTCGATCAGTTTCTTGCAGACGAATTCGCGGCGCGTCTCCTTGCCGAAGGCGATCAATTCATCGATTGACTGGACGATTTCGACGAATCCTCCCTTCGGTTCTCGCGAAACCAAGACGGACCCGCTGCCCTGGCGGGAGCTGACTTGGCCTCTGGCGCGAAGGTGCTGAATCGCGTTTCTAACCGTATGCCGGCTGACCCCGTAAGCCTGAGTCAGCTTGCTTTCGGTCGGCAGCATGCTGCCCACCGGAAGTTTCCCGGTCGAGATATCGTGCAACAACCGGTCCGCAATCAAAAGGTATTTCGGTAGTGTGTAGGCCATGGATCAAATACAGCCTCGGCGCTCCAAATCGTCGTTTTCTTCTTTGGAGAACCCGGCATCGCTTAAATATCGGCGGGTATCGGCCCCGGACGGAGGGCAGGGGGCCGATTTCTTGCTCCCGCCGGCTTGGATGGGGCTCCGCTGCATTCGGAATTCGGCGCCGGAACCAAGACTCAAGGTTTGGATTCGACCGGAATCGGACAGATCCCCATCAATCAGAGCTTCCCGAGGTGTTCGAACAGGGGCAACGGGCACTTTGCCGCCAAGCCTTTTGATCCAGTAGTCGGCCGGATGCTTGAGCAATGCTCCGTCGAGAATTTCGGTCAGTTCGTCCCTGCGCTCGCGGCGGAGGTCAAAACTGGCGAATCGCCTGTCGTGCGCTAGTTCCGGCAGTCCGAGCCCCTTGCAAAGCAGCGGCCAGAACTTTTCCTTGTTGCACATGATGTACAGCCATCTGTCCGAGGCCCGGTACAGCTGGCACGGAACCAGCGAAGCATGCGCCGACCTTTCCATTCTAGATGGAGCATAGTCGGAGTTTAGAGCCCAGTTGCCCAGATAGCTCATGTTGTAAAGCGCCGTGTCGTAAAGGTTAATGTCGACATCGCGGCCTCGGCCGGTCGATTTCGGCGCGCTAAAAGTCGGTCTAGCCCTGACCTGCGTCGGCGCAACGACGGTTTTTGCAGCGGTTTCGGGTTCTTCGGTAGCGACGGTGCTAGCAATGGCGACAATTCTCGTGCCCGCGATGCTGTCGCGGGGATACGACCGCCCGTTCGCTTTGGGCCTGGTCGGCGCGTCGGGAACGCTCGGCATCCTAATTCCGCCGTCGATAATACTTGTGATCTACGGGTTGATCGCCGAGATTTCCATTCCGCGCCTTTTACTTGCGGGCGTAGGTCCCGGGCTAATCGGAACTTCCCTGACCCGGAAGACGGTTTTGGCCATGCACAACAGGGTTTCGGCCGGAATCAGGCTGTCATGCTTATGTAAGCATCGCGATCCGGGTCCATGCCGAGCAGCGCGAACGCCTTCGCCTGCAGTTCGGTCGGCTCCGAGGCCAGTAGGAACCGGCTGTCGGACCGTCCGGGAAGGGAGGCGTAGTTCAGCGTCAGCGTGCCGAGGTCGGAAAGAAGCGTCGTGAAGCTGTGGACCGGCAGCCCGTCGGGTGTGCGCCTGGTGTCGGCCTTGGCCTTCGCGCTGTCCGAGACTTTCGCGGGTTCCACCGGCGAGCTCCGCCGCGCCCGGGCGGCCTCGCGGTCGTCGTCCTCGAACAGGATCGGCGCCAGGCGGCGGCGCATGTGCCATTCCACGTGGTACGCGAGCATGCAGAGGAACACGTGGGCGCGAACGTGATCCTCGGAGTACACGTGCACGGGCCGGATCCGCAGCCGCGAAGTCTTCATCGCGAGGAACGCGCGCTCCACGGCCGCGAGCGACTTGTACGCCTCCACCGCGGCCTCCGGACCAAGCGACGCGGACTCCAGGCTGGTGCGGATCACGTAGACGCCGTCGAGCCGCGCCTCCTCGGCGATCCGCCCCTCCCGCCGGCTCCAGGAGATGCCGTCGTCCGTGAACGCGATCTCGAAGTGCTTCTCCATCTTGCGTCGGTTGGCCTCCCGCCCGATGGCCTTCATGGCTTGGTCGCGGTTCGCCGGCCCGGGCTTCCGGCGCGCGGCGGCGGCCGCGATCGCCGCCAGCGTCTCCTCCGTCGCCTTAAGGAGATCCTCCCGCTTGCGCCGCCGCTCCTCCCGCAGCCTCGGGTTCAGGCAGACCATCAGCCGGTCGCCGGGGAAGTCCGGGCCCGTGATCTCCGCCACCGCGTCGGGAACCAGCGCCTCGGGCGCCAGCGGGACCGGGGCGGCCGAGCGCAGCAGCTTGCGGATGTCCCCGGTCCTCAGGGCCGAGATCCAGTCGAACCCCGCCGGCGCGAGGTCCCCGCGGATCCGCGCCGTCGTCAGCATCCCCCTGTCGCCCACTAGCGCCACGCGGTCGATGCCGAAGCGCTTCCGGACCTTGTCCACCTGGCTTGCCACCGTGGACGGGTCCCCGGCGTTGCCGGCGAACACCTCCACCGCCACCGGGCAGCCGTCCGCGGCGCAGAGCAGCCCGTAGGTGATCTGCATCTTCCCCTTCTTGCCGTCGCGGTTGTGGCCGAACGCCGCCAGCGGGCAGCGCCGTCCCTCCAGGTACGAGCTGCTCACGTCGTAGAGGATCAGCGTGTTCCCGCCCTTCAGGTGCCGGTTGGCGAGGCTCTTCTCGATCCAGGGCTGGCGCTCCAGCAGCCAGTCGAGCATGTCCAGCATCTCGTTGCCGGCGACGGGGCCGAGCTTGAGCAGGGATCCGAGGCTGGTCGACGCGGTCTCGGGATCCAGCGCCCTGGCGGTGGCGAGCTTGGAGGCCGGGCTGAGAATCCGCGCCGCGACGGCGGCGAGCGCGAGGTCCCGGCTCCGTTCCGCCCGGCGTCCGAGGATGCGCCTGAAGCCGAGCCGCTTCATCGTGCCGAGCACGGCGGCCGCGTGGCCATGGGGCAGGGACCGGCGGATCGCGAAGGCCTTGCGGGGGTCGTCGAGGACGATCCCGCCCCTGATCACGGCGCGGAACCCGTCGACGACGGCGGGATCGAGGCCCGAGAGGTTTGCGATGGTCTTGTGCCGGACGCGCCGTCCCTCGCACCAAGTCTTCCTGAGGAGGACGGCCTTGGTTCCGAACTGGTTTGGTATATCGTCGATTCGGATGGACATTCTTATGTAAGTATTTTTCTTGCCTGTTGATACGCTTTTATAAGCATCTTTCGGCGAAGTCAAGGGATTTTTTATGTAAGATAGAATCCCGGCAAGTCCGCGCCGCTGGCGGCAGAAAACCGTTTCGATTCAACGCGTTGGACGAAAGAAGGGGCGGATGATCTGCTGAAAGTTCCGTCTAAGCAGGATAAGTCTCCTAACCGGCCGGAATATCGCCGGAAAGACTTCGCTGCTCGAAGCGCACTTTCTTTTGTCAGCGGCAGGCAACCCACAAATTGCACTCGATCGAAACGTAATTCGCACGGGCGTGAGTGCGGCCCCCGATATGCCTCCAGAGACGTTTGGAAAGCAATGTTCAATGGATTCGATACTTCCAAGGACGTGAAAAATTCCGCGGAACACGACCGTCTTGGGCCACTTGCCTCGACACTTGCACTTGAACAATCGGGCATCGTCAATTTATCTTCCGAAGACACTGTTCGGCTGTCAATGCCGGAATTGCAAATTAGCGCCGGGCTTAAGTTTTCCTTTCGGGGAGGAGCGCAATCGCCGGTCAAAGGACGAATCCGCGCGACCGGAGATGGGTTCCATGTCGAAAATCCGGCTTCGCCTTGTCCGCTCAAGGCGGAATTCTAGTCTTCGCACGCAGGCAATCTCAAAGAGGATGCGCAACGACTCGGTGAACTTAGGAGGCAAAAGCGGGGAAACCTGATAGCCAGGACTCTTTTAATTGTGAATCCTCGGCTTACGAGCGTGGAAGATAACACGGCCGCGGGAGTCCCAATGATTTGGGGCGATGCCGGCCTTAAGGAACTTGTTCCTCTGAATGTGATGGGCGATGGGATGACAAGGGTCGCACACAAAGATGGAGTATCGGCGCGTCTCTCAGAGACGCTTGGCCTGCTCGCTCATTTCTCTCGACTTGCCGGCGCCCGCTTCTGCCGGAAGCGCCACCCGGGAGTGTTCGAGAAGCTCATCCCAGCCGAAGGTCGGCCCAAGTCCCCATTCGTCGAGAGAGGTCAGGAGTCGCGGAGCTTCCGATTCAGCGTGAGCAAGTTCGGCATCGCGTAGATCGCGAAAACGCCGTTTGAGATCAAAAAAGTCAGTGGCGGGCAATTGCCGGGACCCTTCAAGCTAGAAAAAAGCTAGCCGATCTGTGGGAGGAAGTCTCCGCCCGGTTGTCAGCCCGGTCAATATCAATCTTTCGAGGCCCGCAGCCGCCATGCATCGAATGACACATACTTTTGCTAAGGGAGTTTGTTCCAGTTTCGTTTGGCCTTCGAGCTGTTCAGAGACGGGATGCGGCTATGCCCCCAGGTGGGTTCACTGTTCGAAATCGGCCGGCGATCGACTTTATGTTGGATCGGAACGCTTCCCAAGAGGCAAGGCTGCTGCCGAACTGCCGGAGTCTCTGCGTCAGCGTTGTCAGACTACGAACGGCGACCGACGATCACCAGCGTCGCCGCACGTGGACGATGGCAACGGCAACTGCCTGCCGGTCGCCCGGGGCCTCGGGCAAGCAGGATGGATTCGGACGGGCATCGTGATCGGCAACCATCCGGCACTCGGGAACGGACGCCGGAATCGCTCCGGCCCGCTCCGCCTCACGAGTCCTGCGGGCGCAGGAAGATCTGCTCGCGAAGCACCTGCCAGCGGCTGTCCTCGAACCGCCACTCGATGTTGCAGAGCAGCGTCATCTCCTCTCCGCTCATCCCGCTGTGCTTTCGGGTCAGGACGCACACCGCGCTGTCGCCGAGAACGTGGAAGTCATGCCAGGCCGCCCACGGATTGAGCCGCGTCGCGCCCGCTTCCGCCTGACTGCGGAAATGGGCGATGAAACCCCGCTTGTCGAAGGTCGTGACCTCGCTGTCGGGCATGACCAGCGTCGTGTGAAAATCCTTGTGGTAGATGGACTCCAGGGCATCGACGTCGAAACGTGTTGCGCGATCGATCAGGTGGTCCATCGCCGCGCGGATGGCTTGCTTCGTGTGCGTGGGTCTTGTCATGGCGTTTGCTCCTGTGGACGGCAGGTGAACGACCGTGGGGGCGTTCGCCCGAATCGCGAGCCCCTACCCGTCGCCTGCCCATTGGCCATAAATTTAGTGATACCGCAATAGCTTGTACACTTCGCTTTCCGACCCCAGCCTCATGGCGCGCTCGGTCGAGGCGGACGAATCGGCCAGCCGGGCGTGGCAGAGCCAGGACGATCTCGTTCCCCGGAAGCCGCTCGTGCTTGCGGTGCAGGTGGCCGCCCATCGCGGCGACCAGGCCCATGGCGCGGCCGAGATTGTCCGGCCCGGGGGGAGTCGCCGCTCGGTCGCGAAGTCGGCGAGGACCGCGATTTCGATGTCCGTGAAGAAGCATTTCGCGTCCAGCTCCGGGGTCTCGCGCCCGCGCATCGCCGGGGCGGCCAGCCTCCCGGGCGATCACTGCGTTGATGGCGGCGGCGAATTGGATCCAGGTGCTCAAGAAGTACGATTTCGCCTCCGCCGGCTGAACGCCGGCGCCGTAGCGCGGAGCCGTCCGAATCGCCCGAATTCGCCGCGACGCGGACAATCCGCGAAAAAGCGGGAATCGGCGTCCGTTGGTGGCGCGCGCGCTGAGTTATGGTATGTTACACAGCTAAGTGTATGGCGCGGTTGACGGGGCTCGAACCCGCGACCTCCGGCGTGACAGGCCGGCACTCTAACCATCTGAGCTACAACCGCGTACAGAAAACTGCTGTCATTTTCAGTTACTAGGCAGGCGCTTATCCTCTGCGAGCGAGCAGGTCAAGAACAAATTTCGGCAAGCCCCGCGTTGTCGGCCCCCCAGCCATCGCTGCCGGGATTTCGCTGCTTCAGGAGGCATTCGAATCGACAGTGGTGGGTGATGAGAGATTTGAACTCCCGACATCTTCGGTGTAAACGAAGCGCTCTACCACTGAGCTAATCACCCTCGCGCCGTATTCGAAAAACCCGTCTGCAATGTCAAGCCCCCGGCGGCGGAAAAAACGCGCTGCATCGATCCTGCAAGTTGCACCTTTTTAAGGCCGGTGGCTAGTAGATTCGGCGCCGCCCTTTTCGCGGAGCGACCGTTCCGCCTCAGGCGACCCGCCGATGTGTTGTCGTGCGAAGGCCAAGTTCAGCCGTTTTCCGCGCACGCCGCTTGAGCCGCATTGATTTCCAGCCTGCTTTAGCCTGGGATGCCGACGACACTCTCTACGCAATTTTGAGTGGCTTGGTGGGTGATGGGAGGCTCGAACTCCCGACCCCTTCGGTGTGAACGAAGTGCTCTACCACTGAGCTAACCACCCTGGATTCTGCGCGCCGGCTTGCAAACGGCCTCGCGTCTCAATTCGCCTGGCTCTTTGGAGGAGCATGGCGCAAAAGGATTCCTCGCGCTGCAATAAAGTTAATGCTTGGCGGAACTTTGCGGCGACGGCACTTCAGGCCTAACATTCTGAGTCGGGATTATTAGGTCCTGGTCCTCATTCCATTCGATCGGAACAGGCTTCTTAACGAGTGCGAGACGGAGCACCTCGCTAATGTGGGAGACCTGAATGATTTCGATCTGCGACTTCACCTCGTCCGGAACCTCTTTCAAGTCCTTGGCGCTTTCCTTTGGAATAATGACGGTTGAAATCCCGCCGCGTATCGCAGCCAGCAGCTTCGACCTAAGTCCGCCGATAGGCAAAACGTTGCCTCTAAGTGTCATTTCGCCCGTCATTGCCAGGTCCTTGCGCACGGCGATGCCGGTCAAAACCGAAACGATCGACGTCACCATGGCGATACCCGCGGACGGCCCGTCCTTGGGCGTCGCGCCTTCGGGAACGTGCACGTGGAAATCCAGCTTCTCGAATACGGTCGGCTTCACTCCTATGGTCGGCGAAATCGACTGCGCGTAGGACAAGGCGGCGGAAATTGATTCCTTCATCACGTTGCCGAGTCGCCCGGTAGTCTTGATTCGGCCCTTGCCCGGCATCTTCAAAGCTTCGATCAAGAGCAGGTCGCCACCTGCGCTAGTCCACGCCAGGCCGGTTACGATGCCGACCTTGTCGGATTCCTCGGCGATTCCGTAGCGGAACTTTTTTGGACCAAGTAAATCCTCGAGCTTCTTTTCTCCGACCACGACTCGCTTTTTGTCGCCGAGCTCAATTATTGTAATAGCCTTGCGCGAAAGTTTCGCGATTTCTCGCTCAAGGTTTCGGACACCGGCTTCATGCGTATAAGTTCGAATAATTTCGGTCAGCGCCGGGTCTGTGATCCTGAATTCGGATTTCCTTATCCCGTGCGAATCTAGCTGCTTCGGAATTAAGTGACGCTTTGCGATTTCAAGCTTTTCATCCTCCAAATACCCGGACAAAGAGATGACCTCCATTCTGTCCTTGAGCGGCTCGGGAATATTGTGGAGGAAATTCGCGGTTGTAATGAACATTATGTTGGAAAGATCATACTCGACATCCAAGTAGTGATCCATGAACGTCGAATTCTGCTCGGGGTCCAGAACCTCGAGCATCGCGCTCGCGGGGTCCCCGCGAAGAGACGACCCCATCTTGTCGATTTCGTCGAGCAGCATTAGCGGATTGGTCGTATTTGACTTTTTAAGAGACTGGATAATCTTACCCGGCATCGACCCGATGTAGGTGCGACGGTGTCCCCTGATCTCCGCTTCGTCGTGGACTCCGCCGAGCGAAATCCTGATGAATTCCCGCCCCGTTGCCTTGGCGACCGACTTTCCTAACGAAGTCTTCCCGACGCCCGGGGGGCCGACGAAGCACAATATTGGCCCTTTTAGCTTTTCCGTACGGTTTTGCACGGCGATATACTCGATTATCCTGTCCTTGACGCGCGTCAGAGCGTAGTGGTCGTCGTCAAGGATTTTCTGGGCGGCTCTAATATCCTTGCTGATCTCCTTCTTCACGCCCCACGGAATGGAAAGGAGCCAATCAAGATAGCCCCGGACCACTGTCGCTTCCGCAGACATCGAACCCATGCTTTTAAGTTTCTTGAGCTCGGCGTTGGCCTTCTCCTTGGCTTCCTTCGAAAATTCGGTTTCGTTGATTTTCACCTGAAGTTCTTCGAGCTCGGAAAGTTCGTCCTTGTCGCCAAGTTCCTTTTGAATGGCCTTCATCTGCTCGTTCAGGTAGATCTCCTTCTGGGTCTTCTCCAACTGGGATTTCACCCGATTCTTGATCTTCTTCTCTACGCGCATCATGGACACTTCGTCCTGAACGAGAGCAAAAACCTTTTCCAGGCACTTTGATACGCTGAGAATCTCCAGAACTTTCTGCTTTTTTTCGACGGCGAGGGCCAAATTTCCAGCGACCACGTAGGCAAGCTTCATCGGATCATCGATATCCGCGACTTCCGCGATCGTTTCATCGTGGACGTTTTTCCTTCCCTTCGCGTATCTTTCGAACGATTCCTTGATTGACGAGACCAAGGCGCCGACTTCTTCCTCGTCGCTGTCGTCCCACGAAATCGGCAGCGGCTCCGCGTACGCTTCCAAATGGTTCGTCGTTTCGACGTATTCCCCGATTTCCATGGTGCCTTGGCCCTCGACTAGAACCTTTACGGTACCGTCGGGAAGCTTGAGCATCTGGAGAACATTGGCCTGAACGCCGATATTGTAGATTTCGTCCGGGGCGGGGTCGTCGTCCTGCGACTTCTTCTGCGCTACCAGAACAAGCTTTTTTTGCGAGCCTACGATTTCCTCCAGAGCGACGATCGACTTCTGCCGCCCGACAAAAAGAGGCACGATCATATTGGGAAATACGACAATGTCCCTCAACGGCAGAACGGGAAAGGTTTCCTTTGATCCTGGCATTTCGCCTCCTAGGATAAGCGCCGGCTAGCTACGTGCCGCTCGCGCGATGCAAAATTCGTTCGAATTGTTGCTTGATTAGGTGGCAATGAAATCGACGGCTGTCAAGTCGCCTGCATCTCCGGAATCAGCATTTAGTCGGAATTCGAAGCAATTCGCCCCTGCCAATGGCGTATGCATGTGGAAAACTTTTCGAGCGCTATTCAATTCGGCGGCGAATCGCCGCCGCGCGTTCGCGCGCCGGAGCGGCTGCGCGGCCGGCGGGAATCGCGGCGCAGCCGAGATTCCCGGAAGCGGAATCTAGAAACCGACCGGCGACCGCGGCTCATCGTGTTCGGCTCGCCTCCGATCGCGGCGATCGGACCGCCTGTACCGAAAATGCGCGCGAATTTGAATCTCTACGCGGCATCGCGAGCCGAAACGACCGAATTTTCCGGCGCTACTGCTGCGCGGGCGTATCGCCGGCAGACCTCGCCAGGTGGAACTCATTGACGAATTTCGAAATCGTTCCCGCTTGAATGGCGGAGCGAAGACCCGACATCAAGCATTGGTAGTAATGCAGATTGTGCCAGGTGAGCAGCATCGAGGAGATTATTTCTCCGGCCTTGAAAACATGGTGTAGATAGGCGCGCGAATAATTTCGGCACGCCGCGCAAGTGCATTCGTCGTCGAGCGGCCGTCCGTCGTCGGCGTAGCGCGCATTCTTGACATTGACGTTTCCGAATCTCGTAAACGCCTGCCCGGTGCGTCCTGAACGCGTTGGCAGCACGCAATCGAACATGTCGATGCCTCGCACGACGGCTTCAACGATATCCTCCGGCTTTCCAACGCCCATGAGATAGCGCGGCTTGTCCCGGGGAAGCTGCTCGGGAGCGTACTCCAGCACGGACATCATTGTTTCTCGCCCCTCGCCGACTGCTAGCCCCCCGACCGCATATCCGTCGAACCCGACCCGAGCCAGCTCCTGAGCGCTCTCCTCTCTAAGACCGCGAAAAATCGATCCCTGCTGGATTCCGAACAGCGCGTAGCCGGGTCTGTCGCCGAAGGCGCTTTTCGAGCGTTCCGCCCATCGCGCCGAGAGCCGCATTGATTCCCAGGCATCGCTTTCGGAAACGGGAAATCCGGTGCATTCGTCCAGGCACATCGCAATATCCGAGCCGAGCTTTCTTTGCGTCGACATCGATTCTTCGGGACCTAGAAAAAACTCTCGGCCGTCGACATGCGATCGGAAGCGGACCCCCTCCTCGCGCAATGTCCTCCGCCCTGCGAGGCTCATAATCTGGTAGCCGCCGGAATCGGTCAAGATCGGCCCGTTCCAATTCATGAATTTGTGCAGTCCGCCTAGCGATTCTATGCGGTCGGGGCCTGAGCGAACCATCAGGTGGTAGGTGTTTCCCAGAATAATTCGCGCGCCGGTCCGGTAAACGCTTTCGGGTAGCATGGCCTTGACCGTGGCGGCGGTTCCGACCGGCATGAAGGCGGGCGTTTCGAACGCCCCTCGCGGAGTCGACACGAGTCCCTTGCGAGCGCGGCCGTCCCTGCATTCGACCTTGAAACCGAATCTCCCAGTCATAGCTTCCCGCTTCTTTCGCCTTCGCCAAATTCCCATGCGCTTTGACTCGGGCGCCGACTGGACAACGCCCCAAGGCCCCGAGCAAATCCAATCCTGTTATCAGTTGACAGCATTTTCGCAACCACTTGAAGCCATTGAGGATTCCGCTGCCGGAATCGCCCCAAGTTTCAAAGTAAGCGTTCGGTCGAGCGGTGAAGATCCGTGTTGTCCGACTGCCGTCGACGCCCTGGACGCTGCCGTGAACGGTTGTCCGGAGCGCGCGCCGCGCGGACTGCGCAATCGTGCCGGGGTTCCCTAAAAACCGTGAACGGGGGAACCGCCGATTGCTTCATTTAATGTGGTTGCTCAGAGCCTTCTTCAAGAATTTGCTCCGCGATAGTTCCTACCATTGCTTTCTTGTCCCTCGCTTCAGGTTCTAGCCTTTCGATAACCGCGACCAGCCGCTGCCGAGTTGAATGGAGCTGCTGCCTAATTTCGTCGGCAAGTGTTGGCGAGTGCCAGTGGCGCGGCTAGTGCCGCCTCGGACCGCAATTGATCCGGAAATCGATTCGACCGAGCTCCGCGAGCCCGTATCGGCCAAACCGACCGGCAAGTCCCTCGCGGACCGCCGAACTAGGCCATGCCCTTGATCGGTCCGCGGCAATTTCCAGAGTATCACCCGCAGTATAAGACCGGCGGAATGCCGAACTGTCCCTCGCCGCGCCGGAATCGTAAATTGGCCGCGAATTAATCGGCAGGTTTCCAATTT
>MKWU01001365.1_pt1 | contig 42560 bp, 33 predicted proteins | sample 809101 | NCBI WGS metagenome assembly MKWU01 (sample SAMN05860141, study PRJNA318959) | sponge metagenome | host: Aplysina aerophoba | place: Slovenia: Piran, Adriatic Sea, Gulf of Piran | collected 2013-05-07 | reverse complement strand
ATGCGGTGGAATCGAATCCGCGGCCGGTGCAGCCGGGGGGCGTGCCCATCGTGGTCGGCGGACACAGCGCGCCCGCGGCCCGGCGGGGCGCCCCCCCCCGCGCCGGGCGCTTTTCCCGCCCGCGGGCGCGGGGGGCGGGCGGGCGGGGGCCGCCGCCCGCCTCGGTGACGGGTTCTTCCCGGCCCGGGGCACGCCGGAGGAGCTCGGACGGCTCTTCGACATCGTCCGCGAGGAATGCGATCGCATCGGGCGCGATCCGGCGGAAGTCGAATTCATCTGCGGCGGTCGGGTGCGGGGGCCGGAGGACCTCGAGCCCTATGTGGACCTCGGGGTCTCGCGTTTCGTGGCGAGCCCGCCGGCCCAGGACGTCGACGGGCTGCGGCGCGGGCTCGAGCAGTTCGCCCGGGACGTGATCGAGCGGGTCTGACGCCCGCCCCCGCGGACCTGGCGGCCACGCGCGGCCCCGGCCGCATGCCGGGCCGGACGGGACCGAATCGATCCGCCGAGGAGCAGGATGCGGCCGGGGCGAAGGAGAGGAGAGCGGACACGGAATGAAGATCGACACCCAGATGCGGGACGTCCCCTTCGAGCGGATGGGAGAGGAGGCGCTTCGTTTCGAGCGCATGGGCTTCGACTGCGCGTGGACGTTCGAAGCCGACCACAACCCGTTCCTGCCCCTCGCCCTCGCGGCGAGCGCGACCCGGCGAATGCACATCGGGACCAACATCGCAGTGGCGTTCGCGCGCAGCCCCTTCTCGATGGCCCAGGTCGCCTGGGACCTGCAGCGCGGGAGCCGGGGCCGCTTTCACCTCGGACTCGGCACCCAGGTAAGGGCCCACGTGGAGCGCCGCTTCTCGATGCCCTTCGACCGCCCGGCCGCCCGGGTGACGGACTACATCCGGTGCGTGCGCGCGATCTGGGACTCCTTCCAGAACGGAACCCGCCCCGCCTACGAAGGCGAGTTCTACCGCTTCGCGCTGATGAACCCGTTCTTCGACCCGGGACCCATCGACCATCCGGACATCCCCATCTACCTGGCCGGAGTGAACGAGCGGATGTGCCGGGCGGCCGGCGAGGTCGCGGACGGCTTCCACGTCCATCCCATGCACTCGGTCGGCTACCTCCGGGACGTGGTGCGCCCCGCCATCGCGGAGGGTGCGCGGGCAAACGGACGCGACGGGACGAAGCTCGTCCTCTACGCGCCGGTCTTCACGGTGAGCGGGGAGACGGAGGCGGAGCGCGCGGCCGCCGAGAGGGAGGTCCGGCGCCAGATCGCCTTCTACGCCTCGACACCGAGCTATCGGGCGCTCCTCGAGTACCACGGCGTCGGCGGCATCGGCAAGGAGCTGAGCGCGCTCATGCGGCACGGCGAACTCGAGGAGATGCCGCGCCTCGTGCCCGACGCCCTCCTCGAGGAGGTCGCGGTGGTCGCGCCGCCGGCCGGGATTCCGGCTGCCCTTCGCCGGCGCTGCGAAGGGCTGCTCGACCGGGCATCGCTCTATTTCCCGGTCCCGGAGGGCGCTCCCGAGACCGACTGGCGACATTTCGTCGACACGTTCCGCGCCGCCGCGTGAACGCGCTGCGAGGGTCTCTCCCGTGATCACGATGCGGGCGCTCATCGAGCGGGCGGAGCGGCACTTTCCCGCGAACCCGGCCATCGTTCCGGCGGCGGACGGTCACGGTGGCCCGCTCACCTGGGCCGAGTTCGCGGTCCGGGTGCGGCGTGCGGCGGGTGCCCTGCGGTCGCTCGGCGTCGGGGCGGGCGACCGGTTCGCGATCATCTGCCGCAACGATCCGCGCCAGGCCGAGCTCATCCACGCCGGCTACTGGATGGGCGCGGTCGCGGTGCCGATCAACCACCGGCTCGCGCCGCGCGAGATCGCGGAGATCCTCGACGGGGCGGCGCCGCGGGTCCTCGCGGTCGAGGACCATTTCGCGGGACTCGTGTCGGATTCCTCTCTCGCCGCGCGCCCGGAGCCGCGGATCCGGATTGGAGGAGGCACGGGGGGCGCCGAGCCCGACTACGAGTCGCTCCGGGATGCGTCGCCGGAGGACGCGGGCCGGACCAGCGTCGAGGGCGACGACGCCCTCCTGCTCTACACCGGGGGGACCACCGGCCGCGGAAAGGGCGTGCGGCTCACCCACCGGAACGTCGCCGCGAACGGCCTCCAGCTCGTCGGGCCGTACCGCGCCTCGGAAGACGACGTGATGCTCCACGTCGCGCCGATGTTTCATTCCGCGGACCTCCTCGGCTCGCCGTTCTCCCACACCGGCGCGGCGCACGCCTATCTGCCCGACTTCACCCCCGACGCCTTTCTTGCGGCGGTGGGGAAGAGCCGGGCCACGTTCTCCATGCTCACTCCGACCGTCATCATCCGCATCATCCGCGAAGGGCGGATGGACGCGTTCGACGTCTCGAGCCTGCGCCGCTTGACGTACGGGTCCGCGCCGATGGACGCGGCCTGGATCCGGCGCACGACGGAGGCGTTTCCGGGGGTGGAGCTCGTGCACTCCTACGGCCTCACCGAGACCTCGCCCATCCTCACCACCCTCGGGTGGGAGCAGCATGTCGCGGGGCTCGCGGGCGGCGACCGGCTGCGCTCGGTCGGACTCCCCCTGGTCGGAGTCGAGCTGCGCGTCGTGGACGATGACGGCGACGACGTGCCGGCCGGCGAGGCGGGGGAGGTCGCGGTTCGCGCCCCGAACGTCTCGGCGGGCTACCTCGACCGTCCCGAGGAGACGGCCGCCGTCTTCCGCGACGGCTGGTTCTTCACCGGCGACGTCGGCCGCCTCGACGACGAAGGCTACCTCTATCTCTTCGACCGCAAGAAGGACGTCATCATCACCGGCGGGGAGAACGTCTGGTCGACGCAGGTCGAAGCGGCCCTCTACGCGCACCCCGGGGTGGTCGAGGTCGCGGTCATCGGGGTGCCGGACGAGACCTGGGGCGAGGCGCTCCTCGCCGTCGTGGTGCCCGCGCCGGGGTCCGGGCTCGGCGGCGGGGAAGGCGCGGAGCTCCTGATGACGCACTGCCGGGAGCGCATCGGCGGCTACAAGATTCCGCGGCGGTACCGCTTCGTCGACGCCTTGCCGAAGAGCGCGATGGGGAAGATCCTGAAGGCCGAGCTTCGCCGCCGCTACCGAGGCGGGTGATTCTCGGGAATCCGGGGTCGATCAGAGTTCCGACTCCTCGATTCCCGCAATCTTCATCAGGTGACGCTGCAAACCACGCTTGAGCGATACGTCGCCATGCACCGGTACCGAGATCCGGAACACCGGCCCGATTCGTGCGGCTTCGCGTTCCAAGGGTGTCGGCCACTACTGATTCAGCCGACGTAGTGATACCGTTCGCGACCGGGCCGGACCGCAATTCGTTGAATCCCGTAGCCGATCATTCGTGCTCCAGGCTGCATGGCGAAGACGGAGCGGGTCCGCCCGGACGCGGAATGCTTGGGAAGCGAGGAACGATGAAGGAAACGCTTGCGGCGGGACTCGCCGGCACGAGGCGCCACGGAATCGACACCGAGCGCACCATCGACTTCATGGGGGAGGCGCTTCGCGTCTACTCCACCCCGTCGATGCTGCGCGACATCGAGCACACCTGCCGGGACGTGATCCTCGATCACCTCGACGATGGCGAGGACACCGTCGGGGTGCGGGTCGAGCTCGAGCACCTCGGAGCGACCCTCCTCGATTCATGGGTGGACATCTCGGTGCGGGTGACCGCGGTCGAAGGACCCAGGGTCGACCTCGAGGTGGAGGTGCGCGACGAGCTCGGTGAGACCGTCGGGCGCGCGAAGCACGGGCGCTTCGTCGTCGAGGTCGAGCGCCAGCGCCGGCGCCTCGAGCGGCTCGCGGAGCGGCTCCGGAGCGGAGGCGGCAAGTGAGCGGGAACGGATCGCGCAGCGGCTCCGGCAACGGTGCGAACGAGAACTGGAAGCCGGTCTACTGCTACCAGTGCGTCGCCGGTCCGGATCTGATGAAGGTCCAGGTCGAGGACGGGGTCGCGACCCGCATCCGCTCGAACTACGACGCGAGCGACCGGCACCCGGGCGGCGGGCGGGTGTGCGTCAAGGCCTACGGCCTCATCCAGAAGACCTACAACCCGCACCGGATCCGCCAGCCCATGAAGCGCACGAACCCGCGCAAGGGCCGGGGCGAAGACCCGGGGTTCGAGCCGGTGAGCTGGGACGAGGCGCTCGACGCGATCGCGGCCCATATGCTCGAGATCCGCTCCCGCGGGCTCGTGGACGAGTCGGGGTTCCCGCGCCTCGCGGTGAGCTTCGGGGGCGGCGGCACGCCCACCCAGTACATGGGCACGTTTCCCGCCTTCCTCTCCGCCTGGGGACCCATCGACATGGGGTTCGGGGCGGGGCAGGGCGTCAAGTGCTACCACAGCGAGCACCTCTACGGGGAGCTGTGGCACCGCGCATTCATCGTCGCCCCGGACACGCCGCGATGCCGCTACGTCATCAGTTGCGGCAACAACGCGGAGGCGTCGGCCGGGGTGGCCGGGGTATGGCGCCAGGCCGACGCGCGGGCCCGCGGGCTCAAGCGGGTCCAGGTCGAGCCGCACCTTTCCATCACCGGCGCGGTATCGGCGGAATGGGTCCCCATCCGGCCGAAGACCGACGCGGCCTTCCTGTACGCGCTGCTGCACCGCATCGTGCACGAACGCGACTGGCGCGACGTGTGCGACGTCGCGTTCCTCGAAGACTCGACGAACGCTCCCTATCTCGTCGGCCCGAACGGCTACTACCTCCGCGACCCCGAAACCCGGACGCCCCTCCTGTGGGACGAGGAGGCGGAACGGGCGGTCCCCCTCGCCGCCATCGAGGGGCGGCGGCCCGCCCCCGGGGGGATGCCGATCGCGGCCCCGCTCCCGGAAGGGCCCGACGGGGAGGAGGAGCCGGCTCGCCCGGGCCCCCGCCCCGCGATCGAGGGGCGGCGTCCCGCCCTCGAGGGAGTGCGGATCGCGGCCGGCGTCGAGGAAGGGCCGGACGGGGAGGAGTGGTGGCACGAAGCGGCCGAGGCCCGTCCCGCCTTCCAGCTCTTCCTCGACCACGTGCGCGAGTACACCCCGGAGTGGGCGGAAGGCGAGAGCGACGTGCCGGCGGCGACCACGCGCCGCATCGCGGACGAGTTCGTCGCCCACGCGTGCGTCGGCGAGACCATCGAGATCGAGGGCCGCGAGCTGCCGTACCGGCCCGTGGCGGTGCTCCTCGGCAAGGGAGTGAGCAATGGCTGGGGCGGGTATCCGTGCTGCTGGGCGCGCACCATGCTCGCGGTTCTCGTCGGGGCGCTCGAGGTTCCGGGCGGAGTGCTCGGAACCGCGGTCAAGCTCAACCGCCCCGCGGACAGCCGGCACAAGAGCGTGCGGCCCATGCGCGACGGCTTCATGGACTATCCGTTCAACCCGACGAGCCGTCAGGAATGGAGCCGCCATCCGGGGATCCGCAACGCGTTCCGGATGATGGTTCCCCTCGCCGCCAACTCGCCGTGGTCCCCGGCCCTCGGCCCCGCCCACCTCCCGTGGCTCTTCCAGAAGAAGGCGCCCGAAAAGTGGCCGCGGCCGTCCCTTCCGGAAATGTGGATCAACTACCGGACGAATCCGTCCATCTCGTCCCTCAACGCGCCGGAGGTGGCGGAACGGGTCGCCGAGTTCCCGTTCATCGTCTCGTTCGCGTACACCCTCGACGAGACGAACTGGATGGCCGACTACCTGCTGCCGGAGGCGACCGACCTCGAGAGCCTCCAGCTCATCCGCATCGGCTCGACCAAGTTCATCGAGCAGTTCTGGAACCAGCAGGGGTGGGCGGTGCGCCAGCCGGTCGTGGACCCGGTGGTGGACGCCCGCGACATGTCCGACATCGCCACCGAGCTCGCGCGTCGCACGGGGCTTCTCGAACCCTACAACCAGGCGATCAACCGGGGCGGGGCGGGCATGCGCCTCGAGTCCGACGACTTCGACTACTCCCTCGACGACACGAAGGTCCATCCCTCGGAGGCGATCTGGGAGGCGGTGGCCCGTGCCGCGAGCCACGACCTCACCGGGGGTGAGCAGATCGTCGGAATCGACTGGTTCCGCGAGAACGGCTTCCTGCTCCGGCCGTACTCCGAGATGGAATGGTTCCTCTACCCGACCGTCAAGGAGCGGGGGCTTCGTTTCGAGCTGCCCTACCAGGAGCGCATCAAGCGCCATGGGGCGGAGCTCGCCCACCGGCTCCACGAGACGGGGATCGAGTGGTGGGACCGGCAGCTCCTCGAGTACGAGCCGCTTCCCTCCTACGAGCCCTTCCCCGAGATCTGGATCAACTACGCGCGCGAGGTGGGGCGCGACCCGGACGAGTTCCCGTTCTGGGCCCTCACCTCCCGCAGCATGCAGTACTCGTGGGGGGCGAACGTCGGCATCCCCCTCATCAACGAGGTCGCCGGCAACATCGCCGGACACCGCGGAGTGCTGATGAACCGGGGGCGCGCGCGCGGGATCGGAATCGAGGATGGCGACCCGGTGATCATCGAATCGGTGGTCGGCGAGACGCGGGGGCGGGCGGTGCTCCGCGAGGGGGTCCGTCCGGACACGGTGGTCATGATCGGGCAGTTCGACCACTGGGTGACCCCGTACGCGAAGGACCTCGGGGTCGCGAGCCTGAACTCGGTGACCCCGCTCGCCCTCTCCCTCACCGACTCGACGGGGAGCGTGGCGGACCTCATCCGGGTGCAGGTGCGCCGTGCCGGCCCTGCGGACCTCGAGCGCCACACCGCCTCCGAGGCGGCCGCGCCGGTGCCGGCGGACGCGCGCCCCGCGCGGGGCGCGGCGTGAGCACGCCGGAGTCCAAGGCGGGGCGGGGGACGCCCCGCCAAGGCCCCCGCTATGGAATGGTGGTCGACCTCAACCGCTGCGTCGGCTGCCAGACCTGCACCATCGCCTGCAAGCACCACAACGACACCCCGCCCGGGGTGCAGTGGCGCAGCGTCCTCGACGTCGAGCAGGGCGAGTACCCGAACGTCGAGCGCCTGTTCCTCGTCACCGGGTGCCAGCACTGCGCGGAGCCGCCGTGCGTCCCGGTCTGTCCGACCGGGGCCACCCGCCAGCGCGCGGACGGGCTCGTCACCATGGATTACGACACCTGCATCGGCTGCGGCTACTGCGCGGTGGCGTGTCCCTACCAGGCCCGGACCATCGCCCACGAACGCGAGTGGTACTACGGTACGCCGAGCCGCCAGGAGGAGCACGTCTTCCACGAAGATCGGGTGGGGGTGGCGACCAAGTGCACGTTCTGCGTGGACAAGATCGACGATGCGGCGCAGTCCGGCGCGGTCCCGGGGCTCGACCTCGAGCACACCCCGGCGTGCGCGGCGTCGTGCATCGCCCAGGCGCTGCACTTCGGCGACTTCGCCGACCCCGACAGCAACGTGTCGCGCCTCGCGCAAGAGAACGCCCACTTCCAGATGCACGCGGAGCTCGGCACCGACCCCCAGATCCGCTATCTCTACGAAGTCCCGGAGACCACCCCGGGGCGCGACCCGGAGACGGCGGACGACGACGCCCCGAGTGTTCCGAACGATCCGCTGGCCGGCGGGCGCCAGACGTTCTGGGACGTGCGGGCGGCGTTGAACTTCATCCTCGGCGGCATGAGCAGCGGGCTCGCGGTGGCTTCTTTCGCGGCGTGGGCGCTCGGCGGCATCCCCGGCGCGGCGCTCCCCTGGTTCTTCGCCGCCGCCGCGGCCGGGATGGGAGTGGGACTCCTCTTCGTCTTTGCCGAGATCGGGCGCCAAGCGCGCTTCCTCTACGTTCTCCGGCGGCCGCAGAGCTCCTGGATGACGCGCGAGACGTACGCGGTGGCGGTCTTCTATCCGGCGGTCGCGGCGGACCTCTTCTGGCCGTCGCCCGTACTGCATGCGGTCGTCGCGGTCGCGGCGGCGGCGTTTCTGTACTGCCAGGGACGGATCCTCCACGCGGGCAAGGGGATTCCGGCGTGGCGACATCGGCTCATTCCGCGGATGCTGGTCGCGTCCGGGCTCTACGAAGGGACGGCCCTTGCCGTGCTCGGGGTCGGCGCTCTCGCCCTCGCCGGCGGGTACGAGCTTGCGCAGTGGCCGACGCTCTTCGCTCTGTCCGGCCTCGCCGGCGCCGGCGCATTGCTGGCGGTCGCCAACGCGGCGCTCTTTCGCGCGTTCCGCCGGAGCGCGCCAAGTGAAGGAGTGGGCCCGGCCTCGCGCCGCGACCTCGATGCGATTGCGGGACGAATGAGATGGATGGGCCACCTCGTTCCGGGCGTGCTGCTGGCCGTGGCCCCCTTCGTGCTCCTCATCGCGTTGCTGGCCGCAATCCCGGGTACGCAATGCGTGATGGATGCCGAAGATGGCTGGAGGTGCACGATTACCCTGCTCGCCGCCGAGCTCGGAGCACCGGGCGCGCTCCTCGGGTTCGTCGTGGGCAGCGTCTGCGTGATTGCGGGCGGCGCCCTGTGGAAGCACACCCTCGTGACGCGCGCCTGCCACCAGCAGGGGTTTGCCCTGCCGCGCCTGCCCCAGCGCGGCTCCGGCACACGCGCCGCCCCGGCCCGCTTCGGCCTCGCGTGAGTCCGGATTCGCATCGCCACCCGCGTACGCCCGCACCGGCGGCCGGTTGGTTGCGAGCGGCAGGCGAACGGGAGTCGGCGTGGAGCCGCACAATCCTCATGAGGACCGCTCACCCGAAGCGCGAATCCCTCTTTGACTCCGATTCCCCGGGACCGGGGACTCCTGCCGTTTCCGGGTGAGACCCGAAGGATTCACCATGTCCACGAACAGCCGTCCCCGCGTCGCCCTTTGCGGCATCAGCCTCGAGAGCAACGCCTTCTCACCGGTCGCGAACGAAGCGGACTTCCGCGCGCTCTGCTACCTGGAGGGGGAAGATCTTCTCGCCGCTGCCCGAGGGGGCGAGGCATCGACCGCCGCGATGGAGATGACCGGCTTCGTGGCGGCGATGGACGTGACCGGTCCCTGGGATCCGATTCCCATCGTCTTCACCGCCTCGCACCCATGGGGTCCGGTGGAACAGGGGTTCTTCGAACGGGTGCTCGAGGACATCGTCGAACGCCTGCGCGCGGCGGGCAGTGTGGACGCGGTCTACGTGGCGAACCACGGTGCCATGGTCGCCACCGGCAGCCCCGATCCCGACGGCGACATGCTCTCGCGCCTGCGCGAGGCGGTGGGGCCCGACGTGCCGATCGTCGCGACTCTCGATCTGCACGCCAACATTTCGGAGGCCATGGTGGAAGCGGCCGACGTGCTGGTTGCGTACCAGACGAACCCGCACGTCGACATGCTGGAGCGCGGCGAGGAGGCGGCGCACATACTGCGGGCCGTCCTGGGCGGCGCGGCCGCCCCGCAGCCGGTCTTCATCCGCATGCCGATCGTTCCGCCGTCGGTCACCCTGTTGACCCGCGAAGGGCCGTACGCTGACCTCATCGACTTCGGTCAGCGGCGCAAGCGCGAGCTTGCGGGCCAGATTCTCAACGTCTCGATCCTCGGCAACTTCGCGTTCTCCGACACCCCGTTCAACGGCATCGGCATCGTCGTCACCGGACGCAGGGCGCTCGAGCCCGCGCAACGCCTCGCTCGCGAGATTGCGGAGCGCTGCTGGGCGGACCGGGCCCGGTTCCGGAAGACCCTCACCCCGCTGGACGACGCGGTTCGCGCGGCGGTCGAGAACGGCGCGAACCCGCGCCGCCCGGCCCTCATCTTCTCCGACGCCGGCGACAACCCGGGCGGCGGCGGCGGCGGCGACACGGTCGAGCTGCTCCGGGCCCTGATCGACTCCGGGGCGCGCGGAGTGCTCTTCGGGTCGTTCCACGATCCCGCGCTCGTCGCCGACGCCCTGGCCGCGGGCGAGGGGGCCGCGATTTCGGCCGTCTTCAACCGCAACCCGAAGACCGCGTTCGCCGAACGGCTGGAGGTCCCCGCGAGGGTCGCCAAGATCTCCTCCGAGCCGTTCGTGGGCCGGCTCGGAATCTATGCGGGACGGGAGGTCAGGTGCCAGCCCGCGTGCGCGCTGGAGATCGGTGGCGAAGGGGGGATCCTGGTCGTTGCAATCAGCAACCGCTACCAGACCGCCGACCCGATGTTCTTCGAGCACCTGGGGCTCGACATCGCCGCCGCGCGCACCGTATGCGTCAAGTCGCGCGGACACTTCCGCGCCGGATTCACGCCGTGGTTTCCCCCGGAGCGGGTCGTCGAGGTGGACACCGCGGGGCTGACCTCTCCGGTGCTCGAGCGCCTCGAGTGGAAGGGGCTGCCTCGTCCGGTCCATCCCCTCGACGAGGATGCCGACTGGGTCCCGCCCAACTGGTGAGGTCTGTTTCCGGAATCGGCCGAGACCGGGCCCCGCTACACGATTCCGGTCGCCCGCATCGCGGTGCGCGCGATTCCCGCGACGATCTCCTCTCCGGCCACCTCGCTTTCGGTTCCCCTGCAGTAGACCGCGATGAGCATGGTCCCCACCGGTCCGGCCACGAACCCGACGTCGTTGACGATGCCGGCATTGGTTCCGGTCTTCGATCCCCAGCGATACGTGCCGCCGGTTGGAACATGGCGTCCGATCCGGCGGGCGTTCTGCTGGCGCTCGAGGGTGGCCAGCATCGCCTGACACGCTCCCGTCGACGCGGCTTCGCCCTTGACGATGGCGGCGACGGCGCGCGTGTAGTCGTCGGGGGTCGCGAGGTTCTCCTGCTCGCCCTCGATGGCGAGGCGTCCGACCATCGGCCGGCCCAGGATCGATGCGTTCATGCCGAGCGATTGCATGGTGGCGTTGATCCGGTCCATTCCCGCCAGCTCGATGAGGATGTTGGTGGCCGTGTTGTCGCTGATGGACATCATGAGATGGAGAAGGTCCGCAAGCGAGAGCTCCAGCCCGGCGTGCAGGAACCGCAGGACCCCGCTCCCGCGCGATTTCTCGCAAGCGCGCAGCCGGTGCAGGTCGTCGAGACCAATCTCGCCACGGTCCAGCATTCGGTAGACCTCGATCATGATCGGGATCTTCGCGGTGCTCGCGGACGGAAAACGGACATCGCCCTGCCGGCTCCAGGTCTCGCTTCGAGGAGAGATGACGCTGACGCCGATGTCGCAGCTCCCGCCGAGCTCGTCCACCGTCTCGCCCAGAATCGTCCAGTCGACGCTCATCGTTTCCCGTCCACCTGTTGCCTTGCCGGTTCCGAGCGCCCTTCGTCCCGCCGCCGGACCGCGCCCGCGCCCGTGCCAATCAGTCGGAGAACACCGGCGCGACCCAGCCGCGTCCCGGCACCGCGCTCAGCAGCTCCCGGGTATAGGCGTGGCGGGGATCGGCGAACAGGTCGGCGGTATCGCCGTACTCCACCAGCTCGCCCCGATGCATCACCGCGATTCGGTCGCAGACCTGCGCGGCCACCCGCAGATCGTGGGTGATGAACAGCATCGTCAGTCCGAGCCGATCCCGGATCGTGGCGAGGAGGTCGAGGACCTGCGCCTGCACCGAGACGTCGAGCGCCGAAACCGGTTCGTCCGCCACGAGGATTTCGGGGTCGAGAGCAAGCGCCCGCGCGATGCCGATTCGCTGGCGCTGGCCGCCGGAGAACTCGTGCGGAAAACGCTCCGCCACCCCCGCGTCGAGCCCCACGAGCTCGAGCAGCTCCCCGGCGCGGGCATACGCGGCCGGTCGTGCGGCTCCATGCACGATCATCCCCTCCGCGATCAGACGCCCCACCTTGTGCCGGGGGTTCAGCGATCCGTAGGGGTCCTGGAAGACCATCTGGATGCGCTTGCGGTAGGGCCGGATCCGGCTGGCGGAGAGCGACAGGACGTCGACGTCTCCGAGCTGCACGGTGCCGGAGTCCGCCGCGACGATGCGTACGATCAGCCGTGCGATCGTCGATTTGCCGGAACCCGACTCCCCGACCACTCCCAGGGTCTCGCCGCGCAGCAGGCGAAGGGAGACGTCCTTGACCGCGTGAACCAGGCGCGCCGTCCCACCCAGCAGCCCGCCGCCGGAGCGAAACGTCTTGTTGAGCCGCCGGGTCTCGAGGGCGGGCTCCCCCGACGCCGCGGTGCGGCGCCGCGCCGGCACCAGGCTCGGAACCGCCGCCACCAGCGATCGGGTGTACGGGTGACGCGGAGCGTTCAGCACCTGCTCCGCGCTCCCGATCTCGACCAGCCGCCCGGTCTCGTTTCCATCGAGGCGCCGTGCAGCCCGTTCAGGAACACGTTGCCGTTGCCCCGGTACTCCGGCTCCGGGTTGCCGGTCCGATCCTCCAGAAGGATGTGGCAGTCGAGGCCCGCGCGCGCCGCCGCCGCGGCGGTCTGGCGCGCATGGTTGGACTGGGTGGCGCCATGGGTGACGACGACGTCGGCCTTCCGATCGAGCGCTTCGGCGATCAGGAACTCGAGCTTCCGGGCCTTGTTCCCGCCGGTGGACAGGCCGGTGCAGTCATCGCGCTTGATCCAGAGGTCGACCCCGAGCATCTTCGAAAGGCCGTCGAGACGCTCGAGACGCGTGGGGAGGTGAGCCAGGCTCACGCGCGGAAACCTTGCGAGCTGCATGGATGGTCCGTCCTGTTTGCGACGGGAGGCGAATCCCGGGTCGAGCCGGCCGAGCCGCGGTCGCTTCCTGCGGCCCGATACGCAAGGGCGTCTATCCTAGCCGCAACATTTGGCCGATGTCCTGCTGCGGACGCCGATCTGGTCGCGGCGGTGCGACGATCAGGGTTTCTCGCGGGTGCAGGCCGTACTCCCCCAAGCCGCTTCAACGTAGTGTCGGCTTCGCCTTCAGCCAGCGCGAAGCGCTCTTTCGGTCCGTGCGGCCGCTACCGCGACGCACAGGCATCTTTGCGCCCAAGACCGAAAAAATTCGCAGCTTTTTCGGGAAAGCGACGAACATCGGTGAAATACTGCGGCAGCCCGGAACAATCGGTGAATTCTCCGGGCTGGCGAGCCGGCCACGGAGGAGTGTTCGGGGCCGCTTCTCCGGTTGGCCGTGGACGCGACCGGATGTCAGACTTCGTTCCGCCAGCCCCCGGGCACGGTTTCGGTGCCCGATGAACAGGTTCCCGTTCGGGGACTCGAGGCCATGCCGCCGGGACGAACGGTTTGAAGGTCTGCGTTGAGGACAAGGGCGACCGGGAGAGGATCACCGGGCGCCTCTGGGTGCTTGCGGCCGGGCTGTGCATGAGTCTCGGCGGGCCGATCATCCGGCTCGCCGACGACATCACCGAGTGGCAGTTCCTGTTCTATCGATCGCTCGGCGCGGCCCTGCTGCTCCTTCTGTGGTTCCGTATCTCCGGCCGTCCCCTGCTGGCCCGGATCCGCGGGGTCGGCGTGACCGGGTTCATATCGGGCCTGTGCCTCTCGGTGACGTTCACCGGCTACGTATGGGGGGTAATGCACTCCACCGTCGCCAATGCCCTGTTTCTGCTGAGCGCGGCGCCGCTCTTCGCCGCGCTCCTCGGGTGGATGGTGCTCCGCGAGCCGGTGGTCCGCTCGATGTGGCTCGCGATGGCGGGGGTCGTCGTCGGCGTCGCGATCATGATCGGCGAGGGGCTCGCGGAAGCCGACCTGCTGGGCGATCTGGCCGCGCTCGCGGCCGCGGTGGGATTCGCCGGCTTCTCGGTCGGGATCCGGCGCGGACGGCACACCGACATGACTCCGACAATCCTCATCGCGGCCGCGATCACGGCGTCGGTCAGCGCCGCAATGGCGTTCGTCGGCGGAACCGGGATCACCGCTCCGGCTCCCGACGTCGGGCTTGCCGCGGCCTACGGGATGCTCGTCATCGGTGCCGGCATCTTCCTGTTCACCATCGGCTCGAAGAGTGTCCCCTCGGCCGAGCTCGTCCTGCTGTCGCTCACCGAGGTGGTTCTCGCGCCGGTCTGGGTCTGGTTCGCATTCGCCGAAGTCCCGAGTCTCCCGACCCTTGCGGGAGGCCTGATCCTCCTTGGCAGCATCGCCGGGCAAGCGGCGGCCGGAATGAGAAGGTAGCCCCGGCCGGCCGGCGTGCCGGAAGCCCGGGACGGTTCCCGGCCGGAACCGCCCGAGCGGCACGCAGTGGCGAGGCGGCTACGCGGACTGTGCGACCCGGGCCGGGTCACCGGTGTCGAGGGAGGTGACCCGGCGCATCTCGCGGCGATGAACGGTGTCCTCGAACGGGCGGGCGCGGTGCATGGTGGCCCGGTTGTCCCAGATGACGAAGTCGCCCGTGCTCCACGCATGCCGGTACACGAGCTCGGGACGGGTGGCGTGCTCCATGAGGTCGCGAATGAGAAGTCGTCCGTCCGGGATCGGCCGGCCGAGGATCCGTGACGCATGGGAGGCGAGATAGAGGGAGCGGCGGCCGTTGCGCGGATTCGACAGCACGAGGGGGTGGACGGCGCCCCTGAGGCGGTCGTTCTCCCCCTCGGAGAATTCGAACCCGAGGGTCTGGCGCGAGTATGCGATCGAGTGGTGCACCTGAAGCCCTTCCAGGCTCGCCCTGGTCGCCTCCGGCAAGGTGTCCCAGGCGGTCCGCATGTCCGCAAACTCGGTGTCGGCCGAGACCGGAGGGACCACCAGGGCGGCGAGCATGGAATAGCGCCCCCGGGGGTCCTGGAAGGATGCATCGGTATGCCAGAGGCGGTTGGCGAGGCCGTAGAGGCGACGGCGGCTCTCGGGTTCGAGGATACCCCCGTCCGCGCCGACGTTCGACACGTCGGTGAGCGCCTCGTCGCCGAAGCGGCTCTTCTGGAGCACGCTGATGCCGGTCTTGCGGTGCAGCTCCCCGTCGAGCCGGGTGGCAAACGCAATCTGCTCCTCGTTCGAGAAGCGCTGCTTGCGGAACACGAGCACCGCGAACCGGTCCATCCCGTCCCGGATCCGTTCGAGCATCCGGTCGTCGTGCGTTTCGCGAAGGTCGATTTCGCCCGCCTCGGCGACGAAGTGCGGGTGCAACGGTTTGAACGCGAGTTCCATGCATCCGTCCCGTGGGAAGGAAGGTTGGAGCGACAAGATACCGCGCCCGGGCGCGGCCGGCCAGCTTGCGCCGTGCGCCCGGTGGTCGATGTCCGCGGGCCGCGGGCCGCTCAGCCGGTGTCCGCGGGCGCCCCGGTCTCTATCGGAAGCTCTGGATCGTGCGCCCATTCGCCCATCGACGCGTCGTAGAGGGTGAGGTCCGGGTAGCCGAGCTGGTGCAGCAGGAAGAGACCTACGGTCGCGGAGATCCCGCCCCCGCAGTAGGCGACGACGTGCTTGTCCGGAGTGACGCCGGACGCCTCGTGGGCCCGGCGCGCTTCGTCCAGGGACACGAAGGTGCCGTCGGCCGGATCGAGGAGGCTCGCGGCGGGGACGCTGACGCTGCCCGGGATGCGGCCCGGGCGGCCCGATCGGCGCCCGCGCCCCCGCCGGGCACAGACGCGGGGGGAGGGGGCGGCGAATGGCGGCGGGGCGCGGTGGAGACGGGGCGTCCTCCGCCCTGCCACTTGGCGAAGCCGCCGTCGAGCACCGCTGCCCGGTCGAACCCGAATGCGCGGAACATCCACCACACCCGGGTCGCCCACATGATGCTCCCGTTGGAGTAGAGCACCACCCGGGAGTCGTTGCCGATGCCGAGCCTTCCCATCGCGTGCGCGAATCGCTCCGCGGACGGCGCCATGAACCGGAGCCGGGTGCCGGGGTCCGAGATCTCTCCCTGAATGTCGAGGAACACCGCCCCGGGGATGTGCCCCGCCGCGTACTCGGCGGTTCCGGGAACGACCCGGTAGGGAGCGTCGTCGCCCGGCTCGGCCGGCACGAGCCAGGTCGTGCAGTCGACGATCCGGAGATCCGGGTCACCGAGCGCGGCTTCGAGCGCCTGCGTTTCGACGAGCGCGCCCGGTTCGCGCCATTCCTTCAGATCGCTTCGCACTGGCCTCACCCTTCATCGGCTCGCATTCGACCGCCGCGATGGTACCAGCCGCCGCGGCGCGCGCACCGCCCGGACCGGGTCCCGTGTGGAGCGCCCGCTACAATTCCCGTCCCCAACCCGTGACGAAGGAACCGTGATGGCTCGCGTCATCGAGTACTACTACGCGCTCGCTTCGCCGTGGTCCTACCTCGGCAACGACCTGCTGCGCCGCATCGCGGCCGAGCATGACGCGCGCATCGACCCCGTCATCATCGACTACGACCCGGTGTTCACGGCCACCGGGACGATTCCGCTTCCCGGTCGGCCGAGGGTCCGCAAGGCGTACCGCCTCGTGGAGCTCGCACGGTGGAGCCGGTTTCGCGGGGTGCCCCTCAACCCCGAGCCGCGCTTCTATCGCGGCGAGACCGAGGAGCCGGACGAGCGCCAGGCCGCGCTCATGGTGACGGCGGCGAAGGAAACGGGACTCGATTCGCTGCGGCTCGCCCACGCCGTCTCCCGGGCGCTGTGGGCGGAGGAGCGGTTCCCGTTCCGCCCGGACGAGCTGCGCGCCATCGCGGCGGCGGAAGGGTTCGACGGGGACGCCCTCCTCGAGGCGGCCGCCCGGCCGCAGACCGCTGACGCCTACGAGGCCGCGACCCGCCGGGCCATCGATCTCGACGTCTTCGGAATGCCGTTCTACCGGCTCGACGGCGAACCGTTCTGGGGCCAGGATCGGCTCGAGTTCCTGGAGCGGGCGCTCCGCGCCGGAGCCTGAGCACACCGGGACGCCACCCGCCTCCCGGCATGTGCCGGGACCGGCCCGGGCCGCGGACGGGGAACGAGGGCAACCGGAGCGGACCGGCGGACCGAGCGATCGGTCCGGTACGCCACCTTGCACGGAATCTTCGATACCCGATTGATTTATTGAATTTCTTGGCAAGAAAAGGGTAGATATAGGCGTCGCCCACGCGCGCGAGAAATCATGAGGTTCCTTGCGCGACAGCGGGGCGGCTCGCCACCGTGGACAGCTCAGACCGCCCCGGCCGCCTTCAGGCGCTCGACGTCCTCCGGGGCGTAGCCGAGGCGGTCCAGGACTTCGGCCGTATGCTCGCCGAGGAGGGGCGCCCGCGAGCGGATTGTTCCCGGGGTGCCGAGCAGCCGCACGGGGGTGGTCACGAGCGGTATCGCTCCGGGGGCGCCCGGGTATTGCATCTCCTGCATGAACCCCGCCTGCCGGACGTGCGGGTCGTCCAGGGTCTGCTGCGGGGTGTAGACCGGCCCGGCGGGGACTCGCGCCGCTTCCAGCTCGGCGAGCGCCTCGTCCGTGGTCCGCTCCGCGCACCACGCGCACATCCGTTCGCTGAACAGCTCGCCGTGCTCCCCGCGTGAGTCGTCCGTCCCGAACCGTTCGTCCTCGAGCCAGTGCGTCTCGCCGAGGAGCTTCGCCCAGCGGCGGTACATCGGTTCGCCGATGACGAGGATCATGATGTGGCCGTCCCGGGTCGCGAACACGTCGGACGGGGCGTTGAGCTGCCCGCGGTTTCCGGTCGCCTCCCGGTTCGGAGCGAGCACCGCCTGCTCGATGAGCAAGGGGCTCGCGGCGGTGAGGGCGGTGCCGAGCAGGGCGCCCTGCACCTCCTGGCCGCGGCCGGTCTGGCGGCGGGCGAGGAGGGCGACGACCGCCCCGAGGGCGCACAGGGCGGCGGTGCTGAAGTCGACCCACGGAGCGTAGGAGCGGATGGGCTCGTCCGGATGGCCGCTCAAGTGCATGTTGCCGCACATCGCCTGGGCGAGCCCGTCGAAGCCGAGCTTTCTCCCGTACGGTCCCGCGGTCCCGAAGCAGGTGTTCGAGACGAGGATGATGTCGGGGCGGATCGCGGTGAGCGAGGCGTAGTCGAGTCCGAGCTGCTCGAGGGCCCGCTGCGGCATGTTGGCGACCACGATGTCCGCCGTCGCCACGAGCCGGCGCTGGACCTCGCGCCCCTCCTCGGTGGTGGGGTCGAGGGTCAGGCACTTCTTGTTGCGATTGACCTGGAGAAAGGTGACGCCGCTCGCGTCCTCGTCGCTCACCCGGTTGATGAAGCGATCCTCGCCGCCACCGACCTTCTCCACCCGGATGACTTCCGCACCGAAGTCCCCGAGGAGCGCGGCGCACCACGGCCCCGCGATATAGCGTCCGAAATCGAGAACCCGTACTCCTTCCAGCACTCCCGTCATCGTCTCCCCCTTCGTGTGTCGGCTCCGGGCCTGCGCGGGGCGGCTACCCGCCGGCAGTGGCCGGATCCGCCGGTGCGGTCCGGACCCGTGAACCCCGGCGGCTGCCGCCGGTTCGCGCGGTGGGCGATATTGACAGATTTCCGGGACTCGGTCCCTCCGGCAACTGAGCCGGGCGGGAGCCGCGTTCCGGCCGTCACCGGCCACGGATGGCGAGGAACGCCGGAGGACGCCGGTGGACGCCGGAGGACGGCGCGGGCACGGCGGGAGTACGGCGGGAGTACGGCGGGGGTACGGCGAGGCGGGGGCGTGCCGGCGCTCGAATCGGTCCGGGCGCGGATCCCGCATTTCGGGCGGGCGGGGGCCGTCAACCGTCTCCCGGATCCGGATGTCCACGTCGTCGCGCCCCGACGGTGCCCGCCGACATGTTGAGGCGGTTGCCGTAGAAGATCACGATCGCTCCGACGAGGACGAAGACGTCGATCGCCTCCGCGTAGACGAGATACCCCACGAGGATCGAGAGCGGAAGCCGCACGAAGTCGACGGGCGCGACCGTTCCGGCGTCGGCGAGGGCGAACGCGCGCGCGAAGCAGTAGTGGTTCGAGAGCCCGGCGAGTCCGACCACGAGCAGCCAGGGCCAGAGCGAGAAGGAAGGAGTGGTCCAGCCGGGGAGGGAGAGGGCGAGCGACAGCGGGAGCTGGACGATGTTCATCCAGAACAGGATGGTGAGCGGATGCTCGCTCGCCGCGAGGGTCCGGGTGAGGACGAACATCAGCGCGAACCCCGCCGCGGCGAGGAGCACCGCGAACGCCGCGGGGTGGACGATCGCGGCCCCCGGCCGAAGGATGACGAGCACGCCCGCGAACCCGAGGAGGACGCCGAGAACCCGGTTCCGGGTGAGCCGTTCGCGCAGGAGGACCGCGGCGAGGAGCGCGGTCCATACCGGGGAGGTGAACTCGAGGGCGATGACCTCCCCGAGGGGGAGGTGGACGAGGCCGTAGAACCAGGCCGCCTGGGCCGCGAAGTGGACCGTGTTGCGGAGCACGTGCCGGCCCGGCCGGCGGGTGCGGCAGCGGTTCTCGGCGGAGCAGATGAGGAGGGGGGCCAGAACGACCAGGCAGAGCACGTTGCGGAAGAAGATGACCTCGAAGACCGAGATCTCCCGGGTGAGCTCGCGTCCCGCGATCGCGATCGCGATGAGCGACACCACCGCCCCCAGCATCCAGAAGGCGGCGCGGAGCACGGGTTGCGGAGGGCGGGGCGCGGACATCCTCAGGTTCTCGCGAAGCGGCCGGGCGGCCGGCGGCACGGCCGGGGCGCGCGAAGCATAACGGGTGAGGCCGGCCCGAGGGTCCGCGCTTTGACCGGGACCCGGCGGCAAAGATAGAGTGAGGCCACATCCACACTGGGACCGGGGAGAGACATGGAACCCAAGACCGACTGGCGCTTCAACATCGACAGCGAAGCCGATGCGGACTGGACCGAAGGGCTCCGCAACATCTTCGACTACCGCGATCTCGGCATCATGGAAGCCACCGGCGGCGACTACATCGCCCAGATCATTCGCGCGAACGGCAAGCGCCAGGACGACGAGGTGCAGCACTGGCACCTGCACGAGTGCACCTTCCAGATGGTCTACGTGCTGAACGGATGGGCGCGGTTCGAGTACGAGGGCGAGGGGGTCAGGACCCTTCGCAAGGGCGACTGCATCAACCAGCGCCCGATGGTGAAGCACCGCGAGATCGAGTACTCGGACGACTACGAGGTGCTGGAGATCGTGGCGCCGGCCGACTTCCGGACCGTCATCGTCGATCCGCCGGCGAGCGCGGCGGGCACCGGGACCACCGCCGAAGCGGCGGACTGACGGGGTATTGCGGAAGCGGACGAGCGTCGCCTCAGGCGCAGGCCCGGGTCGGCGGCGCGTGCGGCGCGGACGCCCCGCCCGGTGCCCGAGCCGCGGCCCCTCCCGGTCCGCGCGCTCGGTTCGGTGCGTGCCGGGCGCGCGAGGAGGAAGATGGCATGTCGGTTGAGCGGATCGAGGTGGCCCCCGGCCGCTACCGGGAGGAGTACGGCCGGAGCTACGAGGACTTCGCCGTCGGGGACGTGTACGAGCACCGGCCAGGACGTACGCTGACCGAGTCGGACAACACCTGGTTCACCCTGTTGACCATGAACCAGCACCCGCTCCATTTCGACCGCGCGTTCGCCGCGCGGAGCGAGTTCGGCCGCCCCATCGTCAATAGCTGCCTCACCCTGTCCATCGTCACCGGAATGAGCGTGAGCGACGTGAGTCAGCGGGCGATCGGCAACCTCGGCTGGGACAAGGTGCGGCTCACCGCGCCGGTCTTCGTGGGCGATACCATCTACGCCGAGACCGAGGTGCTCGCCAAGCGGGAATCGAAGTCCCGTCCGACCCAGGGCATCGTGACCGTGCGCACGATCGGCACGAAAGACGACGGCACCGAGTTCCTCGCGTTCGAGCGCACGGTCCTCGTGCCGAAGCGCGGGGCCGGGGTCGCGGACCACCCCGCTTCCTGAGCCGCATCTTCAATCGGAGGAAGTGACGGATGGACCGTCCCAACGAACGGATCGCCTACTTCAACGGGGAGTTCGTGCCCGAGAGCCACGTCCTCATTCCGTTCCGGGATCGCGGCTTCCGTCACGGCGACGGGGTCTTCGACACCGCCCGGACGATCGACGGAAGGATCTTCCGGCTGAAGGAGCACGTCGACCGGCTCTTCCGCTCGCTTCGCTACCTGCGCATCGAGCCGCCGGAGAGTCCGGGCGAGATGCGGGAGGTGACCGAGGAGGTCGTGCGGAAGAACCTGTCCCGGCTGCCCGAGGGCGAGGACTACTGGGTGTTCCAGAACATCTCGCGCGGTCCGGACTGGGTAGGCGACGAGCCGAACCTGCGGCGCGGGCCGACCGTCGTGGTGCACGTCATGCCGCTGCCGCTCAGGGAGCGGGCGACCCTCTTTCGCGACGGCATCGAGCTCGTGACCTCCTCGATTCGCCGCATCGCCCCCGACGCGCAGAGCCCGCGGGCGAAGATGTCGAGCTACATCAACCTCACCCTCGCCGACATGGAGGTGAAGGCGAGCAACCCGAAGGCCTGGGCGAGCCTGCTCGACGCGAACGGGCGGCTGAACGAGGGTACCGGGCAGAACCTGTTCCTCGTGCGCGACGGCACGCTGATGACCCCGCGCGGCACGATGGTGCTCGAGGGAGTGAGCCGCGGCGTGGTGCTGGAGCTCGCGGACAAGCTCGGAATCCCCGCCCGGGAGGCGGACCTCGACCCCTACGACGCCTACACCTCGGACGAAGCGTTCCTCTCCTCCACGAGCCTTTGCGTCTGCCCGGTGCGCAGCATCGATCACCGGCCGCTCGCGGAAGAGGCGATTCCGGGGCCGGTCACCCGCCGCCTGATGGATGCGTACAAGGAGGTGCTCGGCGGGTTCGATTTCGAGGCCCAGTACCTTCGGATGATCGACTAGGCGCGGCCGGCCCGGGTATCGGGCCGGCTCTCGACCGGGCGAGGGCGGGCACCGCCGCTCGGCTCGCGCGAACGGTATGACAGGGGCGGAGATTCCGGCCCGACGGGAGGAAACGATGAACAGTGCGGTGGCGAACGCGGTCGGAGCCGAGGCCCTCCCCGAGAACATCGCAGCCGATCTGGCCGCGTTCGCGGCGGGGCTTCGCTACGAGGACATCCCGGGCCGGATCCGCATCCGGGCCCGCCATCTCATTCTCGATGCGGTGGGCATCGCCCTCGCTTCCCACCGGTTCGACTTCGCCGGGGCCTCCCTGCGGGGAATCGAGGCGCTTGCCGGGGCCGGCCCCGCGGACGCGGCTGCGGGCGAGGCGACGGTCATCGGACATCCGCGCCGGCTGCCGCTTCGCGACGCGGCGCTCGCGAACGGGCTCCTCGTCCACGGCCTCGACTACGACGACACCCACGTGCCCGGCATCATCCACGCGACCGCGAGCGCGTTCCCGTGCACGCTCGCGCTCGGCGAGCGCCTCGGCGCCTCCGGGGAGGACGTGCTCGCCGCCTACGTCGTCGCGGTGGAGGCGGGCGCGCGCATCGGTTCGGTGCCCCGGGGCGGCTTCCACCGTCAGGGCTTCCACCCGACCGGGCTCGTCGGCGCGTTCGGATGCGCCCTCGGGGCGGGCCGCCTGCTCGGGCTCGATGCCGGGCGGCTCGCAATGGCGCAGGGGGTCGCTCTCAGCACCGCTTCCGGCAGCATGGAGTTTCTCGAGGACGGGGCGTGGACCAAGCGCCTCCACCCCGGTTGGGCGGCGGTGGCGGGGATCACCTCCGCCTACCTCGCGGGCGACGGCTTCGTCGCGCCCGGCCTGCCGTACGAGGGGCGGTTCGGGCTCTTCCGGACCCACCTCGGCGCCCCGGCGCAGGGCAACTGCGACTTCGCGCTCGCGACGCACGGGCTCGGCGAGACCTGGGAGCTCGACCGGGTCGCGGTCAAGCCGTTCCCCGCCTGCCACTTCCTGCACGGATGCGCCGACGCCGCCATCGCGATCGCGCGGGGGCACGATCTCGATCCGGGCGCGGTGGAGGAGGTGACCGCGTTCGTGCCGGAGGAGACCATCGCGACGATCTGCGAGCCGGCCGCGAACAAGGTTCGCCCGGTCAGCGATTACGACGCGAAGTTCAGCGTCCAGTACGCGGTGGCCGCGAGCCTCACGCGCCGCGCCTTCGGCCTCGCGGAGCTCGAGGAGGATGCCCTCACGGACGCCGGGATCCTGAATCTCGCGAAGCGGGTTCGGTACCGGCCCGATCCGGCCTCCGCCTTCCCCCGTGCCTTCTCCGGCGAGGTGGTGGTCCGTACCCGGGACGGGCGCGAGCTCCGCCATCGCGAGGAGATCAACCGGGGAGCGGACGAGCGCCCGCTCACGAACGGCGAGGTCGCCGGGAAGTACATGGACAACGCCCGGCTGACGGTGGACGGACCGAAGGCGATCGCGATCCGCGACGCGGTGCTCGGCCTCGACCGGTGCGAGGACGTGCGCGCGGTCGCGAAGGTGCTGGGCGGCTGAACGGTCGCGGTCGACGCAACGCCGGCCCCGAGCACAGGACGGAGCGCAGGGCCGAACGGGGCCGCATGACCGCCCGGGCGACGCCCGGATGATCGGGCGCAAGACTCCCGGGCAACATCGAAACGGAGGCGCAACGGTGGCATCGGACATGGCGCGGGCGGCGGAAGCGTCGCGGGCCGAAGAAGAGAACATCATCCTCGACGCGATCGAGAAGTTCCTCGAGCGGGAGGTCGCGCCGTACGCGCACGACCTCGAGAAGGACGACGTCTACCCCGAGGAAATCGTGGAAGGAATGAAGGCGCTCGGACTCTTCGGAGCCATCATTCCCGAGGAGTACGGCGGCCTCGGCCTGGGCGCCGCCACCTATGCCCGCATCGTGGAACGGATGGCTCGGGTATGGATGTCGATCACCGGGATCTACAACTCCCATCTCATCATGGCCTCGGCCCTGGTGCGCCACGGCACCGAAGCGCAGCGGCGCGAGTGGCTGCCGCGGTTCGCGACGGGCGAGATCCGGGGCGGACTGGCCCTCACCGAGGCCGACGGAGGCACCGATCTCCAGTCGGCGGTCCGCACCGTCGCTCGCCGCGAGGGCGCGGGCTACGTCATCAACGGCACCAAGACCTGGATCTCGAACGGCATCCACGGCCAGTGCTTCGCCCTCCTGGTCAAGACGGACCCCGATGCACTGCCCCGGCATCGCGGCATGAGCCTTTTCCTCGCCGAGAAGGGGGAGGGCTTCACCGTGAGCCGCAAGCTCGAGAAGCTCGGCTACAAGGGCATCGACAGCGCGGAGCTCGTCTTCGAGGACTACTTCGTGCCCGCGGACCGGCTGGTCGGCGGCGAGGAGGGCCGGGGGCTCCAGCATGCCCTCGGGGGCCTCGAGCTCGGCCGCATCAACATCGCCGCCCGCGGGGTCGGGGTGGCGCAGGCATCGCTCGACGAAGCAGTGCGTTACGCGCAGGTCAGGAAGTCGTTCGGAAAGCCGATCTGCGAGCACCAGGCAATCCAGATGAAGCTCGCGGACATGGCGACCCAGGTCGAGTCGGCGCGCCTTCTCGTCGAGCGCGCGGCGGCCGCGTTCGATCGGGGCGAACGCTGCGACATGGAGGCGGGGATGGCGAAGCTCGCGGGGAGCGAGGCCGCAATCTTCTGCTCGCTCGAGTCGATGCGGGTGCACGGCGGGTACGGATACTCGAAGGAGTTCAACGTCGAGCGCTTCTACCGGGACGCTCCCCTCCTCGCGATCGGCGAGGGCACCAACGAGCTCCAGCGCATCCTCATCGCGCGTCAGCTCATCGCCCGCAACCCGGTGTGAGGGGAGCACTCCCATCCGCCGGCCGCCTTCCGCTGCCGAGTGCCGGGCATCCGGAATTCGAGCCGGAGCGCCGAGCGCTCGCTCCGGGCTCCGCGAAGCGGTGACGGGCCGCTAGTCGATGCTGCCGCTCGCGGGACTTCGCGTCCTCGCCGTCGAGCAGTACGGGGCGGGGCCGTTCGGCTCGACCTAACTCGCCGATCTCGGCGCCGAGGTCATCAAGATCGAGAACCCGCGCGAGGGTGGCGAGCTCGGCCGCCGCGTCGGCCCGTTCTTTCTCGGTCCCGGTGACAGCCACTTCTACCAGTGCTTCAACCGCAACAAGCGCAGCGTCAAGCTGGACCTCAAGTCCGATTCGGGGCGGCAGGTGTTCCGCGACCTCGCGGCGACCTGCGAGGCGGTGTTCGGGAACCTGCGCGGGGATCAGCCCGACAAGCTCGGCCTCACCTACGAACACCTCAAGGAGTGCAACCCGGCCATCGTCTGCGTCCACCTCTCGGCCTACGGACGCGAGGGTGAGCGGTCGTCCTGGCCCGGCTTCGACTTCCTCATGCAGGCGGAGGCCGGTCACCTCCATCTCACCGGGGCCCCGGACGGCCCGCCGGAGCGTTACGGCATTTCGGTCGTCGACTACATGACCGGGCTCACCGCCGCGTTCGCGCTCGTGACCGGAGTGCTCGAGGCGCGCACCCGCGGGGTGGGGCGCGACTACGACGTGAGCCTGCTCGACGTCGCCCGCTACAACCTCGGCTACCACGCGGCGTGGTATCTCAACGAAGGGTTCGTGCCGGCGCGGCTCCCGCGCTCCGCGCACGCTTCCATCGTCCCCTGTCAGCTCTATCGGACCGCGGACGGCTGGATATTCATCATGTGCAACAAGGAGAAGTTCTGGGGGAAGCTCGCCCGCGCGGTGGGGCGGCCGGAATGGGAGCACGATTCCCGCTTCGAGACCTTCGCGGCGCGCCTCGAGCACCGCGAGCTCATCACCGAAGTGCTCGACGAGGTGCTGTCGGAGCACTCCACCGCGATCTGGCTCGAACGCTTCGCGGGCGAGGTCCCCGCCGCTCCGGTCAACGAGCTCGGACCGGCCCTCGAGGAAGCGAGAGCGGCGGGGCGGGTCCTTTGCGTGGACCATCCGGCCCGGCCCGGGCTGGAGATGATGGCGAATCCGGTTCTTCCCGCCGTCGAGGCGCACCCCGCCCGCCCGGCCCCCGCCCTCGGGGCCGACTCGGAGTCGGTCCTCGCCGAGATCGGCTACGCCGCCGCCCGCATCGCGCGGCTTCGCGACGAGGGCGTCATCTGACGGTGTCGCAATCAGCGTACTCCACCAATAAATTCATATAATTCAAACGAAGAGAATTATTCGAAGGTATGGTACAAGGGTCGCTCCGACGGGCGAGAACCGTGACCATCCGGCGGCGCACCGTTTGCGGCGAGGCGAAGGCGCGCACCGGGCTCCAGGCGACGCGGCATCCGCGCCCGGTCCGACATGCCGGGATCGAACCGATGAGTACAACTCGAGGAGCAAGCGATGCAACCGAGAAAGTGGGCAGCCGCCCTGACGGTCCTGGCGATTGCCGCGACCACGTCCCTGGCGGCGACCGCCGCCGACATCGAGATGACGTTCCGCTTCAACGACCCCGAGGCGGAGGAAATGCGCGCCGCGCTCGATGCGTTCGAGCAGGAGAATCCCGGTGTCAAGGTCGAGCTCCAGACGATCGCCTGGGGTGAGTCGCGCCAGCAGTTCCTGCGCGAGGCGGCGGTTGGCGAAGGACCCGATGTGGTCCACATCGCCTTCGTCTGGCCGCGTGACATGGGCGCGGCCGGGGCGCTCCTGCCGCTCAACGATCTCCTGGAGACGCAGTCGATCCAGGCGGGCTTCGAAGACTTCATCGCGACCGAGCTCTCGGTCGGTCCGGATGGCAACATCTATGGCGTGCCGTGGACCACGGACACCTGGGCCATGGTCTATCGCACCGACGTGCTGGAGGCCGCCGGCGTCAGCGAGATTCCCCGTACCTGGGAGGCGTTGCGCGATGCGAGCCGGGCCATCCACGAGAAGACCGGCAAGGTCGGGTTCGGCTTCCCCGGAGGGAGCGGCTCGAGCAACACGATCTGGTTCCTCGCCAACTACTACTGGTGGTCGAACGGCAGCGCACTCGTGGTCGCCGACGGGGACGGCTTCAAGACCGGAATCACCGTCGAGCAGATCGCCGAAGCGATGGCGTACTACGACTCGTTCATGAAGGAAGGCCACAACCCCGAGTCCATGCTGGGAGTCACGAGCTGGTTCGACCCCGCGATTCTCGAAGGCATGACGAACGGCGAGCAGGGAATCGCGATCATGCCGCCGCAGCAGTTCAAGCAGATCCTCGCCGCGTTCATGGAGCGCAACCCGGGGGTGGAGCCGCCCTTCGTCACGGCCACGACCCCGGGGGGACCCGAGGGGCCGAAGACCCACCTCGGCGGCCGCATGCTCGGCATCAACGCCAATACCGAGCATCCGGATGCGGCCTGGAAGCTGGTCGAGTTCATGACCCGTGGGGACGTCCTCACCAAGTACTACGAGAATCAGTTCCCGGCACAGAAGTCGCTGTTGCGGAGCATCGAGTTCGGACCCGCGCTCGGCGGCTTCGCCGAGCAGCTCACCCTGGCGCGAAGCTGGGGCGCGTATTCCGACGGTCCGGCCCAGATCGGCAAGATGTGGAACGCGGCCGGGCGCGCGTTCGGCTCCGCCTTCATCGGCGAACGCAGCTACGAGGAGGCGGCCGCGGAGCTGCTGAAGTCGGTCGCGGACCAGCTCGAGTAACTCGGCTCCGGCTCCGGGGGGTGGGCGCGGTCCACCCCCCGGGCGCCGGCCGGGCGCCGCCGCGGCACTGATGACGTGAGAGGAGACCGGGCATTCATCGCGCTCATGCTCGCGCCGATCTTCTTCTTCCTGGCCTTCTTCTACGGCTATCCGACGCTCTCCAACCTCTACAACAGCTTCACCGATCTCAGCTTGCTGGGACTCAAGCGGGGCGGAGAGTTCATCGGTCTTCGAAACTACGTGGAGCTGTTGTCGAGCCGCGACTTCTACCGGGTCTTCTGGAACACCCTGTTCTGGCTGACCGCGGTCTCGGTGGTCCTCAGGCTCGTCCTCGGCCTGGCTCTCGCCCTGTTGCTGAATTCGATGACCCTTCGCCGCTGGCGTCTCGCGACCGTCTCGCGACTGCTCCTCCTCGTGCCCTGGGCGACGCCGCCCATCGTCGCGGTCGTCGTCTGGCGCTGGCTGCTCGACGGCCGTCAGGGTTTCGTGAACGGCGCCCTGCAGGGACTCGGGCTGATCGACCGCCCCATCGCGTTTCTCGCGAACGTCGACGTGGTCTGGCCGTCCATCGTCACCATCATCGTCTGGAACACGCTGCCGCTCGTGACCCTCACGTTCCTCGCCGGCCTCCAGTCGGTGCCGCCGGAGCTCGAGGAAGCGGCCGAGATGGACGGCGCCGGCGCGGTGCAGCGCTTCTTCCACGTCACCCTTCCGCACCTCATGCCGACCGTCGTCGTCATGGCCCTGCTGCTCGTCTTCTGGACGTTCAACAACTTCGTCTACGTCTGGCTCGCGACCGGGGCCGGGCCGGGACTCTTCACGAACGTTCTCGCGACGGAGATCTACATCAAGGGTTTCATCGACTTCGAGCTCGGGTACAGCTCGTCGGTCGGGATGGTCATGGCCGCGCTCATGGCGGTGCTCGGCCTCGTCTACTTCCGCTTCGTGGCCCTGCGCGAATTCCGCGAGATCCTGTGACGATCGGGCAATGAGCCGGGACGCGAACCAGGCGGTGGCGACCCCCGAGGGGAACCCCGATCCCCAGCCGGTCTCCATCCGCCGCAACCCCCTGACGACGGCCGTGATCCTGGCCGCGACCTTCGTGGTCTGGACGTTCCTCGTGTTCCCGGCGGTGTGGATCTTCGTCGGCTCGTTCAAGACCAACGAGACGATGTTCTCCGCGACTGCCTTCACCTTCACCCTGGAGAACTACGCGACCATCTTTCGCGTCGGCTTCGGCCGCTTCATCTTCAACAGCCTGTTCATCTGCCTGGTCGCGGTGGTCATCTCGACCTTCGTGTCCGTCATCGCCTCCTACGTGTTCTCGCGCAAGCGGTTTCGGCGCAAGCGGCTGCTGTTCGGCGCGGTGATCCTGGGCCAGCTCTTTCCCTGGATCATCCTGGTGACGCCGCTGTTCATCATGTTCGCCCGCATCGGCCTGCTGAACAGCCACGCCGGAATGATCTTCTCCTACGTCGCGATCTCGATACCGTTCTCGGTGTACCTCCTCGTCGGATACCTGGAGACGGTGCCGCGCGAGCTGGACGAGGCGGCGGTCATGGACGGCTGCTCCCAGTTCCGGATCATCTGGACCATCATCTTTCCCGTCATGCTGCCCGGCATCGTCGCCACCGCGACCTACGCATTCCTGTTGATGTGGACGGAGTTCCTGTTCGCACTGGCCTTCCTGACCCGGACTTCGCTGAAGACGATGCCGCTCGGGCTGGCCCAGTTCTTCGGGGAGCAGAGCATCGACTGGGGGGCCATCATGGCCGCCTCGGCGGTGACCACCCTGCCAGCCCTGGTGCTGTTCCTGCCGCTCCAGACGAAGCTGTCGGCCGGCCTCACCGCCGGCTCGGTGAAGGGCTAGGGCGGTGGCTGACCTAAACCTTCGCCGCGTGAGCAAGCGCTTCGGCGACGTCACCGCGGTGGCGGAAATCGATCTCGAGATTGCCCACCGCGAGTTCGTCGTCATCGTCGGGCCCTCGGGCTGCGGCAAGTCGACCCTGCTCCGCGTCATCGCCGGACTCGAGGAGCTGACCACAGGGGAGATCCACGTCGGCGGGGAACCCGTTCACCGCACGCCCCCGGCGAAGCGCGGAATCGCCATGGTGTTCCAGAACTACGCGCTCTACCCGCACAAGACGGTAGCCGGAAACATGGGATTCGCGCTCCGGATGGCGAAGGTGCCCGGGCCGGAGATCGAGCGCCGGGTGATCGAGGCGGCGCGCATCCTGCAGATCGAGGACCTCCTCGAACGCAAGCCGCGGCAGCTCTCGGGCGGGCAGCGCCAGCGGGTCGCGATCGGCCGGGCCATCGTGCGCGAGCCCAAGGTGTTCCTGTTCGACGAGCCCTTGAGCAACCTCGACGCGGCGCTGCGGGTGGACATGCGGGTCGAGCTCGCGAGGCTGCACGGATCCATCGACGCGACGATGGTCTACGTGACCCACGATCAGACCGAGGCCATGACCATGGCCGACAAGATCGTCGTGCTGCGCGAGGGTCGGATCGAGCAAGTGGGCTCGCCGATGACCATCTACCATCACCCGGCCAACGTCTTCGTCGCCGGATTCATCGGTTCTCCGCGCATGAACCTGCTGCCGGGGACGGTGCGGGCGACCGCGGACGGCGCGGTCACGGTCGACGTGGCCGGCGGGCTGCGCATCACCGTTCCCGCCGAGGCGACGGGCATCGCGGCCGGCGACCCGGTGACCCTCGGGGTGCGTCCCGAGGACCTCGCAATCGGCCCGGACCCGCAGGGAACGGCCTTCGATCTCGACGTGTACGTGATCGAGCCGCTGGGCGGGGAGACCATCCTCTATGGTCAGATCGGGGGCCAGATCGAGGAGCGTATCGAGGAGCATGACGCGGGACGACTCGAGGACCGCGCCGGGGGTGCGCGGACCCTGGTCGTCAAGACGCAGGGCGGCGCCACGGTACGCAACCGGCAACGCGTTCCGGTGCGCGTCGTTCCGGAGGTCTGCCATCTCTTCGACCGGGCCGGCGTCGCCCTCCCGCGTCCGGCCGGGGCCGGCGACGTCACGCCGCCGGAAACGGAAGCCGAAGAGCCGGAACGCATGCAGGGAGAGAAGCTTCGATGAAATTCGTCTTCGTGTTGTTCGATTCGCTCAACCGGCGGTCGCTCGAACCCTATGGCGCCCGTACCATCAGGACCCCGAACTTTCGCCGCCTCGCCGAACGGTGCGTCACGTTCGACTCCCACTATGTCGGGAGCCTGCCGTGCATGCCGGCGCGGCGCGACATGCAGACGGGAAGGCTCAATTTCCTGCACCGCGGCTGGGGTCCGCTCGAGCCCTTCGACAATTCGTTCCCCGAGCTGCTGCACGAGAAGGGCATCTACAGCCACCTCGTCTCCGACCACTACCACTATTGGGAGGACGGCGGCTTCACGTACCACAATCGCTACGACACCTACGAGTTCATCCGGGGGCAGGAGCGCGACCCCTGGAAGGCCATGGTGCAGCCGCCCTGGGAGCGCTTGCGCGAGAAGTACCACGCAACCCAGTTCGACTCCCGCCGGCGAAGCCTCTACTACCATCACATCCTGAACCGCGAGTCCATCCGCGAGGAAGGGGAGTTCCCGTCCGTGCGATGCTTCGACGCCGGGCTCGAGTTTCTCGACGCGAACCGGACGGCGGAGGACTGGCTGCTCCAGATCGAGACCTTCGATCCCCACGAGCCGTTCTTCGCCCCGGCCCGCTTCCGGGACGACTATCCGACCAACTACAGCGGGCCGATCCTGGACTGGCCGCCCTATGCGAGGGTCACCGAGGCGCCGGACGAGTGCGCCGAGCTGCGGGCGAACTACTGCGCGATCGTCGCACTCTGCGACGCCCAGATGGGACGTCTGCTCGACCGTTTCGACGAGCTGAACCTGTGGCGCGACACCATCCTGCTCGTCACCACGGACCACGGCTTCCTGCTCGGAGAGCATGACTGGTGGGCCAAGCTTCGCATGCCGTGCTACGACGAGGTCGCGCACATCCCGTTGTTTCTCCATCATCCCGATTTCGCGAGCCGGGCGGGGCAGCGTCGCGGCTCGCTCAGCCAGACGATTGACCTCATGCCGACCATTCTGGAAATGCTCGGGGTGGCGCGACCGGCGGAGGTCGAGGGCCGCTCGCTGCTCCCCGTGCTCGCGGACGACACCCCGGTGCGAGACGCGGGGCTGTACGGCGTCTGGGCCAGCGCCACCAACGTGACCGACGGGCGCTACACCTACTTCCGCTATCCGGACGACATGGCCGCCCAGGAGATCTACCAGTACACCCTGATGCCGACCCACATCACCTCGTTCTTCACGCCGGAGGAGCTCGCGACCGCGACGCTTGCCGCCCCGTTCAGCTTCACCAAGGGCGCGCCGGTGCTGAAGGTCTCCGGGAACGCCAAGTCGCCGATGTACCGGGGACAGGGCATGCGCTTCTTCCAGGACACCGAAACCGTGCTGTACGACACGCTGCGCGACCCCGAGCAACGTCACCCCGTCGACGAGCCCGCGGTCGTGGCCCGCCTGACGGAGCGGATGCTCGCGCTGATGCGGGCCAACGACGCCCCGCCGGAAGCCTACGTTCGCCTCGGACTAGCGCCGTCGGGGTCTCCGAAAGCCGCTTGATCCCGAGTCCTTGCCACTTGTATCGCCTCGCTCGGGTCGAGTGCGTGCCGGACGGCGGCGTGTTCACCTCACCCGGTGCGCCGGGCGACCCGTTCCGGGAGCTCGACGCGCAATCGGCGCCGTCCGGTGACGGGAACCTTCCCCATTTCGCCGGCCCGGGAGGCGCGATACGATCGGCGTGGTCTCCGGCGGAGCGAGCCACCTGCATGCGCATTCCGAAACCTGACCCGGATCCCGGAACCGTGACGGCCGTTCACCCGGTCACGGCCGGGTCCGTCGCGGCGGCCACCGGTACCGCGGGGGTCCCGTGAGCGCGCGGCGCACCCACGTCCTCTCGGGGTCGAAGTTCGAGGAGCTCGCGGGCTACGCCCGGGCGGTGGTGGTGGGCGAGCGCATCTTCGTGTCCGGCACCGTCGGGGTCGATTTCGCGACCGGCGCCATGCCCGAGACCGCAAAGGAGCAGGCGGAGTTCGCGCTCGACACCATCGAGCGGGCGCTCGAGGAGGCGGGCTCGGGACTCCGCGACGTGGTCCGGGTGCGGGTATACGTCCCGGACCCGGACGACGTCGTCGCCGTCTCGGGCGTTCTCAAGGCCCGCTGCGGCGCGGCGCGCCCCGCCAACACGACGGTCTGCGCGCCGCTCGCGGTGCCCGGCTGCCGGGTCGAGATCGAGGTGGACGCGATTCGGGGCTCGGGATAGCCTGCCTCCGCGGATCTCCGGTGGCGCCGCTCCACCGGAGACGGAGAGGGATCGACGGGCGTTCTCCGGCGTTGCGTGCCACCGCTGGTGACGGCGGGACCGAAGCACGGGGTCGGGAACCGGTGCAGGGCCGGCCATCCGGATCGCCCGGCGAGGCTAGGTTGGCGGCGGCATCCCCGCCGGGCGAAGCGAAGCAGCAGGAGAGACGAATCATCATGGCGACGAACGACGATTGGCTGGCCCGCACCGACGAACCGGTGCTCGAGCCCGAGCTTCCGATCTGCGATCCCCATCACCACCTGTGGGACTTCCAGACCGAGCGGGTCGAGCCGCGTTACTTCCTCGACGAGCTCCTCGAGGATCTCGGGAGCGGCCACAACGTCGTCTCGACGGTCTTCATCGAGTGCGGGGCCATGTTCAAGGCGAGCGGGCCGGAGGAGCTTCGTCCGATCGGCGAGACGGAGTTCGTGGCCGGCATCGCGGCGATGAGCGAGTCCGGGCTCTACGGCCCGACCCGTGTCGCGGCCGGAATCGTCGGCGCGGTCCACCTGATGCGGGGCGACGGCGCCGCGGATGTGCTCGATCGCCAGATCGTGGCGGGTGGCGGGCGCTTCCGGGGCATCCGCCAGGGCGGAACCTGGGACGCGAGTCCGGAGGTTCCGGTCCATCGGACGGGGCCCGGCCCGGACCTGTTCCTCGACTCGCGTTTTCGAGAAGGATTCCGGCACCTCGCGCCGCGCGGGCTCTCGTTCGAGGGCTGGTGCTACCACCCGCAGATTCCGGGGCTGACCGATCTCGCCCGGGCGTTTCCCGACACCACGATCGTGCTCGACCATTTCGGCGGTCCGATCGGGGTCGGGCCCTACGCGGGCAAGGAAGACGAGGTGTTCGACGCGTGGCGGCGCGCGATCGGACCGCTTGCCGAGTGCCCGAACGTGGTCGCCAAGCTCGGAGGGATCGCGATGGAAGTCAACGGCTTCGGCTGGCACCTGCGCGATGCGCCGCCCGCGAGCAAGGAGCTCATGGAGGCGACCCGGCGCTACTACGAGCACACCATCGAGATCTTCGGCGTCGAGCGCTGCATGTTCGAGTCGAACTTCCCGGTGGACAAGATGAGCTGCAGCTACCGGGTGCTCTGGAACTCGTTCAAGCGCCTGACCGCGGGCTGGTCGACGAGCGAGCGGGCTCAACTCTTTCACGATACCGCGGCGCGCGTGTATCGACTGGAGTCCACAACGGGACCGTCCGATCAGGACACCTCCCCGTGACCCCCTTGCGGCCGCTCGCCGCGCTCCCGACCCACGAAGTCGTGAACATGCCTCCGCACCTCGGAGACCAGGACCTGTGGCAGGACGACCCGGCGCTTCGCGAGGGGGTCGATCGCGAGGGCGGAGGCTGGGCGCGGGACCGGCTGGCCGAGTTCGGCCGGGTTGCCGGTGCGGTCGACACGTTCGAGAAGGCCGACCTCGCGAACCGCCATCCCCCCGAGCTCGAGACCTTCGATCGCTACGGCATGCGCGTCGACCAGGTCGCGTTCCACCCGTCCTATCACGAGCTGATGGCCATCGCGATCGAGAACGAGGTGCCGAGCTTCGCGTGGCGGAATTCGCGCTCGGGCTCCCAGGTCGTGCACGCGGCGCTCACCTATCTGTTCAACCAGGCCGAGGGCGGGGTGATGTGCCCCATGGCCATGACGTACTCGGCGGTGCCCCCGCTGCGGCGTTCCCCCGGGGTGGGGGAAGAGTGGATTCCACGGCTGCTCGCTACGGTGTACGACCGGCGCGACATCCCGGTGTCCGACAAGGCGGGCGCGACCATGGGGATGTTCATGACCGAGAAGCAGGGAGGCTCCGACGTTCGCACCAATTCGACGCGGGCGGAGCCGTCCGGGACCGCGACGGGGGAAGGGGCGGAGTATCGGCTGACGGGGCACAAGTTCTTCTGCTCGGCCCCCATGTCGGACGCCTTCCTCACCCTGGCGTACGCCGCGGGCGGCCTTTCCTGCTTCCTCGTCCCCCGCTGGACCCCGGGCGGCGAGCGCAATCCCCTGTTCATGCAGCGCCTCAAGGACAAGCTGGGAAATCGTTCGAACGCGTCGGCGGAGATCGAGCTCCACGATACCTGGGGCGTCATGGTGGGGGAGGAGGGCCGGGGAGTGCCCACGATCATCGAGATGGTGCAGTACAACCGCTTCTACTGCGCCGCGAGCTCCGCCGCCCTGATGCGCCAGGGGCTCGCCCAGGCCCTGCACCACACCACGCACCGCACCGCGTTCCAGAAGAAGCTCGTGCAGCACTCGCTCATGCGCAACGTGCTCGCCGACCTCGCGGTCGAGGTGGAGGCGGCTCTCGCCCTCACCCTGCGCATCGCGCGCGCCATCGACGAGGCCGAGGACGGCGACGCGGGCGCCGCGGCGCTCGCCCGGATCGGAACCGCCGCCGGCAAGTACTGGGTCTGCAAGCGCGCGCCCGGACACGCGCTCGAGGCGCTGGAGTGCCACGGAGGCCCCGGGTACATCGAGGACTCGATCATGCCTCGGCTCTATCGCGAGGCGCCGCTCAACGGCATCTGGGAGGGTTCCGGCAACGTCATGTGCCTGGACGTGATCCGCGCCATGCACCGGGAAGAAGCCGCGGTCCCCGCGCTCCTCGCCGAGCTCGACGCCGCGCGCGGCGCGAACCGGGCCCTCGATTCGACGGTCGCCGCGCTGAAGGATGATCTCGCCGACCGGGAGGATCTCGAGCTGCGGGCGCGGGGTATCACGGAACGGATGGCCGTCGCCCTGCAGGGTGCGCTGCTGGTGCGCCACGCCCCGGCGGCGACGGCGGACGCGTTCTGCGCCTCGCGTCTCGGGTCCCGGTGGTCCGGTGCCTACGGTTCGCTTCCGGCCGGGACCGATTTCGACCCGATCATCGACCGGGCCACCGGGGCCGCCTGACCGGGGGCGGACACCGCAGGCGCGGCGGCGGCCGTCGTCACTTCCAGCCGCGCAGCCGCACGCCGCACGCGGCGAAGAACGCCTGCACTTCGTCGGTCAGGAGTCCGCGTCCGCTCGCGAGCTGCGGCAGATCGAACGCGCCTCCGGAGTTGATTTCGATCAACGACGGTCCGTCCGGAGTGATCGCCACGTCCATCGACTGGTAGCGGACGGGGGCGAAGATCTGCGCGCCGGCGCGGGCGAGATCGAGGAGTTCGCCCCAGTGGGGAAGGGTCTCGCCGACAATCCGTACCCCGGTCTCCGGCTGGTCGGTGTAATCGGTGGTCCCGAGGTGGTCCTTGGTGCGGGCGCGGAGGATCTCGCCGGTCTTCGGGTCGACTTCACAGGCAAGGTTCCCCTCGCGCCAGAAGTGATCGCTCGTATGCCCCTTCGCCGGGACCTTGAGAACGGTGTACGGGATGTCCGGGTGCTCCGCTCCGGTGACCATGAGGCCGACCCGAACGGTTGCGAGGCGCTCGGTGTAGCGGTCGAAGAAGGGGTGGTTGCGCACGACCGGCTGGAGCAGGTAGACGGTGTCGCCAGCGAGCTTCTCGAGGAAGTGCTCGTAGCCGAACCAGCCTTCCCCCTCGAGGTGCAGGCGCTCGTGGTCGGCCTCTTCGACGAGGAATGTGCCGAAGCCCGCGACCCCCCGGTTCTCCTTGCCGAAGATCGCGGCTCCGTCCCGCACGCGGGCGAGGATGAAGTCGCGAAGCCCGGCCGGCGTTCGGAGGATGGGGGTTCCCGGATAGCTGCGCGAGGAGCGGTCGATCACGGCGAGGCTCCTCGGCATGGGGGCCGCGGTTCCCTCCAGCAGTCGGGTGGAGAGCCATTTGTCCTCCGTCGCCGCCTGCCACGTCAGGTCGCCGCACTGGTGGGTGACCGGCCAATGGATGGTGTCGGTGATGAAGCGCGCGCGTTCCTCGTCGGTCAGTGCAGGGTCGTAGAGCCCGAGCTGGACGTACTCGCGGAGCGTCATCCGGCCGGGACCGCGCTGGAGCTTGAGAAACTCCATGGCCAGGCTGACCGGTGACCGTCCACTCGTCCGGCTCGCGTGGCGAAGGTACTCCGTGGCCGGCAGGTAGCGCTGCGAGTAGACCCGCTCGTCCCGGGCCCGAAGGGACTCCGTCGGCTCGGTCAAGTCCGTTTCACCATCTGTTGCCGCATGGTCCGCGCCCGGTCGATTCTCGCCAAGATCCTCGAATCGCCCCGGCCGTGCCGGCCCGCGAGGCCGCCCACGTCCGCCTTCCGTCCGTCTCCGGGCGGAGACGGACGGCCTTTCACGGTCCGGACGACTGTTCGTCTCCTCCCGTCGCCCTTGGCGTCGCGCCCGTGTTCGGGCGTTCCGGGTTCATGCGTCCCGTGTCGGAGACGTCGGGTCAACCCTTCGGAGCGCGGTCGGCGGGGTCGTTCTCCCGTGCCCATGCGTCCTGTGGAGGCGTTTGCGACGGTGCGCGGGCGCGCAGGGCGTAGTACGGCAGGTAGGTCCGGTAGCGCTCGTAGAGCCGGCGGAGCTCTCCGACCGCATCGTCGTGGAGGTCGACCCGCAGGTCGAAGTCCTCGACGATGTCGGGGCCCCGCACGATGAGGGCGGACGACCGTTCGGCAAGGTGCGACCCGTCCGCGGCCGCCTGACCGCCGGCGTCGCGGCCCGCCTCGAGCGCCGCGAGCAGCCGCTCGGGAAGGTCGTCGCCCCCTCGGTTCCGCCATGTCTCGGCCATCGCCCGCACCGTCTCCTCGCCGGCGAGGACGTTGCCGAATACCGCGAATCCGTCGCCCGTTACGTGCCCCGACCAGGGCCGGGTGTGCGCTCCGGTATGGGCGGCGATCCGGCCGTCCGCGCTTGCGATGACCACCTGGCGCCACGCGAAGCCGGTGTCCGACTCCGCGAGCCCGGCGAGCGTCCGCTCCGGGTCCGCGTTCGTGCGGAGTACGGTCATCGCCTCGGGGCCGAGGGCGGGGTTGGCGAACGCCTGGGTGGAGAGCGCCGCGACACCACGCTCCACGAACGGGCAGTAGCCGCCGACCCCAATCGAGTACGTCGCGATGCCCACGCCGAGGCGGCCGCTCTCCGGACACGCTCCGATTGCTGTGAATGTCATTCAGCGCTCCACGATTTCTCGGGCGGGTGGAAGACCCACGGCCGGGTCCGGCCGACCGGCGGCCGGAGCGCGATCAGTCCGCCGCCTCGTCGCGCCAGCCGATGTTGGCCCGGAGCCGCGGCATTACCTCGGAGGTCATCAGCTCCATGTGGCGGGTCCACACGTCCCGGTGCACCCAGTCGTGGTGCGAGATGACGAGGGTCTCGAACGGCCCGGTCTCGTCCCGGAACCCGGCCAGCCGGTCCGCCACCGTCTGCGGGCTTCCCGCGATGACGATGTTGTCGAGGCAGTAGTCCACGGTCACGTCCTCGTCGGCCATGTCGGGATCGGTCTTCAGCATGTGGACGAAGCCGCCGGCGGTGGTCAGCTCGATGATGTAGTGGAAGTACCACCGCATCGCGCACTCGGGATGGCGGAGATAGGCCTCGGCCTCCGCGTCCGTCTCGGCCACGAAGAGGGTGCGTCCGGCCCGCCACTTGTCCTGCGCGAGGGGGAGACCGTTCTTGCGCTTCTCGTCGCACCAGTGCCCCCAATGCTCCTTGAGCACTTCCGGGGGGACGAAGTTCGCGGAGATCGAGTGCCAGTCGCGCCGCGCGGCCAGCCGGATGCTGGACGAGCCCCGGCTCATCGCGGGAAGCATGATCGGCGGGTGCGGATCCTGGTAGGGCTTGCCCATGGCGCCCACCCCGATGTCCGGCATGACCTGCTCCCTGATCTCGAAGTCCCAGTACTTTCCGTGGAACTCGTAGGGCGGGTCCGAAGACCAGATGCCGAGGATCATGTCGATCGACTCCTCGATCATCGCCATCCGGTCCTTGTCGAGGAGCTTGAACATCTCGAAGTCGGGCGGGGTCGCGCCCGGACCGATGCCGAACATGAAGCGCCCCTTCGACATGTGATCGAACTGGGCGACCTGCCCCGCGACGATCGCGGGGTGCTGGTAGGGAAGGCAGATGACTCCCGTGCAGAGCTTGATGCGCTCGGTCTCGGGAATGAGAGCGGCCATCAGCATGAGCGGCGACTGGATGGGTTCGGAGGGGAGGGCGAAGTGCTCCCCGAGCCAGACCTCGTCGAATCCGACGGCGTCGGCGCAGCGGATGACGTCCATGTCCTCATTCAGCAGGGTGTGGTACCCGCGGCGAAAGTCGTGGATCGGGTGCATGAACATGCCAAGCTTCATTTCGGTGCTCCTCTCGTCCGGTTCACCCGGTCATCCTCGCCACGGCCGGCGGCACGGCAGGGCTAACGTCCGGGAAGGTAGCAGGGTCCCGGTACGGCCGGGTAGTCGGCAAGCATCGCCTCATCGATGTCGAGCCCCAGGCCGGGTGCGTCGTGCGGCTCGATGAACCCGTCGCGGACCTCGAGCGGGTTGCGCGCGAGATGGGTGCGAAAGGGGTTGACCGGAGCTTCGTCCGCCTCGTAGATGAGCCCGTTGCCGAGGGCGCAGAGGAGGTGCACGTTCGCCGCCGCGCTCAGCATCGAGTGGCTGGTATGGGGCGCGGCCGCGACGTGCCACGCGGCCGCCATGTCCGCGATCTTCTTCACCTCCGAGATCCCGCCGGCCTTGGTGCAGTCGGCCTGCACGATGGCGACCGCCCGCGCCTCGAGCAGCCCCCGGAACTCCTGCCGGGTGTAGTGGTTCTCACCCGCCGCGAGGGGGACGAGGGTCCGCTGCGCAAGGTCCCGGTAGGTCCCGATCGCGTCGGGCGCGAAGGGCTCCTCCAGCCAGTAGACGCGATGGTCCTCGCAGTAGGCGATGACCTCCACCAGGTCCTGCGCGGTGTACCGGGTCTGGGCGTCCACCGCGATGTCGAGCTCGTCGCCGAACTCGCGCCGCACCCGGGCGACCCGCTCCGCATCGCGCTTCGGGGTGTCCCCGACCCGGACCTTGACCGCGGTATAGCCGCGGTCGACGAACTTGCCGACCTCCGCGGCGAGCGAGTCGGGGGGCTGGAAGCCGAGGGTGAGACCGCCGACGTAGGCCCGAAGCCGTTTGTGCGTTCCGCCGAGCAGCCGGTAGACGGGCTGCCCGAGGAGCTTGCCCTTGAGGTCCCAGAGGGCGATGTCGATCCCGGACAGGGCGATGACGCTGCCGGCGCCGAGCCCGTGGGTCTGGACCTGCTGGTGGCGCACGCGCTCCCAGATGCCTTCCGTGTCGAAGGGATCGGCCCCGGTGACGAGGGTCGCGATCCCGCCCTGGATGATCTCCGCCATCGCCGTCGGATTCTGGCCGTGGTGCGCCTCCCCGTAGCCGACCGTCCCGTCGTCGGCGATCACCTTGACGAGCACGAAGTCGCGCTTGACGTTGGCGCCGAGGGCGTTGCGGATCACGTCCCCGTCGAAGGGTCGCGAGTGCGCGCTCGCCTCGATGCTCGTAATCCTCACCATCTTCGTTCCTCCCGATTGAGCCCGCGTCCCCGATTCCCTCGCCCCCCGATCCGTGGTGTCGGCCATTCGAGCGATCCGGCGATCGGGCGTCGTCCTCGAATATACTCGCTGCGATGAAACACGGGATCGAATACTCTGCCCCGATCGGCGACGAGGTCCGGACGACCACCTGTTACATGTGCGCGTGCCGGTGCGGCATCCGGGTGCACCTCAAGGACGGAACGGTCCGGTACATCGAGGGCAACCCGGACCATCCCGTGAACCGCGGAGTGCTCTGCGCGAAGGGCTCCGCCGGCATCATGCAGCACTACTCGCCGGCCCGTCTCACCGGTCCGCTCCTTCGCACCGGCGAGCGCGGAAGCGGCGAGTTCCGCGAGATCTCGTGGAAGGAGGCCGTCGACCTTGCGGTCAAGTGGCTCCGGCCGCTCCGTGACACGGACCCCCGCAAGCTAGCGTTCTTCACCGGACGGGATCAGAGCCAGGCGCTCACCGGTTGGTGGGCGAGCCAGTTCGGCACCCCGAACCATGCCGCGCACGGGGGGTTCTGCTCGGTCAACATGGCCGCGGCGGGGCTCTATTCCATCGGCGGGGGCCTCTCTGGGGGTGGCGCGCCGGGGTGGGGGGGCACCCCCCGGGGCCTGCGCCCCCCGGGGGCGCGCGGGGCCGCGGCGGGGCTCTATTCCATCGGCGGGTCCTTCTGGGAGTTCGGCGAGCCGGATTGGGAGCACGCCCGGTGGTTCATGCTCCTCGGGGTCGCCGAGGACCACGACAGCAATCCCATCAAGCTCGGGCTTGCCAGGCTGAAGGAACGCGGCGCGAAGGTGGTCTCGGTCAATCCGGTGCGAACCGGCTATTCCGCGATCGCCGACGAGTGGATCGGGATCACCCCGGGCACGGACGGGCTGTTCGTCCTCGCGCTGGCCCACGAGCTGCTGCGCTCGGGAAAGGTGGACGCGGACTACCTCGCCTCGTACACGAACGCCCCATGGCTCGTGCTCGAGGCTCCCGGCGACCCCGAGGACGGACTCTTCGCCCGCGACGCGGAAGGGAGGCCGCTCGTATGGGACCGCGACGCGCGCGTTGCACGTCCCGCCGTGGACCCCGAGAACCGGCCCGCCCTGCGGGGGCTCCGCGAGCTCCCCGACGGCCGCGCGGCGCGCCCCGTGTTCGAGCTCCTGGCCCGGCGGGTCCTCGATCCGCGCTACGCGCCGGAGGCGGTCGCGGCGGCGACGGGCGTCTGCGCCGACACCATTCGCCGGCTCGCCTCCGAGATCGCGCATGCCGCCTTCGAGCACACCGTCACCCTCGACGTTCCGTGGACGGACGTCCACGGCCGCCGGCACGAGAAGATGGTCGGGCGCCCGGTGGCGTTCCACGCGATGCGTGGCATCTCCGCCCACTCCAACGGGTTCCAGACCTGCCGGGCGTTGCACGTGCTGCAGATGCTCCTCGGCACCGTGGACGTGCCGGGCGGGTTCCGTTACAAGGCCCCGTTCCCGAAGCCCGCGCCGCCGCCCCAGCTCCCGGCCGGCCGCCCGGAACAGATCGGGGCCGGCCGTCCCATGCCCGGTCCGCCGCTCGGCTTCCCGCGCGGCCCGGAGGACCTGCTGGTCGACCCGCAAGGCCGTCCGGCGCGGATCGACAAGGCGTTCTCGTGGGAAGCGCCGATCGCCGCCCACGGGATGATGCACTCGGTGATCCGCAACGCCTGGGCGGGCGACCCCTATCCAATCGACACCCTCTTCATGTACATGGCGAACATGGCCTGGAACTCGGCCATGAACACCGCCGAGACGGCCGCCATGCTGACGGACCGTGACCCCGAGACCGGCGACTACCGCATCCCGCGCTTCATCTACAGCGATGCGTTCGCGTCGGAGACGGTGGCGTACGCCGACCTCGTGCTCCCGGACACGACCTATCTCGAGCGCTGGGACTGCATCTCCATGCTCGACCGCCCGATCGGATCGGCGGACGGGCCGGCGGACTCCATTCGCCAGCCGGTGGTCGCCCCCGACCGGGACGTTCGCCCGTTCCAGGACGTGCTCCTCGAGATCGGCGCCCGCCTCGGGCTGCCCGGCCTGGTCCGCGACGACGGGGCGCCGCGCTACCCGGGGGGGTATCCGGACTTCCTCGTGAACCACGAGTACCGTCCGGGGGTCGGTCCGCTCGCGGGGTGGCGCGGCCCGGCCGGAGACACGCACGGCACCGGAGCGCCCAACCCCGACCAGCTCGCCCGCTACGTTGCGAACGGCTGCTTCTGGCAGGATCGACTCGCGCCGTCACAGCGCTACTTCAAGCACTTCAACCGCGACTACCTCGCCTACGCGAAGCGCATGGGGCTCATCGGCTCCCCCGCGCCTCCCCCGCCTAGGCGAAGCCCATGGGTCTCATCGGCTCGGACGCCCCGATTTTCCTGCAGCTCTACTGCGAGCCGCTCCAGCGATTCCGGCTCGCCGCGCGCGGGCACGGGGCGGTGCTCCCCCCCGAGGAGCACCGTGG
>MKWU01001364.1_pt1 | contig 42577 bp, 41 predicted proteins | sample 809101 | NCBI WGS metagenome assembly MKWU01 (sample SAMN05860141, study PRJNA318959) | sponge metagenome | host: Aplysina aerophoba | place: Slovenia: Piran, Adriatic Sea, Gulf of Piran | collected 2013-05-07 | reverse complement strand
AGGAACTCCCGGCACTCCCGCGCCTTCAGCCGCCCGTTCGGCCGCCGCCACCGCAACAACTCGCACACCGTGCGCGCCAGCTCCATCCGGCTCAGACCCGAACACTCCCGCACGACCTCGCGGATCAACGTCATCTCCTGCACGCCGAACGCACGGCCCGAGAATCGCGTCGTCGCCACGGTCGTCACAGCAGCGTCTCCCTTCCCACGGCACCGTAGCAAAACGCCCCGCAAATGTCCAGAGGGGGCGCGCCGGAGGGAACCGACCGACGCGCCAGGTGCCGTGATCAGATCGGGCTGGCTGCCCGAAAGAGGCGGGTGGGCGCTGTCCGGAGTTCTGTCCCCGCGAAAATGAACAGAAAAGGAACCGTCCGCGGGCGAAAATGCCTATGAACAGGGGGAAAAACGGTCGACGAAGAAGAGCCACACCCGTGGCACTTCTGCAGGAAGCAGGAAGTCCTCCCGGCGACTTGATCGACTTGGTCCAATACGAGGATCGGGTGTTTTGGAACCGGCACTTGTACGACCGCTGGCCGCTGGTCGTGAAGCTGACCGATCGGGTCACGATCTCCCGGTACCGGCAGGTGCCGCCGATCAGCGACGTGGGAGTGGATGCCGTCGGTGTGAGTGGTATCGGTACGATCGCTGTGGCGAGGGTGGTCCCGCGCGAGAGCGAAGAAGAAGCTTTCGTCGCTGTGTCGATGTACGCGCGGTGGCTAAAGCCGCATCCCTCTGCCAAGAGCAGTTGGGCTGTCGGGTACGCCGATGCGTCGGCTCATCGGATCATTTCGGACCTGTCGGCCTTCATCGGCCACTATACGTCTGACCCCGAGAAACCAGTGAAGCACAGGATCCTGGCGGCCGGGGATCTGAACATGTTCTACGGCGCGACCCAGTCCAGGCTGTCGTTGCCCAGACGTGATCGCACGGTATGGGATCGGATGCAGGCGCTGGGACTGGAGTTCCTGGGGCCCCAAACCCCGCCGGGGCGGCGTGCGCAATCGCCAGCCGACGTGCCGGCCGATACCAAGAACACGCCGACGGTCTACTACCCAGGGGGCGGACCGGAAACCGCTGCGAATCAACTGGACTACGCGTTTGCATCACGCGGTTTCCATGAGAGGGCGTCTGTGCGGGCGATGAACGATGTTGAGGAGTGGGGATCGAGCGATCATTGCCGCCTGATGATCCAGGTAAAGACGGTAAAGACCAAGGCCGACGGCGACTGACCGGGCTCATGGAGCAACTCGCGACGGACGGCGTGCAGCTGGAGTACAAGGAGGATCGCATCGCCTTCGCCGCCGTCACACCGTGGCCGGGCGGGTACATCTGCGCGGAGGGACGCTATCGCGAAAGCGATGGGGATGCCGGCTCGGAGAAGCGCGCCGGGATCTTCGTCGGCCCCGAGTCCGGCACCGTGTCCCGTCCGGATCTGGTGGCGGCCGCGCGCGAGGCGGGCGACGCCGGCTTCGACGTCCTGATCGCCTGCGCGTTCAACTACGAGGCGCACGCGTCCGAGTTCAACCGCCTCGGCCGTATCCCGGTACTGAAGGCGCGCATGAACGCCGACCTCCACATGGCGGACGAGCTGAAGAACACCGGCAAGGGCAACCTCTTCGTCATCTTCGGCGAGCCGGACATCGACATCCTCCCGGTCGACGGGGAAGGAGCCGGCGGCACGCGGATCCAGGTGAAGATCAACGGCGTGGACGTATTCCACCCGACCACCGGCGAGGTCCGCAGCGACGGCGCCGGCGGCATCGCCTGCTGGTTCATCGACACCGACCACAACGAGGAGAGCTTCTTTGTCGGGCACGCCTACTTCCTCGGCGCGAACGACCCCTACAAGGCGCTGAAGACGACGCTGAAGGCCGAGATTGACACCGACGCGTGGGCGTCGCTCCACAGCGACATCTCGCGTACGTTCGACCGCCCCGAGTCGGGCCGCATCGCCGTCAAGGTCATCAACCACCTCGGCGACGAAGTGATGAAGGTGTATCGGGTGTGAATCGCCGCGAACCCACGTGGGAGAATGCCTGATGGCCAGCGGTGAACAGCTCAAGGCATTGCTGAAGTCGCACGCGGAGGGCGATGACGACCGGTTCTTCTCCGTCGCCATGCAGGTGGCCGCCCACGAGGCGCGGCGTGGGCATGGCAGACTCGCCGAGGAGCTGCGCACACTGATAGATCGCGCCAAGAGCCAACCGGTGTCCGGGGCGCCGGTTCCGATCGGGCGGCCGCGCGGCGAGCTGGCCAACCTGCTGGAAGCGTCCTGGCCGAGCGAGCGATTGGGACAGATGGTGCTGGGCAAGGCGCTCGGGGACCAGATTCAACGTGTGATTCGGGAGCAGCGCCATGCGGGACGCATCGTGGAGCGGGGTCTCGCACCGCGCCGGAAGTTGTTGTTGACGGGGCCTCCCGGCACCGGCCAGACGATGACCGCGTCGGTGCTGGCGGGCGAGTTGGGGCTTCCACTCCTGCAGGTGCGGCTCGACGGGCTCATCACCAAGTACATGGGGGAGACGGCAGCCAAGCTGCGGCACATCTTCGAGGCGACAGGCCGAACGCGGGGAGTCTACTTCTTCGACGAGTTCGACGCGATCGGCTCGCAGCGCGGGCTCCCCAACGATGTCGGCGAGATCCGACGTGTCCTCAACAGCTTTCTGCAGATGATCGAGCAGGATCGCTCCCACAGCCTCGTCATCGCCGCGACCAACCATCCAGGCATTCTCGACCCTGCGCTTTTCCGTCGCTTCGACGACATCCTGCACTACGAGTTGCCCGACAAGGCGCAGATTGCGCAGCTCCTCAGGACGCGGCTCGCTTCGGAGGCCGTGAAGCGGATCCGCTGGCCCACCCTCGCAGACCTGGCGGTGGGCCTGAGCTACGCGGAGGTCGTTCGCGCTGCCGACGACGTGCTGAAGGATGCCCTGATTCACGAGCGGACTCTGGTTCGCGAAGCGGACATCCGAACGATGCTGGAGGAGCGCCAAACCATCGCCGATAAGCTGACTGCGAGAGGAGTGTAGCGGCAAGGCGCAGCATGGCGAACGGGACGGACCGAAGAAGTCGACACTTCATCATCGAGGGGTTCGCGGAAACGCAGGCGTATCGGTCGCCACAGCAGTTCGGAAGTTCTGCTGTCGTGCCTCAGCGCAACCGTGCCCGCCACGCCGGCGCGTTGCAGCGCCAAGTGGAAGCGATACGGCGCGAGGCTGACGCCGCTCGGGAGGCTCAGCAGGCTGCCGGCCTTGACGATCTGGGCCTGCGCGTCGAGTTCGAGAGCTTTCCTGACATCGCGTTGGCCTTCGAGAGTCTGGCGCGGGAGCGGTCCGGTATAGAGTTGCTGAACGTCCGACCGGACGGTGGTCGAACACTCGCAACCGTCTTTGTGCCCGACGGAAGGCTCAATCACTTCGAGCGGCTCATCCGGGACTACCTGGAGGAGAGAAGGGACAGGAGGGGGCGAGCTCTCGACCACAGAAAACTCGTTGATTCCATTCGACGGATCCGTGCCGCGAGTCTGCGTGCGCTCTGGACCGATGAGGATGCGGAGTTCCCGACGGAGGAAGAAGGTGCGCTCTGGTGGGAAGTGTGGTTGCCGGTCCGGAAGGACCGACAGGCGGTCATCGCGTCCTTTCGGGAGAGGGCCGAGTTCCAGGGGATGCGCGTTGCGCGCGGCGACTTGGCCTTTCCCGAGCGCACCGTGCTGCTGGCGTCCGCTTCATTGGAGCAGATGCAGCAATCGATGCTGACGCTCAACAGCATCGCGGAGGTTCGACGTGCGAAGGAGACGGCCGAGTTCTTCGACTCCCTGCGGCCGGACGAGCAGCAGGAATGGCTCGACGAACTACTGGAGCGAACCGAGTTTCCTGCCGAGGCTGATGGGGTTCCGTACGTCTGTCTGCTCGACACAGGAGTCAATCGCGGCCATCCGCTGCTGGGTCCAGCGCTCGCTGCTGATGATCTGCATACCGTTGAGCCCGGCTGGGGCACCGACGATGCGCACGGCCACGGGACACAGATGGCCGGCGTAGCACTTGCCGGCGACCTGACGCCGCTTGTCGACGGCACCGATCCGGTCGTGCTCGACCACCGCCTGGAATCGGTCAAGCTGCTTCAGGGGCCTGGCGGTGAGGGAGACTCGCGGCACCATGGCTTGGTGACGAAAGAGGCCGTGGCGCGTCCGGAGATCACCGCTCCGCGGAGCCTTCGGGTGTTCGGTATGGCCGTTACAGCCCAGGACGACCGAGACCGAGGCCGCCCGTCGGCGTGGTCGGCCGCTGTAGACTCGCTCGCGGCCGATGCGGAAGCGGCGGGCGAGCATCCGCGTTTGCTGATCCTGTCGGCCGGGAACATTCAGGATTCCAATGCATGGTTCAACTACCCGCATTCCAATGACACCGACGGCGTGCACGATCCCGCGCAGGCCTGGAATGCAGTGACGGTGGGCGCCTTCACGGAACAAGTGCAGATCACCGGGCCCGACACGGAAGACTACGCACCGATCGCTCCACGCGGAGGTCTGAGCCCGTTCAGCACGACTTCCCTGACATGGGAGAAGTACTGGCCGCTGAAGCCCGACGTGGTGCTCGAAGGCGGCAACGCGGCGAAGGACTTGGTTTCGGCGGTGACCGCGGACAGCCTCAGCCTGTTGACGACGCATCACCGTACTACGGAACGGATCTTCACCACCACGAACGCGACCAGTGCGGCGATGGCGCTGGCTGCGCGGCTCGCGGCGCGAATCATGGTCGTCTATCCGGCATTGTGGCCGGAGACTGTTCGTGCCCTCATCGTGCATTCGGCTGAGTGGACCGAGGCCATGCGACGTGCCTCGTTGCCCACTACCGGTACGGCCACGAAAACGGCCTACGGACGTCTGGTGCAGCGTTGCGGGTTCGGCGTGCCGGATCTCGATCGCGCGCTCTGGAGTGTCGACAACTCGCTGACGATGGTGATCGAGGAACGCCTGCATCCCTTCCAGCAGGAGGGATCGAATCCGCCGAAGCTTCGGGACATGCATCTCCACAACCTGCCCTGGCCACGCGAAGAGTTGGAGGGCCTGGGCGAAACGCAGGTCGAGATGCGAGTCACACTGTCCTACTTCATCGAGCCGAACCCGTCGCGGCGCGGGTTCCGTTCGAAGTACCGATACGAGTCCCATGGTCTCCGGTTCGACGTCAAGCGCCCGCACGAATCGGTCGATGACTTCCGGACGCGGATCAATGCGGCCGCACGGGACGAGGATGAGGGGGCCCATGACAGCCAAGGCAAAGATCCCGACTGGTTGATTGGAACGCAGACTCGCCACCGAGGTTCACTGCACGGGGACATCTGGCGCGGCGGCGCGGCCGACCTCGCGAGCCGGGGGTGCCTCGCCGTTTACCCTGTGGGACCCTGTGGTGGGTTGGTGGAAGACCCGCCAAGCGCTCGCGAGATACAACCGCGCCGCACGCTATGCGCTCGTCGTCAGCATCAAGGCGCCGGAGGTCGACGTGGATCTCCGGACCCCGGTCGCGAACCAGATCGGTGTGCCGGTCGAGATAGAGACCTGATGCAGTTTCGCATCGCCGATACCTTCACCGACAGCCTTGCGAAGCTGACCGGTGACGAACAGAAGGCGGCTAAACCGGGGCGTTCGACCCGCAGATGAACCCGGAGGATTCCGGGCTGAAGCTGAACCTGATCGGAAGCGGATGCGATACAGTGTGGACGGCGTCATCGAGACGCCGGATGGCCGCAACGCTCGACTACGAGCCGTGTGGCTCATCGACGAGTACGGGGAGCCATCGCCGCGCATCCGTTGAGGAGGCAGGACATGATCGCATCGTGCTCACGGACGACGTTGCCGACCCGGCCCTGAAACCCGGGGATGTCGGAACGATCGTGCACATCCATCGCGACGGCGGAGCCCTCGAGGTGGAGTTCCTGATCCTGGGTGGCCACACGGCGGCGTTGGCCACCGTGTCGTCGGTGCCGGTGCGTCCAGCGACCGGCGCGGAGATCACCCACGCACGCGATTTCTGAGGCGCACGCGTCCGAGTTCACCGCCGCGGCCATCTCGCGCCCGTTCGACCGCCGAGTCGGGCCGCATCGCCGTCAAGGTCATCAACCGCCTCGGCGACAAGGTGATGAAAGGTGTTCCGGGTGTGAGGACGGCTTGGTCATGAAGAAGCCGCGCGTCTACGTCGAGACCAGCGTCGTCAGCTACCTGACGGCCCGGCCCGCGCGTGACATAGTGATTGCAGGGCGGCAGCAGAGCACGCAGGACTGGTGGGCGGGCACGAAGGAGCGGTTCGAGCTGGTGATTTCGGAGCTGGTTCGGGAAGAAGCGGCGGTGGGAGATCACGATGCCGCGCAATCGCGGCTGGCGGCGATCTCACTGTTTCCCGTGATCGGCGCCACGCCGGAAGTCGCACGACTGGCGCGAGCAATGGTCGACGCCAAGGCCGTTCCGGAGCGGGCTGGGCAGGATGCCGTGCACATCGCGATCGCCGCCGTGCACCGTGTACCCTTCCTCGTGACATGGAATTTCCGACACATCGCGAACGCTGCGGCGCGGCCACGGATCGAGGCGGTGTGTCGAGACGCCGGGATCGATCCGCCGCTCCTGTGCACGCCGGAGCAACTGGTTGTAGCCGAGGACGACGATGAAACCTGATCCGATTGTGGCCGAGGTGCGCGCCGTGCGCGACAGGCTCGCGGCGCGTTTCGACTATGACATCGACGCCATTGTCCGGCACATCCAGAGTGTGGAAGCCGCATCCGGCCGCACCTGCTTGCAGCCTCCGCAGAGCAGTATCGCCGCGATGAATGCCGCGACGGCTAGTGCACCCGGCGAGGGACGCGGTGCGGATGAATCATGAGGCGCGCGCAGATGGACACGAGCCCGATGAAGCTTGAGCAGGCCGCCCGAGTGCCGATCGAGCGGCCCCGGCTCGATTGTCGGAATCCCCGGTAGGAATGCAGTTCCGCATCGCCGACACCTTCACCGACAGCCTCGCCAGGCTGACGGGCGACGAGCAGAGGGCGGTGAAGACCGCGGCGTTCGACCTGCAGATGAACCCGGCGCATCCGGGCTTGAAGCTGCACCAGGTCGACCGGGCGAAGGACAAGGACTTCTGGTCCGTTCGGGTCACTCGCGACATCCGGTTGATCGTCCACCGCACCGCTTCCAGCTTCCTGCTCTGCTACGTCGATCATCACGACGCGGCGTACCAGTGGGCCGAGCGCCGGCGACTGGAACGGCACCCGACGACGGGAGCCGCGCAGCTCGTCGAGATCCGCGAGACGGTCCGCGAGATTCGGGTGCCGCGGTATGTGGAGGTGGACGTCCCGGCGTCGACCCCAGGCGCCGCGGCTGGCGGACCCGCGACATCGCGGACAGCCATCTTCGCCGACGCGTCGGATGACGACCTGCTCGGCTACGGCGTGCCGGTCGAGTGGCTGGACGACGTGCGGGCGGCGACGGAGGACACGCTGCTCGACCTCGCTGACCACCTGCCGGGCGAGGCCGCCGAGGCGCTGCTGCAGCTTGCGACCGGGGGTGCGCCTGACCGCCCGGCGCCTGCCTTGGCGGGCGCCGATCCGTTCGCGCATCCGGACGCCCAGCGCCGCTTCCGGGTGATGGCGGACGTGGAGGCGCTGGAACGAGCGCTGGACTACCCGTGGGAGAAGTGGACCGTCTTCCTGCATCCGGCCCAACGGCAACTCGTCGAACGCGAGTACCGCGGCCCGGCGCGTGTCGCGGGCTCGGCCGGTACCGGCAAGACCATCGTGGCGCTCCACAGGGCGGTGCATCTGGCGCGCGCACATCCGGAGAGCCGGGTGCTGCTGGCCACCTTCTCCGATGCGCTGGCCGCCGCGCTGCGAATGCGCCTCAAGCGCCTCATCGGCAACGAGCCGAGGATCGCCGAGCGTCTCGAGGTGCATTCGATGAGCGGCATCGGGCGGCGCCTCTACGCGGCGAACGTCGGCCGCCTCGAGCTGGCGACGGACGAAGACATCCGGGAACTGCTCCGGCAGGCGGCAGCCGATGTCGAAGGCCACCGTTTCGGTGCGCACTTCCTCCGGACGGAATGGAGCACGGTGGTCGACGCCTGGCAGCTCGCGAGCTGGGAGGACTACCGCGACGTGCAGCGGCTCGGCCGCAAGACCCGCTTGGCCGAGAAGCAGCGGCAGCTGCTCTGGTCGATCTTCTCGCAGGTCCGGTCTGCGCTCGGCGAACAGGGGAAGCTGACCGCGCCCGGCATGTTCGCGCGGGTGGCGGCGAAGATGGCGGAGGCGCCGCATCCGCCGTTCGACTTCTGCGTGATCGACGAGGCCCAGGACATCGGCGTTGCGGAGCTGCGGTTTCTGGCGGCCGTCGGCGGGGGCCGGCCGAACAGCTTGTTCTTCGCCGGGGATCTCGGCCAGCGGATCTTCCAGACGCCTTTCTCCTGGCGGGCCCTCGGCGTCGACGTGCGCGGGCGATCCCATACGCTGCGGATCAACTACCGCACGTCGCATCAGATCCGGCGGCAGGCCGACCGGCTTCTGCCGCCCGAGCTGGCCGACGTCGACGGCAACGCGGAGCGGCGAGGTGCGACGGTATCGGTGTTCAACGGGCCCGCACCCGAGGTGCGGACGTTCGATACGCCCGAGGACGAGACGGAGGCAATCGCGGACTGGCTTCGAGCGCGACAGCGCGAGGGCTACGCGCCGCAGGCAATCGGTGTGTTCGTCAGGTCGCCGGAGCAGATCGAGCGCGCGCTGTCGGCGGTGCGGGCGGCCGGCATGCGACCCGTGCAGATAGACGACGGGTCCGGCGGCGTGTCCGGGTCGGTTGCGGTCGGTACCATGCACCTCGCCAAGGGGCTGGAGTTCCGGGCGGTCGCGGTGGCTGCCTGCGACGAGGAGGTCATTCCCTTGCAGGCCCGGATCGAACGCGTTGGCGACGACGCCGATCTGGAGGAGGTTTACGGCACCGAGCGACACCTGCTCTACGTCGCCTGCACCCGCGCGCGCGACCGGCTGCTCGTGACGGGCGTCGACCCCGGCTCGGAGTTCCTCGACGATCTGCGGGCGGGGGAGTGACCGCTCGTTGTGGGAGGACCGACGATGCCAGCATGTGAGGGCGTTCGTACTGCATTCCTGACAGCACCCGTCCCTCCCTGTAAACTGGCCTTCCGATGATCCGTCGCATCCAGGCGCTGAACTACCGCTGCTTCAGATACGTCGACGTTTCCCTCGACCGCTTCCACGTGCTGGTCGGCCCCAATGCAAGCGGCAAGAGCACTCTGTTCGACGTCGTCTCTTTCCTCGGCGACATGATCCGCGACGGACTTCATGCAGCGATAGACAACCGCACTCGCAACTTCCAGGACCTGTCGTGGGGACGTCCGAGAGTTGCTCCGGGATTCGAACTGGCAGTGGAGGTGACAATTCCGGAGCCGGTGAGAAAAAAACTTCCCAAGGGACCGGGAAGAGACGATTTTCAGGCTTTCCGCTACGAAGTAGCGATCAAGGAACGTGGCGGCGAGGTACACGTCACGAATGAACGTGGACTCCTCGTACGCGACACAACCCGGAAGGTCAAGCGGCAAGGCGTGTTTCCCGCGAGCTCGGGAGCTCCCGCAGGGATAACGAACCGCGCCAGAAGCCGCGGATCACGAACAGTGTTCAGCCGAGATGGGCAGGACAGGCGTGTGTTCCGCCCGGAAGTCACCCCACGAGCGCAAGTCAGTTCGTTGACAGGAATTCCTTTGGGACCGTCCGGACTGGCGGCGTCACCCGGCAACATAACCAGCGCACTGTATCCGGCGGCCTCTCACGTCCTGTACATGCTCAGCGGCTTCGTCGATCGCGTCGTCCTCGATGGATCGTGCCTGCGACGCGCCAGCCCTCTCGATTGCGACCGGGCGTTCACGCGCGACGGTGCGAGCCTGCCGTGGAACGTACGATACCTCCGGGAAATCCATGGGGACGAGTACCGGGAGTGGATCCGGCACGTGCAGACGGTGCTGCCGGAGATCGAGGACATTCGGGTGGTCGAGCGCGAGGACGACCGCCACGCATACCTCATGCTCCGTTACGCAAACGGAGTGGAGATTCCTTCCTGGATGACTTCCGACGGCACTCTCAAGCTCCTTGCCCTGACGCTGTTCGCCTATCTGCCCGTGGCGGAGACGTACCCCAGCGACCGCCGGTTCCTTCACGAGGTCATTCTGCTTGAGGAGCCGGAAGACGGCGTTCACCCGCTGGCGCTCGATGCCATCTACGATTCGTTGGCCTCGGTATATGACGGGCAGGTTCTCGCCACCACGCATTCGCCGACGCTCCTGGGACTGGCCAGGCCGGAAGAGGCTCTCTGCTTTGCCAGGACGACCGACGGTTCCATCGACGTCGTCCGGGGAACGGAGCATCCCCACCTGAAGGACTGGCACGGAACTGCGGACATGAACCTTCTCTTCGCCACGGGCGTGATCGGGTAATCGTGGCCTCCAGATGAGGGATCTACTTGTGCTCGTCCCGGACGCAGATATCGAGCAGGCAATGAAGGGCCTCCTCGTTCGCACCCGCAGCATCGACATCGCACCCATGGACTTCGAAATCCGGAGACACGTCAACAGGGATAGCGGATGCAGGACCAACGCCGCCAATTTCCTGCGGCCGTATTCGAGGACGTATCGTCGCGCACTGGTTGTATTCGACCGTCACGGTTGTGGAAGCCGGGGGACACGTGAGGAAATCCAGGAAGAAGTCGAGATTGAGCTGACACGCAACGGTTGGGAAGGCCGGTCCAAGGCCATCGTTATCGATCCCGAGCTTGAGGTTTGGGTGTGGAGCCGCTCTCCAATAGTAGCGGAAGTTCTGGGGTGGGATACCGATTTCGAGGCCCTTCGACGATGGTTGGAATCGGAGGATCTGTGGGCTCTGCATCGACATAAACCGCAGGACCCGAAGGATGCAATGCGGAGGGCAATGGAAGAGGCGAGACTCCCGAAGAAGGCTCGGCGGTCTTCGAGCAAGTTTCACGATCTCGCGGCAACGGTGGATTTCACTGATTGTGACGACCCGGCCTTCGTCGACCTCACCCGAACGCTGCGCGCTTGGTTCCCGCCGGAGGCAGAACGATGACCAAGACGCATCACCCACGTCCCTGGTGTCCCTGGTACGACCTGTTTCCGGTATCCTTACCGGAAAGGGGGGAAGGCGTGGCGAACAAGCAGACGCTGGCCGTGCGCGGCTATCGGGACCGGTTGAAGCGAGGCGGGTGGGTCCGTTGCGAGGTCAAGGTGCGCCACGACGACGTCGAGCTCATTCGCACCGTGGCCACCGCGCTGCGCGATCCGGACCGCCACGCCGCCACGCGTGCGCTGCTGCGCGACCGTTTGGGCGACCCTCGCCCGCGCGGCTTCAAGGAGCTGCTCGCCTCGTGCCCGGTCGACCTCGACCTGGATCGGACCCGCGACCTCGGCCGCGACATCGAGGTCTGATGTTCCTCGTCGACACGAACGTCATCTCGGAGGTGCGCAAGGCAGACCGGTGCAACGCCGGCGTGGCCAGATGGTTCGCCGGCGTGAGCGATGCCGATCTGTTCATCAGCGTCGTCGTGACGGGCGAGATCCGGCGAGGTATCGAGCGCCTCCGCCGGCGCGACTCCCGCCAGGCGGAGATCCTCGAACGCTGGCTGGAGGACGTCGTGACGTCGTACGCCGACCGCGTCCTCCCGATTGACGGCCGCGTCGCCGACGCCTGGGGCCGCCTGGGCGCCGTGCGCCCGGTTCCGGTCATCGACGGCCTTCTGGCCGCCACCGCCCGCGTGCACGACATGACCCTCGTCACCCGCAACGCGCCGGACGTCGAGGGTCTTGGCGTCACCGTGCTGAATCCCTTCGACGCGTGATGCGCAACATGACCGGCCGGACGACAAGCCTTACGAGGACGACCAGCCGCATCACCGCGTCGGCGACGAGGTGATACCCTGAAACAGTGCGCACGAAAATCGTGCGCCTGGCTGGGGCAGCATGAAGAACATCACCTTGAGTGCCGACGAGACGTTGATCGAGGCAGCGCGGCAGCGGGCGGCCAGCGAGCGCACGACTCTGAACGAGCAGTTCCGCCGGTGGCTGGCGGACTACGTCGGCCGCAAGCGGCAGGCCGCCGAGGCCGCGCAGGTCATGCGCGAACTGCAAGGCCGCCTGCACGTCGGGCGGAAGTTGACCAGAGAAGAAATGAATGAGCGTTGACTGCTTCCTCGACACCAACGTCTTCGTGTACCAGCTCGAAGGCCGCGACGCCCGGAAGGCCGCGATTGCCCAGGACCTGATTCGACGGGGAATAGAGAGCGGGAACGCGTGCATCAGCTTTCAGGTCGTCCAGGAATGCCTCAACACCGCCCTCCGCAAGGCGCTGGTTCCGCTCGGGGGGCAGGACATGCGCCGGTACCTCGAATCCGTGCTCGCGCCGCTGTTCCGGGTGCAACCGAGCCTGCGGCTCTATCGCGCATCCCTGGACGTGCAGGCGCGGTACCGGTTCGCCTACTACGATGCCCTCATCGTCGCGGCCGCGCTCGACGCGGGGTGCGCCACCCTCTACAGCGAAGACCTGCAGGACGGGCAACGCATCGAGGGGCTGGCGGTCGTCGATCCGTTCAGTGTGGCGTCCTGACGGTCCGGCCCGACGGCACCGACCTCCGCCAACTGACCCACGCGCCCGGCAACGACGCGCACTCGGCCTGGTGCGCGGGCGGCGCGTGGGTCGTCTTCAGCAGCTCGCGCACGGGCTTCAAGGACGAGATGGCCCTGTACGACTGCGTGAGCGGCGAACGCCATCGGCTATCTTTATGACATGGCGATGCGCGATGACCCTATCGTGGCCGAGGTGCGCGCGATCCGCGACAAGCTCGCCGCCGAGTGCGGCTACGACGTCGAGGAGATCTTCCGGCGCATCCGGAAGCGGCAGGCCGAGTCCGGTCTCGAGTACGTGAGCCTCCCGCCGCGGCGCGCGATGCCGCGGCAGGACGCAGCGGGACCACCGTCGGACGAGGGTGCGCAGCGGGATGACGATGGAGCTTGAGTCGACCGCGAAGGTTCCGGTCGAGCGGCTGCGGCTGGACCGGGCAAACCCGAGGTTGGACGACGAGGCAGCCGAAGCGTCCGACGAGCGGATCATTGCCCGCCTCTACCGCGCGGCCGAGCTCGACGAGCTGTTGCAGTCGATCTCCGCCAACGGCTACCTCGACATCGAGCCGCTGGTCGTGATGCGCGCCAGCGAGGCTGACGATGACGGACTGATCGTCCTGGAGGGCAACCGGCGGCTCGCCACGCTGCTTCTGCTGCGGGAACCGGCTCTGGCGGGCAGGATCGCGGCCGCCGAGAGCACCCGCATCACCGTTCCGGAAATCGACGGCGCGGTCCGGCAGACGCTCGACGAGGTTTCCGTCTATCTCGTCGCGAATCGGGAACAGGCTCGCGCCTTCATCGGCTTCAAGCACATCAACGGTCCACAGAAATGGGACGCCTACGCGAAGGCCCGGTTCGCGGCGGACTGGTACCGGAAGGGCCGGGCGGATGGGATCGGCTTGGAACAGATCGCGCAGGCCATCGGCGATCGGCACGACACCGTCAAGTGCATGGTGTCGGCCATCTACGTGTTGGAACAGGCGCGAGAGGAAGGGCTTTTCGACATCGAGGACAGACTCCCTCCGAAGTTCAATTTCTCGCATCTGTACACGGCACTCTCGCGTTCTCCGTACATGGACTACCTGGGTCTCGAAGCCGCCTGGTCGCGGCATGATCCGGCGCCGGATCAGGTGCCGCGGGACAGGCTCGACCGGCTGAAGCAGGTGCTCGTCTGGATATACGGCTCGAAGTCCGACGACGTCGCGCCGGTCGTGCACAAGCAGAACCCCGACATCAAGCGTCTCGGCGAGGTGCTCGCCCACGCCGAGGGGCGGCACGTCCTGGAGCAGACGCGCGATCTGGACCAGGCGCACGCCAGCACGGAATCCGTGGATACGCGGTTCACGGCGTCGCTGCTGCGCGCGCGGGAGGCGATCGGCGATGCCGCGGGTTCGCTGCGCGCGTACGATGGGCAGGACCAGTCGCTCCTCGACATCGCCGAGGACATCAAGGAAACGGCCGAAGTCGTGCACTCGCGCACGGCCAAGAAGCGGCGGGACGCACGGTCGGCGGACTGATGCCCGCCCTGTACCTGCCCACGGACGTGGTAACCGGCTCGCCGATCGATGTCGATCTGGCCGCCGACTATCTCGAGCTCACCGCCTTCTTCGCCGCCGGCGGCGAAGCTCGAACGTCCGACCTCGCTAACGCGGCTTCTCTCGGCGCGGCCGAAGATCACGTCGACGTGCAAGCCGAGATGTTCGACGGCGAGGAGGAAATCGTCTCCAGCGCCGCGACCCGGATTCAGGCGCGGCAGGACGCACTCGGCACCGCGTACCCGTTCGCGCTCGATGGTCGCGGCGATGTCCTGACCTGCGGGCTGAACGAGGAGTCGTTCGGACAGACCGCGTATGTGCTGAGCCTCGTGCTGTCCAACCTGCGGCCCGTGACCCCGGTACTCGAAGGTTCGGACCTCCATCCGGGCGATGCAGAGGTGCCTCGATTGCGGGAGTACTTCCAGTTCTTCGCCACCGCGGCCCTCGCCGCGGAGGTGCAGGGCCATGCGTGGTCGTTCGGGTTTCCACGTCCGGACGGTTCTCCGTTTCTTCACAAGCTGGAGCAGATCTGGCTGAAGCTCGGCGACGGTCGGGTCGAGGCGCAGGCTGGTGTGCCCCAGCGGCCAAAGGACGATCAGGTCGATGTCTTCGCCGCCCGTCCGCATCCCGATCGTCTGCCCGGATTCCCGCTCGTCGCCGCGCAGGTCGCCACCGGGAGGAACGCGAGGGAGAAGTCGCTCCGGCGCGAAGGGCGATCCGCCCAGGTATACGGACGCCCGCGCACGCCTTTACGACCTGCGGCGGGAATGCAGCGAGCCGCCACTACAACAAGGACAACTACTGGACGTTCATCCAGGCGTCGATGCGGGGCTTGGCGCCGCTACTGGCGGAACGCGCACGGATGGTGATTCGCATCGGAGGACGGCGGCTGCGGAAACTGGAGCTGAGACAAGGGCTCGTACGGTCACTGAGACTCGGTCTGGGCCGTGACGTGCGGCTCGTCGACGACGGCGTGACGATGCAGGTCGGCAAGACACAGGCGAACGTGTTTCGCGGCTCGAAGGTGTCGCGCTTCGAGGAGCACGACTTCTGCTTCGCGCTGTAGAGGTTCCTGCGATCTGCTTGATCCAGAGAGCGTCGGGTGACGCCGGCCGCGGTGCGTTGCCGTCGATGGTGCGCCGATGGTGTAATGCGGCGACGGTGCATGGAGGCGAGATGACCAAGTCATTGGCGATCGGCGTGGTGATGATCCTGGGCTTCGGACCGCTGGCGACCGCGCAGTCCGTTCCTGAGACCGGCGCCGTCGGCGCGCACGCCGTCCTCGGCGCGCACGCCGTCCTCGGCGCGCAGTCCGCCCCGGCCGCGGACACCGGGCCGGCCCGGCACCAGGTGCTGTTCAACCGGTATCAGACGCCGGTGATGACCGTGTTCATCGCCGACGCGGACGGCGCCAACGCGCGGGCCCTGGTCCCGGATTGGGGGCTCGAGTACTCCCCGTCCTTCTCTCCCGACGGGCAGTGGGTCGTCTTCACCGCCGAGCCGGACGGGCAGGCGGACGTCTACCGGATCCGCCCGGACGGCAGCGGGATCGAGCAGCTCACGGACGACCCCGCGTTCGACGACCAGGGGGCCCTGTCGCCGGACGGCCGGACCCTGGCCTTCGTCTCCACGCGCGCGCGGGGGACCGCCGACGTCTGGCTGCTGGACCTCGCGTCCCAGACCGCCTCGAACCTCACGGACCACCCGTCGGGCAACTTCCGGCCCCGCTGGTCGCCCGACGGGGCGTGGATTGCGTTCACGTCGGACCGGGACGCCGAGCCCGGGGACCAGCCCGGCATGTGGGAGCATCTGCAGTCCACCGGGGTCTATCTCGTCCGGCCCGATGGCACCGGGCTGCGCCGCTTGACGGGGCCGGGCGGGGTGGCGGGGAGCCCGTCGTGGTCGGCCGACGGCCGGCGCCTGCTGTTCTACGAGACCGACCCGGTCGGCGCCTACCTGGCGAAGGGCGGGCGGTCGCGCACCGAGCTCGTCTCGATCGACGTCGCTACCGGCGAACGCGTCCAGTACACCGCGTCGCAGGAGACGAAGCTCTCGCCGGCGTGGCTGTCGGGGGGGCGCATCGGCTACGTGAGCCGCGCCGGCGGAGACCAGGGCGGCCTGCGCGTCCGGCATCCCGACCGGCGGGTCGAGACGGTCATCGCGGGCGCGGTGCGCGGCCCGAGCTGGTCGCCGGACGGCCGGCAGGTGGCCTATGAGCGCATCGAACGGCTCGGCACCACGCAGCACCTCGTCCCCGCCTTCAGCCCCGACCCCGAGTTCGAGCTCTTCCTGCACGAGCCGTTCGTGTCGTTCTCGCCCGACGGCACGAAGATGATCTTCAGCCAGTACGGCGAGCGGGTCTCGAACACCACCGGACTCGCCTCGTCGAACCCGATCGACGTCAGCCTCGAGATCATGTCCGTCGACGGCGCCGGCCGGCGGACGCTGTTCCACCGGGAGGGGGCCAGCGCCTTCGCCGCCGACTGGTCCGCCTCGCGCGACGAGATCGTCCTCTCCGTCGGCCGCTACTTCCGGCCCGCCGGGCTGCCGCCGGCGCAGATCGGGGTGATCGACCCGGACGGCTCGGACCTGCGGCTGGTGGTGGACGACGAGGTGAACAACGGGTTCCCGAGCTGGTCGCCCGACGGCGAGCGCATCGTGTTCAAGGGCGGGCGCCGGCTATACGTCGTCCCCGCGGCCGGCGGTCCCCGCGTGGCGTTGACCGGACCCGACTACTACAGCAACTTCCCGCAGTGGTCGCCGGACGGCGAGCGCATCATGTTCACGTCGAACCTCGGCGGCGACTTCGACCTGTACACGGTCCGGCCCGACGGCACCGATCTGCGCCAGTTGACCCACGCACCCGGCAACGACGCGCACTCGGCCTGGTGCGCGGGCGGCGCGTGGGTCGTCTTCAGCAGCTCGCGCACGGGTTTCAAGGACGAGATGGCCCTGTACGACTCGGTGCCGCAGCCCTACGGCGAGATCTTCGCGATGCGCGCCGACGGCACCGACATCCGCCAGCTCACCGACAACAAGTGGGAGGACTCGGGCGCGGTCTGCGTGCCCGAGGGGGTCGACCGGCTGCGGTAGTTGCGGTGCGAATGGCGGTCTTCATGTTGCCTGCCCCCTCCTGCGGCTACACGCCAGTACACCCTCTTCCAGCCGAGCGACGCCTCGACGCCGGGGTTCACAGACGGGGTCGCCGGTGGACGCCGACCGCTCACGTCGGCGATTGCGTACAGACAGCAGCAGCGTCATAATGCCAGCATGGCTGTTCAAATCACAGTGCGCAACGTTCCGGAAGCGGTGCGCGACGAGCTTGCCGCCCGCGCCGCTCTGGCCCGCAAGTCGATGCAGGAGTACTTGCGCGGCGAGCTCGAACGATTGGCGTCGAGGCCGTCCATCGATCGATGGCTCGAGCGGGTTTGCGAGCGCCAGAACACCACTGGGACACGCCTGCCGGCCAGCGCGATTCTCCGCCATCTCGATGCCGGCCGGCGCTGAGACGCATGGAATCGCTCGTCGTCGATGCATCGGTGCTCGTTGCGGCGGTGCTCGATACTGGACCCGACGGCGACTGGGCCCGCAGCTTGATCGCCAGGAGACACCTGATTGCGCCCCAGTTGGCTCCTGTAGAGGCCGGCAACGTCCTACGACGCGCCGAGTTGGCGCGCCAAGTCTCCAGTCCGGAGGCGACGGCGGCATATCGGGACATCGTCGGCCTGCAGATCGAGTTGCTGCACTTCGAACCGTTCGCCGAGCGGATCTGGGAGCTGCGCTTCAACCTGACCACCTACGACGCCTGGTACGTCGCCTGCGCGGAGGCACTGGCCGTACCCCTGGCCACGCTCGATGCCCGCCTGACCCAAGCGCCCGGTCCGAGCTGCGGATTCCTGTTGCCCGACCCTGGTCCGGCGTCATCGGAGGAGCCGTCATGACGAGGCTTGTTCCCGCACGCGGCCGGATCCATCGGTTCGCGATCGTCGCCCGCGGGATGAACCTGCTGGACAACATCGACCTCGACGCGGCGGCCGAGGTCGCCGCCCGGCTCAATCGCTGGGAGTTCATGCTGGTGATCGCGCCGCTGCGGGTCCCCGGCGGGACGGGGTCGCCGGTCAATCCGATCGCGATCTTCTGACGGGCACGGCTGCGCGTCGCTTCCTGACGAGCCGGAACGCCCTGTACGCCCCGCGCGACAGAATCGAGAGCACGTTTCCGGCGCTCGGGAACCGGCCGCGCGGCAGGAACTCTGCCACGTCCAGGTCCTCCATCGCCGCCAACGCGCGCTCGAGCCCGGACTTCACCAGATCGTGGAGCCGCCGGTCGCCGAGGTCGAGCCCGCCGCATGCCAGGATGCAGGGCATGAGAGCACTCAGCATGTTCTGGCGGTAGCTGCGCCGGCAGTCTTCGAACGTGAAATCACGGGCTCCCAGGCGGCACACGATGTCGTAGTACTCCTCGAGTGCCTCGCGCTCGATGCGGCGGCGGTCGCCGGTGACGACGTTGGTCCCGAGGAAGTACGCCACGTCGTAGAGGCCGGCGCCCAGCCCGCAGCCCTGCCAGTCCACCAGCGCGAAGTCGTCCCCGGCGGCGGCGGCGACGCTCGCGGCGCCTCTGCTGCTCGACCGCGGCCGAGGGGCGGCGCTCGCGCCGGCTGCGGCGCCCACGCCGCCCGACGAGCTGCCGCTGGCCGACGAGCCGCCGCGGACATCGGGCCCGAAGAACATGTTCTCCCCGCGGTAGTCGCCGTGGACGAAGGTCCTCGGCCCGGCCGCGACCGATGCGAAGTGCGCGGTGATCCGCGGTCCCAGAGCCTCGGCCACCCGGCGGGTCTCGGGCGAGAACGAGTTGCCGAAGCGCTCGAGAACGACGGGCAGGCAGAGCAGATAGGCGATCTGCATGAAGCGCCGGAACCTCGGGCCGAGCCCGTCGCTGCAACCGGACAGGGTAGGGTGATCGACCGCGCCCCAGAACTGTCCGTGCAGCTTCGCGATCTCCCGTACCGCCAGCCTCGCCCGCCCTGCCGAGACGCCCGCCGCCTGGGCCGGCACCTCCAGGTAGCGCAGGTCTTCGAGCACCAGGACGAAGCGGTGCGTAGCTGCATCGAAATCGCCGTACAGGAGGGTCGGGGACCGGATGTGCGCGTGCCGTGCCACGCGGCGGTAGTACAGGCACTCGCGCTCGTGCATCGACATCCACTTCGCGAACCGGAACGCCCTGCGGTTCGCGGTCGGCAGCTTGACGATGACGGTGGCGGGGTTCGCGGGGAGGCCGCCCGCGGTGGTCAGGCGACAGCGCAGGAGCCTCCCGAAGGCGTTGGTGGCCGATCCGAGGTCCTCGACGACGACGTCCCGTAGCGGCGGACCATCGGCTGCGCCGCCCGCGGCCAGCGCCTGCTGCATCCAGTCGGCGTCAATCGTGGCCGGGTCGTTGCAGAGGGTCGGCCGGCTCGCCATGTCGAATCCTCCCGTCCGTGGCCGCCGGGGGCGCAACCCGCCCGGCGCCTGACGCAGCCGGCGTCGAGCGGGGTCCGCGGCCGCCGGGGGCGCGGACCACTCGGCGCCCCCTACTCGACCTCGATGAAGATGGGGTTCGAGTAGAACCACAGGTCGTGCCAGGGGTTCTCCCAGGCGCCGTCCACCGGAGGTTCCAGGTCTTCGGAGCTGGTGCCGCGCACCCGCAGGTAGAGGTCGCGGTCCACCGGGGGCAGCACCGCCTCGACGGCGTAGCGGTCTCCGTCGCGGGCCAGCGCGTCGCGCGTGAACCGGGCCAGGACCCGCGTCGTGGGGTTGCGGTCGTTCGCCGGATCGGAGGCCGGTCCCCGCACCTCGCCCACGATCACGTCGACCCGTCGGACGGCGGGGTTCTCGCCCGCACCGTTCTCGGTCTCCGGGTCGCGGAACCGGACGGTCGCGGTGACCTGCGCCCCCGGCGCGACCCGCAGCTTGCCGCCGAGCCCGGCCTCGCGCCTCCCGCTCGCCAGACTGACTTCGAGCTCGGTCACCAGGTCCCCGGCCACCGCGAACATGCGGCCCTGCCGCAGGCCGTCGAGGACGTCCGCGTAGGTCGGGCGCGCGTAGACCCAGGTCTTGTGGAACTCGCCGGGCCAGAAGTCGCTCCCGGCTCTCACCGGCTCGGTGTAGTGGAAATGGGAGTCGGACGAGGCCACGATCCAGAACCGGCGCCCCTCGCCGAGCAGCGCGTCCCACAGGCCGCCGACGATGGCGGTCATCTGGTCGAAGCCTCCCAGGGTCTGCGCGCCGGGGTTCCAGTAGGAGCCGCGGTACACGCTGCTGTTCTCGTCCGTGAGGGTGGCGGCCTGGTGGCCGGGTGCGCCTTCCATTCCGCGGTACACGTCCGGCGCGAGGTCGTTGTTCTCCCGGAGCTCCCACGGCTCGTCGCGGCCGTAGAGCCCGATCGCCGCCGCCGACCGGGAGGGATGGTTCGCGAACAGGATCGGCAGCCTGTCGAGCCCCTGCATGTGCGCCAGCGCCTCTTGCCTGAGCCCCGCCGACTGCCGGCGGGGGTCGGGCGGAAGGGCCCAGTCCTCGTTGGCGTCGAAACGGCCCTCGATCTCGTACAGCACCGACGCTTCGTCCTCGGCGCGGGGGATGATCAGGGTGTGGTGGTCCATGCCCGGCATGTTGAGCTCCATGCCGTAGAACTGCAGCACCTCGGGGACGAGCTCGCGCGACAGGGTCAGCTCGCGGTGCGCCTGCTCCAGGTTCACCTTGGAGTGGTACGGGCCGCCGTGATCGGTCGTCACCATCCAGCGCAGGCCGAACCGCCGCGCCATCGCCGCGTTGCGCGGCGTCGAGTAGAGCGCGTCGCGTCCCTTGATGGGGGTCGGCGGGACGGAGCGGTAGTCGTAGCCGGTGCTCCAGTGGCTGTGGATGTGCGAGTCGCCGGCCAGCCATTCGCGCTCGCCGGCGGGGGCGGCCAGGGCCAGCGCAGCCGCCGCGCACAGCACCCAGAACCAGAAGAGACGCGGAGAGGCGGTACCTTGCGAAGACATGGCGGCAATCCTAGTCGGGAGCCGGCGGGGTCGGTCGTTCCCGCGGCGAATCCTCCGTTCCGCAAGCCGCGGCCCACCGGCGCCGACGCGCCACGCGGAACCCGAAGCGGTCGTCGGGACTGGGTGTGGGTACAGGGCTGATCTTCAGAGTGTAGTCGGGAGGGTCCAGGGCCAGCTCGACTTCATGGACGATGGTGGCCATCGTCGCGGCGATGGCCACCTCGGCGAATCCGGCCCCGAGGCAGACGTGCGGGCCCGCGCCGAACGGGACGAACACGCCGGGCTGACGGTGCTCCTGCCGCTCGGGCGTGTAGCGCTCGATATCGAAGCGCCCGGGCTCGGGAAAGTACTGCGGCAGATGGTGCGGCACGGTGGTCGCCACGATGACCGTCTCTCCGGCCGGGATGGTGTAGCCGGCGAACTCGAACGTGTTCGACACGGTGCGCGTGATCGCCGGTGCGATCGGATACATCCGCAGCGTCTCGAGCGCGACGCGGTGCGTGACGTCGAGACGGTGCATGGCCTCGGCGGTCAGCGTGCCCTGTGCGAAGCTCGCGTCCGCCTCGGCGGTCATTCGGTCGAGCAGGTCGGGGTGCTTCAGCAGCGCGTAGAGCATGAACGCGCACGTGCTCCCCACCGTGTCGAGCCCGGCGATGAACGGCCCCAGCACCGCCGGCATCAGGTCGGTCTCGGGCAGGAACTGCGGGTCGACATGGTGGAGCGCCAGCAACTCGTCCACGAGGTCGGGCTCGGCGCCGGACCGACGGTCCGGGTCGTGGACCGCCCGCACCGTCGCGTAGAGCTCCTCGACCCGCCGGCGGGCGCGCCGGAAGCGCGGGGTCCGCACCAGCAGGGCCGGCCGCTGGCGCGTGACGCGCGCCGCGAGGAGCGTGCGCACGAAGACGATCATGTCGTCCAGGTAGTCGCGGGGCGACACGCCGGCTGCGATCGTGCCGAGCTGCTCGGTGATGATGCGCTGCAACGCGTACAGGCCGGGAATGGGCTCGTCGAGGGGCCACTCGGCAACCTCGCGCCTCGTGATGGCGATCACGTCGTGCAAGTGCTCGTGGATGAACGAGCGCGAGTAGCCCGGCTTCTGCGCCTTGCGCATCCGGGCGTGCTCGGCCCCGTCCATGCTCACCATCGAGCGCGCGGCGCCCAGTTCCTTGTCGAAATCCATCCAGAACTCGCGCGAGCGGAGGTGCCTGCTGCCCTCACGCGTCACGAACAGGTTGGCTTCGGGCCCCGCAAGCACGGTGAACCTGCGGTGGAGCGCGCGGACGCGGAAGACGGGGCCGAGTCGGAGGTATTGCCGGGTGAAGAATGCCCCGACGTCGCCGGCCATGGCGAATGCATCCCCGACCAGGGGCAAGCTCGGCGCGCTGGGCGGTGCGTGCGATGCGGTAACCGTCACCAGATGCTACCTCGTCGGGGCGGATGGGCTTCCCGCGACTTCAGCCTGACGGAGCCGAATTCAAGTAGTTCGCAATGAGGATCGGCTACAGCCGATGCAACACTTCCATCGTATACCGTCACGAGCCGTCCTCATGAGAGGTCGTTCGGTCCGGCCATGCGGTAGCCGACCCCGCGCTCGGTGGGTTTCCGCAGACCCCGCGGGGCCGCTTGTGTCGGAGCTGCGGCTCACATTCCGGCCGTCCGTATGCTGTAGTTGTCGTTGCGCCACATCAGCATCCGTCCGTCGGGCAGCTCTTCGAAGACGAACTCCTCGCCGAGATCGCCGTTGTCGCGCACCCGCCGGAAGGCGCCGTCCTCGATGTGGCGGAGCCGCGTCAGCGAGTCCAGCGGATCGTCGGTGGGGAGCGGCAGCACGTGCAGGTCGCCGTCCCGCACGAGGACCGCGCTCTCGCCCCCGAGCGGTCGCTGGTAGGTGCCGGTGAAGCGCAGGAGGGTCTCCCGAGCGGTGTTGGCGCCGTTCTCGGCCCGGGCGGGGATCTCGGCGGCGGGCGCATCGCCGTCCGGCTTCCCCGCGGCCCTACGCAGGGCGGGCGCGACGATGTCGTAGGCGGTCTGCGCGAACCGGCGGGAATTCACGCCCTGGCCGTTGGTCATGAACGCCGTGGCGACCTTGTCCCGCGGGCGCAGCAGAAGGTGGCTGCGGTAGCCCGGGCAGGAGCCGCCGTGGCCTACAAAGGTGTCGCCGTCCGACTTCCACACCGAGAAGCCCAGCCCGTAGGTGGTGTCGCCGTCGGGCTCGAGCCAGTGCACCCGGTGCATCTCGCGCAGCGTGTTGCGGTCGAGCAGCGCGTCGTCCCCCTCGAGCACGCGGAACTGCCACGCGGCGAAGCGTCCCAGGTCCTCCACCGTCGAGATGAACCCGGCCGCGGGGCTGATACCGCGCACCTGGTAGTCCGGAACCAGTTGGCGTGTGCCGTCCCGCCCGCGCGCGGTGTAGCCGCTCGCCAGCCGGTTGCCCCGGAAACGGTCCTCCAGGTCGGTGAAGGTGCTCGACATCCCCAGTGGGTCCAGGATGTGCGCGCGGACGTAGTCGTCGTAGGGTTGCCCGGACGCCGCCGCCACGATCTCGCCGGCCAGGGTGAGCCCCAGATTGGAGTACTGGTAGTAGGTGCGCGGGGGATACAGCATCGACTGGGTGGGCAGCTTGCCGACGATCTCCTCGTGGGTCGGGAAGGGATAGTCGGGGCCGGTCCAGTACGGCGCGCCCGCTTCGCGCGGCAGCCCCGAGGTATGGGTGAGCAGCCCTTCGACGGTGACCGGGCCGGCTTCCGGGCGGTCGTCGCGGATCCGGAACCAGTCCAGGTGCTTCGCCACCGGATCGTCGAGATCCACCTTTCCCTGGTCGCGCAGTTGCAGCACACCGACCGCGGTGAAGAGCTTGGAGATGGAGCAGATGGAGTACATCGTCGACGGGGTCGCCCGCTCCTCGCCCTCCACGTGCGCGTACCCGTAGCCCTTGGCCCAGACGAGCTCCTGGTCGTGCACCACCGAGAGGGAGGCGCCCGGGATGCCCCCGTAGGCCTGCGCCGCATCCATCCAGACGTCGAGCAGGTGCAGCGCCTCGGCGACGCCGGGATCATCGGCGAGCGACTGCTGCGCGTGCAGCGGGAGTGCGGCGAGCAGGAACAGCGCAAGCGCCGCGGCGGCGGCGCGGAGACGGGACGCTGGCCGAATCGGGATGTGCGTTGTCTTCATCGGCGTAGTGTACCGATGGGGCCACGGGCAGGTCCATGAAGGATGCCGGGACGGTTGTTGCCGCGCTGCGAATCGTGGCATGGTGGTAGTAGTGACTACCGTCGCGTCGTTCGAGATCGAGTATCGGCGCTACCTCGATCCGGCCGGTCGTCCGGAGCGGCCGCTGCCCGCCTTCGCCCGTGATCGCGACGCGGTCGTGGCGCTGTATCGCGCGATGGTGCTGACGCGCACCTTCGACGCGAAGGCGATCGCGCTGCAGCGTACCGGCCGGCTCGGCACGTACCCGTCCTGCCTGGGCCAGGAGGCGGTCGCGGTGGGGCTCGGGGACGCCATGGCGCCGGACGACGTGCTGCTGCCCTACGCCCGCGAGCAGGGCGCCCAGTTCCTGCGCGGGGTCACGCCGACAGAGCTGTTCCTCTACTGGGGCGGCGACGAGCGGGGCAGCGACTTCGGGCGGGCCCGCGAGGACTTTCCGATCTGCGTGCCGGTCGCCAGCCACGCCCCGCACGCCGTCGGGGTGGCCCTGGCGTTTCAGTTGCGCAACGAGCGTCGGGCCGCGGTGTGCGTAACGGGCGACGGCGCCACCTCCAAGGGCGACTTCTACGAGGCGCTGAACGTCGCGGGCGCCTGGCGGCTGCCGGCGGTGTTCGTCGTGACCAACAACCAGTGGGCGATCTCGCTGCCGCGTTCGGCCCAGACGGCGGCGGCCACGCTGGCCCAGAAGGCGATCGCCGCCGGGTTCGCCGGCGAGCAGGTCGACGGGAACGACGTCGTCGTCGTGCGCGACGCGGTGCACCGCGCCCTGGCGCACGCCCGCGACGGCGCCGGCCCGCACCTGATCGAGGCGATCACGTACCGGCTGTCCGACCACACCACGGCGGACAACGCGAGCCGCTACCGCGACGACGAGTCGGTCGGCGGCCATTGGCGGGAGGACCCGATCGCGCGGCTGCGCGCCCACCTGACCGCCGCGCACGGCTGGTCGAAGGACGAGGAGGAAGCGGCGCTGGCATCGTGCGCCGCCGACGTGGATCGCGCGGCGGACGAGTACCTGGCGACCCCGCCTCAGCCGCCCGAGGTGGTTTTCGACTACCTGTACGAGCGGCTCCCTGCCGATCTGGCCGGGCAGCGCGCGGCGGCTGCGGAGGCACAGGCCGCGGCGGCGCGATCCGACGATGGCTGAGCGCGTCGAGCGGACGATGGTGCAGGCGCTCAACGCGGCGCTGGCGCGCGCGATGGCCGAGGACGAGCGCGTGCTCGTGCTCGGCGAGGACGTCGGCATCGACGGCGGTGTCTTCCGCGTGACCGACGGCCTGCTGGATCGCTTCGGGGCCGGCCGCGTGCGGGACACGCCGCTCGCCGAGACGGCGATTGCGGGATTGTCGGTAGGCGTCGCGGCGCAGGGTTTTCGGCCGGTCGCCGAGATCCAGTTCATGGGGTTCATCCACTCCACGGTCGACCAGCTCGTCTGCCACGCGTCGCGGCTGCGGTGGCGCACGCGGGGGCGGCTGACCTGCCCGCTGGTGGTCCGCGCGCCGTACGGCGGCGGCATACACGCGATCGAGCACCACTCCGAGAGCACGGAGGCGATGTTCGCCCACGTCCCGGGCCTGCGCGTCGTCATCCCGTCGTCGCCCGCCCGCGCGTACGGGCTGCTGCTGGCGGCGATCCGCGATCCGGACCCCGTGCTCTTCCTCGAGCCGAAGCGGATCTACCGCGCGCCCAGGGAGGAGGTGCCGGACAACGGCGCGGCCGCGCCCCTCGATTCCTGCTTCCAGCTTCGGGACGGGGACGACCTGACGCTGGTGACCTGGGGCGCCATGATCGTGGAGACGCTGGCCGCCGCCGAGCGGTTGGCGGCGGACGGCGTGACCGCCGACGTGCTCGACGTCGCCACCCTGTCGCCGCTCGACATGGGGACGATTCTGCGCTCGGTGGAGAAGACGGGTCGCTGCGTCATCGTGCACGAAGCACCGTTGACCGCCGGTTTCGGCGCGGAGATCGCCGCGCGTCTGGCCGAGCACGGACTGCTGTCGCTGCGGGCGCCGGTCAAGCGGGTCACCGGCTACGACACCGTGCCGCCCCTGCCGCGCCTGGAGCACCTCTACCTGCCGTCGACCGGACGCGTGCTGGCGGCGGCGCGGGAAACGCTTGCATTCTCTTGATGAGGGAGCCTGGGGTTGGGTGGAACCACGACGGACACGTTCACGCTTCCCGACCTCGGCGAGGGACTCCAGGAAGCGGAAATCGTCTCGTGGCACGTGACGGAGGGCGATCACGTGGTCACGGATCAGCCGCTCGTGGCGGTCGAGACGGACAAGGCCGTGGTCGAGATCCCGTCGCCGCGGTCGGCGCGCGTCGTCAGGCTGCACGGCGGCACGGGCGACCGGGTGACGGTGGGCGAGCCGCTGGTCGAGTTCGAGTCCGCCGGCGCGCAGGCGGACGCGGGGACGGTGGTCGGGACGATAGACGCGACCGCGACCGCCGAGGTCCCGCGCGCCGCCGCGCCTCGGGCCGCCGGTGGGAGGATGACGCCGGCGGTACGCGCGCTGGCCCGCAAGCTGGGCATCGATCCGGCGCTGGTGCAGGGGACCGGACCGGCGGGGGGGGGGCACGCGGGCGGCCGGGGGGGGGGGGGGGGGGCGCGCGCCCCGGGGGGGGGGCCCCCCGCCGAGCCGCTGCGCGGCCCCCGGCGCGCGATGGCCGAGCGCATGGCGAAGGCCCACGCCGAGGTCGTGCCGGCGACGGTGACCGATCGGGCCGACGTCGAGGCGTGGCCGGCGGGCGCGGACGTGACCCTGCGCCTGATCCGCGCGGTCGCCGCCGGCTGCGCCGCTTCGCCCGCCCTCAACGCGTGGTTCGAGCCGGAGACGATGTCCCGCCGGCTGCACGAGCGGATCGATCTCGGTATCGCCGTGGACCTGGACGACGACGGCCTGTTCGTCCCGGTGCTCCGCGACGTCGGCCGGCGGGATGCGGTGGAGCTGAAGCGCGGCCTCGAACGGCTCAAGGCGGATGTCCGTCGGCGCACGGTCCCGCTCGGCGAGCTGCGCGGGCAGACGTTCACGCTGTCGAACTTCGGGACCGTCGGCGGACAGCACGCCGAATTGGTCGTCGTGCCGCCGCAGGTCGGCATACTCGGCGTCGGCCGGATGACCGAGCAGGTCGTCGCCGCGGACGGCGCACCGGCCGTCCACCGCGTGCTTCCGCTGTCGCTGACTTTCGATCACCGGGCGGTGACCGGCGCCGAGGCGGCGCGGTTTCTCCGCGCCGTGGTCGACGAGCTCGAGCGGGCGGATCCGTCGGCCGCGTCCTGAGCCCGCGGCGCCGCCGGGCCGGCTACGAATCGAGACCGCGCCGCAGGCGCTTCAGTCGTACGGCAGGCAGCTTCTTCAGGCGTTGACTCTGCGGGTCGACCTCCACCCCCACGGACTCCAGCGCTGTCACGCCGAGCAGCGGCTCGGCGTCGGCGTCGCCGAAGATGATGAGGCCGGCGGTCAGCTCTCCCATGAACTCGATCCGCGCGCCCGCGACGTCCATGCTGACTTCGCTGCCGTCGGCCAGCTCGTAGACGCGCTGTCCTTCCGGTCGGATGCCTATCGCCTCGAGTCGCGAACGCGGCACCAGCGAGTCGATGGCGCCCGTGTCCACGAGGAAGCGCCCCTCCCAACTGCGGGTCGGGTCGGCGGGGTTGCGAACGGTAACGTCGACGTGCGTGACGCCCATGGGGACGTTTACGACTATACCGCGAAAGCGTTGCCGCGCCGGGGCTCGTTCGCCCGGATTGCCGAATCGCTCTTGACACGATCCATCGGTTGGGGTGTAACTGAACGATGAGCTTCCCCTGGTGCATCTTCACGGCGGCCGCCGCTTGTCTCTCGCTGTTGGCCGTGCCGGCACAGGCGCAGTGGCGGCAGTGCGCCGACGGGCTCGACGCCCTGCGCACGGCCGCGGCAGAAGCGAGCGAGACGAGCGACACCATTGCGTCGCTCGAAGACGCGCTGGTCCAGACCCGTGACGCCCACACGCGCTGCATGCAGGATCTCGATATCTTCCGGATCGATCGCGATACGAGCCCGATCCGTGAAGCCGTGCAGCGGGACGGTTGCAACCAGCAGGTACAGACCTACCGGACGGCCGAGCGACGGCTGGCCTCGGAGGTGGAGCGAGCGGGCTCGTTCTTCCGCGCGCTGGCGGCGGCCGTGCAGGCCGTGGAGCTGAGCTGTCAGTACCCTCTCGCGGCCTATGCGCCGGCCGGGTCCGCAAGCCCGGCTTGCGAGCGCTTCCTCGGTAGCCGGGCGGGGGTGCCGATCGAGTCGTTGCGCGTGCTCTGCACCGCGGAGATGTCCGCCGAGGAGTGCGCGGCCTGCCTGGGCGAGCCGCAGGACTGATCGCCGGCGGACGCCAAAGACAACCCCCACCGCACTCGCCGGAGCAGCAGGCCATCGGCCGGCACCGGGGGCTGCGGCGGCATCTCGACAGCAACGACACGGAGTACCACCTTGCCATGGGGCGTTCAACGGGATCCACGGTTGCATCGAGACGCCTCCTGTGTTGGAGTGGACGAGCCGCGAGCAAGCGGCTGCGCTGGCCGGAGTCTCGGATGCGAGCCAGGAGGAGTCGGCACCGCGGATTGGTGCCGGGGCAGACGCGGGGCTCGTCCTGACCGAGGGAGGTACCGATGCAGCGGAAGCACCAGGCGTGGATGGCGGCGTCTGCAATCGCGTGCGGCATTGCGTTCGGCCTCGGGCAGGGCGCGCTCGACGGCGCCACGACGGCGCAGGACGAAGTACCGGGAGCCACGCTCCAGGTGGACCCGTTCTGGCCGCGGGAGTTGCCCGACAAGTGGCTGCTCGGCCACGTCATCGGCGTGGCGGTCGACTCGCGCGACCACATCTGGGTGTTGCACCGGCCCCGGTCGTTGACCGACAGCGAGCGCGGCGCCGCGGTCGACCCGCCCACATCGGAGTGCTGCGTCCCCGCGCCGGCGGTGATCGAGTTCGACCAGGAAGGCAACGTCGTCCAGGCCTGGGGCGGTCCCGGCGACGGCTACGAGTGGCCCAACGAGGAGCACGGCATCTTCGTCGACCACATGGACAACGTCTGGATCGGCGGCAACGGCGACGGCGACGGGCAGGTCCTGAAGTTCTCCCGCGACGGCACGTTCCTGCTGCAGATTGGCAGCGCCGGCCCGCTCAGCGGCAGCCACGACATCACCCGGCTGGGCCGCGCGGCCGATATCGGCGTCGATCCCGAGGCCAACGAGGTCTACGTGGCCGACGGCTACGGCAACCGGCGCGTCATCGTCTTCGATGCCGATACCGGCGAGTACAAGCGGCACTGGGGCGCGTACGGAAGGCCTCCCGTCGACGGCGATCTGGCGCCGTACGACCAGCAGGCGGACGCCTCGCCGATCTTCGGCGACACCGTCCACTGCGTGCAGCTTTCCGACGAGGGGCTCGTCTACGTCTGCGACCGCATGAACCACCGGCTGCAGATCTTCGAGAAGGACGGCACGTTCGTGCGCGAAGGGTTTGTCGGCAAGGAGACGGCCGGCGCCTCGACGTGGGACATCGCCTTCTCGACGGACCCGGACCAGACGTACATCTACAACGCCGACGGCGGCAACCACCTGCTCTGGACGGTGCGGCACTCCTCGCTGGAGACGCTGGGCACGACCGGCCGCCGCGGACGGATGGCGGGCCAGTTCGAGTCGACGCATTCGGTGGCGGTCGATTCGCACGGCAACGTGTACGTCGGCGAGACGCTCAACGGCCGCCGTGTGCAGAAGTTCACGCCGGCGGGGATGTGACGGCGGAGGGGAGCCACCAATGCGCAAGTTCAAGAGACTGTCGTTCTTCCTGGTTTCCGGTGCTGCCCTCTGCTTGGCGGTGGTGTCCTTCCCGGTGAGCGCCTCGCCCGCGTCCGGCGGGTTCGAGGCACAGTCCTCGCTCCCCGCGGACGTCAACGCGGATTCCCGCAACCGGCTTTCGACGCCCGCACCCGACGCGGCCGGCGGTCCGTCCGCCGCGGCTGCCGCGATACGCGGCGCCGGCACGGGAATGAACGCGCGCTGGGAGTCTCCGGTCGGCCGCCCGCTGCTGGAGCTCGCCATCCTGATCACCGCGCGCGAGCACGACGCGCCCTTCGAGTGGTCGCTGCACGAGATGGAGGCGGTGGCGGTCGGCCTCGACCCGGACGTCATCGATGTCGTGCGCAACCGTGAGAGTCTGTCCGGGCTCGGCGACGAGGATGCGGTCATCATCCAGGCGGGCCGCGAGATCTACGGCGAGCATCACCTGAGTGCAGAGACCTACCGGCGCGCCGTGGATCTGTTCGGCGAGGCCAACTTCGTCGACGTCGTCGACCTGATGGCGCGCTACGCAGCCACGGCGGGACGGCTGGCGGCGTTCAACCAGCATATGCCGCCCGGCTGGCCGCAGTTCCTGCCGCTGCCGTTCACGCAGCCGGACGACGTGGACCCGCAATCGCGCAGTCGCCTGCCGTTGCTGCCCGCCCCGGCCCAGACGCTACGTTCCACCCCCAGCCTCTACGGCCGGACGCTTTCTCCGCAGGGAACCGGACCGGGACAAATCCGCGGGCACGGCGCGGGGCGCGAGTCGCTGGAAGCCAACGTGGCGCGGCCGCTCCTCGACCTGGCGATCCTGGTCACCGCCCGCGCCTACGACGATCAGTACACGTGGACCCTCACCGAGCCCGTAGCGGTCGAGAACGGCCTGGACCCCGCCGTCATCGATGTCGTGCGCAGCGGCGGCCCGGTTGCGGGACTGGGAGAGAAGGAGGCCGCGCTCATCGAGTTCGGCCGCCAGCTCTTCGGCCCCCATACCGTGACTTCGGAGACCTACGCCAGCGCCCTGGAGGCCGTCGGGGGCTCGACCAACCTGGTGGACCTGGTGGACCTGATGGCGCAGCACGTCTCCGACGCCGTCCTCCTGATCGCGTTCGACCAGCACCTGCCGGCGGGGGTCGAGCCGCTGTTGCCGACGCCGTAGGGAGAGGGCGGTTTCCATAGATCCGCGCGGCGCCGCCACCGTTCCCTGTGTACGCATGCCAGGTAGTTTGCACGGACGACCCACTCCTGTCGTGACCTGCTCTGTCCGAGGCGTGTAGTAGAGTTCGCGAAGACCGATGCCGAGAGGAACGGAAGTCCCGATCACGCCGGAAGTCCTGAGCTGGGCCGTTGAGGAGTCGGGTTACACGGACGCGCAGGTCGCGGACCACATTGGCGTGTCGGCGGATGACTTGGCGAGCTGGAAGCGTGGCGATACTAGGCCGACGCTCACTCGAATGAGGAAGCTCGCGACGAAGTTGCACCGGCAACTTGCAGCGTTTCTTCTCCCGGCTCCCCCGAAGCAAACGCCGCTGCAGGTGCAGTTCAGATCGATCGGGCCGCAGCCCGCGCGAGGGTTGTCGCCGACGGAGCGAAGGTTCCTCCGAAGGGCGCGTCGCCACCAGGAAATCATCGGCTGGCTCTCCCAGGAACTCAATGAGCCAACGCCGAACCTCCCGCGGCATCAGGCGTCAGACGCTCCGGACGCCGCTGGGGCCGTCATTCGGGATCGACTGAACATCGGGTTCAGCCAGCAGGCGAAATGGACGTCACCGTCTCACGCGTTCGATCACTGGCGCGAGGCTGTCGGTGGAATCGGCGTCACGGTATTCGTTTACTCGCTGGGGCGAGACTCGTGCAACGGCTTCTCCCTCTGGCACGAGCGCGCGCCGCTCATCGCCATCAGCTCCGCCTGGCGCGAAGAGGCCCGCATTTTCACGTTGTTCCACGAATTGGGCCACCTGCTGCTTCGGGGCAGCTCAGCGTGCCTGGAGCGCGTTGGACCACTGAGGAAGGACCCGATCGAACGCTGGTGCGAGCGCTTCGCAGCCGCTGTGCTGCTACCTGCGCGAGCTATCGATGAGATCCTGGCGAGAATCGGATCGACTGGCCGCGTTCGCGAGCTCAGTGTTGCGCGCAGGGTCGCCAGGAAGGCGCACGTCAGTCTACGTGCGGCAACGCTGCGTCTCATCGAAGTCGGCGTGGCCAGTCGGGACCTTTATGAGGAGATCCCGCCCGTCTCCGACAATAAACCCGACGGAGGAGGCGGCGGTGGAGGACGAAACCGTTTTGCCATCAAGGAAGACGAATTCGGCCCGAGGGCCACGCGTGTCTTTGTTGATGCGGTCCAGAATGACATTCTCAGTCGCTCTCAGGCCGTCGGGTACCTGGACATCCCGGACGCGGCATTTGACGATCTCGCCGCCTCGTTGCCGTCGCGCTGATGGCAATCAGTCACGTGGTCTGGGTGATCGACACCTCCTCGATCATCGAGGTGAGGCGCTCGACCCAGAAGAGCCAACGGGGACAGATTTTCCAGGAGATGACGCGGCTGGTAACAGAGGGCCGACTCGCCTATCCGCCCGAGGTCGTGGCGGAGTTGGAACGCTACGCCCGGCCGAAGTCGCCGGATCCTCAATTCGCTTGGGCGAAGCAAAACGCTTCAACCGCACAAGACAAGGGTCGCTGCTCGCTCGACGACGTACGGGGGATCTTGGGCTTGGTTCGCGAGGTTCTCGATCCGGAAAAGGATGCCGGTCCCGACGAGGCGGACCCCTACGTACTTGCGGTCGCGCAGAAGCTCCGAGAGGGAGGAGCCGACGCCCGCGTCGTCACCGAGGAACGGAAGGATACGGACAGCAAGATGTCGATGAACACAGCCGCAGGCATCCTCGGCATCCCATCTGTTCCATTGGCGGCTTTTCTGAAGGTTGAGAAGATCGTCCCCGGTTAGGGATACCTCCATTTTGGCGCCGGCTGTCCATGACGCACGTACTTCGACGCGTCGGCCACCGACCGCAGCTCAGATTCCTTCAAACCAAGGTCCTGTCTCGTTTCTTTCCACGCTTGTCGCCGACTTGCGTCACGTCCGAGCAAGGAGCTGAGAAAAAACGAACGGCGGCACCGGGGATGGTCCCCGATACCGCCGTTTCGGAACCAGCCGGTGCGCCCCGGCTACGCGACCACGCCGTCGACGATCTCCCCGTGCACGTCCGTCAGCCGGAAGTTCCGGCCCTGGTACGGGTAGGTCAACCGCGTGTGGTCGACGCCGAGAAGGTGCAGCATCGTGGCGTGCAGGTCGTGGATGTGCACCGGGTCCTTCACGATGTTGAACCCGAAGTCGTCGGTCTCGCCGTAGGTCGTGCCGGCCTTGGAACCGCCGCCTGCCATCCAGATGGTGAACGCCCGCGGATGGTGGTCGCGCCCGTAGGTCTCCTCGGTGAGCCGGCCCTGGCAGAACACGGTGCGGCCGAACTCGCCGCCCCAGACGACGAGCGTGTCGTCCAGCATCCCGCGTTCCTTCAGGTCCTGGACCAGCGCCGCCTGCGGCTGGTCGACGTCCTTGGCCTGGGTCTGGATCCGCCGCGGGAGCTGGGTGTGCATGTCCCAACCCCGGTGGAAGAGCTCGATGAAGCGCACGTCGCGCTCCGCCAGCCGCCGGGCGAGCAGGCAGTTCGCCGCGAACGTCCCGGGCGTCCTCGAATCGGGCCCGTAGCGCTCGAAAGTCGACTCCGGCTCGTCCGACAGGTCGGTGAGCTCCGGCACGGAGGCTTGCATGCGGTAGGCCATCTCGTACTGGGCGATGCGCGTGGCCGTCTCCGGATCGCCGAACTCCTCCTGGTCCTGCCGGTTGAGCTTGCCCAGCGCGTCGAGGAAGCGGCGCCGCCCGCTGCGGTCGACGCCCTTGGGATTCGACAGGTACAGGACCGGATCGCCGGTGGAGAGGAACTTGACGCCCTGGTACTCGGAGGGCAGGAACCCGTTGCCCCACAGCCGGTCGTACACCTGGTTGCCGCCGCGGCTCGAGACCATGACGACGAAGGTGGGCAGGTCGGCGTTCATGCTGCCGAGGCCGTACGACAGCCAGGCGCCGACGCTGGGCCGGCCCGCCAACTGGTTGCCGGTCTGCAGGAACGTCATGCCCGGGTCGTGGTTGATCGCCTCGGTGTGCATCGTCTTGATGAAGCAGAGCTCATCGGCCACCTTGGCGGTATGCGGCATCAGCTCGCTGATCCACGCCCCCGACTCGCCGTGCCGGGCGAACTCGAACTTGGACGGGACGATGGGGAAGCCAGCCTGCGACGCGGTCATCGGCGTCAGGCGCTGTCCCTGGCGGACCGAAGGGGGCAGGTCGGTGCCGTACAGCTCCGCCAGCTTCGGCTTGTAGTCCCACAGCTCGTGCTGCGACGGGGCGCCGCCCTGGAACAGGTAGATGACCCGCTTGGCCTTGGGAGCGAAGTGGGGCAGCCCCGGCAGCCCGCCGATGGCCTCGGCGCCGGCGCCGGCCCCCATGGCCAGCAGGTCGTCGCGGAACAGCGTCGCCACGGCGGCCGCACCGAGCCCGGTGCTCGAGCGCTGGAGAAACCGCCGGCGAGAGAGCAGCGTCTGCATGTCGGTTTGCGGTTTCATGGGTCTAGTCCTTTGTGATCGTCCGGTCGAGGTTCAGGATCATGCTGGCCACCATCTGGTAGGAGGCCAGCTCCGCAACGTCCATCGTCTCGTCGCGGGGGGTCTCCCCCACGTCGACGAACTCGAGCGCCGCCGACCGATCTGCCTGGTATTCGTCCAGGAAGTCGTCGAAGGTCTCCCGCAGGACCGCCCCGGCGTCCGCCGAGGGCCGATGCCCCGTCGCCAGGCGGTAGGCGTAGGCGATTCGGTCGTCCGGCGTCGTGCCGCCCTCGGCGATCATCCGCTCGCCCAGCCTGCGCGCCGCCTCCACGTAGGTGACGTCGTTCATCAGGTTCAGGGCCTGCAGCGGCGTGTTGGTCCGGCTGAGGCGGACGACGCAGGTCTCGCGCGTCGACGAGTCGAACGCCAGCATCGACGGCGGGGCGAGCGTCCGCTTCCAGAAGGTGTACAGGCTGCGGCGGTACAGGTCGTCGCCCGTGGACTGCCTGTACTCCTGGCTGCTCTGCTCCTCCCACAGGCCCTCGGGCTGGTACGGCCTGACCGACGGCCCGCCGAGCCTGGGCGCGAGCAGATCGGCGATCGAGAGCGCCTGGTCGCGGACCATCTGCGCCGTCATGCGCTGGCGCGGCCCGCGCGCCAGGAGCCGGTTCTCCGGGTCCTCCTCGATCGCCTCCGGCGTCAGATTCGACGCCTGGCGGTAGGTCGAGCTGGTCACGATGGCCCGCTGCAACGCCTTGACGTCCCAGCCGGAATCGATGAACGTCGTCGCCAGCCAGTCCAGCAGCTCGGGATGGCTGGGGTACTCCCCCTGCAGCCCGAAGTTCTCCGACGTCTTGACCAGACCGGTCCCGAAGTACATCTGCCAGAAACGGTTCACGGCCACGCGGGCGGTGAGCGGGTGGTCGGGCTGCACGAGCCAGCGGGCGAACCCCAGACGGTCGTTCGACACATCGTCCGGCATCGGCGGCAGTATCGCCGGCACGCCGGGATCCACCTTCTCGCCCGGCACGTCGTAGGCGCCGCGAATCAGTCGGAACGTGTCGCGCCGAGGCTCCATCTCGTCCATCACCATGACGGTGGGGAAGCTGTCCCACAGCGCCGCGCGCTCGCGCTCCATGTCCTTGACGTTCTGCCACGCCTCCCGCACTTCCGGCACGGCGTACTGGTCGAGGAAAGCGAGCCGCAGCTTCTCGGCCTGTCCGGCCGTCCGGCTGGCCGGCGTGATCCGGGCGATCTCGGTCAACGTCTCCCCGGTCGCCACCACGGCCGCCTGCTCCGGCGTCAGGGCCTCCATGTAGATGCGTACGTCATCGATCATCCCCTGGAACCGAGGCCTCGAATCAGTGCTTCCGGAGTTCTCCGGGGCGGATCCGCTGGCTCCGATGCGCAGCGGTTCGCGCGTCCGCATCGGGTTGTTGATCCCGTCGAGCAGCGGGTTGATCTCCCGCGACTCGCCGTTGACGTAGATCCGGAAGCTCTCCGGCACCAGGTTCCCGTCGTAGGTCACCAGCACGTGCTGCCATTCGTTGAGCGGCAGGGTGTCCACGGACTCGATCCGCAGCCCGTCGTCGGCGTAGCGCTGCGACAGGTTGACCTGCAGCTTGCCTTCCAGCAGATACAGGCCCCACCCCTGCTCGCCCTGGTCGCCGGCCAGCGCGCGCGACACGATCACGCCGTCGGACGCGGTGGGATAGATCCACGCCGCCAGCGTGAACGGCTCGGCGTAGGTGAAGTTGGCGATGTCGCCGGCGTTGATGAACCGCTTGCCGTCGAAGCTCATCGCCTCGCCCACCCGGCCGGGGGCGAAGCGCGGCAGGCCGTCCTCCAGGGTCACGTTGACCGGGAACTTGTAGGTGACGGGTTCCCGGGGCGTCCGCAGGTGGGAGGTCACCCCCTGGTGGGGAAACACCGGCTCGCCGCTGTAGGTGCCGCCGATGTCGCCGTCGAGCGGGTGATGGACCAGGAGCTTGTCGCGCAGGACCCAATCGACCGGCCAGGCGTTCTGCAGCGCGTTCTCCCACTCGGCCCGCGCGTCGGCCGACTCGGCCTCGAGGCTTGCGAACTCCTCGCGGGCCTTCTCGAGCTTCTCGTCGAGCTCGGCCAGCTTGGCGAAGTCGTTGGCGGTCGGCGCGGTGACGAGCGGCGGCGAGTTGAAGTACTTGAACGCCTTCGCGCCGAGGCCGCGCAGGTTGCCGCGCTCCGGGACGTTGTTGAAGTAGGCGTAGATCTCGTAGAACTCCTTCTGCGAGATCGGGTCGAACTTGTGGTCGTGGCAGCGCGCGCACCCCAGCGTCAGCCCCATCCACACGGTCCCCGTCGTTGACACGCGGTCGACCACGTTCTCGACCAGGAACTCCTCGGGGACGATGCCGCCCTCGCCGTTCTGGCCGTGGTTGCGATTGAACGCGGTGGCGATCTGCTGCTCGAGCGTGGCGTCGGGGAGCATGTCGCCGGCGATCTGCTCGATGGTGAACTGATCGAACGGCATGTTGTCGTTGTAGGCGTTGATCACCCAGTCGCGGTAGCGCCACATCTGTCGCGGGGCGTCGGTCTGGTACCCGCTGGAGTCGGCGTAGCGGGCCCCGTCCAGCCACCCGGCGGCCATCCGCTCGCCGTATCCCTCCGACTCGAGCATGCGGTCGACGTGCCGCTCGAAGGCGTCGGGCGAGTCGTCGCTGAGCACGGTAGCGATATCGCCGTCCGTCGGCGGCAACCCGGTCAGATCGAACGTGACGCGGCGGAGCAGCGTGAGGATGTCGGCCTCGGGAGACGGTTCCCTGCCTTCCTGCTCGAGCCGGGCCTTGACGAAGTTGTCGATCGGGTTGCGGACCCACTCGGCGCCGGCCACCGGCGGTACCGACTGCCGCTCGGGCGGGATGAAGGCCCAGTGAGACTCCCATTCGGCCCCCTGATCGATCCACAGCCGCAGGGTCTCGATCTCGCCGGGGTCGAGGGCGTCCTCGTCGGCGCCCGGCATGACCGGGGTGTTCAGGCCCAGCCGGTAGGGCATCCGGACGCGGGCGTCGCTGGCGCTGACCCGGTGGATCAGCAGGCTTTCGTCGGCGTCGCCGGGCGTGATGACCGGACCGCCGAACTCGCCGCGATCGGAGAAGGGCCCTTCCGCCACGTCCAGCCGCAGGCCGCGCTGGCGCGCCTCGGCGTCCGGTCCGTGGCAGGTGAAGCAGTTCTCGGAGAGGATCGGCCGGACCTCGCGGGCGAAGTCCACGGTTCGTTCCGGAATGGCCGGCACGTCGGCGTCGGCCAGCGCGGCCCCCATTTCGGCGCCGCCGTCGATCCACCGGCGGACGAGGTCGATCTGCTCGTCGCTCAGCGGCTCACCGGCCGGCGGCATCTTCCTGATGGGGTCCTCGGTGGTCAGCCGCTCGTACAGCGGGCTCGCCTCCGCGTCGCCCGGCACGACGAGTCTGTCGAGGAACTCGTCGGTGTCGAACCGCAGGTCGGCCTGCCGGATGGCCTCGTTGGGCCCGTGGCACAGCAGACACGACTCGGCGAGAATCGGCCGGACGTCACGGTGGAACTCCAACTGCGACGGCTCCTGCGCCGACGGCGCCGCGACGCCGATGGAGAGGTACCCGCCGAGCCCTACCGCGAGCACGGCGAGCGGAATCAGAGCGCCGAATCGTGTGTTCCTCATGGGCATGTCCTCAAAAAAAGCATGGTATGACTCCCGCCCGTGCTGTGCAAGAGAAACCTCGCGGTGCGGGTGCTGTCCCGGTGCAGGCGCCGCCGGTCACGGAGCCTGGGGGGCAACAGGCATGTGCAGGAAGGCCCCGGCGCCCGGCCGATTCGCCAGTCGAGCACCGCCGGCGCAGACGGCTGACCCACCACTGGATTTCAAGATAGAGTTGAAACCTGGTTCACTTATGAGTCACGATCGAGTGCATGATTCGCCTGAACATTCACGAGGCCAAGACGCACCTTTCCCGCTACCTCGCCCGGCTGGAGGCCGGCGAGACCATCGTGCTGTGCCGCCGCAACGAACCGATCGCCGAGATTCGGCCGCTGCCGCGTACCGCAACTGCCCCGCGCCCCTTCGGGTTGGCCCGCGGAACGTTTTCCGTGCCGGACTCGTTCTTCGACCCGCTGCCTGACGACGTCATCGAGGGATTCGAGGGCGGTCCGCGGTGAGACTGCTGCTCGACACCTGTACGTTCCTCTGGTGGGCGCAGGGTTCCGGGCAGGTGCCGGAGCGGGTGCGGACCCTGATCGCGGACCCGGCGAACCAGGTGTGGCTGAGCGCGGTCTCGTCCTTGGAGATCGCGGTGAAGCACGCTCTTGGCCGGATGCCGCTGCCGGAACCGCCCGAGCGTTTCGTGCCGCGCGAGCGCGAGCGCCACCGGTTTGCCAGCCTGCCGGTGGATGAAGCCAGCACGCTGCACCTGGGTCGGCTGCCGCCGTTGCACGGCGACCCGTTCGATCGCATCCTGATGTGTCAGGGCATCGAGCACGGTCTGACGCTGGTCACCCCGGATCGGCTGATCACGCAGTATCCGGTGCGCTGCACCTGGTGAAGCAGCCGGCGGGCGAGGCGTGCCCGCAGTGGTGTCCGGCCAGACTGATCACCCCGCCGCCGTCTGCCGCAGCGCCGCGATCCGCTGCAGCACCGGCGGGTGCGAGTAGTCGAGGAACACCGCCAGCGGGTGCGGCGTCAGGTTCGACAGGTTGTCGGCGGAGAGCTTCTTGAGTGCCGCGATCAGCGGCTCGCCGCTGCCGGTGGTCTCGGCCGCGAAGCGGTCGGCCTCGAACTCGTTCTGCCGCGAGAAGAGGTTGACGAGGATTGACAGGACCAGCTCCACCGGGGTGAAGAGCAGGCCGAAGAAGAGCAGGCCGGCGTAGACCGACGGCTCGCTGACGTAGAAGGCCGCGAACAGCCCCTCCTGTTCCAGGAAGAGCGACAGGATCCAGAGCATCGCGCCGAGGTGGCCGATGGAGAGCGCCATCCGTTGCCAGATGTGCCTTCTCTTGTAGTGGCCGACCTCGTGAGCCACCACCGCGACCAGCTCCGGGACGGTGTAGTCGTCGACCAGCGTGTCGAACAGCCCGATGCGCTTGTTCTTGCCGAAGCCGGTGAAGAACGCGTTGGCCTTCGACGAGCGGCGCGAGCCGTCGACGACGAAGAGACCGCGCAGCGGAAAGTCGGCCTTGCGGGCGTACCCCAGGATGGCGTCGTGCAGGTCGCCGCTGTCGAGCGGGGTGAACTTGTTGAAGAGCGGCATGATCCAGGTGGGCGCGATGAACTGGACGGCCAGCATGAACACCGTGGCGGCGATCCAGCACCAGAGCCACGCCAGCGGTCCCGCCCACTCGAAGAACGCGAGGATGACGGCCAGCAGCAGGCCGCCGAGGAGAGCGGCCAGGACCAGGCTCTTCAGGGTGTCGGCGACGAACGTTCCCACGGTGGTGCGGTTGAAGCCGTAGCGCGCCTCGATGACGAAGGTCGAGTAGGCGCGGAACGGCAGGCCGAGCAGGATCGAGGCGACTCCCAGCGCGCCGATGTAGAGCAGGCCGGCGACCACCGGGCCCTGGCCGAGCCCGCGGACCAGGGTGTCGAGCCACGCGAAGCCGCCCGCGAACCAGAACGCGAGGACCACGGCCAGATCGAAAGCGCCCCGGAGCAGCCCGAAGCGCGTGCGCGTCGCCGTGTAGCGCTGCGCGCGGGCGTACTTTTCGTCGTCGAAGACGCCGGTGAACTCGGCCGGCAGTGTCGGGCTGAACGCGCGCACGTTGAGCGCACCGGACACGAGCTGGAGCAGGTACTCCCCGACGAGCGCGGCGAGAATGATGATGGCGAACGTGTTCATGGTCGTCCTTGAAGCTCCGATTCGAGGCCTTGGTTCCGGGTAAGATCGCCCCGCGATGGCTGACTTCCATTATCAACCGATTTTCGAGTTCGGACCCGACGAGACCCCCTACCGGAAGCTGACTTCCGACGGCGTGTCGGCGATTCGCGTCGACGGCGCCGAGATGCTGAAGGTCGAGCCGGAGGTGCTGCGCGAGGTGGCGCGCGTCGCGTTCGACGACGTGGCGCACCTGCTGCGGCCCGGCCACCTGGCCCAGCTCCGCAAGGTCATCGACGACCCGGAGTCGTCGCAGAACGACCGCTTCGTGGCGCTCGAGCTGCTGCGCAACGCCTGCATCGCCGCCGGCCGCGTGCTGCCCGGCTGCCAGGACACCGGCACCGCGATCGTCATGGGCCACAAGGGCGAGCGCGTCCTGACCTTCGGCGACGACCACGTGCCGCTGTCGCGCGGGGTCTTCGACGCCTACGAGCAGCGCAACCTGCGTTATTCCCAGATGGCGCCGCTGGACATGTACACGGAGAAGAACACCGGCTCGAACCTGCCCGCGCAGATCGAGATCTACGCCGAGCCGGGCGACGAGTACGAGCTGCTGTTCGTGGCCAAGGGAGGCGGGTCGGCCAACAAGAGCTTCCTCTACCAGGAGACGAAGGCGCTGCTGAATCCGGCCTCCTTGCTGAACTTCGTCGAGGAGAAGCTGAAGACCATCGGGACGGCTGCCTGTCCGCCCTACCACTTGGCGCTCGTGGTCGGCGGCACGTCCGCCGAGTTCACCCTGAAGACGCTGAAGCTGGCCACCACGAAGTACCTCGACCGGCTGCCGTCGAGCGGCAACGAGCACGGCCGCGCGTTCCGCGATCACGGCCTGGAGGCGGAGATCTTCGAGCTCGCGCGGCAGATCGGGGTCGGCGCGCAGTTCGGCGGGAAGTACTTCGCGCACGACGTCCGCGTCATCCGGCTGCCGCGGCACGGGGCGTCGTGTCCCGTCGGCCTGGGCGTCTCGTGCTCGGCGGATCGGCAGGCTTTGGCGCGGATCACCCGCGAGGGGGTCTTCCTGGAGCAGCTTGAGGAGAACCCGGCCCGGTTCCTTCCGGACGTCACCGAAGGCGAGTTGCCGGGCGACGTGGTCCGTGTCGACCTCAACCGGCCGATGCCGGAGATCCTCGGCGAGCTGACGCAGTACCCGGTCGCGACCCGGCTGTCGCTGTCGGGGCCGATGATCGTGGCGCGCGACATCGCGCACGCGAAGCTCAAGGAGCGGCTCGACGCCGGCGAGGAGTTGCCGGCCTACGCGCGGAACCACATGGTCTACTACGCCGGTCCGGCCAAGCGGCCGGAGGGGCGCGCGTCCGGCTCGTTCGGTCCGACCACGGCCGGCCGGATGGACTCCTACGTCGATCTCTTCCAGTCGCACGGCGGCAGCATGGTGATGCTGGCCAAGGGGAACCGCTCGGCGCAGGTGACCGAGGCGTGCAAGCGGCACGGTGGCTTCTACCTGGGATCCATAGGCGGCCCGGCGGCCCGGCTCGCCGACCACAGCATCCGGAAGGTCGACGTGCTGGAGTACCCCGAGCTCGGGATGGAGGCGATCTGGAAGATCGAGGTCGAGGATTTCCCGGCGTTCATCGTCGTCGACGACAAGGGGAACGACTTCTTTGCCCAGTTGCTCGCCGCGAAGCCGGCCACGTTGGTCCGCCGGGAGACTGCGCCGTAGCGCAGTGCAGGCCTCTGGAGAGGTCGGTGGGCGGCAACCGGAGCCGGGGTGCACGTCAGATTTGTGAGGTGCTGTCTCATGCAGCGGCGTTTCGTCGTTCCCAGAAGCCTTCGAAGCGGCCGCTGAGGATGCAGCAGCGCAGGGCGAGGATGGCATTGGCGCCGTTGACGGAC
>MKWU01001363.1_pt1 | contig 42589 bp, 34 predicted proteins | sample 809101 | NCBI WGS metagenome assembly MKWU01 (sample SAMN05860141, study PRJNA318959) | sponge metagenome | host: Aplysina aerophoba | place: Slovenia: Piran, Adriatic Sea, Gulf of Piran | collected 2013-05-07 | reverse complement strand
CCATGGTAGAGGTCGTGGAAATACAGGTCGAGGAAGAGACCCAAGCGCGGGAATTGCTAGCCCAGATACGCGCCGATCGGCAGCAGGCTGCGCCGCTAATCACCCTCCTCGCCGAAATAAAAAAGAACGGGCGCGAGGTAAGCGCGTTGCATAACCTCAACGATGAACTCGCGGTATATGGCTGGCTCAAGCAGCGTCTAAGTGACCCGCTGGGCGCGGCGCAAGTAGCCGAGGAGATTGCAAACGCAGCCGAGCCGACAGACCTCGCCGAGACCTACATCGCGCGCCAACTCGCGGCCGTCCACAGCGTGCGCCACGGCAGCCGCGAGGTCGCGGGCCTCTACCAGCTCTATTGGCACGAGACGCCGAGCTTTGGGCCGTTGGTCAAAGCGGCCATGGAGGCCGAGGTCGGCGCGCTCATCGGTCCGGTAGAACACCACGGCCTGTACTCGATCGCCAAGGTCGCGGGGCGCGTCGCTGCGGGGCGGCAGCCCTTTGCGGAAGTACAGAAGCGCATCGAGCACACCTTGCGGCGCAACCGCGAGAACGAATTGTTCGGGCAGTGGCTGCAAGCGTTGCGCGCCGACACTGCGGACGAAGTAGTCTTCTTCGACGACAACATCGAAGCACTGGGGCAGGACGCGCCGTGATCCAACGCGAACTCCGCAAACTAATTGTGCCCCTGCTCGGACCGGCGCTCGTACTGCACATCGCGTTCTTTGTGCTGCCAGTGTGCAACGCCTTCTACTATTCGCTGACTTCTTGGTCGGGCGTATCGCCGGAAAAGGAGTACATCGGCCTCGCCAATTTTGCGCGCGCCTTTGCCGATCACACCTTTCTCACGGCCCTAGAGAACGTCTTTTTGTTTGGCATCCTCGGATTCTTAGTCGTCTTTCCGCTGAGCCTGCTGTTCGCGGTGATTCTCTCCAAAAAGCCGCCCTTTGCGGGCTTTCTCAAATTCGTCGTCTTTGCCCCCACCCTGCTCTCGGTCGTGGTCACCGCCGTGCTGTGGGGCAGCATCTACAACCCGGTCATCGGCCTGCTCAACGAAACCCTGCGCAGCGTCGGACTAGACGCGCTCACCCGGCCTTGGCTGGGCAGCCGCCACAACGCCCTGCCGGCCATTGCCGTTGCCATGATCTGGCAAGGGCTGGGCACCTACGTGATCCTATTTTTGGCGGGTTTGCAAAAAATCCCGCTCAGTTTTTACGAGTCCGCCGAGCTAGACGGGGCCAATGCTTGGCAGCAATTTTGGCACGTGACCCTGCCGCTGCTGTGGGACGTCGTGCAGATTTTGGTGATTTTCTGGATCATCGGCGCCTTTCAGGCTTTTGCCCTCATCTTCGTCATCACGCGCGGCTATCCCAACGTCATCGAGATGCTGGGGACCTATATCTATTGGGCCGGCTTTCAGGGGCAGAGCATCGGCTATGCCTCGGCTATGGGGGTCGTCATGTTCTTCTTCGTATTGGCGTTTAGTCTCGTAGTCAATCGCCTGATGCGCCGCGAAAGCGTGGAATACTGAGATGCATCTCTTGCCCAAGTTGCTGGCCATCTTGTTCATGGGGGGGTATTGCCTGAGTTCACTAATCGCCCTCTTCTGGGTGTCCTATACCTCCTTTAAAACCAACCCCGAGTTCTTCGCTAGCACCTGGTCCTTACCAGCCGAACTGCGCTGGAGCAATTACGCATACGCTTGGGACAACGCCGAAATTGGCCGCTACTTTTTTAATACGGCCTATATCACTGCCATCGCCACCAGCGGCACCCTAATGGTGTCGACGATGGCGGCATATGTCCTATCGCGGGTGCCCTTCCGGTTCAGTCGATTCACCTTCTATCTCTTCCTGTCGGCCATGATGGTGCCGCCCATGCTGTATCTCTTCCCGCTCTTTGTGCAGATGCGGCACTTGCACCTGACCAACAGCCACTTTGGTTTGATCGTGCTCTACATCGCCACCGGGCTGCCCTTTTCGATCTTTGTCCTGACGGGTTTTTTCCGCACCCTGCCGACCGAAATGGAAGAGGCCGCGCTGATTGACGGGGCCTCGCCGTGGCGGACCTTCTGGACGATTGCGCTGCCCCTCGCCAAACCTGGGCTAATCGCGGTTTCCATTTTCAACTGCATCAACTACTGGAACGAGTTTTTCTGGTCGCTCATCCTCCTCCGCACCGGCAAGCTCTACACGCTGGCCCGCGGCCTGCAAACCCTGTTCTGGAACATGTCAACCGAATCGCGCTGGACCGAGTTATTTGCTGGTCTGGTAATCGTCATGTTGCCCCTAATCGTGATATTCATCCTGTTGCAGAACCGCATAACAGAGGGCCTAACCGTCGGCGCATTAAAGGGCTAATCGTGGAGCGCAGAGACTTTCTCAAATACGTGGCCGCTTCGGCCCTCGCCGGTGGATGCGGCCGCTACCTGCCAGGGGAAAACGTGCTGGAAATCGCCAACCTCCAGCCGCCTGCCGCCCAAGTGCCGATCAACCAAGTCATGTGGCGGGCCATAGAGCGCTTCCGCGAGACGCACCCAGAAGTCCAAGTCGAGCCAGCCAGTGGCGGCGGCGGCGGCTATCAAGAACTGATGATCCGCGTCATGGAGGGACACCCGCCGGACATCATGTCCTTTGCTACGGCCGAAACCGGCCTCACCTACGCCTACGTCGAACAGGGACACGTCCTCGATATGACGGAGTACCTCCAGCGACCCTCTTGGGATACGCCGGGCAAGACGTGGTTGGAGACCCTCGACCCGCTCTACCGAGGGCCGCTGACGTACAAAGGCCGCTTTTACGCCATCCCCCAAAACGTGATCTCCCTCCAGGTGTATTGCAACGCCGAGCTGTACCAACGCGCCGGTGCCAACCTCAACCCGCAGACCTGGGACCAGTTTATCGACAACTGCGAACGTCTCAAACGCGCCGGTATCGTCCCCATCACCCAAGACGGCATCCACTGGTACACGAGCTGGTGGTTCGACCACCTAGCCCAGCGCATCCTCGGTGCCGACAAGGTGCGCCAAGCCTTCCGCGATCCCCAGCGTCGCACCCCATGGACCGAACCCGGGTTTCTCCAAGCCGCCCACATGGTCAAACAGATGCTGGATCGGGAGTATTTCGCAGAGGGATTTGCTGGCCTCAATCACATCGAGTCCGAGCTTTTGTTTTGGCAGAGACGAGCGGCGACTGTATTTGTCGGCAGTTGGTTTACCAGTGGTCGTACCGCAGTAATCGGGAAGGATTTTCCCTTGTACGCCTTTCGCTTTCCCGCAGTCCAGGGCGGGCGCGGGAATCCGCACGACTTGATCGGCACGGTCAACACCCAGAGCATCCCCACTCTGGCCCGCCAGTCCGAGTTGGCGGCGGAATTTCTGCGCTTGGTCAACAGCCGCTGGTTCCAAGAGCAGATGGTGCAACAGGCCCAGATGATCAGTCCGCTTGTTGGTATGCCGCTACCCGGCATTCAACAAGGCTTAGATCAGATCCTCGCCGAAACCGAGCAGTTCTACTCATTTTCCTTTGGGCTAGAAGGGGCGCACCCGTTCTTGTACCGCCAATATTGGAACGAGTGGAATCAGTTCATGGTAGCGCGCGAGCTAGCGGCTTCCCAACTCGTAGAAAACCTCGAAAACATCTTTACTCGTTATTACGGGCACATCGCGAGCTAGCAGCCCACGCTGACGATGCGGTGCAGGTTTGTAGGATGATGAGGAGTAATTGCATTTCTTATATTTGCATTTGAACGTACCTTTGACATAGACTTTCAAATTTTGTCACTTGGAACTGTACCCATATTGCCAACGCGGAATTACGCCGTCGTCTCATGGCCCTCAATACCACCTTAGAACTCCAGACTCCGATTATCTGTACGCCGGAAGAACTCATGGGGATAGAGGAAGCTGACCATGTATGAAGATCCGATTGTAGCAGAAGTCCGCAAAGCTGGGCAGGTCCTTGCAGAGCAGGCCGATGGCGATCTGCACACCTTCTTCGAGTACCTACGGGAAGTCCAGCAAAACTACCAAGATCGGTTGGTACAGGCTCCTTTGGGTCCATCTCAAGAGGCTAGCCTTGATCTTCTAAATGGTGAATCATAAAGGCTATACGGGCCACGTCGAATTCGACGACGAGGCGAGTCTCTTTCACGGCGAGGTGCTCGATCTCAAAGACGTCGTCACGTTTCAAGGGCGGACGGTTGAGGAACTGGAGCGAGCCTTCCGAGAATCGATAGAAGATTACTTGGCCTTCTGCCAAGAGCGCGGTAAATCGCCGGACAAACCCTTTTCCTTGAGATGAATGAGGTGAGATGAACATTAACAAGATTCTTGTTCTAGATGCTATGGGCGTTATATATCAGAGCTGTGACGATGTAGAAGAATTACTAGTGCCATTTATTAGGGAGCAAGGATCAAGTATAGACAGAAAAGCCATCGAAGATCTTTATACACGGGCTAGCTTAGGCGAATTTTCTTCTGAAGAATTTTGGGCCAAAGTAGGTGTCGATTACAATCTTGAAGATGAGTACCTTGACAGACATCAACTATCTGTTGGTCTATCAGATTTTTTATCTGTCTTCAAGAATCAAGTTAAAGCACCTATTTACTGTTTGTCTAACGATGTATCAGAATGGTCAATTAAATTGCGAAAGAAATTTCAGTTAGATCAGTACATAGAGAGGTGGTTTATAAGCGGCGATCTAAAAATTAGAAAACCTTCTCCTGTCATCTATGATGTCCTGATTAGAGACGCAAATGTAAAGCCAACGCAGATACTATTTGTTGACGATAGAGAGAAAAATATAGCAAAAGCGAATGAGTTCGGAATACAAACTGTACTTTGCAAAATAAATAACAGTACAGAAGAGTATAATGATGAAGGTGAGAGTAAGGTGATCTACAGCTTTAGTGAACTACTCGATCACTTCAGTAAATCCTAGCATTGGCCAGCGCGGTCAATCCACTTATAGGCGGCTTTGGCATTGCGCCAGAAGTATTTCTCCGTCGCCTCTTCGCCACGCGCAGTAAAGTAAGTCATCACCAAGCGCTGTATATCTGCGTACTCGCGGCCACTGCGGTCAGATACCGGCCAGTCGCTGCCGTAAATCAGCCGGTCCTCTCCGAACATATCCCATAGTGCATCGAGCACCGGAGCGTAAAAGTCCACATCCGTCGGCGCTGGCTTGACTTGACTGCGCAAATCCATCAGCCCCGACACCTTGCAATAGACCTGCGGATGGGCCGCGGCTTGGCGCATCAATTCCAGCCGCGCCGGATCGGGCGGGCCGCCGTCGATGGGGATGCCGCCGATGTGGTTTACGACGATGCGCAACTCGGGAAAGCGCTCCGCCAGCGCGGGCACTCCCTCGTGTAAACCCGTATCCAGTTCCAGATCGTTGGCTACTAGCATTTCAGCGGCGGCTAAGCCGTGACTTTCCGCTGCATCTACGCGGGCGCGGATGCCGACGAAAACCGGGTCGGCGGCAAAGCGCTCCAAGTGAGCGGCAAAGTCCGGGTCGTCAGGCTCGAGATGGCCGACTAATCCCACGATGAATGGGTCGGTGGCAGCCAAGTCGAGCACCCATTGGTTGTCCTCGACCCAAGGGCTGCACTCGACCATGACCGTGCCCGTTACGCCCTCGGGCACGGCTAGGGCCTTGTAGTCTTCGGGCAGCGCGCGCCGGTAGAGAATTTCGTCGTCTTTTTCCGGCCAAGGCACGCCTTGGGGTCTGAATGGATCGTAGAAATGGGTGTGGGTATCAATAATCATCGGAAATCGCTCCTTTTTTAAGTATGCCACGCAGCTCATTTACCGTCCGCAGAGGACGGTTGCACCGCATCCTGCTCCGCAGGCATACGCCAGTTTTTTGCTTCATCTAAAGTAATGGTGCGAAAGTCGGGCATCCGGTCGGCGTTGCGGTCTTGATGCTGATGGCCGCCGAGGATGTACATCGAATGCTTGCGCCCCGACCCCGGCCGGTCGGCGTCGAGTAGCCGGAATCCAAGATGCAGCGTCTGCCCCGGCGCGAAAACGTGCCGCTTGCTCTCCTCCAAGCTCGGCCCCAACACATCCCACAAGGCCGCTTTCCACTCGAAGGTATATTCGACGTGCAAAGTACCATTGGCCGCGTCGGGCGGGCGCATCGTCCAAGCGATGTCGAAGTGGGGCTTGTGCATCGCCCACAGGAATTCCTCCAAGAAAGGGTCGTGGTGCTGGTCGAGAAAGCCAGCCTGGCCGTGAGGGAGACGCGGGTGCTTCAACGGCAGCACCCGGGCGTAGTAGCGTTGGCCGTTGACCAGTTCCTCGCGGGTGAACCCGTAGATACTGCCGCCAGAGTGGTCGGAATCCACGGTAATCGACAGCGTATCGTCCTGCCACCACTTGAGCGGGTCTTCGTTTTCGATCTTGAGGGTATCGTCACTGATCCGAGCGAAGCAGTACCAGCTATTGTCGGGAGGCGGACTCCAAGCAGTGTAGATGGTGAAGTCGAAGTCGGCCGCAGCGACGTGATCCGATTCGCGGTCGAAGAATCCCTCCCGCTCCAGCGCGAGACGGGGATCGAAAAAGGCCCAGTCGCCATCGTCGCCATCTATCGTTATCGCCGCGGGATCGGGCACTTCAACGAAGGGGACCGTGACGCCCACATGGGCAGACGCGATACTGGTTATGGGAACAGTCAGGGCTAGGCTTAAGAGGAACGCCCTGAATAGACCGCAGCAATGTGCGTACATGTCGCTAGCCATCGTCATATCTTCCCTTGCGTTGATTAGCTGACTGAGTTAATAGCCGCTTACAGGCACGTCGCAGCCTAGTAAGCCACGCTGATAATGCGGTGCTGGCTCGCGGCCCCGGCTTGGGCCTCCACCTCCACTCGGCACAGGTACGAACCGGGAGGAACTACGCGCTCGTCTTGATCTTGGCCGGTCCAAATGTAGAGATGGGACTGGTCGGGCTGGCGCTGGCCCTCAAGGGTGCGGACGAGTCGGCCATCGAGGGTGTAAATCTGCACTTGGGCCGGCGCGTCCGTCTTCAGGATGTGGAAGCGGATTTCCGCCGCGTCGCCGATCCCATCCCCATTGGGGCTGATAAACGATTGCACTGCGAGATTGGCGATCAACTGGTCAGTGCCCGGGACGCTGGGCAAATACACGGTCGTAGCGGCGCGGCGCATCGGATCGACCGGCTGCCATACCTCTAGCTGCCCCTCGTGGCCGATGAAGGCCCGAAAGAGCGTGGCGTTGCGCTCTACGACCGTACTAAATGTCAGCGCAACTTCCTCGCGCCGCACTGTGCGCGGCAGTTCCACCAGCAGCGAATCGCCAGCGACGCGCACCGCGGCTGGCTCGGCTTCGGCACCGCCTATAGTGAGAGCGAGCGAGTCGGGGTCGGCGGGCGACGGGGTTTGCAGCAGGATGCGGTTAAACCCGGGGTTGCGCGACGCAAACTCCGGCGTTATGTGGAACGAAAAAAGCTGACGCATGCCCGCCTCGGCCGTGCGCGGCAACACCTCGCCGGTGACTCCGGCGAGAAAGGCGTCGGTAAATTCAATCTCCAAGGCGTGTACAGTCGGCGCGGTGGTCGGGCGGTCTGAGCTGAGGATGAGCTGGACTTGGACGAAGCGGCGCGGGCTGGGAGACAGAAACTGCTCGCCGGATCGCTGATAAAAGTTGCTCCACTCGCTCCAGTCCTCGCCAATGCCGATAGAGCTCTGGGTCTCGCCCCGCAGCGCCTTCGGCATTTGGTCAAACTGCTCGGCCGTTACCTCGGTGCCATCCTTGCGGAAGTAGCGAAAGTTTTCTTGCAGCTCGTTGCCCGAACGGGTGCGCGCCTGAATGCGTGCGCCCGGGGGCAGGTCGGCTTCCCACAGCAGGGATTTGATCACCTTCGCCCGGTTGTCGCCCGCAACTTGCCCTAAGTCGATGAAGTCCGAATTCATCTCCACTTGGGCCACGTGACCCACCGCAAACACGAGCGTCTCTATCAAAAAGCCACTCTGGAACTGGAAGCTAGTCTGCGAGCCGCCACCGCCGACCCATTCGGCCGCGATAAAGCGCACAGGGCGCGGCTCAAAAAGATACGTCAATTGGCCGGGGAACTCGGTCGAGGACGCGAGCAAGGCATCTGTATCGCCGACGAAGAGCTGGTCAAAATCGACTTCGCCCGTCAGCGTGCGGCGACCGTTGGAAACACTCAAGCTGTGGGTGCGAATCTGGGGCAGGTTGGAGCCGTACGTCAGCGTGCGGAGAAGGAAATCCGAAGTGCGCATCACGATCCGATCCACCCAGAACAGCGCGCCCAAGTCCCAGTCCCAAGCGATGGGATCTTGGCCGCGCTCCCGCCGTGCTCCCCAATCCGTATTGGCGTTGCCGTCGGCCATCTTGAAGGGAAATCCCCGGCCCGAGCGCTCTTGAATCGCGCCGCCGCGCTCTAGAGTCTGCAAGGCGATATTTTCCCCAAGCGTGTACACTTCTACCTCGGCAAGCGCAGCGTCCGGCGTCTTGGCATCTACCAAAATCCTTATGAATTGCAGCAGGTCATAGGTAGTGTCCGCAGTGCCCTCCTCGCGTGCGCCCCGCACTCGCGTCACCTCCCTCACCAGCGGCTTCACGTCGTAAATCACCTCAGTCTCGTCAATGGGCTTGGTGGTGCCGCCTATCAGGTGAAAAGAGAATATGTCTTGGCGCGTCACGCGGCGTCCCTCAGAGCCGAAAACGCGAAACTCGCGGAAGGGCCGCGCGCCCTCTTGATCGGGGAAAATGAGGCGAATCTCCGACACGAGTACAGCCCTTCCTAGGTTGATCTCGATCCACCAGTCTTCTAAGGGCGCGTCCGGGTCGGGTTGCCAGAAGGTCTGAGCGCGACCGTCTATCGCCCGGCCGGCCGTTGAGAGATTGGTGCCGGCCTTCCACGCGCCGCCGCGCATCTCTTTGCCGCTCACCAGTTCGTGGGTGAATTCGTCTGCATTGACCGCAGCGTTGTGCACGCCCTTGAATTCGGCGGGAGTCACCGAGCCGGTTGGGGAAATTGCGAGGGTACCGGCCGGAAAGGTCCATTGCTGCCACTCGGCTCTGCGATCCACCCGGTACACTTCCAGATCGGCGCGCCGAGTCTGGGCGTACGCCGCCAGCACGAGAGCCGCCAAACTCAAACCCGCGAATAGGAGGAACAGAATGCGCTGCATAGCCTCTCCTTTTTTAGTAGGCAACGCCTATTGCACCGAGGCGCGTGAAGCGCTCGCGCTCGGCGTCGGCAGTCACCTCGGCGAGGTAGATCCCCACGGGAACCGGGTTGCCGCTGTCGTCGAGACCATCCCATTCCCAAACAAAAGAGCCGCTGCCGCGCGCGCCGGCAAACAAGGTGCGCACCCGCTGGCCGCCAAGCGAAAAAACCCGCACGGTCAACTGCACGGGTTGCTGGAGCTGGACCAAAGTACCGGAAATGCGCACCCGCTCGTTGATCCCGTCGCCATTGGGCGTGACCACGGCCGGTTGCACTGCAAAAAATGGCAGCAGGTCGCGCGCCGAAGCGGCCGTGGTCAGCACGCGCAAGTCATTGGTCAGGACTGTGGGATTGGCGTCTCCGGGCAGGACCTGCTGCGGGGATTCGTCGCTTTGGGTGTCGAAGACTCGGGCGCGAAAGAACGTGGATTGAACGAAAACTTCGGCGTCGAAAACGACGCGCAACGCACTCGGTGATTGGTGCGTCAGCCGTTGGCTGGGAAAGAATAGCTTCAGGCTCTTCTCGCCCTCGACGACGCTGTCGGGCGCGGTGGCGACGGGCGGATCGCCTATGAACATTTCCTTGAACTGCGGCCTAGCGGGCGTGAGAATCTCCATCGCGTCAAAGCCCACATCCGTCTCGCTGATGTCGGCGCGGATGTCGTAGGCAAACGTCGAGAGTTCGCCGGCCGGCACTCGGGGCTTGTTGCCCAAGGGGCGGGGGGTTTCCAGCGCGGAGATTTCCCCTATTAGCTGCTGGGCCAACGGCGGGATGGAGTGCTCGACCACCAGCGAGTTGACCCGGATGCCGTCGAGGATGGAGTGGCTGGGGGGGGGGATTTCAAGTTGGAAGAAACGACGCGGGCTAGGCAGCTCAATTTGCTGACCAGACTCGGCAAAGGGCGGCGACCACTCGCTCCAGTTGACTTGGTCGTCTTCGACTGGGCCGCGCACGTTCAGACCCAGCCGGCCGTAGTCGCTCTCTGAGACTTCCTGCACATCGCCGGTGAAGACATTGACGATTTCGTAGAACACTTGCGGTGTATCGTCGCGGCCCGTGCGCATGCGAATGGAGACCTCCGCATCGGCCATTGGCTCGACGTCGATGCGGCCTTCTTGCTGGCGCAAGGTCTCGGTCGTCCACAGCAGGCGGCTGAAGTTGGCCACTTCGCCTAAGTCGATGATCTTGGACCGATAACGCCCCTCCGGCGGAAAGCCCGCCCCGTACACCTCGAACTCGGCGATCTCAAAGGGATTGGTCGAGGTCACGTTGAGCTGGATATAGCGGACGAATTGCAAGGGGAATGGAATTTGCGCCACGCTTTCCGTGGTGAAATCCACTTGGGTCAGCAGGCTGTACACCGGCAGGTTCTCCGGCGTGAAGCTCACGCCGTCGCTGACCTGAACTTTATAGCCGCGGATGAAGTCGTCGGCAAAGGGCCGCCCGCGGCTGTTGGCCCCTTCTGGGCGCGGGAAAAACGAGATGCGGTTGATGGGGAGGCGCGTGCCCAAGTCAAAGAAAAAGGCTCGCCCCGCTTGCAGCACCCCGAAATCCTTGAAGCGATTTTCGCTGGAGGTCTGCACATCGCCATCGACGAGCGGGATATTGGTCTGCTTGAAGGGCACGTTGTCCCACACCCGCGCCTCGGCCACCTCACTGACGAAGTCCAAGGGGAAGCCCTCGGTCCATCTGAGCTGCCGGACGATGTTGTCGCTGGGATTAAAACCCACCAACTGAATGGCTCCGGCTACATCAAAGCTGATAGCCGTGGAATTTAGCTCGTCGTCCTGCCAAGAGCGGCCCGCACCGCCCAATTCCCACTGCCGTACCTCACCTACCGCCGCCGTGGCCAACCACGCGACCCCGACCAGCGCTTTAGAAGTAGCGAATAGCGATTTGAACGCGCGCAAAACAATTCCCTCACTTTACTGCGAAATATAGCCCGTTTTCACCCACAACCTCAACCCCAGAAAATCACGTTGCCAACCATGCCGGTAAAGTGATCGACGAACAGGAAAAGGCCCCCCGGCACGATGTGCCCGGCAATCATGCCCATGAAAAAGGGGCGCGTCTTGCGGTAGAGCGCCACGCCGCCGTAGCGCAGCACCGACACCTTGATCAGCCACGCCAAGAACATGTCGAACCACAGGTGATCCATAATCCCGGTCGGGCCAATGGGGTAGCCGAGGGGATGGAGGGGCCACCAGACATAGTACCAGCGCGCCAACATCAAGAGCAGCATCACGCCGGCCCCAATCCCGGTGTTGATCCAACCCCATAAATGCGGCTCGCTCGGCGTGCGAATCAAGCCAGCGGCATAGTCGTAGAACCCGTGCTGTCCCCCGGGAATTTTCAGGTTGAGCGCCCCGTACGAATAGCCCAGTTCCATTACCACCCACATCGACGAGACCATCCCGACGGCCATGGCTAAGATCATCGTCCAAAACAGCGGGCGTTTGGAACCGCCGAACCCCTCACCTAACTTGAGACTGTTGGCGGCTGACGTCATGGCAAAACTGCGGCCAGTCGTCCAGAAATAGGTCGTCGCCAGCACGACCAAGCCTTGGGCACCGATAGCCGACGAGCCAACAGCGGAGACGATGATGGCGGCCGAGCCGACCGGTACCGAACCGTCCGAAAGCCCCCCTTCGGCGATCAGGCGCGTAAACCCCACAAAAAGCGCGAAAGCGGTAAAGAGAAACGCTAGCGCAACCCAGACGGGCAGACCCGCCAGCGCGAGCCACGCGACCATCACCACGCTGCTGCCCAGCAAGATGAGCACAGCCGTCCGATAGGAGAGAATTTCGCCGGAATCATCTACCGTTGAGTCGCCCCACATGGCCTTGCGACAGACCGCCCACAGGTGCTTGCGGGCCGCGAACAGGCCAAATAAAAACAGCACCAACATGCCGCCCATCGACTGGTGGACGAGAATCGGATCGATGATCGAATGCCCACCTCCCAGCATCTCCGAACTAGTGACGCCTAAGACGGCAAATGTGGTGCGCAGGGCGTTGGCGAAGAGATTGAAAAACCACAGGCTGAAGGCGATTTCGGTTTTGAGAAAGTAGAAAAAGCCCAAAATGTTGAAGCGGAATTTGAATTGCAGCTCGGACAGATTGTCGAAGATGGGCAGGATGAAGTGGATGGGATCGACATTGGTGGCAATGGGCACGGTCTCCGGGAAGTAGTTGTGCAACCCGTGCAGAGTGCCCCAGATGGCTGGCACGGCAAAGCCGGTCCACATCACCGGATTTTTGAAGAATGGGGCAATGCGCTCCCCCCCGGCGTCCTGCTCAGTGAGAGCCATCGGCACCTGGACCAGCGGATAGGTCAGCCGCTCGTAGTCGTTCCACTGCTTGCGCAGAATCGCCATCGCGGCAATCATCGCCAAGAACAAGGCCCACACGAGCGGTGCCCAGCGCAAGAACATCGGCAGCCAGCTAGCCCACGGGATGGACCGGCCCTGCTCCAAGCCCTCGTAAAAAGGCCACATGATCGCTAGGTCGCGCGGCTCCAACCAGTCCGCTAGGTGGGGTTGGATGAGCGTGTGCCAGTCGTTTTCCGGCGTGGCAAAGTAAAAGGGGGTGAGGATCGTACCAATGAACCGACCGGCAAAAAACACCGGCAGGGGCGAGGCCATGACCATCATTATGTAGATGAGCAGCAACTCGCCGCGGTTCAGTCCGGCCCGTGGATGGACCAGCTTGAGCAGCGGGTTGATCAAACCAGCGAGAAAAAACAGCAAGAACAGGGCACCGACCGTGCTGGTCCCGAGCGTCATGTACGAGCCGCGCAGAAAGAAGACCCCATAGGAGTCGCCCGCGGCCACGAAAAACGTGAACAGGCAGCCGAGGATCAGTGCTTTAGGCGTGAAAACTCGGGCCGCTGGGGGTCGCAAGGATTATACCCCGCCAGTGGCAGCAAAGATGCGGACGAAGACGATCGATTGCTTCTGGGTTTGCTCGGCGAAGAACTGGCGCTCTAGCAGGAAGCCCGCGTTCATGGTCAGCTCGTACCCCTGATAGGACGACACATTGGTCAGCAGGGCCGAAAATACGAGGCTGCGGAAGTCATCGACATAGCTCGGCGACGCCTCGGCTGGACGCTCGATTAGGTTCTCGAAGAGACTGAATTCAACGCCGAAGTCCAAAAGCGTCTTCGGCAGGAGCACGTACTGGCCCAAAAAGAAAAAGCTCTCCGTCAGTTCGTTGGATTCCAAACCGACCAGCGCGGTGGGCGTTTCTCGCTCGTACATGCTCTTCCACTTGGGATAGAGAGTGAGCCGGTCGCTGGGGCGGATGGCGTAGTCGGCCTTGTTGATCAGGCCCAAAAACGAGCGGTCGCGCTTGAGGCTGGCCTGCTCACCGAGCTGTTGAAAGCGCTCGTACTTCAGCTTGCCCTCGACGTTCAGGTTGCGGATGCGAAAGTAGCGAGCCCGCAAGTACAGTGAGTTGACAAAGGTATCTTGGTTGTCGAGCGGATCGGCAAAATCCGTCAGGCCGACGGGGTCGCGCCAGACGATGCGGTCTTCGGGCAAATTGTCGGCCACTAGTTTGGCGTGTTCAAAAAGGGATATGTCTAGCCCGGGATAGGATTTTTCCACGGTCAGCAGCCCGTAAAACGAGCGGCTCTCGCGGTCGCTGCTCAGTTGGTGCTCAGCGAGCCGACCAACGGTCAGCCGGGTGCTCTCGGTAATTTTTAAGCCCCCGTACGCATTGTACCCGCGATGATCGCGCTCGTAGGGATAGTCGGGCAAGCGGTCGTCCTCAAAGCGGTCGATGATCGTGTTGTTGTTCATGTCCATGCCAAAGAGAAACTCCGGCGGATCGACCTGATAGCGCAGGAAAGGCTCGACGTAATCCGGGCGGCTGTTCTGGTTTTGGTTGAAGTCGGAGATAAAATCGTTGTTCTCGTCTAGCCCGGGAAAAATCTCAGTGTCGCGGCCCTGCGAGCCGCCCTGACCGCCAAACCCTTGGCTCTGGCGATAGCGCTGCCAGTCGGTGTAGCGGTCTTGGTCGTCGTTGTCATCGACAAACTCAAAGAGGTTTTGGGTCTCGCTGGCGTAGTCTATGACCCCGCCCGGGTCGGCGATAAAGGCCGTGGTGCTGTAATCGGGATCTATGGTGAACACCTCGCCGTACGCAAAGAAGGGGTAGCGCTGGTACGAGGCCGTCACGTACCCGGCTTCGGCCGTTTCCTTGTACGCGGGCAGCTTGCGAAAGTTCTGGTTGGGGAAGCGGCGGAAGCGGCGATTGAGGGCCCATTCGGCCCGCAGGTCGAAGTGGGCGAGATTGATCAGTTCCAGATCCATGCCGATCACCTCGTGCCCGGTCGGCAGGCCGTAGGCAAAGCGCACAAAGGTCTGATTGGAGCCATCGGTGATCTCGTCGCGGGCCTGGGCTACCGGCAAGAAGACCTGCTCGCCCCGGGCATTGGTCTGGAGGTTGGAGGCGATCTCTATGCGGTAGTCGTTGGACACCACCAGCTCGAATTCGAGCTTCTTGGCCTCGCGGAAGGTGCCCACTTTTTCGGTTGGGCTAAAATCGTTGCGAATGTCGTAGATAAGCTCAATCACGTCCGAGCCGCTCACCTCCAAAATGCCCTCGCGCCGCACGCCGCCGCGCACCAAGGGCACGATCTCCGGGTGCAGCTCGCCGTCGATGATCACCTGATCGACGAAAAACGAGGCCCCGGTTTGCTCGGATTCGGGCGAATCGTCGGCGATGCGAATGATGACCCGTTCGACATTGCCCGTGTTCTGCGGGCCGGTCAGCAGGCCCTTGAGCGAGTTGTCGCCGAGGCTCAGCTCGCTACTGGTATTGGACACATTGACCCACGTCAGGCCCAGCTTGGCGAAATCGCCCACCTGGGCCACGCCGCGCGCGCCGAGTAAGCGAGTCGTGTTTTCGATCGCCGAAGCCCCGCCCCGGGGCCCCGCCGCGCGCGCGGAGTAAGCGGGTGGTGTTTCCGCCCGCCGAACCCCCGCCCGCCTCGTTGAGCGCGGTAAACCCCGGCGCGTTGAGGCGCGAGCCGAGGAGAGTCAGCGCGTACTTATCGGCGAGAAAATCCCACTGCAATCCGTTGAACGTGGGCTTGGAAAAAGTCAAGGGGGTGAGCGTCGTGCGGATGGCGTCGCCCACTGTCAGAGAAGTGTGGAACTGACCGTGGCTGGCCGACGAGATGACAAGGCTGTCGAACCATCGGCCAAAGCGGGTACCCTTCAACAGGGCGCTGCCCTGACGCAGGGGACTAGTTTCGGTCCAATCGTAGATGACCCAGCCGCGATTGATGTACTGGCCGAAGAGGTTGTAGTTGCGAGTACCTTCGAGCAGGATGTTGACGTAGCGCGCGTAGTTGTCGCGCGCGTAGTTGCTGTACTCCCAGCCGCGCCACTGGTATTCGTAGTACAGGTTCTGCGGCAAGTACCACTTGCGCCGGTTGGGTGCCAAGGCACCCGGATGGATGCGCACCCCGCGAATCCCGGGTTCCTCAACCGGCCGAAAGCCCGTCGATAGCTGGGCGAAAGCCTTCGACTCCGCGAGTGCGAAAACGCACCACAACAGCAAGATCGGCCCTCTGCTCCAAAGGGTTGTCAGCCTCATAATCCATCTCCTATGAGAATTGAGAATTGAGAATTAGGAATTAAGAATTGCCCATCCCCTCAATTCCTAATTCGGCCAAATATACGCCCCGTTCCCACTGCTTACCAAGTCAGAACCGCAATGCCGCGCCTGCAAAAAACGGATTTTTTTGCTGCAAATTTGTTTCGCCTGTCTATATTTTTTGTTTATAATTGTAGAATCACTTCAGCATTATCGTCTATCCGAAAGGAGGTTGCACAGCTTGCTGAACGACAATTCTCACATCCCTTTTCCTTCTTTTATTTCTTCCATCAAGGAGCGTATAGAATGAGAAAGTTCGGCTTTTTCGCCTTGTCTTTTGGGCTGGCGTGCCTGTTGAGTACGGCTGCCTTTGCCCACGTAGGCGTGACCGTGTTTTATCCCCAGGTGCCCGATCCGGCTGCCATCACCATCGACGGCAGCGACGACGACTGGGGTTGGTACGACCCGGCTCTCGCCCTCAATCAGCCCGATTTCTTCGACCGAGCCAGTGATTTCGTCGAGTTGTCGGACTACGATTTTACCATCCTCAATGCTTGGTCGGCGGAGCCAGACAACAAGTGGTATGGCTTTGCGCGCTTTGTCGATGACACCCTCAAGTACGATTCGCCCGTCAAGGAGTGGTGGAAAGACGACTGCTTGCAGATCACCGTTGACGCCGATCACCTCGGCGGCAATATCCTCGGCTCCGACCTCGAGCAGATCGCCAATGGCCAGCGCTGGCACGTGCGCATCTTCCCGCCGGCTGGCGAATCCCTGTTGCCCAACCAGACCTGCTTCTTCTACAGCCAGCTAGAGTTCATCGACTCGCAAGAGCTGCTGTGGGGAGTAGAGCCGGAGTTTTTCGAGGCGGCGTGGACTGTCCTGCCAGCAGGTGCCGAGAACCTGACGGTTGGCCCGGTTACGTACACCTATGAGTGGCGGGGTGCCCTGTGGGACATCTGGGGCCTGAGCGAATCCGAGAGCACGCGGCACACGTTCGCCGAAGACGACGTGATCCACCTCGGCTATCGCCCGCTCGACGCCGACCGCCCCGGCGGTGGACGTAAGCATTCCATGTACATCAACGACGGCAGCCAGTCGCAGGACGTCGACGCTTCGCAAATGCCCGACTTCTGGGCGCTGGCGGCAACGGAGACTAACGTGGAAAATGACACTTGGGGCCACATCAAAAATAGCATGTCCCAACGCCTCAAGTAGCAATTCAGCAGTATCTGTCCCGAGGGGAAGGGTCGCGTGCGGCCCTTCCCCTCGGGCATTTTTCATATAGAGGCTGGCTGATGAGAGGCGCGATATTAGCCTGTGTTGTGCTGATAAGTGTTTGTAGCCCTGGGGCGGCGCAAGAGTGGTGGCAACTCGGCGGGCAGGGCGGCGTCGCGCCAGCGGACGTGGCGGACTTCAGCCTGATGATAGACGACTCAGCCGCTTCCCACGCCCTCCAGCCCTTTGAACTCAATCCGAGCGAAAACGTCTTGCCCCAGTTCGGCCCTTGGCAGCGCTGGCGCTTTCCCACCGACCCGCAATTTCGCCCCGGCCATCCGCGCTTCTGGACGGACATCAATCACAACGTCCTATACCAAGCCACGGAAAGTTTTCTCTTCGTCGATGGGGATCCAACCACATACATAGAGCGGCGGGACCTAGATGGCATTTTCTATACCATAGACTTGGGCACCCAAGTGCCCGTAGAGCGCTTTGTCTTTTTTCCTCCCGAAGGCGTCAGCCCCGAAAGCGACGAGCCTTTCAGGCCCAACTACATCCTCAAATCCTATAGTCTGACAGCCGCCAAAGCCGAGACCGGCATTATGCAAGAGGAGCTGGAGCGCGGGTTCGTCTGGCGGGGCGATGGGCCGTGTTGCCCGCTGGCTATTCCCCTCGGCTACGAGGAGCGCAATGCCGACGCGGTGACCGAAATCGCGTTTCCCACCCAATACCTCCGCTTCTTCCGCCTAATCGCCATTCCCGACGGCTTTACCCTGTACGGCGATCCCATTGTCACGCGCTCGGCCTTTGCCGAGATGGAAATCTATGGCCGGGGTTTCGCTCCGCAGGCGACCTATGAGTCGCAGGTCATAGATTTGGGCCGGGAAGTCAATTTCGGGCAGGTGCGCTTAGCGGTGAGCAAATGGCGCAAGGACGGAGAACAACTGCTGCCGTCCGACGGCCCAACCCGCGCCCAAGTGGAAATCCGCACGGGTCGCGACGACAGCCCAACAGCCTATTTCGGCTTTGACGATCTGGGTGCCCACATAGAGGTAACCAAAAAACAATGGGATCGACTGATACCCCTAGAGACGCGCGGCGCTACCATAGCGGTCGGCTTTCGCGGTCCGGTGGCCGAGGATCTAGCAAACTGGAGCTTCTGGTCGCTGCCGTTGGAGGATTCGGGCCAGCATCCGCGCCTGCCGTGGGGCCGGTACTTCCAATTGCGCGTGCAGCTAGCAACAGACGGGCTGTGGGAATTTGCCCGCCTCGATTCCCTGCAAATCGAGATCGCGCCCCTGCTAGCCGACCGGGTCGTCGGCGAGATAGTCCTCGCGGAGGAACCTCACCCCCAAGGCGGACAAGTACGCGTCCCAACGGGCGCAAAAACCCCATTCACGTACGACCTAGGCGTGGAATTTGCCAGCGCGGACCGCGTCGGCTGCGACGCCGTGCGCATCTCAGCGCCAGCGGAAGCTACATTTCGCTACCTAGAGATGGGCGACCCGCTCAGCGCCGTAGAACCGGACAGCTTGCTGCGCGAAGAAAGCGGCTTTGTGCTGTTCTTGCCGCGCCCCTTGCAGCCCAGCGGCGACCAGCGGCTGCGCATCGGCCTCGAAGCCGTGCTGTACGGCGAGGCCGGCGAATTTGGCGGCGAGGTCTTCAACCGCCACGAACCGAGCTTGTTGCAGCGCGTCGAAGGAGGGGACGTCAGCGCAGAGCTAGGCTCCAACCAGTTGCTCGTCGTGGCATCTGCCACTTCCAAGGACGGGGTGCTGGGAGACATCGAGGCGGGCAGCGGCGCGTTTACCCCCCAAGGCGATGGCGTAAACGACCTTTTGTCCATACAATACACCCTTTTCCGGGTGCGGGAATCGTCCCAAGTGCAAGTCGGTCTCTACGCCCTCGACGGGCGGCCGATATGGCAAGCACCGCCAAGCGTGCAGGGCGCAGGACGCCACGCGGTCCAGTGGGACGGTCGGGACGCGGCCGGGCAATTGGTCCGCCCGGGGCTGTACTTGGCGCGAGTGGAAGTGGAGACGGATCAGGGACGAGCGGTGCGGTTGCAGCCGGTGGCCGTGGCGTACTAGAGCGCAGTGTGCATGTTTGACACACTCGTCGGCATCTGCTTCTTAACTTATAGAAGAGATCATTGGGTACTGGATCAAAATCGGCTTTTGAACTAGATGAGTCCCAGAGTGATAAAAGAAGGCAGTCTCATTTTCTGGTTTCACAGTTTTGATGCGCTTCACGAAAACCGAGTTAGTGTTCATGTAGGAAAGGGGACGCAAGATGACCACAATGATGCCAAAATCTGGATCGAACCTACTATCCAGATTGCGCGTTCTGGCCGCGTACTGAGACCCCATGAATTAAACCGAGCACTGAAGATCATTGAGCAAAACCAAGCGTATTTATTGGAGGCATGGTATGAATACAGAGGCAGAACAAACTGAAGAACGGATTAAAGTGAAAAGGTACGATATCCCATATCCGGTTTCTGCATATACCTTTCCTCAAGAAGTCTCTATTCGCCATGTGCGCTTTGACGATGTGCATATTCACATCGAATTAATGGATGGGCGCATCCTCTCTGTGCCTCTACAATGGATTCCGACGCTCTATCACGCATCGCCCGATGAACGCGAAAAGTACGAGATTGATCCAAGCCGCACGACGCTCTTATGGAATGCCGACAAGTGCGATATTAACGACGAACTCCATATTGCGGACTATCTCGGCTCTGGTAGCGCGTAGAAATTTCAAATCCGCCCAAAAACAGCACCTTGCAAAGAAAGCTACACCATGCTTACATCATCTCACCGCGTATTCGTCCTGCTGTGCGCCGCGCTACTCGCCGGAGGCTGCGGGCACAAGCTGGGCTATCGCCACTTTGTCGGCCCCATATTGCCGGTCACTAATTTGGCGGGAGCAGATTTTGTCGTCCGCGACGACCACAGTATTACCTTCGTCAAAAACCGCTTGGAAGTGAGCTTGTTGCCGCTGACCGTGGCCATGCTCAACCGGCAGCTAGGCAGCCACTCGCAGCGACCGGAGGGCTTCCACGATCCCAACCCCTATCTCGCGCCGGTCAACCCCTACACCTATGGCGACTGGAAGCCGGGCTGGGAAGAGGAACATCCCACCCGCTTTACGGTCTTTCTGCTCAAGGTCAAAAACTACGCCTACCCCAAAGTGTGGCTCAATCCCTACGCCATAGAGATTGCCAGCGCCAATGGCCGGCGCTACCAAGCCTTCACCCGACTGGCGCTAGACGAGTACTTTGCCCCGTATGCCATAGGCTATGCGGGCAATACCTTCCTTCCCTTCCGCGAGCGGCGCGATTTGCTGACCCGCACCATGTATCCAGAAGACGAGATGATCTTCAGCGGCCAAGAGCGCGAAGGCTTCATCGCCTTTGCCCCGCTAGCTAGCGATGTCGAAGCGTTTGAAGTGCGGATCCCGGAGATGGTACTGCGCTTCGACTACCGCGATCAGCCAGTGGAAACCATCGACATCGCCTACCCATTTACGCGCGAAGTGTACTTGGCCAAGCAACGCCGCGCCGAGGAACTCTAACGTGCTCGCTCGGGCCGTTGTGGGAATCGCCCTCGCGTCGCTGTGGTGGAGTGGATGCGGGCCGCAAGTGGATAGCGACGTAGTCGCCAAGGTAGGCGATGAAGAGATCGAACTTTCAGACCTGCGCCAGTTCCGCGAAGAGTCCACCGCCAACTACCGCGACCCCGAAGAGGGCCTCCAAGCGTGGCGCTTCTACTTGCAGACGATGATCGACATGAAGTTGATGCTCATAGACGCGCAGGAGCAGCGGCTGGAGCAGACAGTGGAATTCGTGCGCCAATGGGAGCGGGAACGGCGCAAGAAACTGGTCGATGAGTACGCCGTGCGGACCATCCTCGCGGATGTAGATCTCGCAGTAGAAGGCATGCGTCAGAATTTTGCGACGAACAAGTGGAATCGGATGGTGCGCTTGGCCCATATCCGCACCGCCAGCGCGGCAGAAGCCCAAAAGGCCATGCGCGACTTGGAGCAGGGGTGGAATTTTGCCGAGGTGGCCAGCAGGTATTCTATCGCGCCGACAGCCGCCCACGGCGGGGCGATTGATGCCTGGTACGGACGCGGCAACTTGGAGGAGATGGGCCTGTCCTTAGACGTGGGAGAGCAGGTATTCGACCTACAGGTTGGAGACTTGAGCCAGCCCTTACTCGTGGGGGAACACTACGAGATTTTCAAGGTGCTGTCCCAAGGCCCAGCACCGACGCACTACCGAGCGGCCTTCTTGCGCGAGCAGTACTGGAACGAATTCCGCACCCGCTGGAATGGGCTAATCGCACAGCTCAAAGACCGACTAGACGCCCAGCTAGACGGCGAGGCAATCCAGTTACTAGTCGAGAGAATGGCCGAATCCGACGGCCGCGGGATGTTGTTGGGTCCCGAAGAACAGGAAGTGATCCTCTGCCGCTTTAAGGGCGGGCAGGTAACGCTGCTGGATTTTGCCGAAACCTATAATGCCTATTGGTTCATCCGCTCGGTTTCCTTTGACAGCAGCGGGATTGCCGAGTTCATCCACCGGGACCTCTTGCCGCGCACCCTCGTCTATCAAGCGGCTTTGCAGGAAGGCTTGGACCAAGATTCGACCATAGCGGCCTGGTTGCAGGACAAGAAAAAATCGCTGCTGCTCGAAGCCCTCCGCAGAGAGGAAGTCGTAGAGCAGACCGAAGTCGATAGCGTCATGGCTCGCCAGTACTACGACGACCATCCGCAACAGTTCATGGAACTAGAAGAGATTCAGGTGGCGGAAGTGCTGGTAGCGACCCGCGCCGAAGCGGAACAACTCTTGCAGCGGGTCCGCGCTGGCGAGCCTCTAGAAAAGCTGGCCGCCCGCCACACGCTCCGCACGGATGCCGAGGGCGGACACGGGCAATACCACATCCACAACCATCCCTCCGAGCGGCGGGTTTTCGGTGCCTTCTACGATTCGGTAGTCGCCGCGCCGGTGGGAGTGCTCACCGGCCCTGTGGCCCTCGACGAGGGCTATTCGATCTTCGAGGTGCAGAAGCGCATTCCCCCGCGTCCCACGCCTTTTGCACAGGCGGCTTCGCGGGCGCGGTGGTGGGTGCAGAAACAGCAAGAAAAGACCCTCTTCGACTCCTTATTCATCCGGCTCAGGAATCAATACGCCGATCGGGTTGTGGTGTTTGAAGAGCAGTTGGGCAGACTAGACGCCAGCCCCGCTAGCCCATGACATCACCCCTTGTATGTTGGGCAACCACAAAGGTTGCCCCTACCTGTTTGTTTGCCAGCGCATTCGTAGGGGCAACCCTCGTGGTTGCCCATGCTCACCCCAACGCTCCCGCTTAGCCCGTGGCCACGGTTTTTTCTTTGTGGATTCTGCTCGTCGTGGGCAGCGCGGGATGCGGACCAACAGACTCAAAGACCGGACCAGCATTTGTCGAAGTGGCACAGGAGGCGGGCATTGAATTCCACCATCAGAATGGAGCGAGCGGGCATTACTACTACGTGGAAACCTATGGGTCGGGCGCGGCCTTCCTCGACTACGACAACGACGGCGACCAAGACCTCTATGCAGTCAACAGCGCGCCGCTGCCGGGCTTTGCCGCCGAGGGCGTCCCCACCAACGCGTTCTATCGCAACCGAGGCGACGGCACTTTTGCCGATGCGACGGCGCAAACGCGGACGGGCCATCCGGGCTATGGCATGGGCACCTGCGTCGGGGACATCGACAACGACGGGCACGTAGATCTGTACGTGACCAACTTCGGTCCCAACGTCCTGTATCACAATCAGGGCGACGGAACCTTTGCCGATAAGACCACCGACGCTGGGGTCGGCGATCCCCGCCTGAGCACTAGCGCGGCGTTTGCCGACATCGACAACGACGGCGATCTGGACCTCTATGTGGCCAACAACGTCTTCGTTGACCTAGCATACGACGAAGGGTGTCGCCAAGGGGAGATCCCGGTCTATTGCGCCCCTACCCAGTACAAAGGAGAATCCGGCTCCCTCTTCCGCAACGATCTGGGTGGAAAGTTCGCCGATATTACCCGACCAGCCGGCGTGTACAGCGAGGCCGGTCGCCAATTGGGCGTCGTCTTTGGCGACTACGACGGGGACGGCGACGCGGACCTGTATGTGGCCAACGACATGAAGGCTAATTTCCTCTTCCGCAACGACGGCGCAGCGCGGTTCGCCGAAGTGGGATTGAGCGCGGGGGTGGCGCTCAGCGAGAGCGCGCGCCCCGAGGCTGGCATGGGCACGGACTTTGGCGACTGCGACCGGGATGGCGACTTGGATATCGTGGTCTGCAACTTCCAGTGGGAAAGCTGCCGCCTCTATCGCAACGACAGCGACGGCACATTTGCCGACCTGAGCTTTCCGTCGGGATTGGGCGAGCCTACGCTTTCGACTTTGACCTTTGGCACGGATTTTTTCGACTACGACAACGACGGTGACTTAGACCTTTACCTAGCCAATGGCCACGTCCATCCAGAAGTGCAGGCGTTCGACCAAGCCGCATCCTATCCACAGCCGGACCAACTCTTTGCCAACGACGGAACTGGGCGGTTTGCGCTCGTGCCGACTACGGCCTTGGGCGGAGTCGGCCGGGGCGCAGCCTTTGCCGACTACGACAACGACGGCGATCTAGATGCCTTTGTCTCCAACAACAACCAGCGGGCATTTTTGCTGCGCAACGACAGCGGCCAGCGCAACCACTGGATCGCCTTTAAGACCGTCGGCCGGGTCAGCAATCGGGACGGGATCGGGGCGGTGATCCGGGTGGTAAGCGGCGATTTAGTGCAGGTCGAGGAGGTGCGCAGCGGCAGCAGCTATCTCTCGCAAAACGATCTGCGGGTGTACTTCGGCCTGGGTCAGCGAAAACAGGTGGATCGCGTCCAGATCCGCTGGCCCAGTGGGATAGTGCAGACGCTCGTGGAAATGCCCATCGACCAGCTCCACCAAGTGGAAGAACCTCCCTCCTCCGGCTGAGCATGAGCAATCAGTGGAAAAGGCCTCGAGCGCGTCGCTGGATCGTTGTCTGCCTGCTAGCCTTACTCAACGGATGTACACCCGCCGAAGAGAGCCTAGGCGAGCGGGAGGTCCGCTATCAGCGTCAGGTCGCGGAAGACCCAACGGACGCCGAAGCCCACTACGCGCTCGGCCAAGTGTACCACGAACAAGCGCGCTACCCCGAGGCCCTACAGTCCTTTCACCGAGCTTTGGCGGTGGATTCCATCCATACCGGAGCACAAGTGGAGATCGGCAACATCCTGTTTAAGCGAGGCGAACTGGAGCGAGCCATACAAGCATACCAACGAGTCGCGCAGGGCTGTGCCGATTGTGCGGATGCACACCGGGGGCTGGGGGCCGTCTATCTGCGGCAGCGACGCTTTGCGGAAGCCCGTCAAGCCTACCAGCAGGCGCTTCTAAGTGAGCCGGACCACGCTCCCTCGCACTACAATATCGGCGCGGCCTTCGGCCAAGAAGGTGCGTACCAAGAGGCAGCAGCGGCGTTGGAACAGGCCATTGCCAGCGACTCTAAATACATTCTAGCATACACCGCGCTGGGCGATGTGTACTGCCTCAAGCTAGGGCAGTGCGACAAGGCCGCCACGCTCCTTGAACAGGCCGTAAATTTGCAACCTACGGCGGTCGCCCCCCGGATCGGCTTGGGGCGGGCACACCTCCGCCTAGGAAGGTACGAGGAGGCCGCGGCGAGCTTTGAAGCGGCCATTGCCGCGGATTCGACGACCGCGGCGGCATTTAACTGGCTGGGGGTTGCCCGCACCAAGCTGGGGCAATACGAGCCAGCGGCTCAAGCTCTGCGTCGCGCCATTCACCTCGATATGCTCTCCCCCCAAGCCTATTACAACCTATCCCAGACCTACCAGAAACAAGGCAAGGCCAAGGAAAGCGATGCGGCTCTGCGCGCCTTCAACCGCATTGACGCGTACTCTGGGGACATCCTCCGGTGGAAAACAATCCTCGACGGCAACCCGCACGATGCTATGGCGCTCTTTGAACTGGGCCGGGTCTATGCTCGACTGGGCGTAGCAAGCGAAGCGGCCGCGTCCTTCCAGCGCTCGCTGACGATCAACCCCACCCATGCGCCAGCCTGGCACAATCTGGGCAATACCTACGCTCGTCTCGACCGCTTAGACGAGGCCATCGCCGCCTTCCGCCAAGCGCTGGCGCTAGACGAAGAGTACGCTCTCGCTTGGTACAACCTCGGCAACGCCCATTTTGCCAAGGGGGAATTGGCGCAAGCACGCAAGGCGTTCACTGCGGCGCTCGATCACCAGGAAGGATACGCGGACGCCTATCACGGCCTCGGGGGAGTGGCACTGCGCGAAGGGGCAGCCGAGGAGGCATTGGACCACTTTCGCACAGTCCTAGCGGCGGACTCGAGCTATGCCCGCGCCCATTACGGCTTGGCCTTGGCCTACCGAGCGCTCGGCGACTCGCTGCGCGCCGCGCAGGCACTGGCGCACTTCAAGCGACTGCGCGAAGGGCCGTAACATGCGGTCTATGCTGGGCGTGGCTCTCGTCGCACTCTCTTGTGCCCCAGAACCGCCGGTGCCCTACCAAGCTCCTAGCACGAAGCGCATGGCCGCTCGCTTGGCGGAAATCGCGCAGAATTTGAATCCCGCCATTAACACCTATATCAATGCGGCGCGGGTAGAACAACTCAAGACCTTGCCACAGCCGCCCGATACCGCCAGCCGCCTGCGAGCCAATGCCTATCTGGCGCGGGAGTTGTTGCGCGCCGGCCAAAGCCAAGCAGCCATTGACGAGTTCAAAAAGCTCCAGCCACAGCTCCAACAAGTCGATCTCAGACTGACCCCAGACGTGCGCGTCCTACTGGGACTGTCCTATATGCGCCTCGGGGAGCAGGAAAACTGTCTTGCTCGACACGCAACGGCCTCGTGTCTTTTGCCGATTGGCGACGACGGAGTCCACACCATTGAGCGAGGGTCACGGGCAGCACTGGCAGAATTCACCGCGTATTTGGCAGATCACCCGGACGACCTCACCGTCCGCTGGCTTTTGAACATCGCCTATATGACCTTGGGCCTGTATCCCGAACAAGTGCCAGCGCAGTGGCTCGTCCCGCCCGAGGTTTTTGTCTCCGACTACGACATCAAGCGCTTCGCCGATGTGGCACCGGCACTGGGATTGGATTTGGTCTCCATGGCCGGCGGCAGTATCATGGACGACTTCGACGACGACGGCCATCTGGATATCATGGCCTCATCTTGGGGTCTCAGCGACCAACTCCGCTATTTTGCCAACCTCGGCGATGGGATCTTTGCGGAACGGACCGCAGCGGCCGGTCTCACCGGGATCGGCGGCGGCTTGCAAATTACACACGCCGACTACGACAACAACGGCTATGCAGACGTATTGGTTTTGCGCGGGGGCTGGTGGGAAGACGACGGTTTGCATCCCAACTCGCTCTTGCACAACAACGGCAATGGAACCTTTGCCGACATCACCGAGCAGGTCGGCCTGCTCACCTTCCACCCGACGCAGACTGCCGCTTGGGGCGACTACGACAACGACGGCTGGCTGGACCTTTTTGTTGGCAACGAGTCGTATGGAGGACGGATCCATCGCTGTGAACTTTTTCACAGCAACGGGCGGGCAGAGGATTTGCAGTTTTCCGAGGTGGCCGAGGCAACCGGAGTCGCCGTCGTCGGCTATGTAAAAGGGGCCGCCTGGGGCGATTACGATAACGACGGCCTAATTGACCTGTATGTCTCGCGGCTCACTGGCACCAATTTCCTCTTCGCCAACGACGGTGCCAACGAGTTCGGCGGGTGGACCTTCACCGACAAGAGCAAGGAAGCAGGCGTGACCGAGCCGCTAGGCAGCTTTCCGGTTTGGTTCTGGGACTACGACAACGACGGCTGGCTGGATATTTTCGTCTCAGGGTACCATTACGAGGCCAGCGCCGGCGATGTGGCCGCCGACTATCTGGGGCTGGCGACTGCGGCCGAGCGTCCTCGCCTATACCGCAACAATGGCGACGGAACTTTTGCCGAGCGCAGCGCGGAAGCGGGCGTTGACAAAGTGCTCTATACAATGGGTTGCGATTTCGGCGACCTCGACAACGATGGTTGGCTGGATTTTTACGTTGGCACGGGGTCGCCTTCGCTCCGCTCGGTCATGCCCAACCGCATGTTCCGCAATGCCGGCGGGCGCTTCTTCGAGGACGTTACCACCTCCGGCGGCTTCGGCCATCTGCAAAAGGGGCACGGCGTGGCCTTTGGCGACCTCGACAACGACGGCGACCAAGACATCTATGCGGTCCTGGGTGGAGCCTATACCGGGGACGTATTCCAGAATGTCCTCTTTGAAAATCCCGGGCACGGCAACCACTGGATCACGCTCTTGTTGGAAGGGGTACAATCCAATCGCGCCGCCTTGGGAGCGCGCATCAGGATCCAGGTCTCGACTGCGGAGGGGCCGAGGAACATCTACGCCACCGTCGGCACGGGAGCTAGCTTCGGCGGCTCAAGTCTGCAACAAGAAATCGGTCTGGGACGAGCCACCGCCATCGAAGCCGTCGAAGTCACTTGGCCAGCCACAGGCGCGCGGCAACTGTTTACCGGCCTCGAAATGGATCAGTATTACCGCATCCGCGAAGGCGACCGCACGCCAGTCCGGCTCGACCGCCGCTAGCCAATACACGTTGCGGTGGAGATTGCGCTACACAGCAATCCACACAATGCGTCTCACCGCCTCCAATCCTTCTCCAGTCGGCTCGCCTGTTTCTTCGACAGCCCACCCAACGCCTTCATAGCGTCCAACAGCCGCATCCGCGTCAATTCTGGCCCCAAGAGCGCGGCGGATTCAAACAGCGGCGGCCCCACCCGCTCGCCAGTCAGTGCGACAATAAGCGGTACGGTCACGTCGCGGACTGGCCACTCCCAATGCGCGGCCACCCGGCGCACGGCCTCGGCCACGCCGTCTTTGTCCCACTCCGCCACCTCGTCCAAGGCCCACACGGCTGTTTGCAGCATCCACGTCACCTCGGCGGCCTCCCGCTTTTTCGGCACCAAATCCTCGGCCTTTGGCTCCACCTGCCGGGCGAAGAAAAACGCCACGCGCGGCACAAAATCTCCCAGCGTCTCTAGCCGCTGCTGCATAAACGGCAGCATCTGTCCCACGTATTCGTCGTTGAGCAGCCAGCCCTTTAGGTCCGCCAACAGGGCTTCCGGCGTCCGGTCTTCGCGCAGGTAGCGTCCGTTGAGCCAGCCCAGCTTGTCTATGTCAAAGATGGAGCCGCCCAAATTGATCTTCGCCGGGTCGAAATGCTCTGCTAGTTGCTCCAAGGTGAACTTTTCATCCCCGATCGGCGGATAGGCCATCAGCGCCAAGTAGTTGAGCAGGGCCTGCGGCACATAGCCAGCGCGGCGATAGTACTCCACCGAGGTCGGATTCCGCCGCTTCGACATCTTCGAGCCATCGGGATTGAGCAGCAACGGCAGGTGCATGTACGTCGGCGGAGTCCAGCCAAAAGCCTCGTAGAGCATGAGGTGCTTGGGCGTGGAAGTAATCCATTCCTCCCCCCGAATCACGTGACTAATCCGCATCAAGTGATCATCTACTACCACGGCCAAATGGTAGGTCGGAAAGCCGTCGGACTTCATCAGCACTTGGTCATCCATCTTCCCCCATTCCAGGGAAATCGGCTCCCGGAGCATGTCCTCGACTATACATGCTCCCTCCTTCGGCATCTCCAGTCGGATCACGTGCGCACATCCCGCCTGTATCTTGGCTTCTACCTCTTCGGCAGCCAGCCCTCGGCAATGTCCATCGTAGCCGACATGCTCCTTGCGCTCCTGCTGCTCCACCCGCAATGCGGCCAGCCGCTCGCTCGTGCAAAAGCAGTGATAGGCGTGCCCGCTGGCCACCAATTTCGCGGCGTACTCCGCGTAGATGGACAAGCGCTCGCTCTGCCGATACGGGCCGTAGGGGCCACCCACATCGGGGCCCTCGTCCCACACCAGCCCCAGCCACCGCAGCGACTGCATAAGCTGATCTTCGTATTTTTTTTCCGACCGCGCTTGGTCAGTATCCTCAATGCGCAGCACAAATTGCCCTTCGTTTTGCCGCGCCCACACCCAGTCGAATAGCGCTTGATACGCGTTCCCTACGTGCATGGGGCCGGTCGGCGAAGGGGCAATGCGCACCCTCACGTCTGTCATCTTTTATCTCCTCGTCTGTTGAGCTACAAAATTAAGCCCCACCCGCTTCCGCGCAACGCGGTCTATTGCACATTTAGCTTTTTTCCCTAAGTTTATAACTTATAATGATTAACGCGCATTCGCTAGCGTCCCGCCACACACATTCCCCTCCCTTTCAACCCAATAGACAGGATTTATGCAGTTTACCGAGCTCGATCTAGCACCCTATATCCTCAAAGCACTCGACGAGATGGGCTACGAAGACATGACGCCCATCCAAGAACAAACCATTCCCCACATTATCGCCGGCAAAGACGTCATGGGCCTAGCCGAAACCGGCTCTGGCAAGACCGGTGCCTGCGCCATCCCCCTAATCCAAGCCACTGACGATTCGCTCAACGCCATCCAAGCCCTCATCTTGGTCCCCACCCGCGAGTTGGCGCTCCAATATGTCCAAGAGGTAGATGAGATCGCCAAACACTCAGGCGTGGTGCCGTTTGCCATCTACGGCGGCTTTGACATGGACATCCAAAAGGCCAAGATCAACCACGGCGTTCACGTGCTCGTGGCCACGCCCGGCCGCCTCATCGACTTTATATGGAATCACAGCCTCGACCTAACCCACGTCAAAACCGTGGTTCTCGACGAGGCCGATGAGATGCTCAAGATGGGATTTATCGAGGATGTGGACTTTATCTTGGCCTGCATCATGCAGGAACACCAAACTCTACTTTTTTCCGCTACCATGCCCTCGGAGATAGAGCGGCTGACCCAACAATACCTCAAGTCGCCCGAGCGCATCCATCTCAACCGCGACCAGCGGGCACCCCAATCACTCGCCCATCACTTCCTGCACGTCTCCCGCCGCCGCAGTGACGCGCTCGTCGATTACATTGAGGACCAAGAGATCCAACAGGGCATCATATTCTGCAACTCGCGCGACAAAGCATCCGACTTGTTCCGCGACCTACAAAGGCGCGTCCGCTCGGTCGATATCATCCACGGTGGGCTAGACCAAGAGCGGCGCACCTCCATCTTCCGCCGCTTCCGCCAACAGAAAATTCGCTTTATGGTCGCCACGGACGTGGCCGGGCGCGGCTTGGATTTTTCGCACGTCACCCACGTCATCAACTACGATTTCCCCTTTAACGCCGACATCTACACCCACCGCACGGGCCGGGCCGGACGCATGGGCCGGGAGGGCAAGGCCCTGACCTTGGTCGGAGACCACGACCTCCGCGACCTCAAGCGCCTGCTCAACGCCAACCCCATCCATGCGCACTGGGAAGGCACAGCGCCCGACTTGGACTACATCCGCGCCAAACGCAACGGCCGAGGACGTGGGCGTGGCCGGGGAGGACGGGGACGGCCCCGAGGCGGCAGATCCTCCTCCAAAACCAATTAGCGATCCTCACAACTCAGCCCAGCTATCTAGCTGCCGTTTGCTCACGGCTCATCCGGTGAATTGGCTTTTTCCAACTCGGGCAGCAGCCAGTACTTGACCCAACCAAAATCTGGATCGATTTCAAGTGCCTTTTCAAAGGCCGCTCGCGCCGACTCCAGCTCACCCTGATTCTGGTAAGCGATGCCGAGCCAAGCGTAGGCTTCCCTGTGCCCCCATACTGGCCGGATGGGATCGGTCGGCTCTTCTTGGGCAAAGAGTTCGGCGGCGCGCTGGAACCCTTGCAGGCCCTTTTCTTTGCTTCCACCAAACATTTTGGGGGTATTAAAATCGCTGATGGCCGCGCTCAGTACCACGCGCGGATTGTCGGGGGCGAGTTGCTTGGCTTTCTGGGCGGCCTTTCCTACTCTGGGGCCCAAGAGCATGCTTTTCATAGGGCTCAGGCCAATCTGTAGTCCATACGCGCTCGACAGCAAGGCATAGGCTTCGGCCGCTTGCGGGTCAATCTCGGTAGCCTTTTTCAAGTGTTCGACAGCGACTTTGAGGTGCTCAGAAGCCTGATCCTTGCTTTCTCCCTCTAATAGGCCAGCAATGCGGTAATCAGCCAAAGCGATGTAGTAGTGGCCCCACGCAGCCAGACTCGTGTCGGCTAGTGCTCGCTCAAACGTCGCTCTGGCTGCATACATAGCGTCGAGATCGCCCGCATTTTCACCGACTTGCAGCATCTGTTTTCCACTGATGATGAGACTGTCGGCCGATTGGGCAAGAGTGGGATAGGTGATCGAGAGAATGAAAGCGAGTGAGAGCAGCAAGCGTTGCATAAGTGGCCTCTTCTAGTGAAGGTGAAAGTTAATAGTTCAAGGAGACACTGGTGCCCAAATAAATGGACCGGCGAAAGAGCGTGGTGCGTGGCTGGCGCAGGGTATAGTCGATGCTGTAATCATAGTCTAGCACATTGGCGCGATTGAGCAGGTTGTTGACCGCCAAGTAGAAGACCGCTTGGTGCCCAGAGCCAAAGAAATGCACATAGCTCAACTGCCCATCTATTTGCTGAAAGGACGGCAGCCGTTCCGAGCCGACGGGTCCTTCTACGGGCAGATAGTAGCTTTTTTCTACTACGGGAACGGCACCGACGATTGGCGTGATGGGTCGGCCGGTGGCGTATTTCAGGGTCAGGCCGCCACTGAGCGTGCGGACGATCTGCATTTTTGTGACCAAAGTCAGGTTGTGCGTGATATCAAACGGCGAAGGGGCTTCTTCGCGGAGCATCTCAAATCCTAGATGGCGCACCTGCAATCGGCGCGACCGCAGCAGACTATAGGCCATCCACCCACTCAAGCGCGTATTGAGAAAAGCGCCGTACTTGCAAAAGAAGTCAACTCCAGAGGCTTGGCCGTTACCTTCATTTGTAAGGTTCAGGTCAGGGTCATCCAGCACCAGATTGCGGTAGGGTTTGTAGTAAGCCTCCAGCCGTACTAGGAGTTCCCCGCGTTCGTGGTGCAGGCCGCCTATCCAGTGTTGGGCGCGTTGGGGACCCAGATTGGGGTTGCCGCTGGTGGGATTGTATTCAAATGGGTCGGGGAATTGGTGATAGATGCCCCAAGCAAGCCGGGCATTTGTATTCTCGGAAAACTGGTATCGCGCAGACAAGCGCGGATCTATGACAAAATCGTCGCTCAAGCTGTGGTGGTCGGCGCGCATACCGACATTGGCGACTATGCGGCGCACGGGTTTGAAATCGGCCTCAAAGTAGGCACCAGTGTGCCGGGCACCATAGGAGGTGTCGAGTTCAAACACCTCTGCCTTGGGGTCGAGAATGTCGCCCTGAGGAATGCGGCCTACGAATCGGTTGTCAGCGTGTTCCACTTCAGCACCGAGGCGCAAGATCCCAAAAGCACCGAGGACGCGTTCCCAGTCTGTGCGAATTTTGCCGGTCCAGTCGCGGGGAGCCAAGTCTAGGTTGCCCAATTGCCGTCGGGTCTTGTACTGGTTGAGCGAGGCGCTAGTCTGTATGGACCAATCAGCCCATACATCCGTCCACTGGAGATTGTGCAAGGCTCTATCCGTGCTGTTGCGATAGAGGCCGTCAAACGAAGGCTCTGCAACCTGTACGCCGATCTCATCACCTGAGTTAAAACTGAAGAACTTGAGGCGTCCGGTAGGCGAGTACTGGTAGATCAAGTTGAGATTACCGTCGTGCCCTCGTGGAGTGGTAACGAATTTGTCGCGGTGACCGTTGATGCGGAACAGGAGATCGGTAAAGCTGCGATTCCCCGTAAAGCGCAGGCCGAGCTTGTCGTCAATAAGGGGCAAGTCGAGACCCACAGCACCAGCAGCAAGGCCCAAGCCAAACATATAGCTCCGTTGTACAGGCATGTCTAGGCTCTCCATCGCGAGCACCGCAGAAAGCGCATTGCCGTAGCGGGCGGAGAATCCACCCGTAGAAAAGGCCGTACCCTTCACCATAAAGGGAGGAATCGTGCCGAATACTCCACCCGTGGGCGATTCGTATTTGTAGGGATGCACCACCGTAGCTTGATCGAGCAAGATGACGGTCTCACTCACATCGCCCCCCCGTACAAAAAGACCGGCACCATTATCTACGGTGGCAACGCCGGGAAAGGTTTTGAACGCGCGAAAAATATCGGCGGAAGCCCCAGGCGTTGTAACCACATCTAAAGGGGCCAAGGTAACGGTCTCATCTTCCCCGGTGGTATAGGTACTAACAGTGACGACGGTTTCACCAAGTTCAATGAGAATGCGCCGCAGCACTAAGCGCACCGTGGTGGTATCGCCCGCAGTCAAGTGCAGAGTCTGCCGGGAGGGTTCAAAACCAATGAAGGAGGCACTCAGGTCGCGTGGTCCAAGGTGCCGAGTGGAAAAGGCAAAGCGGCCGTCGCGGTCTGTTACTGCGCCGTCGGTGGTGTCGATGATTTGTACGTTGACAAAGGCCATCGGTTGTTCGGTTTCATCGATGACCTGTCCTTGGACGAAAGCTTGGCTCTGCGCCAAGGTCGGCAAAGAGAAACAGATGCTAAAAAATGAAACCAGCCATAGCGAACGCATAATAGTCTCCAGCGATAGGATGCTTTTGTGCTCTATGATAGCCGGAGATCCATCGCTGTGCTATTCTATTTCGACCAACGGCGATACGGCTCGGCTAATAGCGGGAGAGAGGGACGAATTGCAGGAGAACATTCTTATCCATTACGATTAATTATCCAATCCCGGTAGCAATTGGGATTTCACCCAGCCATTGTTGGGATTCACTTCAAGGGCTTTGACAAAGGCTTCCCTTGCGCCTTCAATATCTCCGTCCTCTTGACGCATGATGCCCAAGTGGGCGCAGGCTTCGTCGTAGCCCCAAGAGGGTTGAAAGGGATCGCGGATTTCCTCTTTAGCGAACAACTCAAGGGCCTGCTCCATCTTAGAGATGGCTCGCTTCTTGTCGCCGCCGAACATAGCAGGAGTATAATAGTCGCTCATTCCATCTATTAAGACGACGCGAGGATTGTTGCCATCGAGTCGCTTTGATTTTTCAAGAACCCTTTTGGTCTCAGGGCCCAGAGCCATACCCAAGTGAGGCTTCAGTCCGAGCTTTTGACCATAGGCACTGGCTAAGAGGGCATGGGCATCGCTGAAGTTGTCTTCCAACTCGATAGCCCCTTTGAGATGCTCTATGGTTCGGTTGATGCACTCGGCCTGTTCGCCGGGAGTGGCCGCAAAGAGCGTAGCGAGACGGTATTCGCACAAAGCCAGATAATACAGTGCAAATTCCTCGTGATGGCCGTCTTGGCGAGCGCGATCGAACAGTTTCTGTGCCTCACATAATTGGTCAGGGTTGGAGGAATCAATTGCCTGCTGAAGAAGCTCTTTGCCCTTGATAAAAGGGACTTCAGATTCGATGCTCTGATCGTTTTTTACATCTTTTTGACCATAGCGCATATATCGGCTTCCCGTGGCGAATAGGTACACATCTTCAAGATCCGCGGTTTTTACAGAAAATTGATGTATGCTCAAGCTGTTAAGACGGTCTATAACCGCCTTCTTAAACACCTCATCCTTGCCATATATGCACACGCCTTGAGAACTGCCGTCGACGTGGGTTACTCCAGGACAGTCTGCCAAGGTTTCGGGATCGACTTCGGTTTCCACCTCCACTTTGAGGTTTAGCTGAAATTGTTCAAGCAGTTGCGGTACCGAACCAGAAGCAATAATTTCGCCCTGGTTTATCACGCAGACCACATCGCTGTACTGCTCGGCTTCTTGCATGTTGTGGGTGGTCATGACAATGGTAAGGCCCTGCCTGCGATAGTGATTCAGGACGTCCCAGAGTTGCCGACGCAAATGCGGATCCAAGTTACTCGACGGCTCATCGAGGATCAGCAGCGCAGGTTTGCCCACTAAGGCAATGGCAATGAGCAACCTGCGCTTTTCTCCTCCTGACAGATCTTTGTAGGCTGTCTTCTGCTGGCGTTGCAAATCAAAAATGTCTATTAATTCATCGGGATCAACAGGGTCCTGATACATCTTCGCATAAAGATATAGAGCCTCTTTAACCCGAATATCGTGGTAGAGAGAATCCTCCTGAAATTGGATGCCGATTCTACTGCGTATGTCCTTGCGTCGTCGTAGGTCAGGGATACTTTCACCAAACAAGTGAATGTCTCCAGAGTCGGGCTTCTTTAATCCTACAATGCAATCTATGATAGACGTTTTACCCGCTCCATTGGGTCCTACTAGACAAAAGACCTGTTGTGGATATACGGCAAAACCAACGTCTTGAACGGCGACGAGCTTGCCATAGGTTTTGTGCAAGGCATTTATCTGTAGGATAGGTGTTTGCCTGTCTGGGGATGAGATACTCGAAGTTGAGGTCATGATTTCCATTCGATGCGAATTTTAAAAACCATAAGGTTAAAGGTTTGATGGCACAGTATGCACGGCAAAAGGCTATCGGAGACGATATACATAAGGCTCAAAATTATACCGAACAGAGCTTTAGAGATCACATTTGCTAAGCCATAAGCTAGATGATTCATTCCAAACGCAAAGGACGAAATAATGACTGCGTATTGTACAGGCATATTTAAGACATCGTTTGCATAAGAAACCAAATAACCTCTCCATAGGACCTCCTCTAGAAAAGCTTCGCCAAGGATGCAAACCAATAACAGACTTATAGGTAATTTTTGCCCCTGTCTGACAATAAGTTTAGTTTCTCCAAACATCCACTGTCTTGCTAGCGGCTTGTTTCCCATCCGTAGTTTCAACCATGCCCGTGCTACAATGATCTCTGCATAATAAAAGGCCACGCCTATACCTATACTAAAAAAAATCGTAATCCCGAGCGAGAAGGACATTGAGAGACCGAACCACATGGGCCATTCAAAGGCTGATGTCAGAATGCGAATAGCTGGAGTACACAAGCTCAGAATTAGAATAAGAACGCCCATAAGAGATACCAACGGCATGATAAAGTCGTAGCGATCCAAAGCTGCATCCATCGTTTTTTCGGATAATATCCAGCTACCTATCAAGTATAAACCTTCATGCACTAAATAAAAGAGACCTGGATAAGCCAACACGAAAACAAAACAAAACATAGGTCAGAATTGAAGTTAGGGAAAAGGAACAGGCCCTGGTTTGAGATCCTCGAATGTGAGTGGTTTATCTCTCAACCCCATTTTCATGGGTAGTTCGTAAATTCGCGGATTGCCCAAGTAGGGATATGCACTGATATGGGGCTGTACTAATTCAGGAATGAATACTTTGACGACCTTCACCTGAGACATCTGTCCGTAGGTACAGTCTATGACAATAGGATCTATATTATATTGTTGAAGTATCTCTTTGAGATATTCCAACTGTTCTTCTGAACGCTTGAATTTTACCTTTGGTAATTCCAATAGATCTACTGTATCATCACCGCGAAAAAAGTCTTTCAGTCGTCCAACATGTTCAGCATGTCCGTAGTATCCAATAGTTTCCAAAAATGTACGCATTTCAGCTAGTGGTTTGTTTGGTGGAGCGTCGAATACTGCTTGTACACCTCTCGTAAACTGTCGTTGAGGTGCCAACATCGCACACTTCAATTGTAGTTCAGACTGTCCATATTCCATCAGGGCTTGTATAAAAGCCTCCTCTCCATCCAGTGACGCTGCTGATCCAGCCTGATAGGCAAATTTTTTATAGTAGGGCACTAACTGAGTAACCGAGATGCAGGGTACCTTAGGGAAACCAACGTCGTGTAACCAGAAATTCACATCACCAGATAGAGATCCGATATGTTCCAAAACTCTATTAGCCTTCTTGGAGGAGAGCTGCTTGTCAACTTCTACTCGGCGTAGCGGAATATTTGAATACCAAGACAGCATCAAGGCATCGCGCTCGACAAGCTCTGTTACTCCGGCAATAATGGCCAAGGCTTCGTCTATATGAGAGGCCATACCAGAAGAAGATGAATAGCCGATGGAGGATTCCCTGATAGACGGAATATAGAAGAAAAGCACAAGCTGTAGAGGAATCCATATATCTTCTTGACTGATGAGTCGACGTCCCTTGACCCAGTTAAACTCAGACTCACGAGTAAAGGGTTGAAAAAAGAAGTCGGGAGAGGCGTATTGCTCATCTGCAAACAGGGGAACTGCTTCCGGCGCAATAGCATTTTGACCGACTTTTTGCAGAGAACTATACGATCCAGCACATATCTCCAAGTTTTCTTTTAAGAAAGTGAATGCGCCAGACATCCTTTCAACGCTCTCTCCTAAGTCAGACAAAAAAGAAGACGGGAGTTCAAAGCCTTTGCCCCCCGCAGTCACAGAAGAGTTCAATGCCAAATTCAGGGAAGGGAGGCCGACGAGTTGACGAATGACTTGGTCGATGTCCCAATGGTTGCTATTAACAACGACGGTTTGAGAAACCCCAGCTCCACCGTTGTAAATGGTCGAATATCGGATCGGACCGTTGGGAGAATACCACGACAGCATTTCTCTGATTGCCTCCCCTTCTTTCTCGTTCATCACATTGGGCAAAATCTCTTGATGAGGATTAATGTACGTGGAGCTTAATTGTAGAGAAGTCATGATGGATATTCACGCCTCCCACTTGAATATTCGAACAGAAATTAAATACGACAGAGTGGCTATGGCTGTAAGAAACAGTAATGAATTTACATGCTGAGATATTGGATCCCCTAGCCAGACACCGGAAAAGGTCGCGACGACATGAGTTAAAGGAGAGGCCCAACTTAAGGTCTGTAGCCAACTTGGGAACATTGGCGTAGGAAAGGCAGCTCCCGATATAAAAAACATGACGAGAAACAAAAACTGTCCTAAGGCATGAATGCTTCTTGAAGATTTGAAAAGCCCACTTACCAAGAATCCTAAGGTAAAAAAGCAGGCAATACAGACTATTCCCACAAACAGGACAATTGCCCAGTGTCCGTGGAAATGGATGTCGAAAACGCATTCTGCGGCCAAGAGCAAAATCAAAGAAGAGAAAATAAATATGACAGCCTGCATTACAGTGTGTACGCATAGATAGAACCCAAGCGAGAGCGGGCTGACTACATATCGCTTGAGAATACCAAGCAGACGGTATTCAGCTAAGAAGTTCGTGAGATTAGTCAAGCCGGCTTGACCGATATATGCAGCCATGAGCGCCGGGGCGTAAAAATCAATATAGCGCAGATCGGGACGGTCCCACATCGGAGCTTCTCCAAAGAGAGAACCGAACATAAAAAAGACCAAAACGGGGAATACAAATGTAAAAAAGGCAGCAGTAGGTTGACGCAAAAATAACTTGCACTCGATGATCCAGAGGGCGACGAAACTACGCAGCCAAATAGTTCTATTTAAAAGGGCCATTTTATGCAATCCTCAACTGATTCTATCAGTGAATTTTTGCAGCAGTGATTCTTTATCTATTTTATTTCCAAAGGCAATTACTAGAGTTGTAAATTCCTTACATCCATCTAATCTTAAAAAGGAGTCTGTAATTTCATCGTCAAAGCCAAATATCATACATGATCCTAACTCAAGTGCCGTGGCGACAAGATGTAAATTCTGGCTTGCGATACCAGTTTCAAGATGGGCCAATCGATATGATTTATAAGCACCATATTTCCATATGAGCCGCGATATGTCAGGTGCGATGAAGATGACTATACTTGCTTCAGCTAACCATTCGTGAGAAGGACAACAGTTAGCTGCACGCCATCGAAAATCCCCTCTCTCAATCAGTTCTAGGCAGTTTTGTGTGGAAATGTAATGGTACAATCCTTGAGGAATATCTTCGACTTCGTTGACAACAAGATAAAATTCTGTGCATTGCAGTCCGCCAGCAGTTGGAAAATTGCGTAGTGTAACATCGCGACGATTATACGCCGATATGGTAGCCCGTACACCACAAGATTGCCCCAATAATGCACTCAGTTTTCCGAGCGCTAGAGCTGATCTCTTAAAGTCTCGAACCGAAGCACGGCTGTTGATTACTTCCGAGATAGATTCAGTGATAGGTAAAAACTCCCTCTCCAGTTGGATCCTTTTTGAACCGACGAATTCTTTGTGTAGATCCGGCGCGATTTTTTCATTTATTTTTTGTAAGGACAGCCACTCATCTTCCATGAGATAGTCTTTTAGCCCATTTACGACGATAGCTAATTCGTCCATAGGTCCTGATCTACCTCGTTTGGCGCGCTTCAAGAATTCGCACAAAACTTGCTGCTCCTGAGACTCCAAATTTTTCAGTTCTTGCAACAGCACCGGTTCTAGAGTAGTCGTCAGCTCTGAACCAAGCGCAGGATCCGATATTTCCACCACAGTGGATTTTCCCTCTCTGATGGCCATTGTCTATTCATCCGTGTTGGTGGGTGAGAAGGTAAGGAGGGCGTAAACAGACCGTTCTACACCGTCGGCTTGTACGAATTCGTCTGCTCTCGTGTCGAGGAAGTCTTGATGGACGGTGACTGGATGTCCATAGGATTTGTACCAATTTTGAAAGTATCCGAGCAGCCGCCCGATATCAAGCAAGGTATGGCGGTAGCCACGGGGACCGTAGAGAAGCATGTATCGCCAAGGACAAGCGACGACGATCAACATAGTCGAATACTCCTCAAAGCGTACAGGCTGGGATTTCCAAAACAGGTGGGACAAAAGGGTCACTTCATTTTTTACTTCGCGCTCAATCCAGAGGTAGTCCGACTCCGGGACTACGCGGATGAGCATTCTATCGTGCAGCACAAGCAGATCGGTGGCATAGAGCAAGTTGGCTAGGGAACCCGGTTTGGAAAAGCGATTCAGTGGACCTTGAAACCACCCGGGTAGTTGGTCATAAGGAATTCTCAGCTCAGACCCGTTGTCAACTAAGGTTTCTTCATCAACGCGATAGGCAGTCTCAAAGAACCATCGGCGCACCTGTTCAAGCATTGAGGTATCAGAAGGAACCTGAAGAGTCGAGTGGGGGATCAGCTTCGAGTTTTCATGGTACAATTCGGCCACATGCGGCTTTGGTTTGACCTGTCGGTAAAGATAATCCGAAGCAGCCGAGTGGCTTAGATCAATGCTGTGAGGAGAAGGTATAATCGGTGCTTCCAGAAACATCTGGATGTGCTCCCAGAGAGGATCTGGAGCGATATGAGGAGATTCGACGGTCATTTTGTACTCCGTTCGGTGGTGTTACATCAGATTGACGAAACGCCCTTTGACTTGGACAGCAAGAGGTTTAGAGAAACATGTGTCTGTACCCGTTGCGCATATCAACAGATGCAGGGGATCTGGGTAGTTTTAATATTTCTTCGTAATCGACATAGGGTTTTTCAAAGTTGATGCGGAAGCATCGGCCTATCAGGGAAGATTTTCCAGACAAAAGGAAAGACGAGGTAGTGCCTACTACAAAACCGGCGGCTATGCTAGCGTAGGGCGGAAACGCAAATTGATGACTGTAAAGGCCATTCCTGCTCATTTCTTCTTTATAGGTATAATACTCGCTACGCTGAATGGACAAAGTAGCTTCCGATTGGATTTCAAACTCATTGTAGCAGCACGTTTCTCCAGGCACATAAATAGGGCCGATGCAGGCTTCACTACCGTCCATAAATGCGGACATCCACGGCTTTTCGGTGGAAAGTGCTGCTATATCTACAGTATGAAAGAGATGGGAAGAGAAGACCTCGGAGGTGGCGACGACAAAGCTTGAAGCACTAAGTAGGTTTTCTAAGGCGTCTTGATTATGATAGGGTTCTTTGATCACCTTGAGATGATCATAACCGAGATCTAACAGATGCGATTCCAAGGACTCGACATAAGGTCGCCCCTTCTCTATATAGGTCGGGGGCAGGTTAAATTGAGCCTGATCAACAGCAACCTTTTCGATGCATCGGTCGTCCAGAATGTGTATCTGACCGATCCCAATTTTTGCGAGTTCTTCCGCCACGCGGCTGCCAAGATAACCGGCCCCTACGATGCCAATGCAGATATTGCCGAGGTCTTGGTTGTTACCTACGACAGCATTCAAATAGCTTGCGATAGGACTTTCGTTAGCTTGAGAGAGAAACCCTTGGGATGCCAGAGTCGAGAGAAGCTCTTCCGCATCTTTAAGCTCTCCTTCCCCAATCACTTCTTGCTCTTGGAGGTCTTGCAGAGAAGCTGGTGACGTCAAACGACGGAGCACCCGTCCCAGAAGGTGAGTTCTACCCTCATCTCTGATCGTTTGGTTGAATTTGGATCTCATCCCGTGTAGTACTAAAATTTCATCTTCGCCGCAAAAAATGAACTTGAGAGAGGGATTCAGTACGAAGCGACATTTCTTGCTAATGAGTTCTGTTTGGGCTTTCATGGATATTTTCTCTTTTAGCTATGTGGCCCTGCCGAAAACTGTTGATCGCGGACTATAGATGCAACGTACACGACAGAAATCATGTCATTTACCTTGAGGGAGTTAAGTTCCTGCCCGCACCAATATAGCAACCCTAAATGACTTGAACGATTCGAGCTGCGGATCGTCTTGTTTCTACTGTTCTGCGTCTATCTGCGTCCATCTGCGGATCATCTCGTGAATGATTTAGGATTGCTATAAATATAGACTGCTACGGGCAGGATAATACCGAATAACCGAATCCTTTGGGATCAAAATGGCCTCAGCCGCAATAACAAACAGGCCACTACAATGCTGTGAAATGCTACTTGAGCAGCGTGAGAGTACTTTGCGGCCCTATTCGGCGGTCATAAGTACGATAAAGCAACAGCAGCAACAGCCACCACCGCTGCTACTGCCACCGTTAGTACTAGTATTAGTGCCGGGACTCTTCCTCGCCGGCGACATATAGCCATCAAAAGGCTTCGATACGATTCTGAGTTTCATCTTGCTTTCCTCCTTGGCTCGATCAGCCATCGGTTTTATAGCCGGTTGAATGCGACACAGCAGAAACGGAAACAACAGCCGGCCGTCCTGTTTGCTTCCATGTGGATACTGCTGATGGTTTAAGGCACGGCTGAGGCCTCAACAGGAACAAAAGCGAAAAACATGCCAAGAAGCGCGCCAGATAATTGAGTCGTTATTATTGTTCGTTAAGTTGTTGTAATTAAGTTAGTTATATAATAAAAATTATTTTTGACAATGGTCTCCTCTCCAACTGGGCGATACACCCGAGCGTATCGCTTCAGCAACACCATTGTCGTCCAAGAGATACGGGAAAAGCGGTAGTGGTTGCGTTTGAAGCAATCACCATAAAAGTTGTCTAAACAGCCGCGAGGACTTCTTTGATTAGAAATAAGAATATGAGGATATACCGGATGATGACGAGGGGCGTTGTTGCATGAATCATATTTGGGGTATGCTTGTCGAATGTTGTTTTTTGGTTAGCTGCTTTTTTCTACTCGATACGACTGGGGTTTGCCCAGATGGATCATTCGATTG
>MKWU01001361.1_pt1 | contig 42676 bp, 36 predicted proteins | sample 809101 | NCBI WGS metagenome assembly MKWU01 (sample SAMN05860141, study PRJNA318959) | sponge metagenome | host: Aplysina aerophoba | place: Slovenia: Piran, Adriatic Sea, Gulf of Piran | collected 2013-05-07 | reverse complement strand
TGACAGATACAGTCCGCTCGTAGCGTTGGTCGGTTCCGGTTCGGCTCATCAAGCCCGGAACGCAAGCGAAACAGAGATACAGGACACTAGGAGGGTACTGAGCAATCCACCAGCGGCCTGCCAACCGCCCGCATAATGCCTGGGCCAGCGGGCGGCAGGCCCGAGCAATCGTCATTGTTCAGCACCCTTCTAGGGCGACTTCACGCTCCCCAACGCAGGACCATTACAAGGGTGGTGAAGGCGAGCAGCACTGTGTCAACCCATCCCACAAGGTTGGAACGGCGGACCACCGCTTGGGCAACGTCCCGGTCGCCCGCATCGTAGGCGGAGGCAATCCGTTTCCCGTTGGGCCCTAGAACGCTCATTGCGAGCACGGCGCCGAGCACGACAACGATGATCCCCACAACAACGAAGGGCGCGGTCATCTCATAGGCACCGTCCGATAGACCGACCAGACCGAAACCGGTCACGAATACCGCGATGGCAGCGGGCGTGTGTATCACCCGGCCCATCGAGACGGTAGCCCGGTGCCAACTCGCTGCAGTGGCATCCCCGGCCCTCGACATGTGTGGCTGAGCGAAGGCCCGAACCAGATTGGCGCCGAACCAGGCCGCCACGCCCAATATGTGAACGAACAGCAGAACTTCGAACATCGGAATCCCTCCACTTGCCACCCGCAGGTTAGTGGGTTAGCCCGAGAAGACGTACGCGGGCAAACCCGGCCAGACCGATTCTTGTTGCTCGGATCCCGAGCTAGCCGCGATCCTTCGTGCGGGGTTTCCACTGCGCGGGCCAGGTGTGGCGTATCAGCCTCTGACCAGGGCTCCCAGAGTTGCGAACCAACCGGTTAACCCCCTGCCGGCCCGGCGTTCGGTGACCGACTCCCCGGGTCAACGGCTGGCGGGGCAAGCTCTGTCCTCGTTTAACCTTGATTCTTCATGTTTCCCGACATACCCGCGGCAACATGCCACATCAACCACATGATCGAGACTGGGCCTTGCTTCACCCGACGGATGCAGGTCCCGCCGGGCCGAGACAGGACTGTCGAAACACCCGTAGTGCCTGGTCAGAAGCTCATATCCCACACGCCCGTTCGCGAAGATCAAACCCCCGCATGAAAAATCGGGGTTAACCGCCCGCCTTGTCCGGCTCAAGACGGCGGATTCCGCCGGAGACGACCAGGTGCGAAGTCCTCAGCCCGGACACCGGCTCGGATCTGGTCCGGCGGCATCTCACCTGCGGTTATGAGGGAAGAAGCCAGGCGACCAGCAGCCGGCGCGGTCTGGATGCCGGTTCCACCCTGCCCGGCGAGCCAGAAGAACCCTTCTGCGACGCAGTCGAAGCCTATGACCATCGACCGGTCGGACACGAACGAGCGAAGACCGGTCCATGCCGACCGGACAGTCCGAATCCCTAGCGTCGTAGCCCGGTTGATACGATCGATGGCCAGAGCGATGTCGAGTTCCTCCGGGCGCGCATCGCAGGGCATTGAAGGCTCTTCTTCGGCCGGTGAGCAGAGAATCTGCTCACCGTCGGGTTTGAAGTACCAGTCCTGATCTATGTCGACAACGGCCGGCCATCCCGACCACTCTCGCCTGCCTGGAACCATGAAGGCCGTGCGGCGCATCGGCGCGAGGCCGACCGGTTCGACACCTGCCACAGCGGCGACCACGTCGCACCATGCTCCGGCTGCATTCACGACGACCGGGGCGGAGATCAGGTGCCCACCAGCCTTGACAAGCCAGCGACCCTTCGTCCTTGAGAGGGCTTCTACCGGCGCACCGGTCCGGATCGTCGCTCCACCATCCCTCATTCCCCGGACGAAGGCCTGATGCAGGGCGGCTACGTCCATATCCACGGCATGGCGGTCCAGCAATCCGGCCCTAAACCGCTCCGCTCTGATCACCGGCACCAACTCGGCGACATCGGTCGGGTCGATCATCTCGAGGTCCACCCCGTCGGCCGCCTGCGCATTCAACCGGTCCATCTGGCCGGAGCGGGCAACCAGTACGATTCCTCGCGGACTCAGCAGTGGCACGTCGATCAGAGCTCGGGGAGGATCTTCGAGGAACGGCAGACTGGCCGCCGTCAATGATTGGATCGCCTTGGTCCCGTAACTCCGGTACAGGATGGCGGCTGATCGACCGGTCGTGTGGTAGGCAAGCCGCTCTTCACCCTCCACCAGGATCACCCGGCATCCGGCCTCCGCCAGAAAGTACCCGACCGAGACCCCGGCAATGCCTCCGCCGATGACCAGAATGTCCGTCGCGTTTGCCACCGGCAGAGCTTACGGTTCTGAGATCGGGTGCCGCAGCCGATTCTCGAAGCGCAGTTCGCGTTGACCGGATGTTGACACCCCGTCTCCCGCCGCCGGACGCCGTCCAGCCGCTTTATCATCGAACACCTCTCGGGGGGTAATGAGCAACCCCCCGGTTGACCCCATCTTTCATGTCAGGATCTTTACTGGGCAACCCGGGTGTGGTGTATGAGTTTCTAACCATGGATTACAGCCGTTCTACATAGTCCCGCCTCTGGCCGGCGCCATGATGTGGTTGATGTGGCATCCTGCGGTGGATGTCTGTGAAAGCCTGGAGCATCAGGGGTCACCCCGCCGCTGCTTGGCCGTCCGCACCCGAGCCGGCGGACGGCGGGAAGGACCATCTATCCCCTCGGAGAACTCAACCCGGCAGGCTCTCCGCCCGAGGTGCAAGCCTCCGGCCACAGGGCTATCCTCTGGTCTGGGTCCCGGAGCTAGAACACCGGTAAGAAACCGCCCCGACCCTCCGAGGCCTTCCTGCCCCTGTGCACGATGAGCGAAGGAGGTTCACCACCGAACAGGTTTCACCGCCCACCCGAGGTCTGCGGCGCCGCGGGAGCCGCAGTCCTCTTCTCCCGGCGGTTGTCCGGGCCCCTTCCTAGTCCGGGGGTCGCCAACGACATGATATAGTCAGAGACCGTCACGGGGTGGCGTGGTTAGACGCCCGCAATAGGAAAGGAAGAACATTGGCAATCAGCACTGACCGAGACGACGGAGTCCTAACAATAAAGGCCCAAGGTCGCATTGACGGCTCCAACGCAGCCGATTTTCTCAAGTCCGTAGAAGGTGTGATTGACCAGAATGATTCTGGTGTCATCCTTGACTTCAGCGAGCTCAACTACATAAGCAGTGCCGGCCTCAGAATCATCTTGTTGATCGCCAAAGATCTCCGGCAGCGCAGCGTCAAGTTCGCCCTCTGCTCGTTGTCGAGTTCGGTCGCCGAGATATTCATGATCAGCGGCTTCGACCAAATCATAGACCTCCACGAAGACACAGCAGCGGCCGTCGCAGCTCTCAAGTAGACCGAGGCGTTCACTATGCCCCAGTGAAGGTAACGACAAGTTATTGCACACCTGCTCCACCTCGGGAGCGACAAGTGAAGGTAGCGTGTGGAGACATACAAAATCCTAGTAGTTGACGACGAGCCGGACCTCGAGCCTCTCATTCTCCAACGTATGCGACGTAACATTCGCTCTGGACGATACCGATTCGTCTTCGCCAGAAACGGAATCGAGGCACTCCAGCGACTCGGTGAGCAGGAAGACATCGACATGGTGCTCTCCGATATCAACATGCCGCAAATGGATGGCCTGACGCTGCTTGAACAAATACCCAAGGTAGATCCCAACATCCGGTCCGTAATTATCTCTGCTTATGGGGATATGAAGAATATTCGTACCGCTATGAACCGGGGTGCCTTTGATTTCGTAACAAAGCCATTAGATTTCAAAGATCTTCGGCACACGATCGAGCGTACTCTAAAACATCTTATTGAATGGCGCTCGGCTCTCGCTTCTCGTGATCAACTGGTCATGCTGCAAAACGAGCTTGACGTAGCCAGTAAGATACAGCAATCGATCCTACCTACGCGGTTCCCGACGACTAACAACTACGATGTGTTCGGTGCTATGGAACCGGCGCGAAACGTAGGAGGCGATTTCTACGACATCTTCATGCTCGAAAGCGGACACATCGGACTAGCTATTGCCGACGTATCGGATAAGGGTGTTCCTGCTTCACTTTTCATGATGTCAAGCCGGACCTTACTCAAGGGTACAGCTATAGGTATCCCAGAACCAGGACACGTTTTAGGGGATGTAAACGATCTTCTCTATGAAGACAACGATGCTGCCATGTTCGTTACCGTTATCTATGCGGCTTACTCACCTGACTCTGGTCGTATAACGTACGCTAATGGCGGTCACAATCCTCCACTTATTGTACACACGGATGGAACTTCTACCTTACTCAAACCGATAGGTGGACTAGCCCTCGGCGTTGCACCCGGGATGATGTTTCCCCAGGATACTATTCAGCTTGCCCCCAATGAGACCCTAGTTCTCTATACAGACGGAGTAACCGAGGCGATGGACGCCGACGACGAAGAATTCGGGGTTGAACGGCTCCAGGCCATTTTTGCTGGCGCTCCGCCTTCAGGGGCACGTGAAGCCACCGAAGCCATTTTTCATGCTGTACACGCGTTCGCTGGTGACACTCCACAGTCGGATGACATAACGTGTCTCTCGGTGTTTAGGAGACCGGGAAGCTAAATGAAGTCACTCTATACTCTGAACATAACTCCGAATGAGCAAGAGACCGACGCCGAGGTCGTCAGCCGGATATCTGAAAGTTTGGAGGACATCGGTCAAGATCAGGAGTGGCCTCCGAAACTCGTATATCTCGTCAACCTGAGTGTAGAGGAGTTCGGCCTCAACGCACTTACCCATGGACGGAAGCACGGCCTTGATGAATTCGAGATCACAATCAGTTCCGACTCCGAGCTAATCACGATTGAACTTTCGGACAATGGCGCGGCCTTCGATCCGATGAATGATGCACCTGAGCCCGACTTTGAGACGCCTCTTGAGTCTAGGCCAATAGGTGGTCTGGGCATCTACTTGATCAAGAAGATGGTTGATGCTATGGAGTATCGGCGCGACTACGATCGGAACTACCTGAGGCTGACTGTTAGGAGGACCTGATACCGTCACGCCGTCGTCTCTTTGTGAACAGAGCATTCGTAGTTCTGGTCATCATTTACAGTCTGACCGGCTTGGCCTGCGGTTCCTCGCCCACCGACGGTGGTGACAGCTCGACCGCAGCAGATCCCGAACCATCTTCAGATCAGGTACCAGTTGGCCCGTCTGACGACTCTCCGGCCCCACCATCCGTCCCCGGCGTGTCCGCCGATGAGGTTCTCTTCGGGCAATCTGCGGCGTTCTCCGGGCCTGCCCGAGCGCTAGGTCTGGATATGCGTCTTGGTATCGAGATGGCCTTCCGGGAGGTCAACGATCAGGGCGGTGTCCACGGGCGACAACTCAGGCTCGAGTCGCTCGACGATACATACGAACCCGAACTCGCAATTGCCAATACCATCCGGTTGATCGAAGACAAGCAGGTGTTCGCACTGATCGGTGAGGTCGGTACACCTACCTCACGGTCTGCTACACCCGTTGCGGCAGCAGCCGACGTCCCTTTCATTGCTCCCTTCACGGGCGCAGCCTTCCTCCGCGACGACGACTGGCAGAACATCGTCAATCTACGCGCCTCATACGCTCAAGAAACCGAGGAGATGGTCGAAAGGATGACAGCCGATCTCGGTATTGATCGGATCGCAATAATGTACCAGGACGACTCCTTCGGTCGGACGGGATACCAGGGTGCGCTGGCCGCGTTACACAGGCGTGATATGGAACCCGTATCAGTCGGACTGTATCCCCGGAACACGGTCGCGGTGAAGACGGGGTTACTCGACCTAAAAGCCGGACGTCCAGAAGGTGTCATCATCATTGGAGCCTACGAACCGGTCGCCACACTGATCGCATGGGCTCGGCACACAGGGTTTGATCCCGTCTTCATCACGATATCGTTTGTCGGAAGCAATGCCTTGGCTGTGGAACTCGGACCGTATGGGGAAGGAGTCTACGTTACACAGGTCGTGCCCTTTCCGACTGATGACTCGATACCTATCGTCGCTGCCTACTTGGACACGTTGGAAACATATTACACTGGGACTGAGCCCGGTTTCGTATCCTTGGAGGGTTACATGGCGGGTAAGCTGGCGATTGCGGGGCTTGATAGTTGTGGCCCAGAACTGACCCGTGTGTGTTTCCTCAGCGCGTTATTGGATTCGCAGGCTATGGATCTCGATGGTTTCCCGCTGTATTTCGGCGAAACAGACAATCAGGGCTCTGACCAAGTGTTTCTGACAGTCATCGGACCGAACGGTCGGTATCGTCCTACCGACACCCTGCTCAAGAGATAATCATGATCAGACAGATCAAACGACTCCTCGCCCTGCGTTATCGGATCTCCACCCAGATGTATCTTGCCATCGGCGGCGCTGTGGCCCTCACCATCGCGGCAAGCTTTGTAGGCTGGATTTCCTTCAACCAAGTAGGCACGGCGCAGAGCCGGGTCGCGGAAGAGAGCGTTCCCGAACTGGGAGCTGCCTTCCGGATAGCCGAATACAGTGGCACCCTGGCAGCCGCTGCCCCTCGCCTGACCGCATCCACTACTCCTGGCGAGTTGGAAGAAGTCTCCGCCGAGATCGCGGCTGCCCAGCAGGGGTTTGAGGAACAGATACTGCTACTTCAGCAATACACAGGTGATACGCAGTTCGAACAGGTACGGGTCAATGCCCAGACAGTGCTCTTCAGTCTGTTGTTCAATATCAACGCGATTGAAGGTACAATGCCAGAACTGTTCGACCTCACGGCTCGGACAGAAGCCCTTCGGCTCGAGCTTATTGAGCTACGCAGCAGGCTAGACGACATAATTGTACCGGAAATCGACGATCAGCTATTCTATCAATTGACAGGATACCAAACACTCGGCGAACCAGCAGCCGCCAGAGTTCTCCACTTATCAGAGGCAGAGTTCGACAGGTACAGGCATCTTGCCGGATTGCGAGCCGACACCACTCTTGCAACGCAACTATTGTCCAGTGCGTTTAGTGTATCCAATGCTGCTTTGATCGAGCCACTACAGGAGAGTTTTGAATCAGCCGCGAGCCGCCTCAATATCAGCAGGTCGGCACTTGGTGACTCCTCAATATCAGCAGATGTTCAACCGATCCTTAACCGTCTCTTTGACATGGGTAATCAGGAAGGAGACGGATTCGCGCTCCTGCTGCGGAAGCGCCAACTGGAAGACCGGCAACAGCAGCTTCTGGTAGACAACCGCGAATTAGCCGTTGAACTGGTCAATGGAGTGAACGGGTTGGTAACGGCAGCTGAAGAAAAGGCCGATAGCGCGAACGTGGCTTCGACTCAGGCTCTTCAGACAGGCCGAACACTACTCCTTGCCATTAGTACGGTCGGCGTATTGGGCGCCGTCATTATCAGTTGGGGCTTCGTAGGAAGAGTCCTTCTCCGCCGGATCGGACGGTTGTCGGACAGGATGCGTCACATGGCCGATGGGAACTTGGAAGGGGAGGTGGATGTCCATGGCAAGGATGAGGTAGCGGAGATGGCGGCCGCCTTGGAAGTGTTCCGGCGCCATGCTCTCGAGGTACAGAGGCTCAACCTGGTCGAGGAGCTAGCCGAGGAGTTGGGTGAGAAGAACTCACAACTCGAGGACGTACTCGCCGAGTTGCAGCGTGCCCAGGACCAGATCGTTATGCGGGAGAAGCTGGTCGCTCTGGGTGAAGTAACGGCTGGTGTCGCACACGAGATCCGCAATCCCTTGAACTTCGTCAAGAACTTTTCCGAAGCGTCACAAGAACTGATCGAGGAGATCGAGGAGATCTACGAGGACGCGGCGGGAGAACCGTCCGAAGATGACCGAGAACTCATTGATGAGATCCTCCAGGACTTGAACGACAATCTCGACCGCATTCGTAACCACAGCGAGAGGGCGAACCGCATCGTACACGATATGCTGATGATGGGTAGGGGTGGTGGTGAGTGGCGCAGTGTTGATCTCAACCTCTTGCTCAACGAGCATGCTCTACTCGCCTACCACAGTGCCCGGGCCTCAGACACCGAGTTCCAGCTAGATCTGCAGCGGGACCTAGATCCTGGGATGGGGGAAATCGAAGCTATCCCACAAGATCTCGGCCGGACCTTCCTCAACATGGTAGGCAACTCTTGTCATGCAACACATAAGAAGCGTCTAGCTCTCCTCGAAACCAGCCAACCTAGTGATCCATACATGCCGACGATACTGCTCAAGACGCGCCGCAAGTCGCGCAAAGCAATTGTCACCATCCGGGATAATGGTACGGGTATCCCTTCCGAGGTTCTCGACAAGATCTTCAATCCGTTCTTCACCACCAAACCTACCGATGAAGGGACCGGCCTTGGATTGGCTCTATCCAACGATATTATCCGGCAGCACGGTGGGACCATCAGGGTCAATTCGCAGGACGGGGAGTTCACTGAGATGATCATGGAACTCCCCCTGACGAGGCCGGATCTCTCGCCGCTTCAGGAAGAGGAGTCCGCCCTTCTGGAGGAGCACTGATGCCATCGACCTATGCGAGTGATTGCCAGAACTACCCGGCTTTCTTACCAGCCGGGCCGAGTCCGCATCGGGGGTCGGCATGAGTACATCGACCGAGTCCGGGACTGAGACCCGCGGGAACGAGTTCATCTACGTTGGAGATGTGATGTGTTCGTGGTGCTGGGGATTCGCCCCTACGCTGGAACAGCTCAAGCCTGCCTTCGGTCTCCCCGTCCGCGTTGTCAACGGCGGGCTCCGGCCTGGACCACACTCGCAGGTTCTCGACGATGAGATGGCAGGCTACCTGGCTAGCCACTGGGAAAAGGTGTCCGAGGCAAGCGGCCAGCCGGTCGATCCGTCATTTCTTGAGCGGCGAGACGGCTGGCGTTTCGATTCCGAGGTACCCGCAATTGCGGTTGCTGCCATGCGAAGGCATGGCCAAGAGTTGGCGCTGCCGTTCTTCACCGACGTCCAGCACGCCTTCTTCGCGCAAGGAGTGGACGTCACGGACCCGCACCAGTACGGACCCCTCCTTACGGGCTATCCAGTGGAGCCGGCTGCGTTTCTCGACTACCTGGTCGGCACGGACGCGAAGCAGGCCGCATGGAAGGACTTCGAGGAAGCCCGGTCGCTCGGTGTGTCATCTTTCCCGGCCCTGCTTCTGGACTTCGATGGCACGATGGCGCTGGTGACCCGTGGCTGGATGCCGTTTGAGCAGATGGAGGCACCACTACTGGCATACTTTGCAGATTCTGGTTACACGGTGACAGATAACCGTCTCTGCTCCGTCGACGAGCAGTGTTGAGCCTGTCGGCAGGACAGGTCGATCTCTACGCTTGAGGGGCCGGCTCCTCCGGTCAGTGATCCATCGCTCCGAGAACGCCGATGAACCCACCGCCGAAGACCCCGAAGAGAACACCGGGAAGTAGTCCGGTCGTTACGGAAGTAGCCAGGCTCTGGTCCGTGATGAACCAGACCACCGCGCTGAAGAAGACCACCATGAGCGGCAGACCGATCACCGCCCCTTTCACCACCGCCTTGCCCATAACGAGGTCGATGTTCTCGTCCCCGTGATCGTCACGCTGCCCTGGTTCATGATCGGCCATCCGGACCCTTTCTCGGACACTGGTCGCCTATTGCTCTCGGGGTCCAAGGGTGGCAGAGTCGGCCGCGGCGAGCAACCTCCGGCGGGAACCGGTAGAGGGCAACTCCGTGACCCAGGATCACCGTTTCACACCGGGGTCGAAGGGTCCCGGCTGCTCGGTAGCGGTCGACATCCGGCATAGATACTCCTCCCGGCCGATCTCGCCGGCGCCGAGCGACACCAGGTGAGGGGTGGCCCACTGCACATCGAACACCGCTTCCCGGTAAGGCTTCAATAGCTCGACCATCCTGGCTACCGCTACCTTGGAAGCATCCCGACGCCTATGGAACATCGACTCGCCGGCGAAGAAGGCGCCGATTGCCACTCCGTACATTCCCCCTACGAGTTCCCCCTCGTACCAGACTTCGATCGAGTGGGCCCAGCCGAGTTCGTGGAGCCGGGTGTAGGCACGGGCTACCGTCGGCGTGATCCATCCGTGGGGCCGGGAAGGGTCAGCGCATCCTTCCACGACCTCCTGAAAGCACTGATCGATGGTCGTCTCGTAGCGCCTGATCGAGCGGCGGAGCGACCGGGACGGTAAGAACCGTTCGAGATGGAGCACTCCCCTCGGGTCCGGAGACCACCAGACCATCGACCCGCTCCCCTTGAGCGGCATCGGGAACATGCCGGCCCGGTATGCAGCCAGTAGCGCTTCGGGCTCCATATCGCCACCCACGGCCACCACTCCGTCGGGGTAGGCGATGTTCCTCGTTGGCACCCACCACCAATCCGAGCGACCGGTTCTCGGCGCCGACGAAGCTGGAATGCGACTGTGCCCCCTGCGGATGCCTGCCGGCCGGGCCGGAGGATTCTCTCCTCGATCCCGAGATTCGTCACGTGAATCAGGAGAGGAATCGGCCGGAGTCGTCACCTGGAGGCCTCTTCGTTGATGAGTGTGGCGAGCCGCTCGATCCCCGGACGGATCGCATCGAACTCGATGGCAGCGAAACCCAACTGGAAGAAGTTGGTAGGCCGAGGGTCGGAGAGGAAACAGGGATCGCCTCTCTCGATCACGACGCCTCTGGAACGAGCCCGGACCGCGAGATCCGCGGCGTTGAGTTCGGGAGGCCCTTCGACCCAGACAGACATTCCTCCGTCCGTCGGCCGTACCGCCCAGGGAAACAGTTCTGACAACGAGTCTGTGAGGGTTCGCCACTTCGACTTCAGGACCCGCCGGTGCCGCCGCACCACCCTGCCGTAGTCACCGGCCTCGATCATCAGTGCCGTGGTTCGCTGGATGATCCCGGGAGGGTGGCGCAGCATGTTGTGCCGTAGCCGGCGTAGGCAGTCGATCAGCCGGGCGTCGGAAACGACGAACCCAAGACGGAGGCCGGGCGCGAGGAACTTGGAGAAACTTCCCACGTAGACGACTCCGGTTGTGCTGTCCAGCGCCTTGAGCGCCGGGGGAGGCTGGTGGGAGTAGCAGTACTCCGACTCGTAGTCATCCTCGACTATCACCACCCCGTTACGGGCGGCCTCCGAAAGGATACGACGCCTCCGGCCGATCGACATCGTGACGTTCGTGGGAAACTGGCGACCCGGCGTGACGAACAGCATATCGAGTCCACGCATACGCCCCGGGACGTTGATGCCCTGGTCGTCCACCGGTATGGGCACCGTTTGGGCGCCTTGCCTGACGAATGTGTCGCGGGCGTCCGGGTAGCCGGGCTCCTCGACTCCCACCCGGCTTCCAGGGCCCAGAAGGGCTTCGGCGATAAGGTGGATGCCATGCTGGGATCCGAGGGTCACGAGAATCTCTGACCGGTCCGCCGCTATCCCCCTCGGCGGGAGAATGGTCTTCCGGATATGCTCGACGAGGAGGGGGTCGTCGCGGTCGACGAGATTGTGGAGGCTCGGGCCCCGGTGCTCCTTACGGAGAGCCGTCCGCATGGCGCGGGTCCAGGCACCGGTGGGAAAGCTCTCCGGACCCGGCCCGACCACGAACGGATACGGGTAACTCCGCCAGTCGGCCGGTTTCGTGACATCCTCGGAATCGACCTGAAGCCCATCCAGCCGACCCTTCCAGTCGAGCGGCGGGAGGGCCGGATCTGCCACCCAATCAACCACATCGCCCGATGAACTGCCCAGGCCGCTGTTGACGACGTAACCAACGCGATCGATGGCTTCGACAAACCCCTCCGCCACCAGTTCTCGGTATGCCCGGTTGACCGTATTCCGCGATAGTCCCAACCCGTCGGCCAGGACACGGGAGGAAGGCAACATGTCGCCGCCCCGCATTTCTCCGGTCTCGATCAGCGTTGTCAAAGCATCCCGGACCCGCCTGTAACGCGGTGTACCGTCCTCGCCGCCTACGGAGTCGACGAGACGGGCCAGTCCCAAGGACTGTTGACGGGAGCTCACTGGTACCGCAAGGGAATCGCTTTTTTCACTTTACCCCGGTGCAGCGGACGAGTACATTGCCGCCCATGAGTGTCAAACCAAACCTGCACAACTTGCTGCTGCACTTCACCAGCGCCGCGAGCGTGCGCGAGGGCCGGATACCCCTATTCGCGCGAGGCGAGGGCTGCTACCTGTGGGACGACTCCGGCAACAGGTATCTAGACTCCCTGGCCGGCTTGTTCGTGGTCCAGATCGGCCACGGCAGAGCAGATATCGCCAAAGCGATGAGTGACCAAGCCGAACGGCTCGCGTACATCCCGTCCTGGTCCGCGACCAACCCGACCACTGTTGAAGCGGCGGCGCTGATCACCGACCTGGCACCCGGCGACCTCGATGCCGTCTTCTTCGTGAGTTCCGGTTCAGAAGCGGTCGAGTCGGCCATCAAGTTTGCCCGCCAGTACCACGCCGCCCAGGGCTATCCCGGCCGTACCAAGGTGATCTCGAGGGTCAACGCCTACCACGGAACCACCATGGGAGCCCTATCGGCCACCGCCCTGCCGGAGATCAGGGAACCTTTCCTTCCTCTGCTGCCCGGTTTCAGCAACGTACCCAATACCCTCGGTTACACGGACGGGGTTACATGTGCCCGTCTGGTGGAGGATGAGATCCTGCGCCAGGGACCCGAAGAAGTGGCGATGGTCATCGCCGAGCCGGTACAGAACGGCGGGGGCGCGCTGGTTCCTCCTCCCGGCTATTGGACGGAACTGCGGCGGATCTGCGACAAGTACGGTGTGCTGCTGGTGGCCGACGAGGTAATCACTTCCTTCGGTCGCTTGGGCAGGTGGTTCGGCTCAGACCTGCTAGGGGTCACGCCGGACCTCGTCACGTTCGCCAAAGGGGCGACCTCGGGCTACGCACCCATCGGCGGGTTGATAGTCCGGCGGCCGCTGGCCGACCGGGTACTCGACTCCCCTTCCGGGACCTTCCTCCACGGGTCGACCTGGGGTGGCCACCCCGTTGTGATGGCGGCCTCCATAGCCAATCTGAGCGCGATGCAGGACGAGAAGGTGGTCGACAACGTGGCAAGGAACGAGGAGGGACTCCGGAACCGCCTGCTCGATCTCCAGGCAGTTCACGACGTGGTGATGGAGGTTCGGGGGACCGGCTACCTGTTCGCTCTCGCCCTGGGAAGGAGCAGAGCGACCGGGCAGGAGTACACGGCGGAGGAATCCGCTCAGGTGGTCAACCATGTGTTGCCCCCGATAGCTCTTGAGGAAGGTCTGCATCTCCGTGCGGACAACCGTGGTGGGCCCAAGATCATGATCTCACCTCCCCTGGTTGCCGGTCCGGAAGAACTCGACGAGATGGGAGAGCGCGTCTCCCAAGTGCTGGATAGACTCGCCGACGAGATATGACCGATCCACGACCACCAGCGTGACCTCTTGAACATCGGGGTTGTAGCCGAGACCAAGACGGACGAAAGCCGCGTTGCGGTCACCCCTGCGGGCGTTGAAGCGTTGACCGGCGCCGGGCACACCGTGATGGTGCAGTCCGATGCCGGGCGAGGCTCCTACATCACAGACGATGAGTACGCCGACGCCGGTGCGACTCTGGTGGACCTGGCCGGGACCGTCTGGTCGGAAGCCGAACTGGTCGTCAAGGTGAAGGAACCGCAGACCGAGGAACTCATCTACCTTTCTGAGAACCAGATCCTGTTCACGTTCCTCCACCTCGCCGCCTATCCGCAAATAGCCGAGGCCCTATGCGCCGCCGGAACCACCTCGTTGGCCTACGAAACGGTACGCCTCCCCGATGGCGCCCTGCCGCTCCTTGCGCCCATGTCCGAAGTGGCGGGTCGTATGTCGGCTCAGGTGGGGGCGAGGTTCCTCGAGAAGTCCGGGGGCGGAAGGGGCGTACTACTCGGTGGGGTACCTGGAGTGGAAGCTGCCACGGTGATAGTTATCGGAGCAGGAACCGCCGGCTCCAATGCGGTGCAGATGGCAGTCGGGCTCGGCGCCGATGTGACGGTGTTCGATCTGAATCCGGCAAGGCTCCGGGAACTGGACCAGGTGTACCGGGGCGCCATCAGGACCCTGATCGCCAACCGGGCGGACGTCCGGCGGGCCATTCTGGATGCGGACTTGGTCATCGGCGCCGTCCTTCTTCCCGGCGCCAAGGCGCCCCGTGTCCTTACCGCCGAAGATGTCAAGGACATGAAACCCGGCTCGGTGGTGGTTGACCTTGCCATAGACCAGGGCGGCTGCTTCGAGACCTCCCACGAGACCAGCCATTCGGATCCCACGTACGTGATCGACGACGTCGTGCACTACGCAGTGGGAAACATCCCGGGGGCAGTGCCCCGGACCTCGACGTACGCTCTGGCCAACGTCACGCTTCCGTACCTCTCCCTTGTCGCGGACCAGGGAGTGGACGGGGCCATCGAACGCCGGCCTGAACTGGCCCCCGGTCTCACCACGCGCAACGGGGAAGTCACCAATCAGGCCGTCCTTGCATCGCTGGGAGGCTGAGCCCTCGGATGGATAGGGGTCGATGACCGCACCTTCCGACTCGCTCGGGATCCAGATACCGGAGCCCCGCTTCGCGACCGGCATGCTCCCCGAGCGGGCCCAGGTAGTGGTCGTTGGCGGCGGGATCGTGGGCTGCTCGATCGCTTACCATCTGGCCCGTCGGGGTGTCACCGATGTCCTGCTGCTCGAGCAGAACACGCTCACGGGAGGAACCACCTGGCATGCGGCCGGTCTGGTCAGCCAGCTGAAGTCCAGCCACAGCCTCACCAACCTCGCTACCTACACCACCCGCCTCTTCGAGGAACTGGAGGACGACACCGGACAGGCTACCGGGTACCGGACCACCGGATCGATTTCGGTAGCTTCGGACGAGCAGCGCTGGGAGGAAATCCTGCGAGGCATGTCGATGGCCAGGACCGCCGGGGTGGAGATGGAGGTCATAGACCTCGAGAAGGCGAGGGAGATGTGGCCCTTGCTCAGGATCGATGATCTGGTCGGGACCGTGTACATACCGCAGGATGGCCAGACCAGTCCGGTCGACACCACGATGGCCCTGGCCAAGGGCGCCAGGGACCGCGGTGTGACCATCCGAGAAGGTATCGCCGTCGAGCGGGTCCGGATCCGGGACGAGACGGTGATCGGCGTTGAAACCGAGGCGGGCTTCGTCGAGGCCGAGACCGTGGTCCTTGCCTGCGGCATCTGGACCCGCCAGCTGGCCGCCTCCGCAGGGGTAAACGTCCCGCTGCACCCCTGCGAGCACTTCTACGTGGTTACCGAGCCCCTGGACGGGATGCTTCCCGGGATGCCGACCTTGCGGGACCCCACCAACTACACCTACTTCAAGGAAGAAACCGGCAAGCTGATGGCCGGATTCTTCGAACCTCAGGCCAAGACGTGGCGCTACGACGTGCCACGCGACTTCTCCTTCGGAGCGCTCGGCGAGGACTGGGACCACATCGGACCGATCTTCGAGCGGTCGATCCATCGCATCCCGGCCCTGGCGGAGGCCGGAATCCAGCTCTTCTTCAACGGACCGGAGGCGTTCACACCGGACGGCGTCTACTACCTGGGCGAGTCTCCCGAGGTGGATAGCCTGTTCGTAGCCGCCGGCTTCAACTCGGTGGGCATACAGTCAGCCGGAGGTGCCGGTTGGGTACTTGCCGATTGGATAGCGGACCGGCGCCCGCCGATGGACCTGTCGGCGGTGGACCTGCGGAGGGCCTTCCCATTCCAGGGAGAGAAGTCGTATCTCGAGGAGCGAATCTCTGAGAGTCTCGGTCTCCTCTACGCCATGCACTGGCCCTTCCGGCAGTTCGAATCGGCCCGAGACGTGTTTCGCTCCGTTCTCCACGATCGCCTCGCCGACGTTGGAGCCGTCTACGGCGAGGTGGCGGGGTGGGAGCGGCCGAACTGGTTCGCCATCGGTGACATGGAGAGGGAGTACCGCTACTCGTACGGCAAGCAGAACTGGTACGCGGCGTCCGCCGTCGAGTGCGAGGCCACCCGCCGCAGGGTAGCCCTGTATGACCAGTCGTCGTTCGCCAAGTTCATGGTGACCGGACCTGATGCCGTCACGGTTCTGAACCGGATCGGCAGCGCCGACGTGGACGCTCCGATCGGCAAGGTCTGCTATACCCAGTGGCTCAACGACAGGGGAGGCATCGAGGCCGACCTCACGGTTACCCGGACAGGCATCGCGGAGTTCATGGTGGTGACCGGGGCGGCGGTGGCCAACCGTGACTTCCACACTCTCCGCAAAGCCTTGCGAGGCCACGACGCCGGACTGACCGACATAACGATGGAACTCCCTACCATCGGTGTGATGGGCCCGCGCTCTCGGGCCCTGCTGAGCGCCCTCACCGACACCCCACTCGACAACGCTTCGTTCCCGTTCGGGTGGTCAAGGGAGATCACTGTGGCAGGCATTCCGGTGCGGGCCCTGCGGGTGAGCTACGTGGGGGAACTCGGCTGGGAACTGTACGTCGCCAGGGAAGCGGCGGTGGACCTGTTCGACGCGGTGATGGCCGAGGGCGAGTCGCACGGGATCCATCCGGCCGGATACCACGCCATGAACACGCTGCGACTGGAAGCGGGCTACCGCCACTGGGGACACGACATCACCGACGAGGACACCCCCATCGAAGCGGGCCTCGCCTTCACGATCGCCTGGGACAAGGAAGGCGGCTTCCTGGGACGCCAAGCACTCCTCGCCCAGCGAGCCGCAGGCGTACCGCCCAAACGGCTGGCCCAGTTCAAGCTGGAGGACCCGGAGGCCATCGTCTACCACGACGAGCCGATCCGCCGCAACGGCGTCCTGGTCGGCCGCACCACATCCGGAATGTATGGCCACACCTTCGGCACGTGCCTGGCCATGGGATACGTGCTACGCGACAAGGGCGTGACCCGCGAATGGATCGAGTCCGGAACATGGGACATCGAGGTGGCCGGAGTTCCGGTCCCCGCCACCGCCCGACTCCGGCCCTTTTACGCCGCCAAGATCCGCAGCTGAACCTGTCGCTTCGAAATAGACGCGAGAGCCAACGCCCGTGTCCGATTCTGTAACGGAATGTCACTGCGGTCTGATAGCCTTGCAAGTAGCGAGTCACCTAGGAGAGGAAAGAGCCCCGCCATGGTGGTGGCCGAGCGGGCACCCAGCATCGAGAGTCCTACGGCCATCAGCACGCGTGCCGGGAGCGATGATGATGCGGACGTATTCGTCCTGAGCCCCGAAGAGCTTGACGAGACGATCAGCAAAACCCTCGCCGACGCGGGATGCTCGCTTGAGCAGCTGCGATCAGAGGCACGCTCGGGCAAGTTCTCTAGCGAGTCGAACTGGCGTCTGTGGTTCTGTATCTCTCCTTTTGTTGAAGCAACAAGCTGATCTCAAGACCCAAGCCCGAGAGTTCGCCGGCGATCTGAGCAAGCTCCTCAACGGCACCATCACTCAAGGCATACGTATCACTGTCGGCATGCGTACTGCGGGCACAGCACTGGTGGGTTACCGAGTCACCCGCACGAACCTGGTGTCGGCGTCTATCGAACTACGAACGCGACAGCCGCGAACGGCGCTCTACCTATACGTTGCGTACACGCTGGACCTTGACGAGGAGGACGCCCAGTAGCTGACGGTCACCAAGAGCACGTATGGTCTAGGCGCAACCGAGGCGGAGTCGGATATCCGTTACGACTACGTTCGAAGCCCATCCAATGATTACCCGGAGGTGCACCTGCATGTTCATGGGCGCAGCGAAGCTCTCGCCCGTCTGGCGAGCGCAGGTTGGGGTGATCGGTCATCCTCACGCCTCCATCTGCCTGTCGGCGGCCGCCGGTTCCGGCCGTGTTTGGAGGACATCATCGAGGTCTGCATCGTTGAGAAGATTGTCAAACCTCAGCGGGAGAACTGGAAGGAGATCCTCGACACCTACCGAGATGCCTTCTATCGCAAACAGCTCAAATCAGCCGTACGTCGGGATCCCCACGCAGCCGTCTCCGCGTTGGATATGTTCGGCGTAGCGAAGCAGATCACCGTTACTGAGCGTGTCGCATCCCTGAGGATGTGCAGTGTCGACAATATGCTCCTCGCCGAGCGCTAACGCCGGCGGTCGCGGGGTGCAGTGATCAAGTAGGATTTTCAGGATGCGCTCACGGTACGGAGATACTCCATCTGTCGAGCGATGACGGTCTCGACAGCCGCTCGGGGCACACCCTCGTACCAATCGAGGAACTCGTCGACAGTTACACCCTCGTTGAGGTTGTCGAAAAGGTCAGATATCGGCACGCGGGTCCCAGCGAATATCCACGCGCCGCCGAGCCGATCCGTGCGGCGCTCCACAGCGTCACACGTTTCCCAAATCGACTCACGGGAAATCGTCATCCGGGTCCTTTCGGCAGTATCCCATACTCCTACCATATTCTACAGGCTCCACTCGGCCAAGGGCCCAGAAGTGGCTTGACGTCGACACTCGCCTGCTTGGCCACGATAGAAAACCGTTCCCGACGTTAGTTTTGGCCTTCATACCTGTCCGGCGACGGGTTCGCTGAACCACAGGCGGAGGCTCATCGCTTCGGAACAGTACTGCGCGAGTGCCTGGATCGCACCATCCGCTTCGGAGCCGGTTAGTCCCGGTCCATGCTGACGGCGTGGGTCACCCTCGGCATGCGATGGCCGCCACCGAGCGGATGTCGAGGAAACCGGCTCCGATTGCCACCGACAGGCGCGTCACGCAACCAGCAAAGAGTCCATCTCCTAATACCAGCGTCAAGCGGCACCGGGTGGCATCCTTGGGGATGATGCACGATGATCTGTAACTTCTGCGGGACGCGGGAGGATGCTGCCCAGTCCCTGGTAGCCGGTGCGCTCGGTGCTTCCATCTGTGACAGATGCATCGAGATCGCGTCCGGCATGGTCAAGGAGCGGCTGACACCGGTCGGGGACATGGTGCTCACCAACATCGGACAGTTGGCGACCAACGACCCGCGCTTCCCCGGAATCCTGGGACTGGTAACCAATGCGGTCGTAGCCATCCGGAAGGGCCGGGTCTTATGGGCGGGCCCGGCAGAACGGATGCCGCAGGGTCTCGGGGCCCTCCCCAAGCTGGACTGTGGCGGGAGATCGGTGATCCCGGGGATGATCGATGCGCACACCCACTTGCTCTTCGTCGGAGATCGCAGCAAGGAGTTCGCTCTACGCGCTGCCGGCGTCCCGGAGGCCGAGGCGATCTCTCGCGGCGGCGGTCCTGCCGGGACAGCCCGAGCCAACCGCATGACGGCACCCGAGGATCTCGCCGACGCCATCGGCGCTCGCCTCACCCGGATGCTCGAGTCGGGAACCACGGTCGCTGAAGCAGCCGCCGGCTACAGCATCAACCATCGGGATGAGTTGGATCTCCTTCGAGTGGCGGAGGACGTCAACGGTAACCACGTGGTGGATCTCGTCGCCACGTTCGACGTTTCCAAACTCCCCGTGATACCGCCGGACCGGAACGATCATCTTCAGACTCTGGTCCACGACATCCTTCCCGAAGTCTGCGGTCTCGGCTACACGGTCCGGGTAACCCACGGAAGGAGGTCGCTCGAGAGCAAGGAGACCCGACTCCTTCTCACGAGCGCCTCGAGTCTGGGTGCGCGCATCCGTCTCCACAGCGAGGACACCTCATCGGGGGAGGCGTACCAGATGGCGTTGGAAGCCAAGGCAGCGGTAATCGATCACTATGGAAACGTCGACCGCCGGAAAGCCAGACAGATGGGAGAAATGGGAATGAGTGTGGTGCTCACCCCCTTGACTCATCTCGCGGGGCGGAGCTACCTGCCTGGCCTGCGCGACCTGATCAGGGCAGGAGTTACGGTGGCCCTCGGAACCGACTGCCAGCCATACCCGGTTCTCGTGGAGTCGATGCCGCTGGCCGTGGCGATAGCCGTCCTGGAAATGGGACTCACACCCGACCAGGCTGTGTGGTCGGCAACCCGGGGTGGGGCCATCGCCCTCGGATTGTACGGCCGCGGCTATGTCGCCCATGGCGCTCCGGCCGATCTGGTGATCCTGGACGCCCCCAGTCCGAATTACCTCAGCTACCGTCCGGGAGCGAACCTGATCTGGAAGGTCCTCAAGAACGGCGCAGTCGTGGTGAGCGGCTGAAGCCCCTCCCCGACCCGGGATGCAGCATGGCGGGGAGAGCTCCCGCTCGCGTTAACCTGGTCCGGATGGCCCCCTCGACCGCCCTCCGGCACGAGCATCCGATCGCCATGGCCCACCGGGGATCGATGCTGCTCTGGCCCGAGAACACCATGACAGCCTTCCAGGAAGCCGTGGACCTCGGTTACCGCTACCTCGAGACTGACCTGCAAATCAGCCGGGACGGTGTACTGGTGACCTTCCATGACGACACCCTCGACCGCACCACCGACGGCCGCGGCCTCGTTTCGACCCGTACGCTGGAGGAACTGAAGCAGTTGGATGCCGCCCACGGGTTCCGGATCGACGGGCACTACCCCTACCGGGGGCGGGGCATCCGCATACCGACGCTCGAAGAACTGGCAACCGCATACCCGGACCGTATCTTCTCCCTGGATCTCAAGAGCGATGGGATGGAGGAAGCCCTGATAGAAACGATCCGGGGGTTGAATCTCTGGGATCGGGTCATCGTGGGGTCGTTCAGCGACGCTCGCTTGCGCAGGTTCCGCCGGCTGGTCGACCGGCCGGTCAGCATGTCGGCGGGTCCGGCTGAAACCGTACGGTTCGTCACCGCCGCCAGGCTCCACCTCCCCTACCGACCGCGCTGCGACTCGTTCCAGGTGCCGGTCAAACAAGGAATCACGATCGTCAGTTCCCGAACGGTAAGGGTCGCGAAGTCCGCCGGGGTCCCCTTGATAGTTTGGACCATCAACGACAGGACCGAAATGCAGAACCTACTTGACCTCGGAGTGGACGGGATCATCTCGGACCGGCCCGACCTCCTGCTCGAGGTAATCGAGGAGCGTGCGCGGGCCGGACACGGTCGGGGGTCGAGAGGTGCCTGATCGGGTGGTCGTCGGGCAGGTCGTGAAGCTACAGGTGCAGCGAAACCGGCTCCGCACCGGAGACAAGTACTCCCTTGACCATCTGTCCGAGGTTTCGGCGCTCCGCCTCACGCCCGACGGAGCGATCGGATTCGACGGGGCCTCCTGGGTGATCGACTGCCACCACCGGGCCCATCCGTCTGCGGTCCCCTACAAGCCGGAGAGGGTGCTCTCGATCGGGTTCAGTTCGCACTACGAGTACATGTGGCGTATGTTCGAGCCGATTCCCTTCGGGGCCGCCGGGGAGAACCTGATCGTCCAGACGGATCGATTGATCCGACTCGAAGACGTCAAGCGAGGTATCAGGATCGAGTCCTCCACCGATACGGCGTTGATCCGCACCGTTGCCGTCGCGGAGCCGTGCGTGGCGTTCACCCGGCTGGTGACCGGCCGTCCCGACGCTCGAGCCGCCGACATCCTCGAGGAGCGCAACTGCCTCCGCGAGGGAGTCCGGGGGTTCGTGATGGCTCTCGACGGTATCGACAACTTCGATGTCTCACCGGGTGACCGCGTGTCGATCCCTACCGGTTGAACCCGACGGGTATCCCCCAATGCGTACCGTCCTGCGCTTGAGTGACGGACCCCTCCGAGCACTCCTATGGTCGGTGCTCCTGCTGCTCGCCTCGATGGCTACGGTCTCGTGTGGCGGGTCCGCCGCCGACGGCCTGCCGGACGACGCCCTGGTACTTGTTGTTTCGAGTGATCTGGCGGTCGGCGCCCGGCGGGTGCTGGTCTCCGCGCTGGGACCGGACAACGAATCCCTGGTCACCGACGAGCCGGTGGGGCTGGGCTTCTTCGCTCCCGACGGATCTCTTCGGGAGGAAGTCCCGGCCCGTTTCGTGTGGGCTATCCCGGAAAGCACGGGCATGTGGGTCGCCGACTTCCTGTTCGACTCCCCCGGCAGGTGGACGCCCGCAGTCCGGACGGTGGACGGACGGCTGGTGCGCGGGGCTCCTTTCGCTGTCGCAGCCGAGTCGCTGGCCGTCGACGTAGGGGATCCGGCCCCGGCTTCGCGTTCCAAGACCCTGGCCGACGGTCCTATCGAGACGATCACCAGCGATCCTCACCCGGACCGGCGCCTGTACGAGGTGTCGGTTGCCGAGGCCGTCGGATCGGGACGACCGTCGGTGATCGTGTTCGCCACACCGGCCTTCTGCGTCAGCCGGACCTGCGGGCCCGCCCTCGACACCGCCAAGACCCTCATCGACCGTTACCCCGGTGCTGCCTGGATCCATGTGGACGTGTATGACAACCTCGACGCCACCTCGCCGGAGGAGTTGGTCCCGGTGCCGGCTGCGGTCGAGTGGGGTCTCCCCAGCGAGCCCTGGGTGTTCGTAGTGAACGAGGACGGGGTGGTGACCGACCGCTTCGAAGGTCTGGTCGGTGTCACCGAGTTGGAGCATGCTCTGCAACGGGTCGGGTTGTGACGGTTCGTAGCCCGGGGCTGGTCGGGGTAGCCTGGGTTGTTCGCAACGGTGTCGAACCCGTAACATGCGGACGGGCCGCAGCTCACATGCAGCCGACTTACGAAAGGGAGAGATGAACCGTCGCGAACGGCCGGCTTGGTGGCCATCGAAACGCGCGCCGGTGGCCCTCCTGGGTCTGCTGTTGCTTGGTAGTTGCGGGAGGGTCGAGCAGCCTCTCAACTCGTTCGACTCCCAAGGCCCGATAGCAGAGCGGATCAACGATCTGTTCTGGCCGGTCTTCTGGATCGCCGTGGTCATCTTCGTCCTCGTCCAGGGTGCCCTGCTGGTGGCTGTCTTCCTGTTCCGGGAGCGCAAGGGGAAGCAACGCCCCGAACCCAAACAGCTCAAGGGCAACACCCGGCTGGAGTTGTTGTGGACGGTGGTGCCGACGCTTATCCTCGCCGGCATCGCAGTCCCGACGGTGACCACCCTCTTCGAGCTTGCGGACTGCCCCCGCGGCGCCATGGAGATAGAGGTGATCGGTCACCAGTGGTGGTTCGAGTATCGGTATCCCGATTCGGGGGTGGTCACCGCCAACGTCATGGTGATCCCGGAGGACACGGAGGTGTGCGCGAAGATGACATCCGACGATGTCCTGCATAACTTCTGGATCCCCAAGCTGGCCGGCAAGCGCTACCTGGTACCAGGCCAGGAAACCGAGCAACGCCTGTATGCGGAGGAGCCGGGCGAGTACTGGGGACACTGCGCCGAGTTCTGCGGCCTGAGCCACGCCCGGATGAGGGCACGGGTGGTCTCCATGACGCAGGGCGACTTCGACGCCTGGGTCGACAACCAGTTGCTGCCGGCCGCGACACCGGATGCCGGCTCGGTTGCGGAGGAGGGCATGGAGGTGTTCCTGGCGGGGGCGTGCATCGGATGCCACATAATCGACGGCGTGAACAACCCGGACCCGGCTACCCTGACCGTCGCCGCGCCCGACCTGACACACTTCGCCAGCCGGCACGTTTTCGCGGGCGCAACCCTTCCCACCGGGCTGAACCCGACCCGGACGGATTGGGAGGAGAGCCTGAGGCTCTGGCTCAACGACCCGCCCGAGTGGAAACCGGGATCGTTCATGCAGTACCTGGGCTTGACCGCCGACGAGATCGACGCCTTGGTCGCATACTTGTCGACACTGGAATGATGGATCGAAGGAGGGCTCGATGGCAATCGACTTGACAAACGAAACCATCAAGCAACCGGCCACCACGGTGTACCGCCGGCCCCGGCTGACCACCGGGTTCTGGGCGTGGATCACCACTGCCGACCACAAGAAGATCGGCATCCTCTACGGCTACACCGCCTTCGCCTTCTTCATCGCCGGCGGCTTGGAGGCGCTTCTGCTCCGTCTCCAGCTGGCCGGCCCGGACGGGGCTTTCCTGACCGCAGCCGAGTACAACGGTCTTTTCACGACGCACGCGGTCACGATGATCTTCCTATTCGTGATGCCCATATCGGCCGCTTTCTTCAACTACCTGCTCCCATTGATGATCGGCGCCCGTGACGTGGCCTTCCCGCGGATGAACGCGGTGAGCTACTGGATCTTCCTATTCGGCGGTCTGTTCATCTACTCGTCGATACTCTTCGCGACCTCGCCCGCCCCGCTCGGCGGAAACCTCCCGGGAGGAGTCACCGAGCCCAGCATGCTCGGCTCGATTCCCAACAGCGGATGGTTCATCTACGCCCCCAACAGCGGTCTGGCGTACTCACCGGGAACTTCGATCGACTACGCAGCCCTCGGACTGCAGATGCTGGGTGTGGCGTCCCTCATTTCGGCGGTGAACTTCATCGTGACGATCCTCAACATGCGGGCACCCGGCATGAGGTTGCTGAGGATGCCGGTGTTCGTCTGGATGACCCTGGTGGTCGCCCTACTGCTGCTGTTCTCGCTGCCGATCATCGCCATCGCCCTGTTCATGCTCACCTTCGATCGGCAGTTCGGAACTCTCTTCTTCGTGCCGGAGGCAGGTGGCGACCCGATCCTCTGGCAGCACCTGTTCTGGCTGTTCGGGCACCCGGAGGTGTACATATTGATCCTGCCCGCTATGGGCATCGTGTCCGAGACCCTGCCGGTGTTCTCCAAGAAACCGTTGTTCGGCTATCCCGCGGTCGTCTTCGCCGGCGCCGCCATAGCCTTCCTCGGGTTCGGCGTTTGGGCTCACCACATGTTCTCGTCGGGTATCCCCACCGTCGCCCAAGCCGCTTTCGGACTCTCGACCATGACCATCGCCATTCCCACCGGTATCAAGATCTTCAACTGGCTGGGGACGGTATGGGGAGGCCGGGTGAAGCTGGCCACTCCTATGCTCTTCTCGCTTGGCTTCGTGGCCCTGTTCGTAATCGGCGGCCTCTCAGGGGTGACCCACGCCGTCGTGCCCTCCGACTGGCAGCAGACGGACACCTACTACGTCGTGGCGCATTTCCACTACGTGCTGTTCGGCGGAGCCATTTTCGGGCTGTTCGCCGGTATCTACTACTGGTTCCCGAAACTGACAGGCCGGATGTACAACGAGGCGCTGGGCAAGTGGCACTTCTGGCTGATGTTCATCGGCATGAACCTGACGTTCGGGCCCATGCACTGGCTGGGCCTGCAAGGGATGGTGAGGCGTACCTGGGTGTATCCGGAGGAAGCGGGTATCGGCGCGTGGAACATGGTTGCGACGGTGGGCTCCTTCGTCATCGCGGTGTCGGTGCTGGTGTTCATGATCAACTGGATGCACTCGAAACGTCGGGGCCGTCCCGCACCCGACGATCCGTGGGACGCCCGTACCCTGGAGTGGACCATCCCGTCCCCGAGTCCGGAATACAACTTCGCAGTCGAGCCTGTGGTCAACTCTCTCGACGACTTCTGGCACCGCAAGTACGACGAGGACTCCGACGGGAGAGCGGTCCGCAAGGAGAAGGCCGACGAGATGGTCGCGGACCTCATCCACAAGAACGGCAATCCCGACCACGAGATCCACCTGCCGGCCCCCTCCTACTTCCCCTTCTTCGTGGGCCTCGGGATCATGCTCATCGCCTACGGGATCATGTATCACACCAAGGCGTGGGGCATCCCCCTGATCGTGGCCGGCGCGGTCGTAACGATCGGAGCCTTCGTCGCCTGGGGCTCAGAGCCGCTCGAGGAGATCCACGAGGACGAGCACGGCGATGACGATGATCATGATGATCACCACGACGACCCCGAGGAGTCGGTCCTGCACGGGGAGAACGGGTGATGTCCGATCTGGCCCACGGCCACGGCGACGGGCCCGCCCACCACGAGGTCACCGGGATCGACAACCGCAAGCTGGGGATGTGGGTGTTCCTCAGTTCGGAGTTCCTGTTCTTCGGAGCGCTGATCAACAACTACCTGCTGTTCAAGGGGAGGGACTTCGGACCCGGGGCCCTGTATCCGGTAGAGCTATACGACATCCCGTTCACTTCGATCAGCTCGTTCGTCCTGCTGATGAGTTCTTTGACCATGGTGCTCGCCCACTCGGCGCTGACGCGCAACGACCAGGAGCAGACCCGGACCTGGCTCTTCGCCACCGCGCTGCTGGGAATCGTGTTCGTTTCCGGCCAGTTCTTCGAGTTCGCCGAGTTCATCCTGCATGGCCTCAAGCTGAACGTGAACCCGGCCGCCAGCGCTTTCTACATGTTGACGGGCTTCCACGGCGTGCACGTAGTCATCGGCGTGCTGATGCTGCTGGTGCTCGCGTTCAAGTCGGTACGGACCGGCAGCCTCTCCGAAGCCGAAGGCATGAACGTGGAGTTGGTGGGTCTCTACTGGCACTTCGTCGATATCATCTGGATCGTGATCTTCGTCCTCGTCTACCTGATCCAGTAAGGATGCGGGAGTAACCGAATGTCCGGCGACGCGCACCACCATCCCCAGCCGAAGCAGTACGTCACGATCGCGATCGTTCTCGCTGTGCTGACCGCGGCCGAAGTGGCCCTGTTCTACCTGGAGGCCGGCGTCGAGGCTATCGGCCAGGCTCTGACCGTCCCGGCCCTGCTGATCCTGAGCGCCCTCAAGTTCTACCTGGTCGTGGCGATGTTCATGCACCTTCGCTTCGAGAAACGGCTGCTGTCCCGATTCTTCACCGCCGGGGCGATCCTGGCCGGGGCGCTCTATCTGATCACCCTGGCGGCCCTAGGTGCGGTGATCCTTTTCTGACAGGGTCCGATACGGACAAACCGCAGCCGGCGTCTACCCTTGGCAGGGACGGTCGGAACGACCAGAACCCCTTACCCAACGGCCAGACCAAACGTGGGAAGGACCTCCTGACGTGATACCGAGTTGGCATCCGCATCCCGATGTGTGGGCATTCGTGCTCTTCCTGGGGGTCGGCTACTGGTACGCAATCCGCCGGATCGGGCCCTACCTGAAAATCGAGGGACCGCTCGTCACACGGCGCCAAGCGATGGTCTTCACCGCGGGTCTGCTTTCGCTGTGGGCGGTGTCCGACTGGCCCTTCCATGACATAGCGGAGCAACAGCTCTTCCTGTTCCACATGATCGAGCATATGGTGCTGGCTCTGGTAGCCGCCCCGCTGCTGATAGCGGGAACCCCTTCGTGGTTGCTCCGGCGGATCCTCACGCACCCCCGCGTCCTGCCGACCCTGAAGCCGCTCACCCGGCCGCTGGCCGCCTTCTTCATATTCAACGGTGTCATGGTCGGCATCCATTGGCCCCAGATCGTCCACCTGATGGTCACGTCCGGCATCTACCACTTCCTGGTTCATGCGCTCCTCATCGCAGCGTCGGCCGTCATGTGGCTACCGGTCCTGAGTCCGGTACCCGAGGTGAAGCAGCTGACACCTCCCCTCCGCATGCTCTACCTGTTCTCCCACTCGCTGCTTCCGACCATCCCCGCCTCTTTCCTCACGTTCGGCCGGGAACCGCTCTACCGGTTCTACGCCGAGGCGCCCCGGCTGTGGGGCATTGACGCCATCACCGACCAAACGATGGCCGGACTGGTCATGAAGCTGGGCGGGGGAGCGATCCTCTGGGGCGTGATCGTGGTGGTCTGGTTCCGTTGGTACGCCTACGAGCAGCAATGGGAAGCACTGGAACGAGAACTTCGAAAGACATCGTGAGGCAGGCCAAGGCCATCCTTGCAGTGGTCCTATTGGCCGCGTTAGCGACGGGTTGCGGTGATAGCCGGGCCGGCCCGGAAACAGTGCGGGGAGTCGTCCTCGAGGTGAAGGGTGACCTCACCTCGGTCGAGTCCTTCGTGATCCGGACGGACGGTGGTGAACTCCTGGAGGTGGTCCCCGCCCCGGAAGGGGACTTCCGCTTCCCCCTCCCACACCTGCACGATCATCTCCGGACCTCGGAGCCGATCCTGGTCGAACTGGACCGCACGTTAGACCCACCGCTGGCCACATCCATCCAGGATGCAGACGACCCGGCCTGGCATACCGGTGCGCAAACCACCGAGCCGGTCGACACCACCCATGCACCCGACCACGCCCACGTCCAACCTGAACCCGCCGGATCGACCCCGGCCATGACCATGGAAGAACCCGACGCACAGCAACCGGCCGAGCCGGACGATGTGGAGGCGACCGGGCCCGAACCCGGAGTCGGCGCCGACGACGGAGGCCGAAATGAAACTCCGGCGGACACCGGCGCCAGTCCTGCGTCTTCCACCCTCCCCTCGGTCGCATCCACGATTGGTACGACAACCACGCTGACGACCGAACCCCCCGGTACGACCGCACCCTCGCCTACGACTCAGCCCCTGGAGCAGGCGGCGCCGGGGCACGTCATCGAACTCCTGATAGTGGACGGTGCCCTGGAAGGCGGCGCCCGCCGGGAATCGGTCGCCTTGGGCGACAAGGTGACGGTGAGGGTGAGCGGCAACACCCAAGACGAGGTGCACGTACACGGCTACGACCTGTACATCCACTTGCTGGAGGGGGCCGGGGAGTTGACCTTCGAAGCGGCCATACCGGGGGTGTTCGAGATCGAACTCGAAGGATCGCATACCCTCCTCGTCCGGCTGGAGGTTTCCTGATCCGCCGCGGGGTGCTGATCGGCGTCGCGGGCCTCGGACTCGTATTGCTTACGGTGGGTCCGGTTGCCGCTCATGGCGTCGGGGGGAGGACCGACCTTCCCATCCCGTTCTGGCAGTTCGCTTGGGCCGCCACCCTTGCCGTCGTGGCCTCGTTCCTGGCGTTGGGCAGGTTCTGGCCCGAGCCCCGCATGAAGGAGGCGGCAGGCGGACGGGTACTGCCCGGCCGCATCCAGGACTCGGCTCGGGTACTGCTCCCCCTGACCGGACTGGCCGGTTTGACCATGTTCGGGGTAGTCCTCTTCGCTGCTCTGCGGGGAAGCACCGTCATCACGTCCAACATCGCGCCATACGCCTTCTTCATCGTCTTCTGGGTAGGTCTCCAACTGGTCTCTACGCTGATCGGTGACGTCTGGGCGGTCTTCGATCCCTTCCGGACCCTGGCCGACCTGGGAGCACGGGCCCGCACCCTGGTGACCGGCCGACCGCTCTCGGATCCATCTCAGGGCGCCGGCAACCGCTGGTGGGCCGTGGGAGCCATCCTCTCCTTCGTGTGGCTGGAACTCGCGTACCATCGCGGTGCCGAACCTCGCACGGTCGGCGTCTACCTGGTCATCTACTCCTCTGCCATGCTTTGCGGGGCCGCATGGCGGGGAAGAGGTTGGGTCCGCGATGCTGACGGGTTCGGGGTGTTGTTCTCCGTCCTCGCTGCGATGGCACCCCTGTACCGCGACAACTCGGGCAAACTGCGACTGAGGAAACCGCTGGCCGGGCTGGCCGAACTCGAAGTCACCCCCGCCACGGCCCGGTTCGTCCTCGTGGTTCTCGGCTCCACAACTTTTGACGGGTTCTCCCGCAGTTCGTTCTGGCTGGACATAGTGTCGAACCGCTCCGGCTGGGAATTGACCGCTCTCAACACCGGCGGTCTGGTCTTCGGTATCGGCGTGGTGATGTTCGTGTACCGCACCGCCATCTCGGCGATGTCACGCATCACGGACGAGTCGGAAGTGGAACTGGGCGACGCTTTCACACCTTCGCTGGTCCCTATCGTGCTCGCCTATAGCGTGGCCCACTACTTCAGCTTCCTTGTGCTCGACGGCCAAGCCGTGATAAGGCTCGTCTCCGACCCGTTCGGTATGGGATGGAACCTGTTCGGTACGGCAGGGTACGGGGTGAACTACACCCTCCTTACCCCCTCGGCAATCGCCTGGATCCAGACGGCGGCAATCGCAGCCGGACACGTCCTGGCAGTGGTGGTCGCCCATGATCGAGCTGTCGAGCGATTCCCTCGCCAACTGGCCGTCAGATCCCAGTACCCGATGCTGGTGGCAATGATTGCGTATACGGTCGGCGGGCTGTTCCTGCTGCTCGGCGGCTAAAACCGGCTAGCCCCGATCTTTTATGCGGGGGTTTGTTCTGGGCTAGCGGACTATGGGATATGAGCTTCTGACCAGGGATTACGGCTGTTCGATAGTTCCGTCTCGGCCCGGCGCGACATTCGACCTTCGGGTGAAGCCCGGCTGGTCGCGATGATGCGGTCAATGTGGCGTTCTGCCGTGGGTGTGTCTGGAAACATGAAGGATCAGGGCTAGCTGACCAGTACGTTCCCCACCTGCGCGTGGTCGTCAGGGGATTCCTCACCGCCGCCGTCGGTCGTCGATGCTGCGATGAGAGCGAGCATCAACAGGACCACCCCCACACCTGCAGCTGCAGCCAGAACCTCGTTCCTGGTGACCCGAAGGTTGGGGCGCGATGCCATGAGGGCGGCGAATGCGACGGTGCCGATGGCAACCAGGATGGCGATCAAAGGGGCGTACCCGGAATACCGGAGCAGGAGCGAGCCGAAGCTCACAACGATGACGAGGGTAAGCACGGTGGAAACCACCGGCAGAAGGATTGCGTCGGACAGTCGTCGCTTGACCGTGGTGGCATCCTCAGCTTCTCCCCCGGCCAGCGTCGCAGGTTGGGCCATTGCCTGGCCGATTCCGCCAATGGCAGCGCCCACCACCGCCGAGGCGACCAGCATGCCCAGCACCGTGGCAAGACCAACGGGTATCAACTTGGTCCCTGACAGCGATGGCTCGGCCGTCGCATACATGACACCACCGAGACCGCAACCCAAGACCAAGCCGATGAACCCGCCGGAGAGCACCGAACCCAGCGGGGTGGTGAGGGTGTCGTAGGAAGGTGAACGGAACCTCCCCAAGCCCCGAGAAGCCATGGTGATGATCGAACCGGCCACCGCCCATATGGCTGCGGTGGCTGCTACCGCCGTCCAGGTGACTTCCACGGCGGGACCGCCCGAGGCGGTGGTCTCCGACAGCCGACCCAGCACCAAGGGTGATTCAACCACCATGACCAGCAGACCCAGAACGGCTCCTAGACCCGCTCCCACCCTTGCACCCAGGCGGATGCGGTCAGCCAGCGGTACCGGTTCGACCGGCTCGGCCTCCTCCTCGACGATCTCGACTTCAACAACCGAGGCCTGTTCGAAAACAGGAGCGGGCAAGGTTCCGGTAGCCACAGATGGTGGTGCAGGGGCGGCAGGTGCCGGGACACCAGGTGCCGGAGCGCCGGCGGGTGGAGGCGGGGCCTCCTGAACAGCGGTAGCCGCCGGCACGAGTTCGTCCCCGCCGGACCAAGCGGTCAACACCTCGTCGACAGCCAGACCTTGCGCTTCGGCGCGGGCCGCGGCCGATCGTTCCACCAGGTGCTCGGGAGCGCCTCCCAGAAGAGCACCGATTGCCGACAGCCGAGGATCAGACATCGCCCGAGATGTTAGTAGGCGAGTTGGAGCCTCCAACCGAGAGGTTCCCGCCGCAGCCGTGAATCGACCGGTGTGGAGGGAAGGTCAGACCTGATCCTTCGTCTTCTGGGAACGGTGGCGGGCCCGCGCCCTGCGTTCCGCCCAGAAGATCAGCAGCATCCCCACCAGCGCGATGCCGAAACCCAGAACGTAGTCATACGGATGATGGGCGAGCACGGCTCTGTTCACTCCTCACAACGTCTTACAAACTGTCTCGTCCCAACTACCGCCAAACGCCGATCACCTGAAGCGCGCCGGCAGAACGTGGCGCGGCGGGTGAGGAACCCTGCGCTGTTACCTCTATCCAGTACCTCTATCCGGGGCTTCCCGGAGGGTCAGTAAGGATAGAGCCCCCACGCTGCAATACTGGCGCGGTAGGACCCGATCAGCCGGCAACGCAGGATCTGTTATCCGAGGGAACGTTTCCGCCTTCCAAGGTGTTAGACACAGGTAGGATGTCTGATGAACATGTCCGGAGTGGGTAGAGCCGAACGAACGGACCGCCGTACGCCGAGAGGCGCGGTCGCAATCGTGCTTCTCTCCGTGGTCATGGCCGCGTGTGCCGGGGGCGGCGACCCCGACAGGATCACCTACCGGGACGCCCAGAACCGGTCGCTGTTCGAGTTACCCAATGACTGGAACCTGTACCGCGCCGACGAGTTGGTGCAAGCAGGGCCTGTACCCTTCCTGCCCAACACGGGAGGGAACATCGTCTCCTACGTCGCCTTCGATGGTGCCGCCGGCCGGAATCTCGGCAACCTCATAACCGGCGCTGCCGGAGCACCCTATCCGCTCGGCGCTCAGATAATCCGCCAGATCAGCGCCGACGAGAAGAACCTGCTCTCGAACCTTTTCATGGCGGAGTCCGCCTACGCCACCTACAACTCCAACCTGGGGCTACAGATACTTCAGCTTGACGAGGATCCCGAGTTCGATCGGGACTACGACGGTATCCGCGGATACCTAGGGGTTACCCAAGGCGACAGCGACCTGCAGGGCGTCATCTACGTCCGGGCCGGACACAATCCGGATGGCACGGAACTGTACTCAATGGCTGTGGGCTGCTCGCTCGAATGCTTCACCCGCGAGCGGCAGGAAATCGAGCAGGCCGTCAACTCGTGGGTGATCAACACCAGGAGATGAGCATCTCATGAAAACAGACGTCCGGCGCCGCTCCCCCACATGGGACCGCATGAAGTTCATCGTGCTGATCCTGTTCTTTCTGGGCATCAGCATCAGTGCCAAAGTAAACGGCCCGTTCACGACCTTACCCCAAGCCCTGGCGGACACGTGGGACGAAACGTTCGGACGGATCCTTCTCGTAGCCTTCCCGTTGGAGATTCTCCGCCAGATCCACTACTTCATCTCGGAAAAGCGGGGTGCCTACAACCGTTTCTGGTCTCAGAGTTTCTTCGGTGGGATAGAACGCCAGGCACACCGCCGATTCAAGCCGTGGACCCGCTTCCGGTTGGGACGCTACGGCCGGATCATCATCTTCCTGCTGATCCTTGGAGCGGTGGTCGACTACTTCGTGGCCGACGTGAACAGTCCGATCGAGGCGTTGTTCCAGTTGCCGCGCATCCTGGCCAGGAACCTGCAGCAGTTCATCATGTTCCTGTTCTACCCGCTGTTCCTGATTCTCCAGTTCGGGGCACTGTTCTGGTTCCTCTCCCGGGGGGGTGTGGACACGGTGATGCCGGAGGAGATCGAAACCCGCTACTCCGACGTGTGGGGCCAGGACCACGTTCTCGATCTGGTTGAGGAAAACGTCGGGTTCCTCGAGAAGCCCGACGAGATCGAGGCCCAGGGTGGGTACATACCGGGCGGGATCCTGCTCTGGGGACCCCCCGGGACCGGCAAGACGCTCATTGCCGAAGCCACCGCCGGAGAGGTGGGTATCCCCTTCGTGTTCGTCGAACCCGGAGCTTTCATCAACATGTTCTTCGGGGTGGGCATCCTCAAGGTCAAAGGCCTCTTCCGCAAACTCCGCAAGCTTGCCCTGCGTCACGGGGGCGTGATCGTGTTCTTCGACGAGGCCGATGCCCTCGGAAGCCGCGGCGCCCTGGCCCAAGGAGGAGGACCGCCCCAGCCGGCGCACCCCCTCACGGATAGCTTGGGCTGCAACGGGTTCTCGTATCTCAGCCCGCAATCGATGAGCATCGTCGAGGACGGATACGGCATCCCGGGGCCTCCAGCGGCCGTACCCGATGAACAGATTCCCAAGACCAGGATGGACCGGATCATGATGGGTGGCGGTATGGGTGGAGGCGGCATGGGCACCCTGCAGGCGCTCCTAACCGAGATATCCGGCCTGAAGAAGCCAAGGGGTATCAGCAACAAGGTCCGCAAGATGCTGGGGATGAGGCCCAAGCCTCCCCCGAAGTACCGGATCTTCATCATGATGGCCACCAACATGCCCAGCGTGCTCGACCCGGCCTTGCTCCGGCCCGGGCGTATCGATCGGATCTACAAGGTTGGCTACCCGACCAAGGAGGGCCGGAAACGCACGTTCGAGGGTTACCTGGCCAAAGTCGACCATAGCTTGACGAGACAGCAGATCGAGGAGTTGGCCGCCAAGACGCCGTACTACTCGGGAGCCAAGATCAAGGATCTGGTCAACGAGGCATTGATCCTCGCCAAACGCAATGACCGCGACAAGATCAGGTGGGCCGACGTCTGGCGCGCCAAGACCCTCAAGGAGATGGGTCCTGCGGAGGGCTTCGAGTATGTGGACCGCGAGGAGTTTGCCGTGGCCATCCACGAGGCCAGCCATGCGGTGGCCGCCCACCTGTTGAAGGCCCACCACAACATCGATGTCGCCACCATCGAGAGGCGAGGAGATGTGGGCGGTTTCGTTTCCTACATTGCGCTCGAGGACCGGTTCGTCCAGTGGAAGACCGAACTCGAAGTCGATATCAAGGTGTCTCTGGCCAGCCTCGCCGGGGAGAGGATGTTCTTCCAGGGCGACAACTCGATGGGTGTGGGGGGAGACCTCAGGAACGGCACCACGATTGCAAGCCGCATGATCGGGGTGTGGGGAATGGGCGACAATCTTGCGTCAAGCGCCGGAATGCCGCAGCATGCCCTGGATCAGCCTCCGGATCCCACGGGCAAGATCGCCAAGAGCATGAACTCCCAGATCGAGGCTCGACTGCAGCGTCTCTACGACGACGTGTACGCAATACTCGACGAGTACAAGACCGAGGTGTACAACGTAGCGGTTCGCCTCCAGCAGAAGAAGACCATCTCGGGTGACGAAGTCGCCCGGATCATCGGAGTCGAGGCAGGTTCGGTCAGCAAGAGGAAACCGGTTGGCTTCGCCGCGGTCAGTGCCGACGACTACCACGACGCCCTGGGGCTGGGAATCGGCTCAACGCAATGGCCGACCCAGAAGTAAAGGCTCGGTACTCGAAAAGAGCCGAAGCAAGCGCGGCGACCTTGAGCAGCGTCCATCCACCAGCAAGGTGCAGGAATTGTTCATCCGGGGAAACACGTGTGATGCCGATTTCAGGAAGCCGTTGATGACCAGGGGTTTTCTGACCGAGAGTCGCACACAGTCACTGACGGGTGAGGTTGAGGTTCGCCTATCCGCGCACCCTATTCCCTCGTAGGGCCCCGGTCGGCGGGCTTCGGCGCCGAGGTGGACAGGCGCCCTCCTTCAGACGGAGCCACCCATCGATAGTCTCGCTCTGCGTCTGGCAGGCTGGTCATGACGGCCGGTCTCCTCAGGCCCGGCCGGTTCCTCCAAGCGGCGGTTCCTCCTTAACCTTGATTCTTCATGTTTCCCGACACACCCACGGCAACAGGCCACATCAACCACATGATCGTGACTGGGCCTGGCCTCACCCGACGGATGAAGGTCCCGCCGGGCCGAGACGGGATTGTGGAAATGGCCGTAGTCCCTGGTCAGAAGCTTATATCCCGCACCCTGCTCGGCTAGTGCAAACCCCCGCATGAAAAATCGGGGTTAACGGCCGGACTCATGCGCTGGGCCCGGAGTTGGGACTATCCGGGCGCCGTCGCCGAGCGGATAGGCCGAGTCGGTGACCACCCCTCCGAGATCCCGCGATATGTAGTCCGCCAGCGCCTGCTGGTGAGTGACCCCCAGATTCGTGAAACGGAGATCCGCCAGCGGGTAGCACTCCCCTCCGAAAGCCAGGAAGTCCAGTGTCGCAACGACCACCGGGGCTCCCGGTACTACTTCTCCATTGCGAACGATGACCGTTCCGTCGTCCAGGACTACCTCGCGCACCCGGGTACCCGGGTCACCGACGAGGGAACAGTCCCGGTCCCGGGCTATCTCCCGGGCCGGAGCATCCGGATCGTAGACTACGGTGAACCCCGAAATCTGCGGGAAGTGGTCTCCCGCCTCGGGCAGGCGGTCCAAGGCCTGCTCGAGCAAGACCCTGAAGACGTCACGAGGTACCTCACCAATCGCCAGGAAGATGTCAAAGGGGGCAATCCCCCATGTCGTCGAGGTGGTTATCTCTCCAGCCGGGATCAGGGTGTTGTTACCTACGGCGGCGGCATGCTGGATCGCGACATCCGGTGGGAGCGAACCGAAGGCCTCGGCGCGGCGGCGTGCCGAGTTGAGCACCGCGTCTGCCATCAGGTTCCCGGCGTTGGTCGTAGCCATGCGTAACGTCGACAAGCGCCCGTCGAGTTCTACCTCGCTCATACCTATGGCCTCCGCTTCGAGAAGACCCAATTCGGTTGCCAGCGGAACGACCACCCCTGTCTGGATTTCGGGATCGGGCGAGACGTCGAATCCCACCCCCACTGACCGGCCATCGGCGGCTAGCACATGCCCGTCCGTGTCGAAGGTGACGTTCAACTCCCCTATACACCGGTACCAGCCAGGTGCCGCCACGAGCGGAACCTGGCTGCCGGAGCCGTCCTCCAGCCAGATCGGGTAGGAAGCTATCGGTTCGGCTCCCCCGAGGCAAGTGTCTCCTTCGTTCCGCAACAGGTAGTTGGCCCCGCCGGAAACGATCACGTCCACGCCGGCGAGGCTCCTGGCGAACTGCACCTCTTCGATAACGTCCTGCAGATGGCTGACCAGGATGATCTTGTTGATCCCGAGTTCCTCCAACTCGGCCACCTCCGCCAGCACCGCGGGGAAGACCCTCGAGGTTCTAGCATTCCGAGGGCTCGATATCTCCGGGAGCAGCGGGGTGACGACTCCGATCACTCCGATCCGCTCCCTACCCGTCTCGATCACGGCGCTCCTAGCGATGAGACCCCGGTCCACCAGTGACTGCAGTGCCGGCTCCTGCGACCCGTCAAGATTGGCCGCCAGGAAGGGTATCCGGGGCGTGAACCCTTCGATCATCCGGGCAGCAACGTCGGGACCGAAATCGAAATCGCGGCCGCCGAGAGCCATCGCGTCGTAGACACCGCTGAGAGCGACCGAGTCGTAGAGGGGACCCTCCCGATCCAGCGACACCCCGAGTTCGGGAGAGGCCCTGATGTTGTCACCCGAGCCGAGGGTTATGACTCCGTCACCGAGCGCACCGACCTTGAGCTGCTTGAGGAGGGTGATGAAACGGGCCGCGCCGGGAACCGAACCTTCGTCGGGGAGCAGCCGGGACTCGCCGGCGCTGCTGTGGAGGATGGTAAGGACGAATTCATTCACGTCGTCGATTTGCTCAGCATCCTTCACGGGCGCCATCTGGGGCAGCAGTCCTCCACTACCCACATCCATCGGGACGAAACTGCAGCCACGGGCAATAGGCCGAACCGGGACGGGCTGGAACACGTCGATCAAGGAGACATCATTGGAGCGAACCTGGACCAGGTGGCGACCATCGCCAACCGGTATGACCGTGACCAGGTCAGGGGCCACCTCCGGAGCGATCGGCCACAAGAAGGTGTGGTCACCGCTGTTCAGATCCCAGATAGCGACTCCGGTAGCATCGAGTTGGGCCACGTAGGCCAGCGTGTCATCGTCGTACCATCCCGCAAGGCCGGAAGTCGGGATGAACCGGTCTATCCCTGGGGGGCCTATCTCTCCCTCACCCTGCTCGTCCAGCAGGTAGTAGGTCAGTACAGCCGACCGGTCACCGGTTGCCTGGTCCTCCTCGACCAGCGCCACTATGGCCCGGTTCCCGGAGGGGCTCCGGTAACCCTCCGTAGCTACCAGAGAGAGACCGGATCGCGACAGTCCCAGCGGACGGGTCCAGGCAACCGTCCCCTCGACCGGATCCACGGCGTGGATCGCGGAGCTGCTGAATTCGCCCTCGGACACGGTTCCGGCAACCAGGACCAGCTCGCCTACCGACGTCAGTGGGGTTTCGAACGCGCTCACAAACACTTCAGTCGGACCGGCACCGCTGTCGAACAAGACCGGCCCGGGATCGACCGGGACAACAGCCCCATCGACGAGGTTCACCAGGGCGGGTGTTGCGCTCGCCGCGACCGCGTACAGTTCCGACCCGAGAGCTACGGCCCGGGCACCCACCGCCTCCGGGTAGGGCACCCACGTCGCCGCGAGTGGCGAGTAACCAAGGACCGATCCGTCCAGCACGACAGGATGGCCGACTGCATCGTCGGAACCGGTGGTCGGGAGATCGGAAGGCTTCACAACCCTGAGCCTGGTCTCGGGAAATACACCGATGAGGCCGCTGCCGGGATCCTCCGGGACCGGTGTGAGCTCGACGTCGGTCGAGAACGGGTTTCCTGTCCGGATACCTGCGATCCTGAGGGACTCACCGGGTTTACGGCCCTGGAGAATCGCCAGGAGCGCCTCGCGGGAGTTCGTCGGGGTACCGTCGACGGAGGTGATGATGTCGCCCGCCCGGAGAGCACCGTGAGCCTTCGTTCCCTCGAAGACCTGCAGGATCCTCACACCGTCTCCAACCGCCACGAAACACCCGTCGGTGTTGGGGAAGAGCGCCTCCATATCGGTCGGATTGATCCAGTCGGGGACCACCTCCGAAGGTACCTCGAAGGGCGGCGGCTCCACAGTTGGTTGCGAGCATGCCCATCCAACCAGCGAGAGCACAACGAGACACATGGCAGGTAGAGATCGCTGCATCACGCCATAGGCTACGCGCTATCGCGTCTAATGGTATGCGCCGCATCCCCGGCTACCGGATCATCGGAAGAGACTGGTGCCGACCGCCGTTCTAGAGTGCGCGGAGAGGCGGGCCGCTAGCCTGGATCCACGGTTCCCAGGTTGTCGACAGCGAACATGTACTCGGTGACCGGGCGGCCGCCCACCAGGTGTTCGTGAACGATCCGGTCGAGTACTTCCCCCGCCACCGAGTGGTACCACACCCCGTCGGGATACACCACCGCGATCGGGCCCTGCTCGCAGATGCGGAGGCAGTCCACCTTGGACCGGAGGACCGTACCGTTTCCGGGACGCTCCAGGACCGGGTCCCGTGAGAGGTCTCCCTGCCAGTGAGGCGGAGCGGAGGCTATGTCGAGCGCTTTGGTCGCCGACTTGAGGCGTCGCCAGGCGGCTACGCTCTCCTCGAAGCTCGAGCAGCGTGGGTTGGTCTGCTGAGCGCATAGGAAGATGTGGCGCCGGAGGCCACCTATGGACAGCGCCGAGGCGATCTTCTCGAGACGCTGCGGGCGCTCGGTCATAACACCTCGATTCCCGGGCCGTCCTTCGCTTCCAGGAATTCGCCGATCACGGCCGCCTCGGGTGCGACGGGTACCAGCCTTTCGAGGAGCCCCTCCAGTATGTCCGGGGGAACCGCCATCAGCAAACCACCGCTGGTCTGTGCATCGGCCAGGATCTTGAGGCTTGTCTCCCCCACCCGGCTCGTAACGGTGGGCCAAACTGAATCAAGGTTCCGCATGCTGCCTCCCGGATACACGCCTGCTTCGACCAGTTTCTCGACGCCGTCGAGCACCGGAACTGACGCCATTTCCACGCGTGCCGACACCATCGAAGCCTCGGTTATCTCCCGAAGGTGTCCCAACAACCCGTAGCCGGTCACATCGGTAGCGCACCGCACACCCGCCTCCACCATCACGACCGATGCAGGCCCGTTGAGCGTGGCCATCAGCGAGACCGCGGTGTCACGGAGCCTCCTGGTCGCCGACCGTTGCTTCACAGCCGTGGCGATCACCCCGGTACCGAGTGGCTTGGTCAGCACGATCGCGTCGCCGGACCGAGCCGCGGCGTTGACGGTCATCCGCCGGGGGTCCACCGTTCCGGTGACGGAGAAGCCGTATAGGGGAACCTCGCCGTCGACGGAGTGACCCCCCGCGATGGTGGTACCCGCCTCTGCCATGACATCGGCTCCTCCAAGTATCACATCGGCGAGTACCGGCAAAGGCAGCCTCGCCCGGGGCCAGACCACGAGCTGCAGGGCGGTGAGAGGGCGTCCCCCCATCGCGTACACATCGGAGAGCGCGTTGGCAGCGGCGATCCGTCCCCAGTCGTAGGGTTCGTCGACGATTGGGGTGAAGAAGTCAGCCGTCTGGACGAGGGCCCGCTTACCGTCGATCAGGAAGACTCCCGCATCGTCGGAAGTGGACACGCCGACCACCAAGTCCCGATGGGCGGCGGCGCGATGGGTTGTGAGAGGGCGCAGAACCTGCGCGAGCTCGTCCGGACCGAGCTTGCAGGCTCAGCCGCCCCCCGGAGAGAACGACGTCAGCCGGATCTCCTCCACAGCGGTCTCCCTCCCTTCTCGTTGTATCGCCGGGCTCTGAACACGTGCCCGAGTCTGCCACAGTAGGCGAGTCCTTCCGCCGGCCCGCGACTGCTCCCACACATAAAAGGTCCGGTAGCCGGATCGTGAGGGTAGTCTCAGCCGTCATGAGTACTTCCCCGGCGTGGCTGACCGCCACCGCACATCAGAAACTGCAGCAGGAGTACAAACACCTCACCACCGAGGGCCGGATACGGATAGCCGACCGGCTGGCCGAGGCCCGTGCTCACGGCGACATCAGGGAAAATGCCGACTATGACGCCGCAAAGACCGAGCAGGGACTGATGGAGGCAAGAATTCGTACGCTCCGGCATCTCCTTGACAACTCCGTCGTCGGCGAGGCGGAGGACGAGCAGAACGACGACGGAACCGTCAGGATCGGTTGTCTCGTGACGTTGCGAGACGAGTTCGGTGACGAGGAGTACCTGGTCGCCATACCGGAAAACAAGGTGCGCGGATTCGGCCTCGCCTCACCGTCCGGACCGCTCGGCAGGGCCCTCATCGGAGCTTCACCCGGCGACGTAGTGTCATACGAGGCACCGGCTGGGACCTTCGAGGTGGAAGTCATCCGGGTTCGAGCCTTCGAAGGATGAGACGAACCGCCCACAACTAACCCTCGCAAGCCGGAAGTAGGTACCCTTCCGGGGGCGTAGCCATCCATCGCATATCCTGGCCGGCCGCCCCTCCGTGGCTGGCCTTCCGATCCCGAAGCGGTGCCGGGAAGCGGTTGAGATGGTTGAATGGCCGGCGTCCGCCGACCTGGCGCTAGGAGCCGACCACCCGGAGGCGGGGAGTCTCGGCATCCCTGCGCCGACTCGGAAATGGCCGCGGACACCGCCTGCCAGGGACCTGGAAAGGAAGCGCTGTGAGGATAAGGCTGCTCCGACCGCGCGAGTTCGCGCTGCGCCTGCGCAGCGCGGCGCGTGTGGAGCCCGAGGCGGTCGAGGAATATCTCGACTCCCACATCGCCGAGTGGGAGGCTCTCGCCGCCGCCGATCCACACGACACGGCCGACATCCTCGAGGAACTCGGGGCAGACGCAGCAACCGACCTCCTGGCCGAACTCGGCACGATCCCGGCAGCCAATGTCCTCAACGAGATACGGCCCGAACTAGGGGCCGAACTTCTCGAAGACCTTTCAGCGGACCGGACGTCGGAAGTCATTGGGGCGATGGATGCCGACATAGCCGCAGACCTGCTGGGAGAACTGGCGGACAAGGATCGGGAGAGCCTACTCGCCAACCTGAAGCCGGAAATAGCCCACGAACTGCTGGCCTTACTCCAGCATGCCCCGGATTCCGCAGGTGGACTGATGACCACCGATGTTGCCTCCATCCAGGTGGGGATAACCGCAGGGGAGGCTATCGAGAGGCTCCGTCAACTCCACGGCCAGATAGAGGACCTGTCCTACGTGTATGTGGTCGACCACCAGCGTCATCTGGTCGGCGTGGTCTCCTTCCGCGATCTCGTGTTCGCCCGCCCAGGCGTGGGGCTCGACGAGACAATGGTCCACCAGCCGGTGAAGGTGCGTCCCGAGACCGACCGCGAGGAAGTAGCCGAGTTGGCCCAGCGCTACGGTCTATTCGGACTTCCGGTCGTCGATCACTCGGGGGTGCTCATCGGTATGGTCACCCACGAAGCCTTGGTCGATTCGGTGCAGGCCGAGGCGTCCGAGGACTTCGCAGCCGCCATGGGGGCCGGCGCGGAAGAGACGGTCTTCACTCCCGTAGTGAAGGCCGCCACCATGCGGCTTCCGTGGATGATCATAAACCTTTTGATGGCGGTCGTGGTAGCCCTCGTGATAGAGCGGCAATCCGAAGTTATCGACGAGATCGGACCCATCCTCGCCGCATTGATGCCGGTGGTGGCTTTGATCGGCGGCAACGCCGGAGCACAGAGCCTGGCGGTTGTGATCAGGTCTCTGGCCATAGACAGCGTCGCTCCCAGCCGCGTGGGAAGCGTCTTGACACGTCAGGCGACGATCGGGGTGATCAACTCAATCCCGATCGGGTTGCTGTCCGCCCTGGTAGGCATGGCCTTCGGGGGCAACCTCCGGTTCGGGATTACGATGGCCATCGCCACCATCGCAAACCTCACCATCGGGACATTGACGGGCACCGGAATACCTTTGCTCCTGCGGCGTATGGGCCTTGACCCGGCCCTGGCATCGAACATCTTCCTCACCCTGGTGACCGATGTCGTCGGGTTCGGCGGGTTCCTCGTGGTGGCCACCCTGCTGCTCCGCTGAGACCGCCCCGCAGGCTATCTCGATGGGCGACAACGGATAGCCCCTGTCCCCCAGACGCGCCGCCTTCCACCCTACCGTTGGGAGGAGCGCGGCCCGATCTGGTTCGGTTGGCTTGGGCAGGACAACCCGGTCGACCGGATAGCGGGGCGCTGAGAAACCCCCTGGTAGCCCGACGGTCGGGGACAGAAGGCCAGGTCAACGAGCGGCAGGCAACCCATCCTCGTTTCTGAGCACCCTTCTAGTGTCCCGAGTCGGAAGTTCGCCACATAAGAGCGGGCTACACCTCCACGCCACCGAACCCCCGGGGAGCCCGACGGTCGGGGACAGAAGGCCAGGTCAACGAGCGGCAGGCAACCCATCCTCGTTTCTGAGCACCCTTCTAGTGTCCCGAGTCGGAAGTTCGCCACATAAGAGCGGGCTACACCTCCACGCCA
>MKWU01001360.1_pt1 | contig 42700 bp, 30 predicted proteins | sample 809101 | NCBI WGS metagenome assembly MKWU01 (sample SAMN05860141, study PRJNA318959) | sponge metagenome | host: Aplysina aerophoba | place: Slovenia: Piran, Adriatic Sea, Gulf of Piran | collected 2013-05-07 | reverse complement strand
ACGAGTTCTATACCGATGCCTCGCTGGAACCGGCAGGCTTGCAGGACTCCTATGCAAAACTGTCTGCGCGCATCGGCGTTGAAGCAGCAGACGGCAAGTGGAGCCTGGCCATGGTAGGCCGCAACCTGACGGATGAGAAAGTGTTATCCAGTTCACAGAGTTTCCTGGCGTCCCTGTTTCAGACAACCTACCTTGGATACCTGGAGCCGCCCAGGACGATCATGATCCAGGGGAATTACCGGTTCGGCGGCGAATAATCATTTTAATCGTCTGCGGGGACGGATTTGAAATCCGCCCCCTCTACAGCCAGGTATCAAGGAGATATCCATGATCAGGCTCGATTATTATATAAGGCGCAAAACCGGCGTCAGCCCGCAGAATTTTAAAAACTGGTGGACCGGCCTGCATGCCGATTTATGGCGCAATCACGCAGAGACGCTGGGTATCAGACGCCACGTGCAACTGGTGGGTGATCCTGAAAACCCCATCGGCATCGGTTACCGCAAGGCCTATGATGCCACCGGCGAACCTTTCGATGGCCTGGCCACAACCTGCTGGGCGGATATCCGCATACTACAGGCTGCGCTGGAAACCCCTGCCGGACAGGTGGCGTACCAGGAAATACTGGCGGACGAACTGGGACATATCGATACTTCCCGTTGCCGTTTGTCCTTCGGCGTAAACCATGCCGTGATTTTTCCGCGGGAGAAAATCGAGGCAACAAAAGAAACTGACTATACCCGGGTGGCCTACTTCCCCGATGCCCTGCCCGACCTGGTTATCCCTGAAGTGCATCGCCACTGGATTGCGGTACATGGCGGCCTGACCCAGGACTATGCGCCCAACTCCCCAAATGCCAAGTACATACAGGTGCATTGTTGCGAGAATGAACTGGCATCAAGAATGCGTACCGACCGGAACATGGCGAAAAATGACCGGCATTTCGGACACGCCGAGGTCTGGACCTCGCCCGCTGACCAGGAACGGGCTGCCAATAACCCCAGGCGCCAGGAACTGTTCCCGCTCTATATTGAAGACATCGAAAATTTTGCCGATTCACGCACCGGATACCTGCTCGCCGGCAAGGATCATTACGTGGTGAACAACGAGATTTACACTTCACCCCTGCCGAAACCCCGTTTAGGATATTTGGGGGCAGAGTAAAAATATTGCGTAACTCAGGCCGGGGACAGAATTAATTCTGTCCCTGTTGATGTTACACAGCAAATATTATAATCATTACTCTTATCCCATATACCTGACAGTATCATGAGCGTACAAATCGACATGAGCGGCAAGGTCGCGCTGATCACCGGCGCGGCGCGGGGCATCGGCGCGGCGACTGCGCGGGCATTCGCCGAGGCAGGCGCGAACCTGGTGCTGACGGATAAGTTGGAGGGGGTGAAGCAGGTTGCTGCCGGCCTGGAAAGCTACGGTATCAAAGCGATGACCTGCGTTACGGATATTTCCAGACCGGAGAACTGCGGAACAGTGGTCAGCACGGCAATGTCTGAATTCGGCCGGCTGGATTATGCCTTCAATAACGCGGGCATCGGTTCTTCACCGGCTCCCGTGGGCGAGATGGCGGACGAGGACTGGCACCGGATTATGGATGTCAACCTGAACGCGGTGTATTACTGCATCAAGCACCAGGTGCCCGCGATGCTTGCCGATGGCGGCGGCGTCATCATCAACAACAGTTCTTTCTGCGGCGTCGCCCCGCTCCAGGATTCCAGTATCGAATACACATCCGCCAAGCACGGCGTCATCGGCCTGACCCGGCAGGTCGCCCTGAACCACGCGGCCGAGGGCATCCGTTGCATCGCAGTGTGTCCGGGTTTTATCATGACGCCGCTGACGGACGCCGACCAGGGAAGCCCCATAAGCAAGGAAACCCGGGAGTGGATGCTTAACCGTACTCCCCAGGGCCGCCTGGGACAACCGGAAGACGTCGCCAGGGTCGTCCGCATGCTGTGTTCGGAGGAAGCGGCTTACATCAACGGCGCGTGGATCCCGGTGGACGGGGGCCTGCTGTTGTCCTGAAACAGTGCCCATCCCAAAATCAGGTATTTCAGGTATATCAAATTGAAAGGGTATGGATTCTCCCCTTCTCAAGATTATGTATTTTATTTATCAAAGAAGGAATTAATTTGGTTAACTCCTCATATTTGTTGGAAACAGCATCCAATACAACAACAGCGATATCATAATTTTCTATAGTCTGCTGATGTTGCAGGTTTTTATCTACCGTAATAAAAAGGTTGAATTCACCTGATGCCAATTGAAGTAAATCACCATTGCGTTTTCCTGCCCATCCTATTTCCGGAACAGTTTTTACGTCGAATGCTGATAAGTCAAATTTAAGGCGCCTGGGAATGGATTCGTCAAGCAGCAACTTCATTGGTCAATGCGTGTTTTGCCTGTTCAAGCGCCATAATCGCTTGTTCACGACTGACTGTAGGAAAGTCTTCAAGAAAGGTATTCAGGGTTTCGCCACTCTCAAGATAGTCCATCATTGTTTGAAACGGCACTCGGGTGCCATAAAAAACACAAGCTCCACTCATGATATCTGAGTTTGATACAATCACTTTCATCTCATCCACAATATCAACACCAGTATGATTAGTAAGTTTCTGTCTGATGATTATATCCTGTCAGTAACTACAACAAAAAAAGCCTTTTTAGGCAAGTGTTACCCCAAGGCGAGCAAGGTGTTTTGAATGCGTAAGCTTTGTTTTAATAGAACTGATGGACTCCCGGGTTTCTATTGCCGTGGAACTGGCAATAGAGCGAACCCGCATTTTGCGTGCAATCTTTGCATTACCAAGATACGTATTTTTCAAGACAAGCGAATTTGATTTCATGATGAAAAGTATAGCGCAATTTGCAGTTTACCTGGGAGAAGTCGTGTGTTCACAACGATGAGTTTTAACGCGCAGCGATTTGATAATTTTCACTCTCTTAAAATTATCTGTCAGGCCAATTCCAGGAAACCGGAATGAAGGAACTGTCAGGAAAAGTTGCCGTTGTCACGGGCGCTGCACGGGGCATTGGCATTGTGCGAACAGTTTGCGCAGGCGGAGATGAAGCTAGTACTTGCCGATATTGAAGCCGCCGGGCTGAAGTCAGCCCTTGACTAGTTATACGGATCTCTGGAAACGAACCACCATTTCACTTGATCCCGTCAGGCACGAACCCGTGTTGCGGGAGATGGAGAATGATGATGAAAAAAACCTGTATTTTTTTGGCGAAACAGTGGGCCTGCTGGTATTGATGTGTTGCGCAGGAAAACCGGTCTTCCCGTGTTCGACCCCATTGATATGGCGCGCTGGGTTCACGGTATGGTAGCAGACCGGCCGTCCGATTCATGATGTTCCTGCCCCTGAATTGATACTTTCGGGTGATGTATAAAGGCAAAAAATACGTTACTGTTTGAATTCAGGCCACGGCGTTTGCCGAAATAGGAGGAGAACAAAATATGAGTAACAAACCAGTCGTCGTCTACGGCGCCAGCGGCTATACCGGCCGCCTGGTATGCGAATACTTGAGACAATACCAGATCCCCTTTGTCGCCGCGGGCCGCAACAGGGAGCGCCTGGAAAAGATCATGTCCATGGTGCCCGGCATCGAAACCGCGGACTATGAGATTGCGGAGGTAGAGCACAGCGTTCAAGGACTGGCTGACCTGTTCAAAGGTGCTGAGGTGGTCTGCAACGTGATAGGCCCCTTCGAGTACCTCGGCGAACCGGTCGTGGAAGCCGCGTTGAAAGCGGGCTGCCATTATATAGATACGACCGGCGAGCCGGCGTTCATCAAATCTGTTAAAGCGAAATTCGGCAGCCTTTATGCTGATGCCGGCCTCGCCCTGGCGCCCAGCGTCGCCTATATGTATGCGCCCCTGGACATCTGTGCCCGTTACTGCCTGGAAAAAGAGGGCATAGACAGCCTGGAGGCCGTGGCCTCGGCCACCGCCATCCCCACCTATGCGTCCACCCAATCCATTTTTGCCCTGTTCAAGGAACCGGCGACATTCCTGGAGAATAACCGCATAGTGGAATGGCCGGCGGCCAGGGGTTACGAGGTGATGGTGTCGGGCCACGCCATTACCCAGTTTGCCCATCCCTGGGGAGGGGGAGGCCTGCCGATCTGGTTCGAGGACGACTACCGGGTGCGCAACTGCAGGCAATTGACCAGTTTTACCAACCGGCCCATGTTCGAGGCCGTGGTAAATATTCACAAACACTATGAGGAGAATATCAAGCCCCTGCCCAGAGAGGAGCAGGAAAAGGCCTTGAGTGAGCTCGCCGCGGGGATGCAACCGGGAGAGCCGCCCCGGGAGAACATGTTGATCCACCGCACCAGCGACCAGGTGGTGGGTACGGGCAGCTCCGCGCAACGCACGGTCGTGTTGCGCAGCGGACCGGCCTACCACCAGACCGGTATCTTCCAGGCGGCCGCGGCCAACAAGTTGCTGCACGATGGTACTGACAAGGCTGGTTTTGCCTCACCCTGCGAAGTGGCTGGTCACCGTTACCTGCTGGGTGAGTTGAAAAATTTTCTGCCCACTGAACTGGAAATCAGCTAACACATCGCGATGCGCATTATCGACTTCTTCGACCAGGGCGTTCGCTATTACACCGACAAGGTAGCTATTGTCGACAACAACAGCCGCCATACCTACGCGGAGGCAGACCGGCAGGTACACCGGATTGCCGCGGCCATTCACGGCAACGGTTTCGGCAAGGGAACCCGCATCGGTGTGTATTCGCCCAATTCAAACGCTGCCTGGCTGGCATTACTGGCCCTGATGCGGGCGGAAGGGGTGTGGTTGCCGATCAACCCGCGCAATAATGCTGCCACCAATATCGACCTGGGCAGCCGGTTCGGTATGGACATGCTGTTCTACGATTCCTGTTTCAATGAACAGGTGCAGGAGATACAGGCGGCAGTGCCCGGAATAAGGGAATTTGTCTGTATTGAAGGCGCGGGGAGCGTCGGCAGGGGACTGGCTGAATTTACCGGGGGACACGGTGACTATCACCAGACAGGTCCTCAGCAGGCAGGTGAACTGGCTGCGATATTCCCCACCGGCGGCACCACCGGCAAATCCAAGGGGGTGCTGATGAACCATGAGGCCCTGGAAACATTCGCAGCGAATTATTACGCACATTTCTCATACCGTGAGGATAGCGTAAATCTGGTAGTCGCGCCGATGACCCATGCTGCCGGTATCATGGGTTGCCTTCATTTCATGCGCGGCGGCAAGAACGTGGTGGTCAAAAACGTGGACCCGCTGTCGATCATGCAGGATATTCAGACGCACAGGGTGACGCACCTGTTCCTGCCGCCCACGCTGATGTACATGATGCTCGCCCATCCGGACGTGGGGAAATATGACTACTCGTCCCTGCAGCATTTCGTCGTCGGCGCTGCCCCCACCTCCCTGGAAAAACTCAAGGAGGCGGTAGCGGTATTCGGGCGCTGCATGTCAGAAGCCTACGGCCAGGTTGAGGCCCCGGCCGCCATTACCCTGAAAGCGCCCTGGGATTACCTGGACGAGCGCGGCAACATCAATGAACAACGATTAAAAAGCATCGGCCGGCCGGCTTGTTTCAACCAGGTGAAGATTCTCGACAAGGATGAAAGTGAAGTTCCTCGCGGGGAACCGGGTGAAATCTGTGTCAAAGGCCGCCTGGTCACGCTCGGATACCTTGACAACCCGGTAGCCACCGCGGAATCATTCCGCAACGGCTGGTTGTGGACCGGAGACATAGGGATTATGGATAATAACGGTTATATCAACATAGTAGACCGCAGGAAGGACATGATCATCAGCGGCGGCTTCAACATCTATCCCAACGAAGTGGAGCAGGTGTTGATGGAACATCATGCAGTACAGGAAGCGGCCGTCATCGGTATTCCCAGCGAGAAATGGGGAGAAGCGGTAAAAGGCATCATTCAATTGCGACCAGGACGGCAGGTAAGTGAACACGAACTGATTGCCCTGGCAAAAGAAAAACTGGGCAGCGTCAAAGCGCCGAAAAGCATCGACTTTATCGAAGAGTTCCCCAAGAGCGCGGCAGGAAAAGTATTGAAAACCGAACTGCGCAAACCTTATTGGCAGGGCAGGGAAAGAGCTGTAAATTAGCTTGCCAGCATACCGCCGTCAACTTGCAGATAGGCGCCATTTACGTATGCGGCATCCTCCGAACACAGCATTCGCACCACATTGCCGATATCTTCCGGCTGTCCAAGCCGTCCTTGTGGAATACGGGCGATTAGCCCTTCTCTGGCTTCACCCTGCAGGCTGGCTTGCGTCATCGCTGTCTCAATAAAACCCGGGCCGATAGCGACACAACGAATACCTTTACCGGCATACTCCAGAGCGGTTGAACGGGTAAGTCCGACGATGCCATGTTTTGCGGCCACATAGTGGGAGAAGCCGGCTACCGGGCGCATGCCGCAGATGGAAGAGGTATTAATTATAACGCCTCTTCCCGTTTCCAGCATGGCGATGACCTCATATTTAATACAGTGGAAAACGCTGCTCAAATTAACCGCTATCATCCTGTCCCAGTTGTCTCTGGTTATTTCGTGGAGAGATACGGGATCCCCGCCAATTCCTGCGTTATTAAAAGCAAAATCCAGGCGCCCGTATTCTGATACAGCCAGTTTGACCATTGCCTCGCACTCTTCAGGCCTGGAAACATCTGTTATCCTGGCTTTTGCAGTACCGCCTGCTGCTTCAATATTACCGGCAAGATCCTTCACCTCTTCCAGGATGTCAGTGAGTACGACTGTTGCGCCTGCATCGGCCAATGCTCTCGCCGCGGCCGCGCCAATGCCTCGAGCAGCTCCTGAAATAACAGCTACTTTTCCACTGAAATCAATTTCTGTACTCATAGCACTCTTCCCTGTTTACATTAGCCTCATTAGTTTTCGTGATTCTCAGATCCGAATGTCACAGCGTTAATTTAATCCAGGCTGAACAGGGTCGGGAGTGGTTCGGTAATAACAGGTTCGTCCAGAATTATATGTTCTCTTGTTCCCAGGTAGTGAGACAATCCAGGGTTTACAAAAAGTTCAATATCCTCAGTCAACATGTGCATCATGCGTTCAGCTTCAGGATCATTCATAGCGTCAGGGGCAGAGCGTGCGAGCCATGCCTCAGCCTGACCTATATTGGTATCCAGATTTTCAAACTCATCGCCCAGCAAAGATTTAAAATCATCAATAACTTTGGATTCGACGCGATGACCCTGTATGTACTTATCAAAAGGCAAACGCTTTATGAACTGGCGCGCCAGAGTGCCATGACAGTTTATCCAGTGTAATTGGGCCTGGGCCAGAGACAATCCCGGCAGACGTTGCGGCACATAGAACACCTTCATATAGTTTGTGTCATCGGTTGCCACATAGCTCTCACGAGAAAAAACCTGAGGAATTTCAATGGAAAGCCAATAATCGGATCGTGAAAAGTTAACGTAGCTATTACAGGATTTGTGTAAATCAATTATTTCATTACGGACTTCTCTGCGGGCAAGACCTGATTTAAAAAGTTCGAAGTCATTAATATGCATCTGATCGACGAAATCATACCCATCCGTTGCGGTGCCGTATATTTGAACAAGTAGTTTGTGTAGTTCATCTTCAAACAGGGTTTCGCATTTCACGTACTTGCGGATGCCCAGTTCACCTGCCAATTGCAAACTTTTTTCACTATGTTCATTCAACCAGAAATTTCTGAAATCATCCGGAGATATATCATCATGCTTGCGAACGACGTAGTTAAGGGTAATCATTGTTGAAATATTTCCACATTATTTATGTGTGCGCGGATTCCAGATATACGGATTAAATTGCATAACCGCCATCCACCTTGATTTCCACACCTGTAGAGAAACCGGATGCATCGGAGGCCAGGTATAATACGGCGTAGGCAACCTCTTCAGGGATACCCAGACGCCCCATGGGATGCTGTCTTATAATCTCTTCGTTCATGGCTTTTATATCCCCTTCCATGAAGGTGTCTGCCCATGACTTCATTGCTGCCTGAGACATGGGAGATTCAATAACTGCCGGATGTACGGTATTGACGCGAATTCCCATATTGAGGTCGGCACACTCAACGGCAACCGCCTTGGAAAATAAATGTACTGCCGCTTTACTTGCGCAATAGGCGGAATGGCCGGTACTTCCTTTTAAAGCGGCACAAGAAGATATATTGATAATGGAACCGCCTTGTCCTGCGACACCCTGAGGGCGCATCGCCCGAACGGCCTCCCTGGTACCCAGGAACACACCGTCGATATTGGTGGTCATGAGTTTTTTCCATTGTGTCAGAGACGTATCAGACAAAAAACGAACGTCAAATATGCCGGCATTGTTTACGAGTATATTAAACCCGCCGAACATATCGATAGTGCCGTCAACGACCTCAGCCCATCCTCCTTCAGAGGTAACATCAAGGTGAAGGAAATGGGCTTCATGACCTGTGGCGCGAATGGAATGCGCGACGTCCTCACCCTCATCATCCAAAATATCAGTAACAATTATTTTTGCGCCAGCTTCAGCCAGGGTCCTGGCACAGGACATACCTATACCCATTGCTGCGCCGGTGACAATAGCAACTTTGCCTTTCACATCGATAGTCATAACGAAAATCTCAAGTCAACCTGGTAGTTTCAAGCCTGGGGCTGATTTTCCACCTCCGGTTGCTTAAATACCTTTATAGGGGGTGCAGGCTTTGTGTATTTTTCTATTTCTACCAGACAACTATGGGCTGTCGGTCCCTGCGCCAGTTTTGATGTGCCTTTGTCCCGGGTCAGCACATTGGGATTACCGTGTACCTCCAGGCTGTTGTCACTCTGCGGGTTTTCGGGGTCATACCAGGAGCCTGTGGGCAACTCCACTACTCGGGGTCTGATCCTATCCGTCAATTGCGCAGATGCGAGACAGGCTCCGCGTTCATTGAACAGACGAACGATATCTCCGTCTTTTATGTCCCGGTGAGCAGCGTCTGATGGGTGCATACGAACTATTTCCCTGCCATGTATCTTTGCATCACGGCTGCTACGTCCAAAATCCAGTTGGCTATGCAGTTTTTTCTTCGGCTGGTTGGAAATGAGATGAAGAGGGTATTGCGTGGCGAGTTGACTCCCCAGCCACTCGTCTTTGTCGAGCCATGTCGGATGACCTGGACAATCATCATAATCAAAACCTGCAATTGTTTCAGAGTAAATCTCTATCCTGCCGGAGGGAGTGGTCAAAGGGTATTTCTCTGGATCCTTACGATATAATTCAATGGGCCACGCTTTTTGTGCAAACTGGTCTTTCATATCAATTTGTTCACCTGCCCAGAATTCATCAAAACCCGGTAACGTAACGTCAGCCTCGGCGGCATTCTCACGGGTTGTTTCATAGATATCTCTTACCCAAGCCATGGCGTCTTTTCCTTCCGTAAATTTTTCATGAAACCCAAGTCGCTTCGAGAGTTCGGAAAATATCTCATAATCGTCGCGAGACTGAGCGAATGGTTCGACCGCCTTGTGCATAGGTGTTAGAAAATGATCATAACTTCCACCACCTATATCGTGTCGTTCCAACGGTGTCGTACAAGGGAAGACAATATCAGCACGACGGGCGGTTGCCGTCCATACCATCTCGTTAACAATAATTGTCTCTGGTTTTGTCCATGCCCGACATAGGCGATTCAGGTCCTGGTGGTGGTGAAACGGATTGCCACCTGCCCAATATATCAACTGTATATCCGGGTATAAGTATGATTTACCGTCATAGTTGTAGGTTTTCCCTGGATTGAGAAGCATGTCCGCAATGCGCGCAACCGGAATAAAAGTGTCCAACGGGTTTGATCCCTGAAGAAACGAGCCTAATGAAAAATTCGGCATAGACCGTCCGCCGAACCCGATATTGTGTATGCAGCCGTACCCAAATGTAATACCGCCGCCGGGCAATCCGATATAGCCCAATAATGACGCCAGTACCATTGCCATCCAATAACTCTGTTCACCGTGTTCCTGGCGCTGTAATGACCAGCTTACACTGATCACACAGCGCCTGGCCGCCATGGTGTAAGCCAGTTTACGAATAATGTCTGCGTCAACAGTGCAGAGTTCTGCCGCCCAATCAGCGTCCTTGGCCTGGCCGTCTGTTTCTCCCATCAAATAGGGCAAAAACCTGTCCCAACCGACGCAATACTTGTCGAGAAAAACTTGATCATGAAGGTTTTCTACTACCAGGGTATGTGCAAGACCCAACATAAACGCGACGTCACTGTTCGGAATACATGGAATCCAGTGTGCCCCGGTTTCATCAGCGATATCATCCCTGACCGGACTGATATTATAGACCTGTACGCCCGCATTCTTAAGTTCGTCAAGCTTGCCTTTTGCGCTATGGCATCCCAGGCCGCCTGCATTGACCTGGGTATTTTTTAAGGCAGCGCCTCCAAACAAAACCAGGGAACCGGAATGTTCGATAATATCCTCTATTGTCTGTGGCTCCATAGCCCATTCGTAGAAAGATCTACCGAACACATGAGGAAGAATTACCCAAGCCGCGGCACAGGAATAATCATCCCTGCTGTCAACATAACCGCCGAACATTTTAAGGAAACGATGAATCTGACTCTGGGCGTGATGAAATCTCCCCGCGCTGGCCCAACCGTAAGAACCTCCGAAAATAGCTTCATTGCCGTAATCGCGCCTGACCTGACTTAATGATTCTGCTGCAAGCTCCAAGGCCTTCTGCCAGTCAACCGGCACAAATGGTTCTTTGCCGCGTCTAGTTCTGTCACTTGAACGGCCGTCTTCCAGGTAACCTTTTCGAACCATCGGCTGCGCGACACGAACATCCGGATCCTGCGCATCCAAAAGTGAGTGCCGTATATCGCTGGGATATTCATCAACCTCGTAAGTATGTATCTTCGCAAGTTTCCCATTTTCAGCTTGCACAAGATAATTACCCCAGTGACTTGCCGTTGGCATTGTGGCCATTTTTATCTCTCGTCTATATTGTCTGTCTGGAGTTCCGACTATCCCTTGTATACTGTAATAACTCTTGCGGCCCTGAATCCGTTCACGTTACATCCTTCTTTTACATGCTCACGGCTAATTTTGACCGCCCGGGTTGAGAAGCTCTCTCATTAGTCCAGTGGCTCCCAGGTTCAATAATATGCCGTTCAATGCTAATGGAAATTCAGCCTGCTCAACTCACCTGAAAGTATGATTTTGCAGTCTAAAGGGAACTCCGGAATTAATCAGGGATCCCCTTAATCAACGGAGTATGCCTAGCTCTTTCAGGCGCCGCACAGCCTGGGTACGGCGGGTCACGCCAAGTTTGTTGAAAGATGAGTAGATATGGGACTTGACTGTATTGATGGAAATATAAAGGGCATCGGATATTTCCTTATTGGAATACCCTTCAGCAACTTTCTTCATGGTTGCAAGTTCACGTTTCGTTAATGATTCGACAATTAACTGGTACTTGTTGTTTCGGGTATTTTCCGTGTGAATTATTAAATTATCATCAGGGGTACCAGTAATTTTGACAGGTCTTAGAATCTTGGTAAGTTGTTCAGAAACAATATCAGGAAAACTGCTGTCTTCGTCAGATTGCACCAGATTTGCCAGCGCCTGTAACACTGACTGGCCTTCATCACGAAACAATTGCTGGATCGAGTGTTCCTCGTCCAGAATCAATGCATCTGTCAGTGTTTCTCCGGCTCTATCAATGTGCCCGGATTCAACATAACACCTGGCCAGCAAAACGAGTAATTCCATTACACGAAAAGTTCTTCGGTCAGCCTTGAACTTTGATAACAATCGAGCAATTATCGAAACTGCTTCCCTGGCATTACCTTCTGCCAGAAGGATACGGGCCTCCGCTATTTTCATCCACTCACGACTCTGTGATGCCCTGTGTGTAGTGCCCGAAATATCGGGCACTAATTTTTTTACGCCTTGTTCAAAGATCACCCTGGCCTGGTCTACACTTCCCAAATCAATATAAAGCCGGATACTTTCATGCAGGACACATGCTTCAAGCCGATACCAATTACGTTCTTCAGCGAGTATCTTCGTATCCAGCAGATAATCCAGCGCACGGCGAGAACCTTCATTCGCATACAGCAACCTCGTCCTGACAGGAACATGCCCAATAACATGATCAGGCGCGGCCAGGGAATTCAAAATGCTTAGCCCTTCCTCCATCAAGCGAGCAGCTTGTTGTAACTCACCCAATTGGTAATAACAGACGGCGAGAATGGGTTTTATTACAGTCATAGTCTGTGAGTTGCTGCTGACATGCAAGTTCAGCCATTTCATCGCGTCATCCAGGCAGTCTATCCCGTGGTTTGGCATGCCCCGGTAGAGATATACAAGCCCGTGTGCACAAGCGGCAAAAGAATGAGAATAAGCGAATTCCAGTTGATCATCCGGCTTCATCAGCCAGTGTGTCACTTCCAATGCTTTGTCATATCGATATTCATTGAGGTGAATATATGAACTTATCACACTCAAGGAGGCGTTCAGAATCGAGGTTTTCGGAGCCTTGTGCCGCCAGTTATTTACCAGTTTTTTACCTTCAATATAGTCATCTTCAAAGAAACAAATCGGTACTTCCAGGGCATGGACATTCATCCATTCTTCCTCGCTACGAACCTCCTGCCTTTTCAATAACAACTTGATTTCATTGACCAGGTCACGCGCTGTATGGACATGATTATTCAGTACTTCAACCCATGCCAGCTGGATTAATATCTCCAGGCTACCGTGAAGGAAATTACTCGGCAACCTGCGTATAAGGCTTAACAATAGTGGCAAATAACCGTGATTTACGAAATGCATTCCCTGTTCTTCCAGGAGCGCCAAGGCATGATTCTCATCGCCTCCACTAATGGCGTGTTGAGTTGCCTCGGCAATCATTCCATGTTCTTCGTACCAGGATGAGGCTCGCTGGTGCAGGATGTGCGTTTCATCCTGGAATCTGAGTTCCATCTGTTTCAATAAAAAATTACGGAATATAGGGTGAAATCGATACCAGTAACCTTCATCATCAAGTCTTTGTATCAAAAAACGATCCCTGCCGATGTCGTCCAGTTCACGACTGAATTCGTCGTTTTCTGTAATTGCCTTGCAGAGCGGATAACAAAGACGTTCAGTGATAGATGACCGGACGAGAAATGAGGCGAAGTTTTCGGGTAGTAAATCCATTATTTCTTCGAGCAAATACTCAGACACGGGCCCTGTTGAACCGGAGAAGTTATTTATAAATTCGAGCTCATCAGCGGCCTCTCTTAATGATATGGCGGCTAATTGCAGTACCGCAGGCCAACCACCGGTCCGTTGATAAAGTTGTTCAAGTTTTATGCTGTCAATGTCTAATTTATGAGTCTTCTGAAAAAACAGATTCGCTTCTTTCTGGTTGAATCGTAAATCATCCATCTCAATGGACACGAGACGATTATTCGCCCTCAGTTTTGCCATTGGTATTGGTAGCTGGGTGCGACTGCCGACAATGAGGTTTAAGTTATCAGGTAAGTGAGTAATCAAATTCTGTATTATCAGATGTATCTGTTTGTCATGGATGACATGATAATCATCAAGAAACATCACATGATGATGAGCAATATGGCTGACCGAATTTATTATGTCCGCTACCAGATTTATTCCTGACAATAGTTTCCAACCCTTGCCATAATCGCTTACAGATTTTGGGTCAGTTTGCCGGAGCAATTGGTTTAGTACTCCGAGCAAGTCGTGCAGGAACACATCTTCATCATTATCGCTTTCTTCCAGATTAAGCCAGGCAGTAATCCAACCTGCATCCTTGTAAGCCTGGTTCGATTGGGCAAGCAATGTTGATTTACCATAGCCTGCCGGAGCAGTGACGACCGCAAGAATACCGGCGCGACGGGAATCATCATTCAAGTGTTGCAGTAATCTCTTGCGGGCGATGCTGTCACCTGGCAGTTGCGGTGGCATTAACCGGGTTGACACCAAGGGGAGCGCAGCGTTCTCTGATGAATATTTATCCGCCATTAAGATCAGCCAGCAAGTACAGCAAGAATTATTGATAACCGAGTATAACATCAGAGGTTTCTATAAATACTCATCAGGCCTGCACCGGACTTAACATTACGCAGCGCCTGTATTCTTTGTCAAACTCCAGCGACTAATCATATCCTCGTTGAAATTTCATACTTTCTCATGAGGTGAGTTTCCAAAAATACAATTAATATCAGATTCAATTGCGGACATTGGATGTTTTGGTAAGTATCAGAACCAAGGCCGCTAATGACATTTCTGATTGGAAAGCCGTAGGGAAGAAGTGGCAGGCTTTTGTTGTTCGGAAAAATAATGAAATGGCCGCAAAGCAGATTATTAGAAATCCCATTCCGGATTTTTGGAGATGCAACATGAGAAAGTACTTTAGTAATATATCGCTTAATTACCCGATTGCCTTGTTTGCCATTTTGGCGGTCAATGGAATGGTGAATGCGGCTGTTCTTGAAGAAGTGGTTGTCACCGCACAGAAACGCGCAGAAAGCCTCCAGGAAGTTCCGATAGCGGTAGCCGTACTTTCTGATGAAGATTTAATTAACCAGGGCATCAGCGGGACACAAGGGTTACAGGCAGCAATCCCCGGTCTTGTCTATAATAACACCGGCGCTACTGCCCAGCCTTTTTTACGCGGTGTTGGTACGCGTTTGGCCCAAAACGGCCTGGAAGTAAGTGTTGCTACTAATGTAGATGATCGCTATATCGCAAGGCCCACAGCATCATTATTTGAACTGGCAGATATTGAACGAATAGAAGTACTAAAAGGGCCACAGGGCACTCTTTATGGTAGAAATGCTACCGGCGGCGCTATTCGGGTAATTACCAAGGATGTTGATGATGAATTCAGCGGAACCTTCAAAGCGTCTGCCGGTAATTATGAAAGTTATACTGTTTCAGGTACGGTCAATCTGCCGCTTGCCGACAATTTTGGCATGCGCATAACGGGACTGGGTAAATGGAGGGATGGTTATGCAAAGAATGTGGACCCAAGGGGCAGAAGTGATTTTGACGACCTTGATTATCAGGCTTTCCGGACAAAATTCCGTTGGGATATGTCAGAATCAGCAACAGCGAGATTAACCCTGGATTACTGGCAACGTGACGACCTTGGAGGTGTTGAAAACGTCGACCTCAGTCCAGGCAACCTGGGGACTACAAAATTTCTCGCAGCAGCGAACAACAATCCAATTACTACTGAAAAAGGAAAGCTTGCCTCCGCGATGACCGATAGCAACGAAGGGGAAGAGTTTTCATCTCAACTGCGTTTTGATATTTCCCTGGGAGATAGTGGTATTGACCTCGTCTCCATAACAACATACAACGATTTTGAATTGGACTGGATCGGAGATGCTGACGGAGGCAGCAGCAGACATCTTGATGCTTTCGTTTTTGAGAAATCAGATGGTTTCTCACAGGAAATCCAACTGCTTTCAAATAATGACGGTGCATTGTCCTGGATACTCGGCGGTTATTATTTCAGTGACGAACATGATTACGAGTTGACTGTTGATTTTTCAGACGTTGTGCCCGGGTTTACATTTTCACAGAGCGCCCAGAGCATTGATGCAGAATCCTGGGCAATATTCGGGCAATTGAGTTGGACATTTTTTGAAAAAGCCACACTGACCCTGGGCGGACGTTATACTGAAGATGATAAAGATGTTGTAGGTGTTGCCTCGCAACTTGAACCCGTTACGCTTGGCGCCGGAGTCCCGATTGACCTGAGTGATTCCTGGAGTGAATTTACCCCCAAAGCCTCTTTGGAATATTTAATCAATGAGGACGTAATGGTGTATTTCACGTATGCCAGGGGATTTAAAAGCGGAGGTTTCAACTACCCTGCTGTCACCTCAAAACCGCCTGCCGAATCCGCTCTGGATCCAGAAATTCTCGATATGTATGAGATTGGTTTGAAAGGTGATTTTCTTGGTTCTGCCTTGCGCCTGAGCGCCGCCGGTTATTACTATGATTACACTGATCTTCAGGTTACCAGAGCTGCTGCCGGTGTTGGCGCGGCAGTTACCACTGAGAATGCAGCCAATGCGGAAATCTGGGGATTTGATCTCGATGCGGTGTGGGCAGTTACGGATGACATGACCTTATCAGCCGGGTTGAATGTTCTGGATACTGAATACAAAGATTACACGGCATCTGCATTTATTTTCAAGATACCCGGTAATGCTGCGAGTTCTTATGCTGAAGCCGGTATGACAAGAACACCCATCGTCGCTGATGGATTGGACATGATACGCGCGCCTGATTTCTCTTTTTACCTGTCTGGTGAATATGTTTTCAGGTTAAGTAACGCGAGCCTGCCGATATTCCTGAGTTATTCCTATAAGGGTGAGTATGACTTTGACTTTGTTGCCGGACCTCGTGAGGCGCTCCTGACCCAAGATGATTACGGCCTTCTTAATGGACGCGCTACCTATAAACCTGATCACGGAAAATGGGCGATTGCACTTTTTGCTCATAATATGACCGATGAGGATTATTATGACGACAACGTGGCCAACGGGGCCGGCATTCGCGTGAATCGCGGAGCGCCAAGAACTTATGGGGTCGAATTAAGTTATAACTTTTAGGATATAATTGCCTTTGTCAGGAAATTCAAAATGCAAATTCGGGGTAGGGATATTTCATCCTGCAACGGTATAGAGTTGGAAGATTTGTAGCAGGAAGAATACAAACCGTATGAAAACGCAATTTGTGGTAATAGCACTTTGCGTTTTGTTTGCGGCATGTGATGGTGATGGTCAGCGGCCAGTTGGAACCACACCAAAGAAAACAGAAAAAAAAGATAGCCTTGCTGAAACTTCAGCAATACCTGCAGACCGCAAGGCCTGGTTCGGCGAAACCCATGTCCATACCAGCTATTCAGTTGATTCCAGTATCTACAATGTAACATCAACACCCGATGATGCCTATCGCTACGCCAGAGGATCTGCGATAGGACATACCAGTGGTAATAAAATACAATCTGCACGCCCTATTGATTTTATGGCTATAACGGACCATGCCGAGTATTTGGGCATTATTCATCGCATGAAAAATCCCAAAGACGCGCTATCAGGATTATCTCTTGCCAGAGAACTCATCAGCGACGATGAGGAAATAGTAAAAGGCGCGTTTATTGCCATCTCTTCCAGTATCAGGAAAAACCAGCCCCTGGTGGAATTGATGAAGGCTGATGTGATGATAAGTGGTTGGCAATCAATCATTGATATCGCTGAACAGCATTACGAACCGGGTGAATTTACGACGTTTATTGCCTATGAATGGACCTCTAACCCGACGTCCCGTAACCTTCATCGAAATATTATCTTTCGCGGGGGCAGAGAAAAGGTCCCCGAGTTGCCATTCAGTTCCTTCGATTCCCAACATCCGGAAGACCTCTGGGAGTATATGGACCAGCTAAGACAAAGGGGGATGCCTGCGCTTGCCATTCCCCACAACTCTAATCTGAGTGATGGCCTCATGTTTCCCGTGGAAACCGATTCCTGGGGCAATGCCCTTGATACCGGGTATGCGGATACTCGAAACCGCAACGAACCACTGGTAGAAATTACACAGATCAAGGGAAGTTCAGAGGTGCACCCTGCCTTGTCACCAAATGATGAGTGGTCAAATTTTGAAATTTTAGAGGAGCTGTTTGATACAGGACAAGAACAGACTTCGGCAGACTTAATCCCCAAGCCATCAGGCAGTTACATCCGCCAGGCCTACCTGGACGGTTTGCAATTGGAAGAAGTAAAGGGTTTTAATCCCTATAAATTCGGAGTCGTGGGCGCCACGGATTCCCATAATGCCAGCGTGCCCGTGGACGAAAACAATTACACCGGAAAAATAGGTATTGCCGATGATACGCCACAACAACGTCGAACGGGCGTAACTGCGGGCCTGACTGTTCGAAAATGGGGGGGTGGAACAGGCCTGGCTGGTGTCTGGGCAGAGGAGAACACCCGGGAATCAATCTTTGACGCCATGCTCCGCAAGGAAACCTTCGGCACCTCAGGCCCCCGTATCAAGGTCCGCTTCTTTGCCGGCTGGAACTTCCCGGACGATGCCTTCAATAACTCCGACTGGCCTGCGCTGGCCTATGAAAACGGCGTGCCCATGGGGTCTGAACTACCCGGAGGCGGCGTTGACGACGACCTGGCTCCCGTCTTCCTGGCGTGGGCACTGAAGGACCCGGATGAGGCGCCCCTGCAACGACTGCAGGTGGTCAAGGGCTGGGTGGATAACGGCAAAGCAAAGGAAAAAGTCTTCGACATAGCCTGCTCCGATAATGCAGTACCTGATCCGGCATCCCACCGCTGTCCGGACAATGGCGCAATGGTCAACCTGGCCGACTGCAGTATTTCCTCCGATAGTGGAGATGTTGAGTTGGCGCGTGTATGGCGTGACCCGGAGTTTGATGGGCGGCAACGCGCATTTTACTATGTTCGGGTATTGCAGAACCCGACATGCCGGTGGAGCACGTGGGACGCAATCCGCAATGGGCTACCGTTGTTGACTGACGTACCGCCGATAATTCAGGAACGCGCCTGGTCTTCGCCTGTCTGGCATAACCCCAATTAGAACATTTTCCAGGCCATCTGTCCTGATGCCCGGAACAAGTTATATATATTCTCAATATGCTGATAATTTCACAATGAAGAAAATATTTGCTTGTGTATTATTGCCCGTGTTGCTGGCTTCCTGTAATCGCGATAACGAGAAATTGCATTCTGCCGGATTACAAACTGACAGGAGCACGGTCCGATCACAAGCAAGTAGTACAGTAGCTGGTTCCCGCCAGGCTTGGTTCGGAGAAACACATGTACATACCAATTTTTCCTTTGATGCATATATATACAATGTAAGGTCAACACCTGACGATGCCTATCGCTATGCCAAGGGAGAAGCCATTCAGCATACAAGTGGTGGACTGATCCAATCTGCCCGTCCTATCGATTTCATGGCTGTGACTGATCATGCCGAGTATCTGGGAGTTCTCCCATATCTTGCAAACTCTTCACTGGATTCACTTTCTCAATTTGCCAAAGAATTGATCAACAAGGATAAGAAAAGGGCGGATGCCGCCTTTGCAAAAATTGCCGGAAGCTTGTACGAAGACCTGCCGATTGATGAACTCAGACCACCTGAAATCAGAAAAACTAACTGGCACAATATCATTACTGCTGCTGAGCGGCATTACCAGCCGGGACAATTTACTACGCTGATAGGATATGAGTGGACCTCTATCAAAAGCCACAAAAACCTACACAGGAATATTATATTTCGAGGTGGCAGGGATGAAGTCCCGGACTTACCTTTCAGTTCCCTGGACTCTCCGTACCCGGAAGATCTCTGGGAGTATATGGATCAGCTAAGACAAAGAGGGATGCCTGCGCTTGCCATCCCTCATAACTCTAATCTGAGTGACGGCCTCATGTTTCCCGTGGAAACCGATTCCTGGGGCAATGTCCTTGATGCCGGGTATGCGGATACTCGAAACCGGAACGAACCATTGGTGGAAATTACACAGATTAAGGGTACGTCAGAAACCCATCCGGCGTTGTCACCGAATGATGAATGGGCCGGATATGAGATTGTAGAGGGTATAATCGGACTGCCTGGCGCCAAGGGTAAATTGCAGGGTAGTTATGCTCGTCGAGCTTACCTGGACGGTTTACAAATGGAAGAAGTAAAGGGCTTTAATCCCTATAAATTCGGAGTCGTGGGCGCCACGGATTCCCATAATGCCAGCGTGCCCGTGGACGAAAACAATTACACCGGAAAAGTCGGCATTGCCGATGATACCGTAGAACGCCGTCGTGTCGGAGTCACTGGCGGACTGGTATCCCGTACCTACAGTGCCGCAGGCCTGGCCGGTGTCTGGGCAGAGGAGAACACCCGGGAATCAATCTTTGACGCCATGCTCCGCAAGGAAACCTTCGGCACCTCAGGCCCCCGCATCAAGGTCCGCTTCTTTGCCGGCTGGAACTTCCCGGACGATGCCTTCAATAACCCCGACTGGCCTGCGCTGGCCTATGAAAACGGCGTGCCCATGGGGTCTGAACTACCCGGAGGCGGCGTTGACGACGACCTGGCTCCCGTCTTCCTGGCGTGGGCACTGAAGGATCCGGATGAGGCGCCCCTGCAACGACTGCAGGTGGTCAAGGGCTGGGTGGATAACGGCGAAGCAAAGGAAAAAGTCTTCGACATAGCCTGCTCCGACAATGCAGTACCTGATCCGGCATCCCACCGCTGTCCGGACAATGGCGCCATGGTCAACCTGGCCGACTGCAGTATTTCTTCCGATAGCGGGGATGTTGAGTTGGCGCGTGTATGGCGTGACCCGGAGTTTGATGGGCGGCAACGCGCATTTTACTATGTTCGGGTATTGCAGAACCCGACATGCCGGTGGAGCACGTGGGACGCGGTCCGCAACGGGCTGCCGTTGCTGACTGACGTTCCCGCGACGATTCAGGAACGCGCCTGGTCCTCGCCGGTCTGGTATAAGCCAAGGTGACCCCCAGCATTCTTATATGATATGAGAGTTTATCGCGACCCACTTGTCCATTTTCTGGCATTGGGTGTCCTGTTATTTTTTTCATATTACTGGCTGAACCCTGAACAGGGAGATTCCATTATAGAGGTCAGCGACGAAACAATTGCGCGGCTGGAGCAAAAATGGGAAATACTATGGAACAGGAAGCCGACTGAAAAGGAATTACAGGGGCTGGTTGAAGCCTACACGCGGGAAGAAATTCTATCGCGGGAAGCGCTTGCTATGGGATTGGATCGAGATGACCCTGTGATTCGTCGAAGACTGGCGCAGAAAGTTGATTTCTTACTGGATGACATGTCAGATTTGGAGAAACCCAATGATGATGAACTTATGGAATTTTACCTGAACAATCCGGACCACTTCAGTATCGGCCCGTTTCTCAGTTTTTATCATATATATCTAAATCCTGAAAAATATTCCGAACCCGCTGCTATGGGATCAAAACTTCTTCAAACATTGCGCACGGGTGCGGTATTACCAGAACATGCTGGAGATTATGGGGATCCTTTTTTCAATGGAGTCGGCTTTCATCATCGATCGAAAAGCCAGATCAACCGGATATTCGGTAAGGGTTTTGCTGAGTCGCTGATCGGTCTCAGGTTGAATGAATGGAGCGGCCCTGTTCAATCAGGTCTTGGAACGCACCTCATATATCTATCTCACCTTGAACCCATATCATTGCCTGAATTCGAATCGATAAGAACAACAGTAACACAATACTATCTCAATGAGCGTCGACGGCTGGCAAAGGATAATGCGTACAAGGAATTAAAGCGCCGCTATCGGGTCAGAGTGATTGGAACGGAACAAATATAAAACTCTGTCTGGTATTTTGCTGCTGTTTTACAGCACCATACTTCCGGCTGATGATGCACGTCCTGCATACCTTGAATTAAAGGAGACACAGTCAGGCGTTTATGATGTAACCTGGAAACGGCCGGAAATTGCCGGTAAAGCCCTGATGCTCTCCCCTGTTTTCCCGACGAACTGCAGGGAGATACGCGGTTTTCCTGCAAAAAGTCTAACCGATATGCGTATCGACAGGTTTCAGGTGGAATGCGACGAGCGGGGTGTTGCCGGACGACTGATCACGATTGATGGCTTGACCCACAGCGCCAGGGACGTCATCGTCAAGTTAATTTTCGCAGATTACTCTACAACCCATATTCTGCGAGCGGAACAACCATCTGTCTTTATTCAGCCCGTAGCCGAAAAAAGTCAGGTGATAAAGGATTACCTGCGGTTGGGTATAAAACATATTCACGGCGGCGTCGACCACCTTCTGTTTATACTGGCGCTTATTTTCCTGGTACCTGGACTGGTTGAACTAATCAAGGCCGTAACTGCATTCACGCTGTCTCATAGTCTGACACTGGTTGCCGCAGTACTTGGGTGGGTATCTATTCCCCTACCTCCTGTGGAAGCATGCATCGCCCTGAGTATTCTTTTTCTGGCTATAGAAATGGTACATAAGCTTCAGGGGCACACATCAATTACCATTTCGCAGCCCTGGCTGGCGGCTATGGGTTTCGGACTCATCCATGGTTTCGGGTTTGCAGGCGCGCTGTCACAGGCTGGTTTGCCACCAACCGAGATTCCCTTGGCGCTTCTCTTTTTTAATCTCGGAGTTGAACTGGGGCAGTTACTTTTTATCGTTCCGATATATGCATTCCTGAAGTTGGTCAATCTCGGTATTTTCAGAATTAACCTGGAATATTTCGTGAGTTATGGTATAGGGACTATAAGCGTATTCTGGTTAATCGAACGTATTAGATTATTTTAAACATGCTGTGCCGGCATTTTTTGTTCACGACTGGTTCAGACTACTTAATGCACTTTTGAACAATGAGCAATCAATCATTTACTACCGGGTTCTAACATAGTGAAACAAAATGCCTGCATCGCCGGCGCCGCCATGACCCGTTTCGGCAAGTACCTGGACCGCTCCCTCAAATCCCTGGCCCATGAAGCGATCCGGGGCGCATTGCGGGATGCCCGCATGGATGCAAGCGCCCTGCAGGCGGCATGGGTGGGTAACGCGGGCGCGGGCGTGTTATCGGGACAGGTCTGCGTGCCGGGACAGGTGATACTCCGGGATATGGGCATCGGCGGGATCCCGGTTATCAACGTGGAAAATGCCTGCGCGTCTTCCGCCACGGCTTTTCAACAGGCCTGCTCCATGGTGAGCCTGGGCGCCCACGACATTGTCCTCGCCTGCGGGGTGGAAAAACTCTACAGCGAGGACAAGCAAAAGGTCTTTTCCGTATTCAGCGGCGGTATAGACATTGAAAAGAACGACCAGTTGCTGGCGGAGATTGAAGACAAGCTGGCCCGGTCAGGCCTGAATGCAGACATGGGCGGAGCAGGGAAGAACCGTTCCCTGTTTGTCGACATCTACGTCTCCTGGGCGCTGGACCATATGAACAGGTACGGCACGACCCGGGAACAACTGGCGGCGGTCTCCGCGAAGAATTCCCTGCACGGCAGCCTCAACCCCTGCGCACAGTACCGGGATGTGCTGACGGTGGAAGACGTGCTCAGCGCCAGGGAAGTCGTATGGCCTTTCACCTTGCCCATGTGCTCGCCCATTGGCGACGGCGCCGCAGCCCTTATCATAGTCAGCGAAAAAAAGGCCAGGGAGTTGGGCATGAAACGAATGGTAAAGGTGGAAGCCGCCAGCCTGTCCAGCGGCTATGATTACGACGACGACACACACAATGAACCGCCGCGCACCGGGGCAGCCGTCATCTACGATGAGGCATCCATCGGCCCCGATGAACTGGATTGCGTGGAACTGCACGATGCCTCAGCCATTTCCGAGATCATGTACTACGAATACCTCGGCCTGTGCGCTGACGGCGCCGGCGGCGAGTTCGTGGAAGCCGGACACAGCGCACTGGGTGGCAAGCTGCCGGTAAATACCTCGGGGGGATTGATGCGCAAGGGCCACCCGGTCGGCGCCACGGGCGCGGCGCAACTGGTTGAACTGGTCTGGCAGTTGCGGGGGGAAGCCAGCGCCAGGCAGGTAGAAAATGCGCGCCTTGCCCTGGCGGAAAACGGCGGCGGGTATATCGGCAGGGACGTGGCGGCGCTGGCCCTGACAATTCTCAAATCCGCCGCATAACACGGGTAACAGGATACATGCCGCTGCGCTACACCATGATGTTGTTCCTCATGCTGGCCCTGTTCCTGTGTTACGTGGACCGCGTGCTCATCTCGCTGGCGGCGGTAGACATGCAGAAGGAACTGGGCTGGAGCGATACCGGCAAGGGGTTGATCTTCTCCGCTTTTTTTATCGGCTATTTTGCGATGCAGATCGGGAGCGGCATCCTGTCCCGGATACACGGCGGCCGTAATGTCCTGCTCATCGCGGTGCTGCTCTGGTCCCTGTTTACCATGCTGACCCCACCTGCAGCATATGCGTCATTCACCATACTGATCTTCACCCGTTTCATGCTGGGTTTCGGCGAAGGAGCGGCCTACCCCGCGGCATATAACCTGGTCTACGGGTGGATGAAAGAGGGAGAGATATCACGCTCCATCAGCCTGACCACGGCCGCCAGCACGGTGGGAACGGTATTTGCCTTCCTTGTTGTGGGGAAACTGATCGGACTATACGGCTGGCAATGGGTGTTCTATTTCTTCGGCAGCCTGGGGGCGGTGTGGGCAGTGTTCTGGATACGATATATCCCCGCCAGGCCCGGCACTGGCGTGCCTGAAAACAAGGAACACGGTAACGGGAAAAATGCCGCGCTGAACATTCCGTGGAAGCTTATATTCACCAGCGCTCCTTCATTGGCATTGTTTTACATTGCAGCCTGTTTCTGGGGGGTGATCTTTCCGTTGGCAAGCTGGTTGCCGAGTTATTACGTCGACACCTTCCAGGTCTCGCTGACGCAAGCCGGGATATATTCCGTATTGCCCTGGCTGGTGGTGTCCGTCTGTACCATCCTTGCCGGCATCCTTGCAGACAGGCTGCTGGAAAGAGGCACGGCAAAAATCAGGGTGCGCAAGGGCTTTATCGGTGTCAGCACCGGGGGCGCGGCAATCAGCCTGTTGTTTCTCATGAACTCTCCCTCCCTGGTTTTATCCATTTTCCTTGTCAGCCTGCTGTTTGCCTTTATAGGTCTTATCGTTCCGGGTTTTGCGCCCAACGCAGCCGATATCCTGCCGAGCCATGGCGAAGTGCTGTATGGTTTTCTGGCTGCAACGGGCTCATTGTCAGGCGCGATCGTTACGGCACTGATCGGCATATTGCTGGATAGAACCGGCAATTATGAGAGCGTATTCCTCCTCATGGCTGCCCTCTCCTTCTCGGGTCTGTTAGTATTCCAGCTTTTCGGCAAGGCCGAACCTATGATTAAAACAGGAGTAAGAAATGTATGATTTTGGTTTAACGCCGGGGCAGGAAGAGCGAGCCGGAGAGATCCACGAACAGGCAGTCGTGATCGACATGCTCACTGAAAGCTCCCTGCCCGAGGGGTTGTTTGACGATATGCAGGCAGGCGGCCTGACCTGCGGCAGTTTCACCATCGGAGCAGGCGGGTTGCATCACTTCGTGGACGGAACGCTTCCACAGCACAATGACTGGTGGTCCTACGACGCGACGGTACGGGATCTGAGTTACTGGAACGGGATCTTCAATGATCCGGGAAATAACATTGTCCCCATTCTGCACGTTGCTGATATTGAACAGGCAAAGACCAATGGGAATAACGGAATTATATTAAATGTCCAGAACTCCATCTGCGTCGGTACGGACCTGGACAACCTGGATTTTTTTTACAACCTCGGATTGCGGGTAATACAGATAACCTATAACCTGCAGAATTTCATGGCTTCAGGTTGCCTGGAAGACCCGAAAAAGAATCTGAGTAATTTCGGCATTCAGGCTATCGGCCGGATGAATGAACTGGGCATCCTGGTTGATACGGGTCATACGGGTGACGGTTCGCTGAAGCATGCGGTCGACGTGTCGGAAAAACCGATATCCTGCTCTCATGCCGGACTCGCAGCTAAATCCAAAGAAGGGAATCCCCGGGTCCAGACCGATTCTGCCTTGAAGAAGCTGGCTGACAACGGCGGCGTGTTCGGCCTGAGCGCCATACCGGGAATGTTGACCGGGGAACTGCGTTGCACAATCAACGATTATCTCGATCACCTCGACTATGCAATCAACCTGATGGGGGTTGAGCATGTCGGTATCGGTTCCGACTTCATAGCCGGCGCCACCCTGGAACAGATCGCCACGGCCCCCGACTGGAAAGGCAAGCAGGTACCGACATCCGTCGAAATCTGGCCGGTTTGCGCAGGGCATGAGGGCCTTGAAAATCATTCCAAGTATATGAACCTCACCCGCGGCCTGGTAGCCCGTAACTATTCGGACGGAGATATACAAAAGCTGATGGGTGGCAACTGGTTAAGACTGTTGTCAGAGACGATTGGCTAATTGATTAACTAACTGGCTGGCGATACAGAGGAAGCCATGAGTATAGATCTGTCTTATTCCCCTGCCTCTGAACGGGCAAAAAAAATAGTTAAGGACGCTATTGTCATCGATTCATTGAACTGTATTGCCCTGTTCCGGGGCCCCGGCTGGGCAGACCGTGAAGCTGACGCGGAGCTGGTTTACGGTTATCTCGAGCGCGCGCGGGAAGCAGGTGTGACCGCCATGTCTGCTACGGTGGGTTTTGACCCGGAACGTTCAAGTCAGACGTTGAGCCGGATCACAGGCTGGCTGGACGCCATTTCCCGCTTTCCGGATCGATATATTCTCGTGCGTAATACTGCAGACATACGGCAGGCGCACGCGTCTGGACGATTGGGAATTTACTTTACCAACCAGGGGGCCTGTTGTTTCGATGAGGACCCCAACCTGGTCGGTTTGTATCGCCGACTGGGTGTCGGTTATTGTTTACTGGCCTATAACAACCGCTATCGAGCGGGCGACGGGGCCTACGAGCCTGACGATGCAGGGCTTACGGCCTGGGGCCGCGATCTCGTCAAGGCCATGAGCCGCTACGGGATGCCCTTGGATATTTCCCACACGGGTATACGGGCTTCACGAGAGGCCCTCGAACTCCTGCGGGAGACAGCACCGGATAAACCGCCGATTTATTCGCACACGGGGCTCAAACGGCACGTAGACCATACCCGTGCCGCGACCGATGAGAATGCCCGCACTCTCGCTGCGGCAGGCGGCGTCATGAATATCAACCTGTGCAACCCGGTTATTACCGGCAACCCGACTACCGAAATGAAACCGGCTGACTGCGCGGCGGCCATCGATACGGCCGTACAGTTTGCCGGGATAGACCACGTGGGTATCGCGACCGATGATTTTGAGGATATGGCGCCGTTCATCGCCTTCGTGCGCGACAAGCACGATAAATACCCGGACGGCGGCCGGTCAATCCAGATCGTGCTGGACGGGAAGAACCGTTTTGCCGAACTGGCCAAAACCCTGCCGGCCATCGTCGATTGCCTGCTGGAAAAAGACTATTCGGAAAACGACGTGCAGAAAGTGATAGGCGGGAACATGATGCGTGTGCTGGAAGCTACCTGGGATAAGGGAATTTGTTCCGCATAACCTGACGCTATCTGCCCTGTCAGGCAGCTTCAGGTTGCCTGACGGGATTACGCCAGCACTCCCACAGTGATTGCAGTTTTGCACGCGTCCTGGCGACATTCTCTGTTTTGATATAGCCGTACCCGCGCACCTGTTCCGGCAAGCCGGCAATCTCGATTGCCAGCGCATACCTTTCATGGTCCAGGGTCTGCAGCAATTCGGCAACGGTCTGTTCGTACTCGCTGATCAATTCCCGTTCCATCTTCCGCTCAGGTGTCCGGCCGAACGGATCGAACGGCGTGCCGCGCAGGAACCTGAGCCGCTTGAGCAGTCCGAACAGCGGCAACAGCCAGGGTCCGAACTCCATTTTACCCGGCCTGCCGGTAAGCTTGTCCTTGCGGGCCAGCAAGGGTGGAGCAAGGTTGAAGCGCAGACTGTAATCGCCTTCAAACTGCTCATCAAGTTTTTGTCTGAATGCCGGGTCGCAGTACAATCGCGCGACCTCGTATTCGTCCTTGTAGGCCATCAACTTGTAGGCATAGCGGGCAACGGTTGCGGTCAGTCCCAACCTGCCGGGGAACTGTTTCTGCTCCACAGCCTCAACCGAACGCACCAATGCCGTGTAGCGTTGCGCGTATGCCGCGTCCTGGTAATCCTTCAGATCCGCCGCGCGCCGCGTGATAAACGCTTCCAGCGGTTCATCTGAAACATCAGTGTTAGCCTTATCCGGATTACTGCACAGTTCATTTACCGCTTCAGGGTTATGCGCGGCGCGGCGTCCCCAGGCAAACGCGTCCTGGTTCCATTGTACGGCCACACCGTTCATTTCTATCGACCGCATGATAGCCTCTTCCGACAACGGGATGAGTCCCTTCTGCCAGGTGTAGCCGACCATGAAAAGGTTGCCCGCTATCGCATCGCCGAGCAGGCGCGTCGCCAGGCGGGTGCTTTCGATCATATCGAGACGGTCGCGGCCCAACGCGCCTTGCAGGCGTTTTCGCAGGGATGAGCCGGGGTAGCGCAACTCGGCGTTGCGGGTGAAGTCACCGGTGATGGTCTCATGGGTGTTGACTACGGCGTGTGTTTTGTCGGGGCTTAACACCGGGAGGACGCTGTCGCCGGCCGCCACGATTAGATCGCAGCCGAGCAACAGGTCAACGGCGCCGGCGTTCAAGCGCACGGCATTGATGCTTTCCGGCGTTGCGCCGATACGCAGGTGGGTCAGTACCGGCCCTCCCTTCTGGGCAAACCCCATCTGATCGACAACCACGATGCCGCGGCCGTCGATATGTGCAGCCATACCCAGCAACGCGCCGATTGTGACCACGCCGGTGCCGCCCACTCCGGCGATCAGGATGCCATGATTGCCTGCCGTGAGATCGGGTTTATCGGGTTCCGGCAGAACGCGTAACGTTTGGGGCAAGGCATCGGCAACAGGGCCGATCCCCTTGCCTTTGCGCAGTCCGCCCCCGACCACCGTGACGAAACTCGGGCAGAAACCATCTGCGCAGGAATAGTCCTTGTTGCAGGAAGACTGGTCGATACTGCGCTTATGGCCGTAATCCGTGTCCAGGGGTTGCACCGACACACAGTTGGATTGGACACTGCAATCGCCGCAGCCCTCACACACCCTGTCATTGATGAACAGGCGCTTTGCCGGGTCGGGGAACATGCCGCGCTTGCGCCGCCGGCGTTTTTCCGCGGCACAGGTCTGGTCATAAATGAGGACTGTCGTACCCTCAACCTCGCGCAGGTCGCGCTGCACCTGGTCCAGTTCCCTGCGGTGATGCACGGCTGTTCCCGGCGCAAACCCGGGAGAGGCTCCGTACTGTTCCGGTTCATCCGTAACAACTTCAATCCTCTTTACCCCTTCGGCGTAAACCTGGTGGGTGATTTGCCGGACTGACAGCGGGCCATCCACGGGCTGGCCGCCGGTCATGGCGACGGCATCGTTGTAGAGAATTTTATAGGTCATGTTCACGCCGGACGCTACGGCCGCGCGGATGGCAAGGGTCCCGGAATGGTAATAAGTGCCGTCCCCGATCTGGGCAAAGATGTGCCGGGTTTTCACGAACGGCGCCTGCCCGATCCAGGGCGCGCCCTCGCCCCCCATCTGGGTCCAGTTATAGACGTCCCGTTCCATCCAGGTTGCCATGAAGTGACATCCTACGCCGGCGGTTGCACGGCTCCCTTCAGGGACTTTTGTAGACGTATTGTGGGGACAGCCGGAACAAAAGTAGGGTAACCGGGAAATCTCCGCCACCGGCCTTGACAAGGCCTGTTCCTGCTGGTTTTTCAGGAATTTAAGGCGTGCCTGCAGCCTGTCATTGTCATGGAAGTATTGAATCCTGGTGGCGATCAACCGGGCAATCCGGTCTGCGTCCAGTGTTCCCGACGGATCGACAAGCAATTGATCGTGTTCGTCGTGACGGCCGACGATGCGCGGCCGTTCGGATTCCGGCAGCAGATAACAGGCCTTGCGCATCCCGTGTTCAACCTGTTCCCGTTTATCTTCGATGACGAACACTTCTTCCAGTCCCCGGGCGAATTCACGGTAGGTCTGCTCATCGGCCGGGAAAGGCATACCCACCTTGAGGACCGTGATGCCGACCGCCGCGGCTACGCCTTCGTCTATGCCCAGGTCCAGCAGGGCCTGTTGCACATCGCGCCAGGTCTTGCCCATTGCCGCAATCCCGAACCGGGGCCTGGCGGAAGGGTGTGATATGAAATTAAGGTGGTTGGCCCGCGCGAAGGCAAGCGCGGCGGGCAGGCGGTAATGACGCAGGCGCGACTCCTGCAGGGAAAACATATCCCCTTGCCGGGAATTGACGCCGCCGGGCGGGAAATCAAATTCCGGGGTTAGAATTTTTATATGTTGATGATCCGCCCGGATGGACGCGGCAGTCTCTATCGTCTCAGGCAGCAGTTTGTAGCCAATCCAGTTGCCGCTGAACCGGGACATGGCGATGCCCAGCAATCCCAAATCGAACACTTCCTGAATGTCCGCCGGGTACAGGACCGGCATCAGCAGGTCTTCGAACAGCAGTTCGGAGTGCCAGGCGGAGATGGTGGACGTCATATTCGGATCATCGCCGGACAGGATCAGCACACCGCCGTGTTCGGCCGAGCCATGCCAGTGGCCCTGCCGGATGGCGTCCAGGCTGCGGTCCACGCCGGGTCCCTTGCCGTACCACATTCCGTAGATGCCGTCGTAGTTGGCATCGCCGAAATAATGGACCTGTTGCGTACCCCACAGGGCAGTAGCTGCCAGGTCTTCATTCAGGCCGGGCCAGAACTTGACGTGATGATCCTGTAAATGCTTTTCGGCGCGCCACAGTTGCTGGTCTATGGCCGTCATGGGCGAGCCGCGATAACCGGAAATGAAGCCCGCGGTATTCAGGCCTGCAGCCTGGTCCCTGCGCCGTTGTACCAGCAACAGCCGGACAATGGCCTGGGTACCGGTAAGATAGACCCGGCCCTCGTCCAGGGTATATTTATCATCCAGCTTGACTGCCGCCAGCGCCATGGATTGAAGTCCCGTCTAATACAGTTCCAGTTCGGCTTCTACTTCTACCGGTATCCCGAACGGTAATTGCGCCATGCCGACCGCCGAGCGGGTGGACAGGCCGCGCTCCCTGCCGAAAATTTCCAGTATGGTATTGGAGAAACCGTTGATCACCAGCATCTGGTTCGTGAAATCCGGCGCCGAGTTGACCATGCCGAGCACCTTGACCCAGCTTTTTATCCGGTCCAGTTCGCCCAGTTCCCGTTGAATCGTGCCCAGCATGGACAGGGCGGTTTTGCGGGCGGCTTCCGCGCCCTGCTCCACGGTCAGGTCGGCGCCGACCTTGCCCAACGGCCGGGCGATGCTGCCGTCGGCCTCCTGGGGGCCGTGGCCGGAGACCAGCACCCGCTTGCCGGCCACCTTAATAAAGGCGAGAGGCGCATCTATTCCCGGTGGTATCGCCAACGGCGCCGGCAATACCAGGCCGAGTTCCCGGATTCGTTCGTCTGGATTGATCGTGTCTTTGCTCACTGTTTGTCTCGCTGTGATGATGGAGTTGTACGGAGATATTATGCCACTGCCCGGCTGCCGGGTTTATCAAAATCGGCATAGTGTCTGTCCTGACTTAACAACCGACCCTAGTACAGACAGGGCAGCCGTATACTTTTGAATATTGCTTACCTGGACAAAAAATGGCCGAAAAATCGCGCGCTTCCTGCGGAGGCAGGAATCCAATCAAACCTGAATAACTCACTGATTGACATAAAGCCTTAACAATCATAGGCTTGTCTTGTGAGTCAGAGCCAGATAACCGAATTGAATAGATGAGTTGCGTGTTTTGTAGTATAGTGGAGGAATTAAAAGGAACTCACAGTTTGTCGAGTTTGCGCGAGCTTGTCATTACCTGTTTTAACACAAAGGAATGAGCAATAATCAAACAAAATATCCGGTAGTGGATGTCTTTGCGGGTCCAGGGGGTCTTGGAGAGGGATTTTCTTCGGCGTTATGCGGGCGAACCGACCCTTATTTCCAGATCATTTTGTCTTTTGAACGTGACGAGTTTGCTCACAAAACTTTGTTCCTCAGACATTTCCTCAGAAATTTTCCGTACAACGAATTTCCAGAGGAGTACTACGATTATCTGAAAAGGGATATTACTCTGGACGAGCTTTACCATTGTTATCCTGATGAATTTAATCAAGCAGTACAAAGTGCGCCAAGACTGTCAATTGAATCGAAAAATCATAGACAGGTAAATGAACTCATAAAACAGCGCCTTGAAGGTCAAAAGAAATGGGTGCTTGTTGGTGGGCCGCCATGTCAGGCATATTCTGTGGCAGGGCGTTCACGGATGATGAATAAACCTGATTTTGAGGATGACCCGCGTCATTTTTTGTATCGTGAATATCTGGAAATTATCAGCAGTCATCGACCGCCTGTATTTGTTATGGAAAATGTGAAGGGTTTATTGTCTGCCAAGGTCGATGACGAGTCCATTATCCAACGGATCGTTTCAGATTTATCATCTCCCAAGTCCGTTAATGGCGTGAATACCAACGGTCTGAGTTACCGACTTTATTCGTTGTCAGAGCGGATAACCTCAAGCGATGAAATTGACCCGCGTCTGTTTCTGGTAAAGGCAGAAGAGTACGGTGTTCCACAGGCACGGCATCGCATGTTCATAGTTGGAGTCCGAAATGATCTACATGTTCAGCCGGGCCTGCTTCGCCGACACGCCTCCCCTGTGGTCGATGAAGTGGTTGGAGATCTTCCAAAAATCCGCAGCGGTCTCTCTCGTGGCAATGACAGTTACCAGAACTGGCAGAATGAAATTTTGAAGCTTCCTGGTTTAGAGTTGGTAAAACAACTTAACGGCCATGCTTATGCCAAGGAGGTTGCTGACGGGATTCACTTCAGGTTAAACGATTCGAAATACCCTGAAGAACGTATATCGATGAAATACCCTGGGAAGTTGAGAATAAATCATCCGACTGCTGACATACTTTTTGATCCCTGTTTGAATGTCCTGACAGACCATGAGTCCAGGGGACACATGGCGTCTGATTTGCGACGTTACATGTACGCTTCAGTGTTCGCGCAGGTTACCGGGAAATGTCCTAGATTGACTGATTTTCCTGCTCCTTTGCTTCCAACTCACCAGAATGTCAGTCCTGAAAAATCCAATTTGCCGTTTTCCGACCGCTTCCGGGTTCAGTTGCCCGACAGGGTAGCCACTACCATCACTTCCCACATTTCCAAGGACGGCCATTATTATATCCACTATGATCCGACACAATGCCGAAGCCTGACTGTACGTGAGGCAGCGCGCCTCCAAACGTTTCCGGATAACTACAGCTTCGAGGGAACGAGAACTTCCAAGTATCATCAGGTGGGTAATGCTGTGCCTCCATATCTCGCACGACAGATCGCGGAAATTATTGCTGACACCTTGGATAAGATTGAAAATCCGGATTGATGGTTGACCGCATCTCAGAGGAACGACGAAGCTGGAATATGTCACGCATTCGAGGGAAAGATACCTCACCGGAACTGCAACTAAGATCACTCCTTCATGGTACTGGTTACCGTTTCCGCCTGCATGATAAGAAGTTGCCAGGTCGCCCGGACATAGTTCTTAAGAAATACCGCACAGTTATATTTGTTCATGGATGTTATTGGCACAGGCATTCTGGTTGTTCGAATGCAACTACTCCGGGAACCCGGACAGAGTTTTGGCAAGCCAAGTTTGATGGGACGGTGGAACGGGACAAACGTAAGGCTAAGGAGTTGAGGGCTTTGGGCTGGCGTGTAATTACTGTCTGGGAGTGTGAACTGGAGAAAAGCCCTCAAGTTGTACTTGACAATATCCATCGGGAACTGGATAGGGAAGTATATTGACACACGAAAAAAGACTGCCACCGAGCGCTTCTACACTTTCCGCGTCAATGCGCGACTTGGGATATTCGCTTGAGACCGCTGTCGCAGATTTACTGGATAACAGTATTTCAGCGGAGGCGACTGTCATCCATATCTTTTGCGACCTGACGCAGGACAGCCCGGTCCTCGCAGTCATCGACAACGGTAAAGGTATGAATGCCGACGAGCTTGTTGAAGCAATGCGTTACGGCTCGTCCGGTCCTGCTGAGCAACGATTACCTGGCGATTTGGGCAGATTCGGGCTGGGTCTCAAGACAGCATCTTTGTCGCAGTGCAGGTGCCTCACTGTCGTGAGTACACAAAATAATATTCTGCATTCAGCGGAATGGGACCTCAATCTTATCGATGAAAAGGATGACTGGTTGATTTCAGTTCTGGACGACGAGGAGATCGGGGAACTACCTTTCGTAGAGATGCTTGGTAAGAACGGAACATTAATACTTTGGAGAGACTTGGATCGACTTCTTGAAGACGTGACCGGTCCAAAGCTGCATGAAGTCATCAATGAAAAACTTGATGCCCTCGGAAAGCATCTCTCCCTTGTATTTCACAGGTATCTATCAGGTGAGATACGAGGGAGAAAAAAACTGACTGTCTTTGTTAATGGTCACAACCTGGAGGCTTTTGATCCTTTTTGCCGGAGCAATTCAGCAACTCAAAGGCTCCCCGAGGAAATCATTCGGATTGACGGGGTCCGTGTGAAGATGCAACCGTATATTTTGCCTCACCACAGCAAACTGTCAGCAACCGAGTATGACTACTATCAGAGCCGCAGTGATTTTATATCAAACCAAGGAGCTTACATTTATAGGGATGGACGGCTGATGGCATGGGGCGATTGGTTCAGGCTGATACCAAAAGGGGAAAACACCAAGCTGGCGCGTGTTCAGATAGACTTTCCCTGCAAGCTTGATGAATCCTGGACAATAGACATCAAGAAGTCTCGCGCCAATCCCCCGCTTCAGGTTCGAAACCGATTGAAGCAGGTCATATATAAAATATCGGAGAGAAGCACCATTGTTCATCGAGGGCGAGGAAAGAAGTTGTTCGATGAAATCAAAGAGCCGGTTTGGGAACGCTATGCTGGTCAGGGTGAAATCAGGTATTTTCTCAACAGGAAACACCCGCTTGTACTGGCTCTTGAAGCCAACCTTGAAGATGGTACACATCACAGACTCGATATTCTGCTTGAGGCAATCGGAGCATCACTTCCGGTAGAAATGATTTATTCGGATTGTTCCACTGATCTTAAGGATGTCCAACAGCCTCAGGTTGCAGAGGATGAAGTAATTGATAAGCTCAAAGCATTAAAAGATGTTCTTTTCGGTGGAAAGAGAGTTGATGCAGAAAGTTTCCGCGAAGTGATAAATTCCACACGATTTTTTGAATCTCATATAGACATGGTTGAGCAGTTTATTAAGGAGAAACTGATATGAAAGCAAATCCGGTGGCAGATGAAAAAGAATTTGTGAACCTGCTGATTTCCTGGATTTCCAGACAGGACGGAACCCCTACAAGAAATGAGGTCGAAAAAACCGCGCAGCAACTTGCCGGCATATACGATTTTAAAACCAATCTGGAACCGGTAATTACAGAAGCCTTAACCGCAGTAGATACCCGTATGGGGGCCGGAGTATCTCTGGTAGATAGAGAAGCTCCGCATGATGAGGAATGGGTTTCCAAACGTGATGACATCACTTGGACCTACTCGGATGCTTATGAAGAGTACCTCAAGGGAGAGCGTTGGGCGCCACCTGTTGTTCAATCTCTCAGTGATGTTTCAGCCAGAATTCTTGGTCATCTCCAAGACCCGACCAGTGAGGGGGAATGGGACCGTCGCGGTCTCGTTATAGGCCACGTCCAGTCGGGTAAAACCGCCAACTACATGGGTGTTATTGCGAAGGCAGCTGATGCGGGGTACAAGTTCATTATTATTATTGCAGGCATACATAATAATCTCAGAAAGCAGACTCAGGAACGAATTGATGAAGGCTTTGTGGGGCGTTCTAGCGAACCGGGTAATCGTACCAATGTTGGAGTCGGTATCAATAAAGACTACCCGTACCCGGCCACCCTCACAAACATACACCAGGACTTTAACAAAAACACAGCAGCACAAAGTGGCTGGAGAATCAACGATTTCAGAAAACCGGTTGTACTTGTTATAAAAAAGAATGTACGTACGTTGGACTCTTTACACAGTTGGTTGAAGGAAATGAATGCACAAGGCCACGGCAGAATTTCCGATGTGCCGATGCTTATGATCGATGATGAGGCGGATCATGCATCGATAAACACCAACAGGGAAGACATTGACCCAACACGGACTAATGCAATGATCCGCAAAATATTGCGACTTTTTACAAAATCGTGTTATGTAGGTTACACGGCTACTCCATTCGCAAATATTTTTATCGATCCTGAATCATACGGCGATGAAGAAGTTCATAAGGAACTGTTTCCTCGCGATTTTATCTATTCTCTGGACCCGCCGACTACCTATTTCGGGCCGGAAAAAGTTTTTCTTGATGAAGATGATGCTCTTGGAACAATTCTGGAACCAATAACTGATTGCGAAAACTATCTGCCCCTAGCTCACAGGAAAGACGCTGAAGTTGCTGATCTGCCTCCCAGTCTGTATCGGGCGATTGAGCAGTTTATCATTGCAAGAGCCATTCGGCATCTCCGAGGTCATGAGAACAAACATTGTTCAATGATGGTGAATGTGTCGCGTTTTGTCATGATTCAACGTTCCGTTCGAGACCTGATCAGCCTTCGAATGAAAAAAATGCGTGAGGCTGTCAAAGCCAATTACCGGATGCCTGATGTTATGGCCAACCGGAATGAATATATGCAGACACTCAGGACTGTCTTTACTGATGACTATGGAGATTGCGACATTGATTGGGGCTCTGTGAGAGAAAAGTTGTTTGCTGTCTTGGATAGTCTTCGTATATATACTGTGAACAGCAAATCTGATGAAGTATTAGATTATAAAAAGTTTGAGAAGGAGGGCAAAGGTCTGACTGCAATCGCAGTAGGCGGGCTCAGTCTTTCCCGAGGACTTACCATTGAAGGACTGTGTGTCAGCTACATGTATCGTAATACACGGATGTATGACACGCTGATGCAGATGGGTCGTTGGTTCGGCTACCGGACGGGTTACGATGACCTGTGCAGGATCCACCTGTCAGAAGATTCGATCAACTGGTACGCGCATATTGCGGACGCTTCTGAGGAACTGCGACAGCAGATCCGGAGAATGCGCCAAGCCCACCTCAGCCCCAAACAATTTGGACTTTACGTCAAAGCGCATCCTGACAGCCTCTTGATTACTGCCCGTAACAAAATGCTTAGTGGCGAACCAGTAATATTCAAACAGAATCTCAGTGGAAAACTGGTCGAAAGCTATATTTTACCTGTCAGCAGCGATATTAATCAGAAAAATGAAAAACTGATAGCGAAATATTGGGAATCCGGATTTGGAGGGCGCTCCGTAACGCGCACTAATAAAGGCTGGATTGTAGAAAACGTTCCAGTCAGCGTCATAGAGGAATTCCTGTTTGAATTTGAGACTCACCCGTCTTTTACTGATCGAAAATTTCATGCTAGCGAATATCTTCGGGCACTCTCCGCCCGATATCCGAAGGGTGATGTATTATTGATCTCGCTTAAAAAAATTGATGAAGACCCTAAGCACTATCGTCTTGGTTTACAGGAACGGGGAAGCGCCCAAGAAAGGGGGGATGCCTGGCGAATGAGTAAGGACCGCGTGGCAAGTCGTGGAGATGAGAGGCTGGGTCTTACTCCAGAACAGTGGCAAGATGCAGAGTCACTGGCTCGTGAAGGTGGCAACGTCACAAAAAAACCTTCGGACATCCATTTTCGCACGGTGCGTAACAAGCCCTTGTTAATGCTTCACGTCATAGCCCCGGACCCAACAGCGCAGCAACGTGTACCAGCTTTTGGGATCAGCTTCCCTGTGGGTGACTATGAAACAGAAATTGAAGTCGTAGCCAACACCGTATGGGTGGAGCAAATGTATGATACCTCTACCGATAGTCCGGATGAGGAGGATGACTATGACGAATAGGGTAATGCCTTGGGACGAAATCCAACTTCCTGATGCAGAATACAATGTCCGCCTGATCACAGGAGCCGGGCCCATCCCTCTTTACTGGGGCAAGGATACAGCAGGTCATTGTCTGTTTATCATAGAATTGCAGGGCGATCACACCGAACAGTTCCGGAAAGACAGTACCTCAGTGCATGGTATCAGTCTCGACCTGAGAGGATTTGATGTGAATGCCAGACAAGGACTTGTCCTGAAGCTGGAAAAACATGTCGATAAAGATCTTTTTCTGAGCCTGTGTGAAACTCTCGTTAGCAGCCTTCAGCCATTAACAGACTCCAGTACGGCTCTTTCGGTTGCTCTGACGCATATCAAACGCTGGAAAATGTTCATGTCAGGCAGGAAAAGCCGTATTCTTTCTGCTGAGGAGATTAGAGGGCTTTTCGCTGAGTTGCAGTTTCTCCGATTTCTGTATCAGGGCCGTTTAAGCGAAAAAGCTGCCATCGATGCTTGGACTGGACCCGAAGGCAGCCACCAGGATTTTATATTTGGCAATACGGCGGTGGAGATTAAATCAGTATCGGGAAAGGAACGGAGCACCGTTCGGATTTCATCTGAAGATCAGTTGGAAACCCTTTGTGATAACCTTTTTCTGGTAATCTTCCGTCTTAATGCAATGCCTGAATCCGGTCAGGCTATGTCGTTGAACACGTTGGTACGTCTGGTCGAGGAGGAATTGAACGATGCGGCGGCGGCTGAAGAACTGCTGAGACGTCTTGCAGCTTATGGGTATGTGGATATTACCGATTACGATACTCCCGAGTTCGTAGTCGCTACACGACACCCATATTGTGTCGAAAAGGACTTCCCGCGTCTTATTCGCTCCCATATGCCTGACGGTATTGTAAGAGCAGCATACGAAATTGAATTGGAAAAAATCGCGGCATTCAAATGTGATATTACAAGATTGACTGAAAACTGATGGAGCAAACAGTACACGATTTTTTCCATGATTTCAGACAGGAACTACTGGCCGGAACAGAAGCGGGGAGTCAGTTTCAGCTTGCGGAATTCATGGAATTGATCACGGAGGAACTCATCGAAACCGGAGTTGTGGAAGGGTTTGATTTCTGTCACTACCGGGCACAGCGTGGAATGCGAGTCGATGGATACTGGTTTAATGAAGAAAACGCGCTCCATTTATTTGTGGCTGACTTCGATAATAGAAATGAGCTTGATTCACTCACCAGGACAGAGGTGGATGCAGCATTCAAGCGGGTTACGAACTTTTTCGAAGCCAGCAGAAATAGGCAGCTGTACCGGGAACTGGAAGAGACATCACCTGAGTACGGGCTTTCGCGAGATATTTCCGACCGCAGAGGGCAGATACTACAAGTCAATTTTTTTCTTTTATCAGAACGGGTACTGAGTGACCGGCTTCAGGTGCTTGACAATAATGCAATAGCAGATACTCCTGCCACTTACACCATCTGGGATATCTCACGCCTGCAACGGCAGCGGACATCACGTGGTCAGAAGGAACCTCTGGATATCGATTTTATGGGGATGTTCGGTGCAGGAATTTCCTGTCTACCGGCGCACCTGAGTCTGGATTCCTATCAATCCTACCTCATCGTTATGCCGGGAGAAGTTCTCTCGGCCCTGTATGAGAAGTACGGTTCCAGACTGCTGGAGCAGAACGTACGATCATTTCTGCAGGCAAGAGGCAAGGTAAATAAAGGTATCAAAACTACCATCATGCGCGAACCAGACAGGTTTTTTCTCTACAACAACGGCATTACTGCGACTGCACAGGATGTAAAGACAATCGGGAATGATACCGGCATGCAGATTACGAGAATTAAAGATCTGCAAATAGTCAATGGTGGTCAGACAACGGCCTCGCTGTTCCATACACGCCGCAAGGATAAAGCACCCCTCAAACAGATATTTGTTCAGATGAAACTGTCTGTTATCGATAGTGAAGAAAGTGAGACAATGGTGCCTCTTATCTCGGAGTACGCCAACACACAGAACAGAGTTAACGCGGCTGACTTTTACTCCAACCAACCATTTCATATACGTATAGAGGAATTTTCCAGAAGAATTTGGGCGCCTGCCCGGAAGGGTGAACAACGGGAAACGAAATGGTTTTATGAACGGGCCAGGGGGCAATACGGAGACGCGCAGTCAAAATTGACACCGTCCGAGCAACGTCGTTTCAAAGCAGAGTACCCAAGAGTCCAGATGTTCACAAAAACTGACTTGGCAAAGTTTGAAAACGTATGGGAAGACCACCCTAAATGGGTTAATCTCGGCGCACAAAAAAACTTTGTGCAATTTGCCAAGCGCGTTGCTGAGCAATGGAAGCAGTCATCTGATACATTTAATGAATTCTTCTACAAACGCGCGATTGCCCGCGCGATTATTTTCAGACGGGCCGAAAGGATAGTAACACAACAACCATGGTATGGCGGTGGGTACAGAGCCAATATTGTGGTCTATGCAATTGCCGCCATTCGTGAATTGTGTGAACGACAGAAAAAATCCGTGAATTTTTTAAAGATATGGGATACCCAAGAATTGCCACCAGGATTTACTGATAGCCTCGCAATTGCAGCAGACTTTGTGAATGGGGGCATCATAAATTCGCCGCCAGGTATTTCCAATGTTACGGAATGGTGCAAGAAAGATGCCTGTTGGACAGGACTGCAAACAGAGATTGGAACATTAGAAAGTTCTTTGCCTGTAGGTTTTTGGAGCGAGCTTATTTCCTCGGATGAGTATGATGAAAAAATGAAGGATGCTAAAAAAACACAAAAGATTGACAGTGGAATTGACGCACAAAAAAAGTCTTTAGAAATAGGAGCTGATCAATGGAGAATAATTTTTCAAGGACTATCTGAAATAGGAGACTTATCGTCTAAAGAAGCTGGAATCCTGAAGATAGCGCAACAGATACCTGCCAAGATTCCATCAGAAAAACAGAGCATGATTCTTATGGATATTCTAGAAAAAGCGCGAGCCGAAGGTTTGTATGCTTAATTTCTGAATACACAGGATGAAACATCAATTCCGATTGAACAACTGCCACAATATCGAAGATTTACGCGAGGCGGCAAGAAAACGTCTGCCCAGGTTCATCTTCGATTATCTTGAAGGCGGCGCTGATGATGAATTTACCCTGAACAGAAACCGCAGTGTCTTCTCTGAGTATTACCTGTTGCAAAGGGTACTGGTCGACATAGCCGGGATCGATACCTCAACCACCGTGCTGGGCGAGAAAGTTGCCTTGCCGATTATCTTTACCTCAACTGGCGCCAACAGGCTCTATCATCCCGATGGAGAACTGGCCGTGGCCAGGGCCGCTGCCGAAGCAAATATCATTCAGATACTGGCGGCGACTGCCATGGTGTCTTTTGATGACGTCGCCGCTGAAACAGACGGCCACAAGTGGTGCCAGATGTATGTGTTGAAGGACCGCGGGTTTACCCGTGAACTGACGGCGCACTGCCGTAACCTTGGTTACCGGGCCATGGTACTGACCGCGGACTGCACGGTTGCCGGCAACCGGGAAAGAGACTACCGCAACCGGTTTACACTGCCGCCCAAACCCACGCTGAAGACATTGCAACAACTGTCGGTACGCCCCGCCTGGCTATGGGATTACCTGCGCTCCCCTGCCTATAACTTTCCCAACTTTGCCGGTGCGCTGGGCAGCCATGACGACGTTGCGTCTATTGTGCAGTGGTTCGGCAACCAGATGGATACCACATTTACCTGGAAAGATGCCGCCAAACTGGCGGAAGAATGGGGTGGTCCGTTCGTAATCAAGGGAATTACCAGTGTAGCAGACGCCAGGCTTGCCGCCGAGGTCGGCGCCCATGGAATTTCCCTGTCCAGTCACGGCGGCAGGCAACTGGATCATGCGCCGTCACCCATGGAAGTGTTGCAGGAGGTCGTGGACAGCGTCGGCGATAAACTGGAAGTGTTCATCGACAGCGGTTTCAGGCGCGGCACGGATATAATCAAGGCACTGGCGCTGGGCGCCCGCGCCTGTCTCATCGGCAGGCCTTATTTGTACGGCCTGACCGCGGGCGGTGAGGCGGGTGTTACGCGTACGATTGAGATCCTTCGCTCAGAGTTGGAACGTGACATGGCTCTCATGGGCATTACCGGCATCGCCGGCATAACACCCGACTGCCTGCGCCGGCGTTAGCAGGCTTCATCGAATGTATTCCGAGTTTTGTAAAACCCTGGGACTGGAACACGGTATCTTTGCTTTTTCCCATTGCCGTGACGTCGTTGCCGCGGTAAGCAATCATGGCGGCATGGGGGTGCTGGGTGTCGGCTGGATGACCCCGGAACAACTCCGGGAAGAACTCAACTGGCTGGATGAGCATGTCGGAAATAATTCTTATGGCGTGGATATCGTTATCCCGCAAAGTTACCTGGGCATGGGTGAGGCCAAACCCCGGGCGCTTGAAAAACAACTCCGTTCCATGATCCCGCAACAGCACATGGACTTCGTACAAAACCTCCTGCGCGAGCATGGCGTTCCGGAATGGCCCGACGCTTCAAAGTTCGCTGGACTGGCCGGGTGGACCTATGCCACCGCGCTGCCGCTGCTCAAAGAAGCCCTGACCCGGCCAAAGATGAAACTCGTCGCCAACGCGCTGGGCACTCCCCCCGCGGACGTGGTTAAACTGGTCAAGGGCAGCGGGCGCCTGATAGGCGCTTTGTGCGGCCGGCTAAAACAGGCGCTGGCCCACAAGCAGGCCGGCCTGGATTTTATTGTCGCCCAGGGCGGAGAAGGCGGGGGTCATGCCGGTGACATCAGCAGTATTGTATTATGGCCGCAGGTGATCGATGCCGTCGCGCCGTTGCCCGTGCTCGCGGCAGGCGGGATAGGTAATGGCCGGCAGATGCTGGCAGCCATGTCCATGGGCGCCGCGGGGGTGTGGACCGGTACCCTGTGGAC